>Ga0070679_100003433_pt1 | contig 14509 bp, 10 predicted proteins | sample KBSC63BmetaG_FD_65652 | JGI IMG/M metagenome (GOLD analysis project Ga0070679, IMG submission 65652) | Corn rhizosphere microbial communities from Kellogg Biological Station, Michigan, USA - KBS C6-3B metaG | ecosystem: Host-associated > Plants > Roots > Rhizosphere | place: USA: Michigan... | reverse complement strand
TCATCGGCCTCTTCGTCTTCGAATTCGTCTGATTCGGGCTTCTCGCTCATCCGGGTGACCAGTCGGGGCAAGAATGCGAGGCGGCAGAACTTAAATCAAAATCCGTGGCATCTGCAATGTCGTCGTCAGTGAATCAGATTGTTCATGTCGAAAATCGGCATCAGCATTGCAAAAACGATGCCCATGACGAACATTCCCATGAGCACGATGAGCAGCGGTCCCAGCAGGCCGACCATGGTGTTCAGCAGGCCATCGAGCTCGCGCTCCTGGCTGATGGCGGAACGCTCCAGCATACTGTCCAGCTCGCCGCTGGACTCGCCGCTGGAGATCAGATGGATGGTCATCGGCGGGAAGAGCTTGCTCACCGAGAGCGAGCGGCCGATCGGTGCGCCCTCACGGACGCGCGCCGCGGCGTCGGTCACCGCATCCCGCATCGGCAGGTTCGTGACGACCTCCCCGGCGATGCGCATGGCTTCGAGCACGGGAACCGAGCTTCCCGAGAGAATGCTGAAGGTGCGGGTGAAGCGCGCCGTGTTGAACCCCCGGTTCAGCTTGCCTGCGACCGGAATCCGCAGCTGCAGGCGATGCCAGCGCCGACGGTTGGCCGGGTTGCGCAGCCAGCGCCTGAAAAGAAAAATGGCGATGATCAGTCCGATGAGCAGGTAGATGCCCCAGTCGCGCAGGAAACCGCTGGTTCCGATGAGCACGCGCGTGGACAGGGGAAGCTGCGCTTTGGTCGATTGGAAAACCGATACGACCTTCGGCACGACGAACACCAGCAGTCCGCTGACGATGACCGCACACATGACCGACAGCACGATCGGGTACATGAGCGCGCCGAGTACCTTCTGGCGCATCTGCTCGCGGCCCTCGGTGTAATCGGCGAGACGCTCGAGGATATTGTCCAGGTGACCGGACTGCTCGCCGGCGGACACCGTGGCGCGGTAGATCTCAGGGAATACGCGCGGGAACTCCGAGAATCCGTTGGCAAGCGTGTGTCCCTCCATCACCCGCGAGCGCACTCCCAGCACGATGCTTTGAACCCTGGGCTTCTCGGTCTGCTGCGATACGGCCAGCAGGGACTCCTCCAGCGGCAGGCCTGCCCGCACCAGGGTGGCGAGCTGGCGGGTCAACAAAGACAGGTCGGCGGGAGAGACCCCGCGTATCAGGCTGAAGGAGCGCTGGCGCCTGGCTTCCTTCTGGGCGACTTCCGACACCGTCACCGGAAGCAGGGATTTTTCCCGCAGGAGCTGGCGGATGTGGCGCGGGGTATCGCCTTCGAGGATGCCCTTGAGCTCCTTGCCGCCCGCATCCAGCGCAGTGTATTCAAAGGCTCCCAAGTCGCAGACCCTCAGTCCTCACGCGTGACGCGCAGGACTTCCTCGATCGTGGTCTCGCCCCGCAGCACGCGAGCTCGGCCGTCATCGCGGATCGAGGGCGTCGTCTTGCGGGCGTAGCGCTCGAGCTCCTGCTCGCTGGCACCATCATGGATCATGGTGCGCATGGCGTCATCGACCAGGATGAGCTCGTAGATCCCCGAGCGCCCCCGATAGCCCCCGGCGGGGTCTCGTCCGGGACGATACAAGGTGGGAGAGGGATCCCCGGGACGCAGGTTCAGCAGCCGGCGCTCGTATTCGCCGGCCTGGAAGGGCTGCTTGGTGTCCGGATTGAGGACCCGCACCAGGCGCTGGGCCAGCACCCCGATGAGACTCGAGGACAGCAGGAACGGCTCGATGCCCATGTCGCGCAGCCGGGTGAGGGCACCGGCGGCAGTATTGGTGTGCAGGGTCGAGAGCACGAGGTGGCCTGTCAAGCTCGCCTGCACGGCAATCTGGGCCGTCTCCAGGTCGCGGATCTCGCCCACCAACACCACGTCCGGGTCCTGGCGCAGGATCGCGCGCAGGCCGCGTGCGAAGGTCATTTCCACCTTGGTGTTGACCTGCGTCTGCCCGATGCCATCGATGAAGTATTCGATCGGGTCCTCGACCGTCATGATGTTCTGCGAGTTGTCGTTCAGCCGCTCGAGCGCCGCGTACAGCGTGGTCGTCTTGCCTGAGCCGGTGGGGCCTGTGACCAGCAGAATGCCGTGGGGCTTGTGGATCAGCTCATCGATGAGCTTCTCGGTCTCCGGATCCATCCCGAGGGCGGTCAGGTCCAGCCGGCCCGCCTGCTTGTCCAGGATACGCAGCACGACTCGCTCGCCATGGCCGGAAGGGATGGTAGAGACGCGCACGTCCACCGAACGGCCGGCAATTCGCAAGCCGATGCGGCCGTCCTGCGGCAGTCGCTTCTCGGCGATGTCGAGCTTCGCCATGACTTTGATGCGCGACACCACCAGAGGCGCCACGGCGCGCTTGGACACCAGCACTTCGCGCAGCACGCCATCGACACGGAAGCGCACCACCAGGCGATTCTCGAACGGCTCGACGTGAATGTCCGAGGCGTTGTCCTTGATGGCCTGAGTGAGCACGGCGTTGATCAGGCGGATGATCGGGGCATCGTCGTCGCTGTCGAGCAGATCCTGCTCGGGCAGATCCTGCGCCAGGTGAGCCAGGTCCTGTGTGTCCTCGAACCCCTCCACGGCCTGCATCGCTTCCGAGCCTGCCTCGTAGGTCTTGCGCAGCAGCTCATCGAACTGCGCTTCGGGGATACGCTCCAGGCGCAGGTTGCGGCGCAGGAAGCGGCGCACCTCCGCGATCGCGAACGGGCCCGCGTCCTGGCGGCAGACACACTCCGCGCAGCCATCATCGCTGATCTGTCTGACCAGCACGCCGTGGCGCTTCGCGAACGCGAACGTCAGTTTCCTTTCCGCGCGCGCGGGCGCTTCGGCGCCCACCGCGGTGCTCGTCGCTTCGGCTACTTCGTTCATGCTCAGGCGCTCACTATTTGGACCGGCCCTTGCCGGCCGGCGGCGAGAGGCTCTCGTCCGGAGTCGCCGGAACCGCCTGCTCCTGCGGAGCCGGATTGCCTGGAGAGGCCGGCGGCACGGTTCCCTGCCCGGGAGTCGCCGGCGCAGGGGTCGCACCCGCTGAATTGGGCGGTTGGGCGTCCCCGCGCTTCTGATTCGCTTCGGCCGCCTTCTCCTTCTCCGCCGTCGAGGCCGGAGCCGCATTGGTCCCCGGCGGCGGGGCCGGCGGCATCGGCGTCAGCCGCGGACGCTTCTCACCCGGAAGCAGCGGGATGATGTCCTGGTGCAGCTCGGCGTCGTGCTCCTGCTCCATCATGTACTTGTACTTCGACTCCGTCGCGTAGGCGGCTTGCGCCGCGTCACGGATGATCTTCGGGCGAATGAAGATCATCAGATTGTTCTTCGTGACGGTGATGTTGCGCGTCTTGAACGCCTGGCCGATCAAGGGAATCTTCGACAGGAACGGCACGGCGTTCTCGCCCTGCACGTTGTCGTGCTCGATCAGGCCGCCAATGACGACGATGCCGCCATCCTCGATGAGCACGTTGGTCGTGACGGTGCGCTTGTTGGTAATGAGGTCGACCGCCCCGGCCGGCTTCTGTCCAATGGAGGAGCTCTCGATGGACAGCTTCATCACCACGGAGTTGCCTTCGGTGGTGATCTGCGGCGTGACCTTCAGGATGGTGCCCACTTCCTCGCGCTGGATGGTCTGGAACGGGTTCACCTGACCTTGCGTGGTGGTGCCGGTGTTGGTGAACTGTCCGGTGATGAACGGCACCTCCTGTGCCACTTTCAGCTCCGCCTCCTGGTTGTCCATCGTCACAGTGGAGGGTGTCGCGATGATGTTCGTGTTGGTGTCGCCGCGGATGGCGCGCAGCATCGCCGCGAAGTTGATGCCTGTGCCGGCGATGCGGCCGATTCCCAACGTCGTGCCCTGCAGCAGCGTGGTCGAGGCGGAAGTCGGATTCTGAGCGGCCTGCGCCAGATCCACGAGGCTCGTGCCGCCGACCGGGCTGACGAACCCGCCGACGGGCACATTGGTCTGCGCGCTCTTGTCGAAGATCGCCCAGTTGACGCCGAGCTCGGCATCCTTATCCAGGTTGACCTCCGCGATGATCGCTTCCACCAGCACCTGCGGCCGGCGGATGTCCAGCTTATCGATGATGCTCAGGACGGAGTGCATGATCTTGGGTGGCGCGGTAATGATCAGCGCGTTCGTCGGCGGGTCCGCCCAGATACTTGCGTTCTTCTCCGCAGCGGCCTGTGCACTTTGCGCCGCCCCCGCTGCACCGCCGCCGCCGCCGCCGCCCGCGGCGGCGAGCCCGGTGATCTGCTCCTTGAGCTTCGGCGCGAGCTTCTCCGCATCGGCGAAATGCAGATAGACCACCTGGGTGTCCCCGCCATGCTCCGCCGGGGTGTCCAGGCTTGCCACCAGCGTGCGAATGCGCAGCCGCTGCGATTGGTCACCGCTGATCAGCACCGCGTTGGAGCGCTCATCGGCGACGACCTTGATCGGCGTGCCGCCTTCGGCTGCCGCGGCCTGCGCCGTATACAAAGAGTTGATGACCCGCACGATCTCGCTCGCCGAGGCGTTCTGCAGCGGCACGATCTCCACGTCCTGATCGCCCACCTGATCGATGCGCCGGATGATGCGGATCAATCGATTCACGTTGCTGGCGCGGTCCGAGATGATGAGGACGTTGGAAGGCGTGTAGGCGGCGAGGTGGGCGTACTGCGGGCTCAGGGGGCGCAGGATCGGCACCAGCTGTGCTGCGCTCACGTTCTTGACATCGACTACCTGCGTGACGATCTCGTCCGAGGTCGAGCTGACGTTCTCGGGCAGGTCGATGGAGGGGATCGTGCGGGCGTTCGCATCCGGCAGGATCTTCACCACGTTGCCGTCGGGAACGGCGATGAAGCCATGCACCTGGAGAATCGCCAGAAACGCTTCATAGACGGCCGCCGGCGACATCGGCATCGAGGACATCACCGTGACCTGGGCGCGCACCCGCGGATCGATGATGAAGTTCTTGTTGGTCACGGCGCTCACCGCCTCCGCGACCTGCAGGATGTCGGTATCCCTGAAATTCAGGGTGATCTGCTGTCCCTGCTGGGGCGTCGGCGGGGGCTGGCGGCCCGGCTGAGCGGAGGCGAGCGAGGCCAGGCCCAGGACGGCCAGTGCGGCCCACACAGCTCGCACGCATTGCACCGGGAAACGAAGACGGCTCATTTCATTGACCCCTCAAATACGCGTCCGTCCGAGCCCGCTCGGGCGGGCGTCGGACCGTGCGGCACGCTCTGCCGCGCACCAATCATTGCGGCGGCGGCCCGCCCGGGTTCGGCGGCTCGGCAGGCGGCGGCTCCCCCTGGCCCTGCGAGCCGGTGAGCGATTCCGCTTCCTGCGCGACCTGCGCCATGTTCAATGTCAAATCCTGCTGCTGACCGTTGCGCAGCACCGTGATGTGTGCCTCATTGGAGGCACCGATCGTGCGGAAAATGTCCTGCCCGCGCGCCGGATCATCCAGCGGCGTGCCGTTGATGGCCGTCACCAGGTCCCCAGGACGCAGGCCCAGCCGCGCGAACGCCTGGCGGTTGCGGCCCGGATAGACCCGATAGCCGCGCTGCTTGCCCTGCGAGAACACCGGCTGCGGCCGCATGATGTCCGCCACCAGCCCCGGGTCGTCCGTCATGAGCTTGCGCATGCGGTCGATGACCGGACTCTCTGTCGGGAGCACGGCGGCAGAGGGGGGACGCCCGGGGGGCATCGCGCCGCCCTGCAGCTGGCGTGGCAACATCAAATACTCGAGATTGCCGTTGCGGTCCAGAAAGACGCGATCGGACATGACCGAGTGAACCTTGGCGCCTCCCGGAACGTTGTCTCCGACCGCATACACTTTGGAGGCGGCGGCCGATGGCCCGAGGATAGCCAGACCGTCGCGGGGGTCCTTTGCAGCAATGATTCCGCTCAACACCAACGGCACCGTCGATTGCGTCGCATGTCCGGGGTCCCCGGCGACCTGTTCGACCGGTGGCCTGCCGAAAAGCTCCGCGTTCACGATGCCGGCGACGTTTACGCTGTGGCTGCGCACTGGCGCGCCCGCAACGGGCGCCGCGCTACCGGATGCCTTACCCGAGCCCGCCAGATCGGTCACGATGAAGGCCGCCTGCACACCGAGCGCGAGCGCGAGAGTCCACGTGGCCAGCCGTGGCCCGTGCGTCAACGCCAGCGCGCGCCACTTGTCCGGTGCGGGTAGTCCTTCGAGCCAGGAAGCGGTACTCATGGAGTCGGTCGATCCTCGCAATCCGCCGCTGCAGGCGGGTCGATCGTGGCAATGCTGCGGGCACGCGCGAGCCCGGCGCGGGCGCCATCATACGGGCGCGCCGCTCGCGCTCTCAAGCAATTGTTTCTGTTCAAGTAACTTCGGCTGTTTATCATAGGCTTGTGTTGCCGTTTGGCGACCCATATAAAGACGTAATGCCCGACTCGCATCCTGCCCGCCCCGATACCGGCGTCGTCGTCGAAGAGGCGCGGCCGCAGGTCAAACAACCCCCGCTGTTCCAGGTAGTCCTGCTCAACGACGATTACACTCCCATGGAGTTTGTTGTCGATGTGCTGGAAAAGTTCTTCTCCTTGAATCGCCCGACGGCGACCCGAATCATGCTGGAGGTGCACACCAAGGGTAAGGGCGTGTGTGGGGTCTTCACATACGAGATCGCCGAAACTAAGGTGGCGCAGGTGACCACGTATGCGCGCGATCACCAGCATCCGCTGATGTGCACATTGGAAGAGGCTTGACCTTCGAAGAGGTTCGACGAAAGTGCTGTCCAACGAGCTCGAATATTGTTTGAACGACGCCTTCCACCAGGCACGGGAAGCGCGTCATGAATATCTGACGGTCGAGCACCTGCTGCTCGCCATTCTCGACACCCCCAAGGTGCGGGAAGTGCTGCGCGCCTGCGGGAGCGATCTGGGCAAGCTCAAGCAGGAGCTCAAGGAGCACATCGACCAGTCCACGCCGCGTCTGGAGGAGGGCGAGGAGCGCGAGGTGCAGCCGACGCTGGGCTTCCAACGCGTGCTGCAGCGAGCCGTGTTCCACGTGCAATCGAGCGGCAAGAAGGAAGTCGGCGTTTCCAACGTGCTGGTGGCGATCTTCAGCGAGAAGCAGAGCCACGCAGTGTTCCTGCTCAATCGTCAGCACGTCACGCGCCTCGACGTCGTCAATTACCTCTCGCACGGCCTGTCGAAGATTGCTGAGGAGAAAACCGACAAGGAGGACACGCAGGCCGATTCGGAGCGCGATCCGGAAGGCGGCAGCGCGCTGGAAAAATACACCTCGAACCTCAACCGCCTTGCCCAGGACGGACGCATCGATCCGCTGATCGGGCGCAAGCTGGAGGTCGAGCGGACGATCGAGATCCTGTGCCGGCGCCGCAAGAACAATCCGCTGTACGTGGGTGAGGCCGGCGTCGGCAAGACCGCGATCGCCGAAGGACTGGCGCGGCTGATCGTCGAGGGCAAGGTGCCGGAGGTGCTCTCCGACTGCACCATCTATGCGCTGGACATGGGCTCGCTGATCGCCGGCACGAAGTATCGCGGCGACTTCGAGAAGCGACTGAAGGGAGTGATCACCGAGCTGAAGAAACAGCCCGGGGCGATCCTCTTCATCGACGAGATCCACACCGTCATCGGTGCGGGCGCGGCTTCCGGCGGAGTGATGGACGCCTCGAACCTGATCAAGCCGGTGCTCACCAATGGCGAGATCCGCTGCATTGGCTCAACCACCTACCAGGAATACCGCGGCATCTTCGAGAAGGATCATGCGTTGGCGCGGCGCTTCCAGAAGATCGACGTCGTGGAGCCTTCGGTGCCCGAGACGGTCGAGATCCTCATGGGATTGAAGCCGCGGTTCGAGGAGCATCACGGCGTAATGTATGCCGATGACGCAATGAAGGCCGCCGCCGAGCTGGCCGCGCGTCACATCAATGAACGACATCTGCCGGACAAGGCGATCGACGTGGTTGACGAGGCGGGCGCCCGTTTGCGCCTGAAGCCGATCGCCGAGCGCGAGACCACCGTCGAAGTGCGGCACATCGAGGATGTGGTTGCCCGCATGGCGCGCATCCCGGCGAAGAGCGTGTCGAGCTCCGACCGTGAGGTGCTGAAGAATCTCGAGCGCAATCTGAAACTGGTGATCTTCGGGCAGGACCGCGCGATCGAGGCGCTGTCCGCCGCAATCAAGATGGCGCGCTCCGGCCTCGGAGACCAGCGCAAGCCGACCGGGAGCTTCCTGTTCGCAGGGCCCACGGGCGTCGGCAAGACCGAGGTGACGCGGCAGCTGGCGATCGCCATGGGCGTGGAGTTCCTGCGCTTCGACATGTCGGAGTACATGGAGCGCCATACCGTCTCGCGCCTGATCGGTGCGCCTCCCGGATATGTCGGCTTCGACCAGGGAGGGCTGCTCACCGAGGCGATCACGAAGCATCCACACTGCGTGCTGCTGTTGGATGAGATCGAGAAGGCACACCCGGATGTGTTCAACCTGCTGCTGCAGGTGATGGACCACGGCACCCTCACGGACAACAACGGCCGCAAGGCCGACTTCCGTCACGTGATCATCGTGATGACGACCAACGCGGGCGCGCAGGAAATGAGCCGGCCCTCGATCGGCTTCACGCAGGTCGACAATGCGAGCGACGGCATGGAGGCGATCCGGCGCATTTTCACTCCGGAGTTCCGCAATCGCCTGGATGCGGTCATCCAGTTCGGCGGGCTCGATCCGGTCACCATCGAGCGCGTGGTCGACAAGCTGATCGTCGAAGTGGAGATGCAGCTGGAGCAGAAGGGCGTGTCGATCTCCCTCGACGATGCCGCCCGGCGCTGGGTGGCGGAGAAGGGCTACGACCCGAAGATGGGCGCGCGGCCCATGACGCGGATCATCCAGGAGCACATCAAGCGGCCGCTCGCCGAGGAGCTGCTGTTCGGGCGCCTGGCCGGCGGAGGCAACGTGCGGGTGTCGGTGTCGAAGGACGGCTCGAAGCTGGAGCTGGAATGCGACCCATCCCACCTGCCGGAAGTCACCGCTTAAGGCGCCCCGGAGTCTCGGGGGCTTCGCCCCAACTTCTCAGCGGGGTCGCGCTGTGCGCGACCCGCTCCAGTCAGCCAGGAGGGCGCTCGGGAGGCCGAACGGCATCAGCGGCCGCGGTAAATGATCCGGCCCTTGGTCAAATCGTAAGGGGTCATCTCCACGGTGACGGCATCGCCGGTGAGGATGCGGATGTAGTTTTTGCGCATCTTCCCGGAGATGTGGGCGGTCACGACGTGGCCGTTTTTCAGCTTCACGCGGAACATCGTGTTGGGCAGGGTCTCGACGACCTCGCCCTCCATCTGAATGGCGTCTTCCTTCGACATAGAGACCTATAACGACTGAGGGGCGCGAATTGCAGCATATGAGGCGGGCAAAAGTCACGCCTTTTGCCCGCTCGTCGATCCCCCACGGCACGTATCGGGCGCACCACTACCACCGCCCTGTTGCGCTCACCACCTGGGTGGCAGAAAGGGCCGCAGGCCGCTTTCTGCAATGGGGCGGCGGCTGCGGAATTGCAATTTACTCCGCCACTGTGTCGGGGAGGGGTTGCAGGGGGCGGGGGCGCGGCTGTGTCTCGATGAGCTTGCGCAGCAGAGCCTGGAACTGCACCCGGGGAACGATCCGTGAGCCCAGGCTTTCCAGGTGCCGTGAGGGCAGCTGACAGTCGATCAGCTCGATGCTGTTGCGCCGGCACACGCGCACCAGGTGGGCCAGGGCGACCTTGGAGGCGTCCCGCTCGCCGCTGAACATCGACTCGCCGAAGAAAACCCCGCCCAGCCGCACCCCGTACAGTCCCCCGACGAGCTGTCCGCCGCGGCGCGTCTCGAGGCTGTGGGCGAACTGGAGGCGGTGCAGCTCGACGTACGCGGCACGCATATCGGAGGTGATCCAGGTACCTAGGCTGTGCGGCCGGGGTGCCGCGCAGCCATCGATGACGGCGGGAAAATCTTCATCGATCGTGACCGAAAAGCCGCTATTACGCAGGGTCTTCGCCAGACTTCGCCGGCACCGGAACTCCTCCGGGAACAGGACCGCGCGCGGATCGGGGGACCACCACAGCACCGGTTGCCCCGGCGAGTACCAGGGGAAGATCCCGCGGCGATAGGCCGCCAGCAGCCGTGCGGGTGACAGATCTCCACCGGCGGCGAGCAGACCGGGAGGCTCATCCAGGGCCTGCTCCAGGGGTGGAAACCATTCCGGGGCATCGTGCGGGGAGAGCCAGGTGATGCTCTTCAAGTGGGCGCCTTTTTCGCGGGCGTTGCCCGCTCACCGTCGCCCCGGGGCAATTGGTCACGCACTTGCCCGTCTGCCGTACACGGCAGAGCCTCGCCGGCGGAGGGCCTGCGAGCGCGATACGGGACGTGTGTCTGCACTTCCTCCGCATACGCATCGACGGACTGGCCTTCCCGCACCAGGAAGTCCGCGATCGCGGCGCGGAAATCCCGGTTGGCGATGTAGTGCGCCGACCAGGTGACGGTGGGCTCGAATCCACGGCTGACCTTGTGCTCTCCCTGAGTGCCCGGCTCGAAGCGGCCGATCCCCCGCTCGATGCAGAACTCGATGCCCTGGTGATAGCAGGTCTCGAAGTGCAGGCTGTGGTATTCCTCGGCCGAGCCCCAGTAACGGCCGAACAGCGCGTTCTCGGACCAGAAGAAAATCGCGGCGGCCACCGCAGTGCGCTCATGGATGGCGAGCTTCACCATCAGGGCATCGCCGAGCGTCCGCGCGGCCTCGCTGAAGAACTCCCGTGTCAGATACGGCTCGTGCCCATGGCGCAGGAAGGTGTCCCGGTGGAACTCGTACACCCGATCCAGCAGCGCCTCGTCCAACTGCCTTCCCAGGAGGGTCTCGAAGTGAATGCCGGCCTCCGCGACGCGGCGGCGCTCGCGGCGCGCCTTCTTGCGTTTCTCGGCGGTGAAGGTCTCGAGATACGCCTCGAAGCTCGCATACGAGCGGTTGGTCCAATGGAACTGGCAATCGCGCCGCATCAGCCAGCCGGCGCTCTCGCAGGCCGCGCGCGCCGGCTCGTCCAGGAACAGTGCATGGATCGAGGACAGCGAATGGCTTGCGGCGAAGCTCTCCATGTCGGCCAGCAGACGGCGGCCGAGAGCGGCTCGATCGGCCCCCGGCCGGACCAGCAGACGCGGACCCGTAGCGGGAGTGAACGGAACGGCGGCGGTGAGCTTGGGGTAGTAGCGCCGCCCGTGATGCGAATAGGCCTGTGCCCACGAGAAGTCGAAGACGAACTCCCCGTACGAATGAGTCTTGATGAAAGCGGGGGCCGCGGCGGCGAGCCCGGACTCGTCCTCGAGGGTGAAATAGCAGGGCTCCCAGCCGGTTCGCCGGCCGATGCAGCCGGTGTGCTCCAGCGCAGCGAGGAACTCGTGACGCAGGAACGGATTGCGCTCGGCCCCGAGGGCGTTCCACTCGAGCGCAGGCAAGGCATCGATGCTTTTGTGGACGCGGCTCCGCATCCTCTTAACGGCGCACTTTCTTTCCGCTCTAGGTGTCCAGGCTTTCCAGGTATTTGTCCGCATCGAGCGCAGCCATGCAGCCGGCACCCGCGGAGGTGATCGCCTGCCGATAGACATGGTCCGCCACGTCCCCGGCGGCGAACACTCCGGCCACGCTGGTGGCCGTGGCGTTGCCGTTCACACCGCTCTTGACGGAGATGTAGCCCTCACGCATGTCCAGTTGGCTCTTGAAGATCTCGGTGTTGGGCGTGTGCCCGATGGCGATGAACAGTCCCGAGGCCTCGAGGCTCACTTTGCTCCCGGTGTGAGTGGCATGCAGCCGCACGCCCGTGACGCCTTGCTCGTCGCCCAATACTTCATCGACGGTGTGGTTCCAGATCACGGACATTTTTCCTTCCGCCACTTCGTGGAACAGCCGATCCTGCAGGATCTTCTCCGCTCGCAGGCGGTCGCGCCGGTGCACGAGAGTCACGTGCTTGGCGATGTGCGACAGGTACAGTGCCTCCTCGACGGCGGTATTGCCGCCGCCGACGACCGCGACACGCTGGCCGCGAAAGAAGAAGCCGTCGCAGGTCGCACAGGCCGAGACGCCGCGCCCGCGATACTTCTCCTCCGAAGGCAGCCCCAGGTAGCGGGCGGTCGCGCCGGTGGCGATGATGAGTGCATCGCAGGTGTAGCGATGCGAGTCGCCCACCAGCTTGAAAGGCCGCTCCGAAAGGTCCACCGACTGAATGTGGTCGTTGACGATCTGCGTGGCGAAGCGCTCGGCATGGCGGCGCATCCGCTCCATCAGGCCCGGACCCTGCAGGCCTTCCACGTCCCCGGGCCAATTGTCGACTTCGGTCGTAGTCATCAGCTGGCCGCCCTGTTCCACGCCGGTGATCAGCAGCGGGTGGCGGTTCGCGCGGGCTGCGTACACCGCTGCGCTGTAGCCTGCGGGACCGGATCCAACGATGATCAAGCGGCTGTGACGGACTGAACTCATGAGTGCGCTTCGTGTGAGGAGACCTTTCCCATACTATCAATTGTGTCAAGGCGAAGGCCCGCCGCGATGGGCCCCAAGCGGGGAGCCGGATGGACCCCTCAGGCAGGCCCTATAATGGGTCCCTTGATCGACATCGGGCCGGGCCTGCCGTTCGCAGGTAGTGCAGGGCCTTGAACATGGAGCTTCGAGGATTGGCTGAATCGCACGCGCAGGCGCGCGCCCCGGCACGCTTTACGTCCGCCGTTACCCGCGGTCTGCGCGAGAGCGCAGTCATCGGCCTCGGTGTGCTTGCGCTCGTGCTGCTCGTGGCGCTCGCGACTTATAGCCCGGACGATCCGGGGTTCTCTTTCACCGGCACATCGGCAGTGGTGCACAACCGCATCGGGCCCATCGGCGCCTGGCTGGCGGATGTGCTGTTCTTTCTGTTCGGGCGGCCGGCTTTCCTGTTCCCGGTGTTGCTGGGGGCCTGGAGCTGGGTGCTCCTGCGCCGCAACCAGGGGGAGGCGGGATCGCGCATGAACACGGCGGTGCGCGTGGCCGGCTTCGTGCTCGTGCTCATTGCCAGTTGCGGATTGACTACGCTGCACTGGTCGCCCGGTGCTTTGCGCCAGAGCGCCGGCGGAGTCGTCGGGAGCCTGGTCGGGCATGGCCTGGCCCAGGGGCTGGATTTTCTGGGCGCGACGCTGCTGATGATTGCCGCGTGGATGGCCGGTCTGTCACTGGCGTTCCATGTCTCCTGGCTCACCATCATGGACCGGGTGGGCGGCGCGACGTGGGCGGCGGTGAGCTGGGTGCGCTCGCGATGGGCGACCCGGCGGGACGTGGCCGAGGGCCGCGAGCGGCGCCAGGCGCGCAAGGAGGCGGTAAAGACGGAGCAGAAGAAGTCCGCTACCCGCCCGCCCCCGCGCATCGAGCCGCCGCAACCGCAGGTTGAGAAGAGTGAGCGCGTCGAGAAGGAGCGCCAGGTCCCGCTGTTCGATCCCCCGCAGGCCAATGAGCTGCCGCCGCTGAAACTGCTCGACGATCCTCCGGCCCGCGAGCCGCTGTATTCGCCCGAGGCGCTCGAGGCCCTCTCGCGGTTGGTGGAGTTGAAGCTCAAGGACTTCGGCATCGAGGCGGAGGTCGTGGCCGTGCAGCCCGGACCGGTCGTGACCCGATTCGAGCTGAGCCCCGCCCCGGGGGTGAAAGCCAGTCAGATCACCGGGCTGGCGAAGGATCTGGCGCGCGCCCTCTCGGTGCTGAGCGTGCGCGTAGTCGAGGTCATTCCGGGCAAGAGCGTGATGGGACTGGAGATTGCAAACGAGAAACGTGAGCTCGTGACGCTTGGGGAGATCGTGCGCTCCAAGGCGTACGACGACATGGAATCCCCGCTGGCGCTCGCGCTCGGCAAGGACATCGGCGGCCAGCCGATGGTCGCCGACCTCGCCAAGATGCCGCACCTGCTGATTGCGGGCACGACGGGCTCGGGCAAGTCGGTGGGCATCAATGCGATGGTGCTCTCGTTGCTGTACAAGGCATCTGCCGAGCACGTGCGGCTCATCATGATCGACCCGAAGATGCTCGAGCTGTCGGTCTACGAGGGTATCCCGCACCTGCTCGCGCCGGTGGTCACCGATATGAAGCAGGCGGCGAACGCCCTGCGCTGGTGCGTCGCGGAGATGGAACGACGCTATCAGCTGATGGCGGCGCTGGGAGTGCGCAACATCGCCGGCTTCAACCGCCGCGTGAAGGAGGCCAACGAATCCGGCAAGCCGATCCTGGATCCGGTGATGCTGCAGCGCGCGGCGAACGATCCGACGCTCGACCAGTCGCAGATTCCGAATCTGACACCCTTGCCGTTCATCGTGGTGGTGATCGACGAGCTCGCCGATCTGATGATGATCGTCGGCAAGAAAGTCGAAGAGCTGATCGCGCGCCTGGCACAGAAAGCGCGCGCCTCGGGCATCCATCTCGTGCTCGCCACGCAACGGCCTTCCGTCGATGTCATCACCGGCCTGATCAAGGCCAACATTCCGTGCCGCATCGCGTTCCAGGTGTCTGCGAAGGTCGACTCGCG
>Ga0070679_100003432_pt1 | contig 14513 bp, 12 predicted proteins | sample KBSC63BmetaG_FD_65652 | JGI IMG/M metagenome (GOLD analysis project Ga0070679, IMG submission 65652) | Corn rhizosphere microbial communities from Kellogg Biological Station, Michigan, USA - KBS C6-3B metaG | ecosystem: Host-associated > Plants > Roots > Rhizosphere | place: USA: Michigan... | reverse complement strand
TCGCCTCTAAGCTAAGTTGGCCGGGAGGTGAGAATGTCTTCGGCGCTGGGCAGCGAAACGTCGCAGCGCTGTTCGAGTATTGGACTTTCTTTCAGCTTGCCAACGTATTGGCTCGCTTGTGCGGTCAGTCGTTCGACTTCGGACGCCTAGTTCAGAGTGACGAATCCGGCTTGAGTCTTGGCCTCGTTCGTGGAAGGCAACGAGTGCTGAGTGGCGCAGTGCGCCGACTCGGTCGGGTGATAGATGTTGACTTGTACTTTAATCGTACTTTTCCGCGCGGTCGTGCGCCCGGCACGTCCTGGTCCATGGCGATGCGACCTGATTGCTCGGTGCGCCTAACGCCGACTGGCGGCGTCAGCGTCGATGTACCCGACGTTTGGCTGCATTTCGACGCCAAGTATCGAATTGAGAGTCTTCTCGAGATCCTCGAATCCGATTCGGCTGCCACAGACGATCCTTTGGATACCGCAGCGCAATCGGCAGAGGCGGGTCCGCTGCGAGAAGATCTACTAAAGATGCACGCGTACCGGGATGCAATTCGCCGCTCAGCGGGCGCCTACGTGATTTATCCCGGTAGCGACGTCAGAGAGTGCAGAGAATATCACGAGTTGTTGCCGGGCTTGGGCGCCTTCGGCCTTCAACCCGCTGAAGACGGTGCTGCGATAGGCGCTACCGCAATCGAGACATTTCTTAATGACACGATAACCCACGTTGCGTCGCAAATCACACAACACGAGCGATCACGGTTCTGGAGCGAAAGGTCATTCGCGGCAACGCCCGTAGTAAGTAAGGTCGTAGAGGCAGCCGAATTTTTACATCAACCGCCTGCGGATGCGTTGGTTCTGTTAGGATACGTGAAGAGCCAATCGCATCTCGATTGGATTCGAAAGCACGCGCTTTACAATCTGCGGGCGGACTCCCGCAATGGCGCGGTCGGACTCAACTCACAAGAACTCTCCTCGGAGTTTCTTCTCCTTTATGGGAATTCTATTCGGGGAGCAGTTCTTTATCCGATCATCGGCGGCCCACGACTGGTAACAGACGCGGAGCTGCTGGCGCTCGGTTATCCCGCGCCGGGCGGAAAACTCTACTATTGTATCGAGCTACAGCAGCCAATGTTACCGTTGGGATACCCTGGCCTTGAGAACTTCCACCTAGACGACCTAACGCTGCCGGCATCTCACCAGGTCGTGCTGGGGGCGCCGCTGACAATTACGTGGCAAGGGTTGGCGCAGGCACTAGCCTAGCGGAGCCGGTGACCTCGCTTATGACCCGCGACCGCTATTTTGCCGGGTGTCGCATCTGCCCGGTAGCAGCTCGTGACCGCGGATGCCTAACTAGGACAAGTAGCACATCGCATCTAGGTGTTGGATTTGTACAGTCTTCGACGTGAATACTGAGAAGGCGTTGGAAATGACGACGTAGTACTTCTTGCCTCCGGCAAGGGACAAGTCGACAGTTACCGCAGCCTCCTTGCCGCTGTCGAAGTACGCCTTCACCTGAGTATGGTTCTGCAGATTGATGAATCCGTCTTCATCGACTACAGAAACGTCAACATCCTTTAGACCTCCAGCCAATCCAATGATGCGGCCCGTTACTCTACAAGTGCGATACCGGCTAGCGTCCCACGAGATCGACTGCATGCCGCCGGCGGAAATCTCGAGCGCGGCAGTGTCGGCGAGGGGAATGACTTGTGTCATATCGTGCTGGGATCGTGGCGTGCTACCTGCGACGCCTTCCCGAGCGAATTGCGCGGCGACCACCGCCACAAGCACACAGCCAAGGGCAAGCAGTAGTATCCCGGGTGTTCGTTTCGGGGCTGGCGCCATTGGGCTTACTTTCTCGTCGACTGCTCGCGAAGCGGCATTCGCTGAATCGACCAGATTCAAGTCCCGACCGCAATGTTTACAGACGATCGCGGCATCCTGGATGGCTTCGGCACAGTAGCGGCAGGCTTTCATTGCGTTAGACCCGTGTCTGAACGACGAAGGAGGTGGAATATTGGAATGGAGGTTGCGCGCGAACTTCTGATTCCAATTTTTGGGCAGGAAACTGCTCCTCTAGTTGTCGACAGCTTTGCATGAAATTGAGGCTCCTAGGGTCGACCACACGACAATCGCTTTAGTCATCGGTGGCGTCTCAACGGACAGGCGTTGATACGGCTGGATAAGCATGTCACTGCGTACCGTGTCCTCGTGGTAGGCTCCGAGCGGGTCCGCATACGTGATGTGAAAGACGAGAACACGCACAGGGAAGCCAGCTTCGTTATGAAATGCAATCTTGGCCGAAATGCCAACGGACGACACGCTATCGACGACTAACGGGCATTGCTCGACGTGCGAGGTAGCACTAAGACCGGCTGTCAGAGGCACGAGGGTCAGAATGGACAGCAGCCAGGAGCGAGCCACGGGTCACCTCCGGTTAGGAATGGCTCTTCGCCTACGAAAGAGACTTGCGATGTCCGAGGCGGTCACAAGCGCGATGGTGCGGTCTGTTGAGGCTGCTTGACGCGATACAGTACTCAGGACGATGAATTCGGTGTCGCTCGCATCTAATGAGACCCAAGGCGCGCCAGGTAAGCCTGTTTGCCTCGTTAGGGCGCGCGGAAGATCATTGTGTGCGCCATCCGTTGGCCCAACGCTGCGACCCGACTATCGTACATCCAGCGCCCCTGTCCGCCGCCCACTCTTGCGTTAGGAGAAGCCGACGTGCATGATCGCCGGGCGCCGAGCGAATGCAACCAGGGGCCCGCTTGGTACAGGTACCGTTGCTGAAGTCACTGGAAGACAATTGTGCGCTAACCGACCATCTTGGCTAACGAGATTCTTGTGCATCCCAGTCGGCCCGCTTTCAACGTTGAAAGCGCCACCAATCGATGACTACTTCTTCTATCAGTGATTCTGCTAATGCGGCTGTTGCTCTAACCAAGCAGCTATTTCGCTTCCTCAAGGCATTCGCGGAGCGCAACGCTCCGGTTACAAGAAGGATCGCGGATCACCATTGGTCCCTCTGGCTGCGAGAGCTGCCGCAGCATCCGTGTATCGCGATCGGAAGCGTCCAATTGTCGCCATCCGCAACAGAGACTTCTCTGGGTCCGGCGGCGCAAGATGAGGCCCTCATCACTGTACGTCGGCCCGATATCACGAAAGCGCCGACACCTCCCGACGCCATTCTCGACTTCCTGAAGGCTGGCTGGCGCGAACCCGACGGCTCGATCGCTGTCGACGAGACCCGGAACATCACTCGAAATGGCGAGACGATTACAGAACGCTTCGACGAAGATGCAAAGCGAGTAAAGGCACTTCGAATTTGGCAAGCGCAGTGGAACGAGTGGGCTTATGTCGAACGACCAGCACGCCAGGCGATGCGAATCTTCGAGCGCCTATATGAGTTGAAAGGGCGAATTGATCGCGAGAGCGAGCGCTACGAACTAGTGCTTGGCGACGGCCGTTTGATCTGGAGTACGACTTCTGGTTCCATCGATCATCCGGTCATTCTCCAGCGCGTAGAAGTCGTCTTCGACGCAGACATTCCCGCACTTAGGGTTCTCGATACAGATCGCGAGGCCGAGTTGTTTTCGGCGGTCTTGTCGGCGGGCGAGGCATTGTCGCCAACGCAGCTCACCGAGCTCCGCGAGCAGGTCAGAGTAGGCGGCTATCATCCGCTCGAGCAGGAGGGAACAACACAATACCTGAGACGGCTCGTACAACTCTTAGCGCCTAACGGAATGTTCGGTACGGCCGAAACCGTACCTGCCGCCACCAAGCAGCCTGTCATATTGCGCGATCCGGTACTTTTTCTCCGAGATCGCCCCTCCGGCTTTCCCGCGGCATTCGACCGCGTACTCGCCGATCTCGAGCGACGAGCGGAAGTGCCCGTTGCGTTGACGAGACTCGTGGGGGTAGACCAGCCGATTGCGGATCAGCCGCAGTTAGGCCAATGGTCTCCCTGGGGCGAGCCCCCGGAGATTCTCCTAAGCAAGCCGGCGAATGAAGAACAGATCCATGTAGCGCGCGCCCTTGAGCGACATGGGGCGATCGTCGTCCAGGGGCCGCCGGGAACCGGAAAGAGTCACACAATCGCGAACCTAATCGGACACCTCGTGGCGCACGGAAAGCGTGTATTAGTAACTAGCCATAGCACGAAGGCACTCAAGGTTCTCCGAGGATCGATTGTAGAAACTCTACGGCCGCTTTGCGTCGCACTCCTAGACAATGATCTCGACGGCCGAGTGCAGATGGAGCAAGCTGTCAAGGCTATTCTCACGCGTCTAACGACGGCTAACCAAACAACGCTAGAGAAGGAAGTAGCAGACCTGTCTGAGGCACGAGCTGCTCTGAATAGTGAGATCGCCCGTTGCGCCAAAGACTTGAAGCTGATTCGTGAATCAGAGTACAAACCGATATTGATTGCCGGAGAGTCTGTCGGCGCTTCTGAGGCGGCACGTTGGACGACGCAGCATCAGGACGGTAGCGACTGGATTCCAAATTCCATCGAGGCAGGCGCACCTCTTCCGTTGACGCGTGAGGAAGTATTGGAGCTCTATGCGTCCAACGCCGAGTTGAATCCGAGCGAAGAGCAAGGGATTGCAGCCGGTGTTCCGACGCTGGACTCTCTCGAGACTCCACAGGCCTTTGTAGAAATGGTTGGTGCACTTGCAGCGACTGAGCCGGCTGACTACAGCCTCTGTTGGCAGCACGCGGCTCAGGAAGCGGATTCGAATGGATTGCGCCGGTTCGGTGAGCTAGTTCGCGACACGAATGAAGAGCTGACTCACATTGAGCCATGGCAACTGACTATCGTGGGTGCGGGTTATGGCGGCGGTTCGAACGCAGATCTATGGCGCGACCTGGACCGCCGGGTAAGAGCCGCGGAGGTGCTGGTTGAAAAATCACTAGCCCATTTCATCCAATACTCTCCCGAGCTCGCGAGCGACGTAGCAACTGACGAGGCGGTGATTCTCGCGCGGACGCTCGAAAGACATGTCGAACGTCATGGATCTCTTGGGCTGTTCTCTCGTTGGCTGAACGGTTCATGGCGACGGTTCCTCCGTTCGTCACGCTGCAACGGACGCGAGCCGAAGACGTTGGATGAGATTCGTGCTGTCCGCATGGCTGCGGAACTCGAACAATCGCGACAAGACCTTCGTGTCAGATGGACTCGTCTGGCCGAACCGTCCGGTCTCCCACCGCATGACGATTTTGGGGACGTACCCGAACCTAGACTGAGCGCGTACACCCGTCAGGTAGAGCGCCTGCTTGCGTGGTGGGATGAGCGGTGGCACCGCATCTCCCAAGTTGCGGAAGACGTCGGCTTCCGATGGGAAATCTGGCGTGATCGCGAGGCAGCGCGTTCGTCGCCGGCGGATCCTTTCGCATTCGAATGCGGCATTCTCCGATCCTCGCTGCCGAAGGTTATCGCGGCGCGCGTCTCCGTTACGGCACGCGAAGTCGCTGAGCGGCGGCTCAATCAGTGCGAGAAGGCACTAGCTGAATACGATGCTCCACAATGCGCGACGTTGCGTGCAGCGATTGCAGGCCGAGATGTGGGCGCGTACGAGGCAGCGTACAGCGTCTTGAAGACTCTCATCAGGAAACGCGGCTGCTACGTCCGCCGCCATGCTCTGTTAGGCAGCATTGCTCCAGTCGCACCGGAGTGGGCTCGTGCGATCCGCAATCGCGCAGGCGATCATGGTGCAGCTCGGCCGCCCGGTGATCCTGTCGTGGCGTGGAGGTGGCGGCAACTACGGCAGGAGGTGGATAGACGGGCCGCTCTCGATGAGGCCGCGCTGATGCGCAGTATGCATGCTCATAGCGCACAGCTTCGGGAGACCACAGCCGATCTGATCGACAGGCGCGCTTGGCTCGGTCAGATAAGGCGAGTCGATTTGCGTGCAAGCCAAGCGCTACAGGGATGGTCCCTAACCCAGAAGAAAATCGGGAAGGGGACCGGCAAGCGCGCTCCTGCCCTCCAAGCTGAAGCGCGCAAACTCTTAGCTGACGCTCGTGACGCGGTTCCCGTTTGGATCATGCCTCTGTCGCGTGTCGCCGAGAGTTTCGACGCGGCGAAGGCAAAGTTCGACGTCGTCATTATCGACGAAGCCAGTCAGTCTGACGTGACGGGCCTTCTGGCATGGTACCTCGGAGATCGCGTCGCGGTTGTGGGCGATCACGAGCAAGTTAGCCCGCTAGCGGTTGGTCAACGGCTCGATGTGGATGCCAATCTGATCGCGCAGTATCTCGCGAAGATTCCTAACGCTCAGCTGTTCGACGGCAAGATGTCGATATACGATCTTGCACGCACGTGCTTTGGCGGGACCATCGCGCTGCGCGAACACTTCCGGTGCGTCACAGAGATCATCGACTTCTCCAACTACCTGTCGTACGACGGACAGATACTCCCCTTACGCGATTCAACTCGCGTCGTGCGATCCCACGTCATCGAACATGTCGTCACAAGCACCCGAGTGTCCAACAGAGGCAACCTCGCTGAGGCGCGCGCCGTCGTGGCCATCATGAAAGCGTTATGCGAAATGCCTGAGAACGCCGATCGGACGATGGGTGCAATTTCACTCGTAGGGGACGAGCAAGCGACTCTGATACAGGAGATTGCGCTACAGGTTCTTGGGGCGGTCGAGCTCGATCACCATAAATTCGCGGCCGGGAATGCAGCGCAGTTTCAAGGGGATGAGCGCGACATCATGTTCCTGTCGATGGTCGATGTTCCCGAGGAACATGTCCTTTCGCTCCGACAGACTGACGTATTCAAGCAGCGCTTTAATGTCGCAGCCAGTCGCGCGAAGGATCACATGTGGCTCATTCACTCGCTAAATCCGGACCGCGATCTCAACGCAGTCGATTTGCGGCGAAGGTTGATTGAGCACGTTCGTGATCCCGGTGCCAGGCGCAACGCTATTCAGCAGGCACAGAAACGGGCAGAGTCACCGTTCGAGAGTACCATGATTGAGCGTTTGATATCAGCCGGCTACCAGGTACGATCACAAGTATGGGTCGGGGCATACCGCATCGACATGGTGGTCTCCGATCCTAACGGACAAGTTGCGCTGGAGTGCGACGGTGATCGATTCCATGGTGTTGACCAAATACCTGCCGACATGGCTCGACAGGCCGTTTTGGAGCGCGCGGGTTGGCGATTCATTCGCGTTCGCGGAACGCGGTTCTATCGGGATCCGGAGTCCACAATGGGATGGGTTTTTTCAGAACTAGATCGCTGCGGAGTTCGACCGGCGTTAGGAGTAGGGCGAGCCCGGGAGGACGCGGATGCGGTGAGAGAATTCCGGGATGCGGTGATGCGACGAGCGTGGCAAGTGATGCGAGAGCAAGGCTGGATGGTGGCCGCCAAAGCGCCCTTGGATGGATCGCTTTCTGCGTCAGACGACGTGCGCTTAGCAGCACACTGAAATGCGACGAGTATTTCGCCACGCTTTCATCGGCAATCATTTCGAGCGCTGTGCCTACCCCTGTGCGTTTGACCTCCCATATTGGTTGTCCGGCTCGCAGGAGCGGGTGGTGTCTGTCTGTCTACCCTCCGGGCCCTCGCTCTTGACATGAAGCTGACAGGCCCGTTGGTTAGGCGTTAGCATTCCAGCAGTAGCGCCTAGCCCCTCGCGGTGAGCTTCCCCCCCTCACCTGGCGACGCCGACGTAATCCTCAAACGATAAGGAGAGTGACGTATGAATGAGCGAGCGGCGACCGCATTCCTTGAGTTCTTTTTCGAAGCCGTGCAAGCGACTAAGAAGAATGTCTTAGGTACTGAAACATTTACAAAGGCGCGCGAAGACGCGGATGCAGACCGTTGGGCAAACAACCCAGACGCGGCCGCGCTCGGTACCGAGACCCAGACGGCGAGCCGAGAGGACGCCGATTCCGATGTCTCAGCTCGCCAAGCCGATAGTTACGCCGGCACCCAGACTTTTACCGAGGTCCGGTCCGAGAGTCCTGATTCCGATGATGCGCGGGTTGGTCCACTATGGGAGACCAGTATCCTTTGATCGTAATTATCAGCAACACCAACGACGCAACGGCGGATTTTTTTCAACGCCGCTTAGAGATGCACCAAGTATCCCATGTTCGCTTGGACACTGAGTATCTCCTTGCCGAGCCTGTTCACTTTGCGATTGGCGATGGACGCATCGTAACGCGCGTCAGTGCTGGGCATAAGGCCGTGGATGTGAACAAGGTCACCGCGATCTACTATCGTCGTCCAGTCACACCAAACACCCCCGCGGGTGCGTCAATAGGGATGCGTCGATGGATCGCGAACGAGGTTCGCAGCGCGTGGGGTGGTTTGCTTGCGACTAACCCGTCGATAACGTGGGTGAATCATCCGCTGGCAATCAGCGGTGCGGCGTACAAGCCTGAGCAACTAGTTCGGGCGGCGAGAATGGGTCTCAACGTTCCTGAAACAGTAGTTACCACAGATGTGGCGTGCGCAACAGATTTTTGTAGAACTCACTCGTGGAACGTTGTCACCAAGCCCATTGGCCACGGCGAGATTCGAGCCGCAATAGAGGCCGATGATCGCGTGGTGTATACCTCGGCACTCAACGATTCACACGAGAGAATAATGACGCGAGTGGCCGTTTGCCCGACGCTCCTCCAACGTCGAATCACCAAAGATATCGATGTTCGCGTCACGGTCGTTGACTCCGAGTGTATGGCTGTGGCGCTTCACTCGCAAGACAGTTCCGTTAGTGCAGTCGACTGCCGTCGAGACAACATGCGCGATATGAGATACTCGCGCTTACGGCTGCCCACGGAACTTGAGCAGTCGGTAATCGACTATACGAAGTCTTACGGACTGACCTTCAGCGCCATCGACCTCGTGCGCGACCGAGAAGGAGTGTACTGGTTTCTCGAAATAAATCCCGCGGGCCAATGGGCATGGCTCGAGCAGGTTGCAGACGTCCCGATCTCTGACGCGCTGATTCGTTGCCTGACTCATGTGCACTGATTCCCCCGAATCACCTTCGCCTCTCGCGGCACAGGCCGATACAAACGGCCAACTTATCAGCAACGCTGCAGCTGATAGACCAGACGCACCAAGGTGGTTCCAGCCCCCGGTGCAGCGCGTTGCACGCTTCCTGGAGAGCATTGAAAATCTCGCATCTGCGACGCATTCTCTTCTTCTGACCGTTCTTCTATGGATCGCCATGGTACGCGTTGACTGGCGATCAGTCCGTTCTCGTCAATACAACGGGTTTCAGCGCTCGTTCCCGCCGCACGTAGCGGTAGACGCTGCCGCCTTTCTCTTCAAACTTCAGCGAGAAGACAGCACTTCAACAGACGAAAAAGTAAAGCAACTGCTAACCCTTAGTTCTTCGCTCGCCACCATCGCGCTCGTCCTTGCAGGCGAGGTCCGCCCACGATGGCTGGGCGAGGTATTGGTAGCTTTCCTCGTAGCCTGCGTCGTACTGTGCGTAAGCGTGCTAGAGGTGCGAGCCCAAATGGTCCCAGTGCCCGATGATGCGAATTCCGGCGGCTTCGATCGGTTCGCATGGGCTCATGACCTTCAACGCTCGTACTACGCGAATCGCGCTAGTCATGCGTCTCGCACCGATCGGTTCAGGGCAGCGACAAGATACTTCCGTGTGGCACTTTTGATCGCCGCAGTTCTGGCCGCGATGACTGTACGAACTCCTAACTCTTCACAAGACCTAGCCAGCGCTATCCATCAGCTGGAGGTTCGACCGGTGCGAGTTAAGGTACTACGGGATAGGCCGATCGACTCCACTTCGCCTCGCGGCAGATTGGATGGTCCGTAGCTGGGAGCCGCAGAAGCCTAACGAAGTTGCTATTCGTCGGGCAATCGAGTTGGTGGCACTCTGGTGCTGGCGTTGGCTGCTCCGCTCGCAAACATTGCCTCTACGCCCCCGCCTGCTTGTCCAAACGCCGGAGCCACTGTGCCAAACGACACTAGGGTGCCACTCGCGACGTCGATTTGGTAGCGATACGACGCTGGATCGGTATTTGGCAACGCATATCGTCCGACCGCCGCAAGGCCGCTTGGGACCATGGGCATATCGGAGTCGGTCGTCGAATAACTTCCTGGCAGAAGCCTTCCGGTCTGCGGGTCTACTCGCCTATCTGCAGCTGATGCAGAGAAGCGATAGGCCCGCCGAATGACCGTTGTGTTTTCGGTTCTTAACTAGGGCGCTAGCCATAACCAGCGTGCTCGTAGGCCTAACTACTCGTGATACGAGGAGCTGTCCCGAATGTAGTTGAAATACAGGCGATGCCGCGGGGTGTCGCGGCGGGTTAGGCCGCGGTGGATGTGAGTACCAGTTTGTTCTGCAGCGTCTGCTTCAGCAAGGGTAGATGCCGGTAGTTCTTGATGCGCCGGAATTGCCGCTCCATCGCCCAGAGGGCGGCGGCGCACCAGCGCAGCTCTTGATCGCTGGTCCGCCAGTGAGTGACCCGATGGGTCCGCGCTTCGAGCCGGCTCATGACACTCTCGATCAGGTTCGTGGTCTTGAAGCTCACGCCTAACTCGGGGAAGACGTCCAGGCGGTGAAGCGTGAGCGTTTCGTCCAGGCCTTCGGCAAGGCTCGAGGCCGCGGATGCGTTCACCAGCGTGAGCTCGCGGTGGAGGCGGTCCACGGCGCGTTTGGCGTCGGCGTACGCGGGATGCGCGTAGGCCGCCTGGAGCTTCCGCCGCCACGTGGGCTGCTGCTGTTTCGCGAGATAGCTCACCACGTTTTCGCGCTTGTGCCACTGACACCGCTGGACCGGCACGTCGTCCAGGACCTCGCGCACGGCGGCGCGGAGACCCTTCGCGCCATCGAGCACGACCAGGAGCCGCTGCTCGAGCGGGAAGCCGCGCTCCCCGAGCTCGCGAAGAAACGCCGCGATCACGCGCCGATTCTCACTCGCCGTCTGCACCAGCCCTAAGAGCCGCTTCTCCCCGGTGGCGGTCACGCCTAACGCGAGTACGAGTCCATCGCCGGCGAAGCTCTTTCCATCAAGCACCAGCACGAGCCACTCGGCATCATCGAGCCGCCGCTCCTGCAAGCGCCGCAACTCCCGCGCACTCGCCCGAATGAACCGCCGCGACACGCTCGACCGCGCGAGCCCGAACGCCTCCGGCACCGCTTCCGCCGCCGCCGCATACTCCCGACACGAGATCCCGCCTAACACCAGGCGGAAGAGCCCGACATCCTGCGCCCGGGGCTGCTGCAGCGCCGCATACGTGGCCAGCGGGACCTCGTGCGCCGCGGCCCGATCGCGCACGCGCGGCACCGCGATCTGCAGCTTCTGATCGGCGAGATACACCGAACCCCGCTGCGTGTCCCACCGCACCACCGCCGGATGCGCATCCCCACGGCCATAGCGCGGCCCCGCCAATTGCTCCACTTCCCCCAGCAGCGCGTCCTCCACCGCCTTCAGGCCCAACGGAATCAGCGCCTGGATCATCGCCACCGTCACCGGCGTGGTCACGGTCCCATCGTCGAGCGGCATCGTCTGCTGCATCACACTCGCGTCGGCCAGCTGGTCCTTTCGCGACTTCTGGCGTACTCTTGGCATTGGGTGGTGTCCTCGGAACAGAGTGGAGATCCTTGGCGGGATTCACACTCTTGTACTGCGGCACCACCTGCTTTTCAACTGGACCTGGGACTCACCCCACCGAACGAGTTCCGCAGGAATGACATGCCGGACGCCCTTAATTGCGCGAAAGCCTGTGTGTCGACCCATTGGTTGGCGTACGCGTCGCTCTTCATCCGTGGTGAGCACTGCGTCCGCGTGGTTCACAAGGTCCTTTGCGTTGCGCTCAAGATCTGTAAGGTTCATTCCTTGGCGTGGGATGATCGGCTTGTTAGCTAACGCCTTAACTCGGCTGCATCCAGGGCAAGTAAGAGCGCGGCCGGAGCCCGCGGAACTCCTCAGATCGGATGTCAGCTGCAGCGTTCGTTAGACGCCACGCGAGAGGGAGGTCGCCTGCCACTTGCCGTCGAGTTCGAGACGCTGGACCAGGTGAGCACGAAATGATTTCATTCCTTTGAATGCACGGCGGGAGAGATCGAGCTGGTAAGCCAGCCGTTTCTTGATTTTCGGCATGCAAGTGGATGGAATTGCGCGCGGAATACAGCTCATTGAGATTCTGGGCCGTCACAGGTGCAACGAGATTGAGAGCCTCAGCGACCCGTACTTTCTCGTCAAACCGAACTTTCGTGATGTCGCCGTCGATCGTCTTTTCACGCGAGACGCGGAGTTCGGCAGCCGGTATCCTCGTAGTGGACGTCAGCTTCGCGAGCAAGTCAGCGCGGACTGAAACGTTCGTGCGCCATGTTGACTCACGAAGGGCTCGAACCGCAGGGTGATAGCGGTAAGTCGTGAACAGTGTGTAGTGCAGCACAGCTTCGTAGATGCTGGCATACTGCAGTACCTGAACCTTCACCTGAGCACGTCGCAACGCGCCAGTCGCCTGGTAGCCCTCCAACAACTTGTAAACGGCACGGGTGGACCAGAATTCCTTGCCGAGCCGGCCACGCAACGCATGATTTCTAACGAAATAGAAGTAATCAGTATGCCAGCGCAGGTTCTTGAGGTGATTGTTAACGTAAGCCGAAAGCTCACGGCGAGTCGTTGCAGGAAGCGGCATTGTCAGTTGGGTGAGAAGCTTTAGCTCCGCCTAGGTCGGAGGCTTAGCATTTCAAGGCTGTGGACTTCCCCCGATTTTGTGGACACCTGGGTTAACTGGTTTGTGCTAACGTTGCTTCGTACTCCACGGGGGTTCGGTAACCGAGTGCTGAGTGCCGGCGTTGACGGCTATACCAGATCTCGATGAACGCGAAGACGGCGCGACTCGCTTCCGCTCGCGTCGTCAAGAGGCCGGCGATCAGCAGGTCCTTCGTGAGCGTGGCGAAGAAGCTCTCGACGACCGCATTGATGCTCCTATGTTTGTCAAGCCTGCGTGGCTTGTGGTATGTTGGCGCTCGCGGCGTGGAGCAGTTCGAAGACTTCGCGAGCGATGTACCGTTTGAGGCAGCGCAAAATCTCGAGTTTCGTGCGGCCCTCCGTCATGCGTCGTGCCGCGTACGCTTTGGTTTTCGGATGCATCCGCCAGCGCACGAACGCGATCACCCATAGCGCACGATTCGCGTCGCGATTGCCACCACGGTTGAGACGATGCCGCTGCTGGCGCCCCGATGAGACGTCGAGAGGTGCGACGCCACAGAGCGCCGCGAACGAGCGCTCGTTGCGAAGCCGCTCGGGGTTGTCGCCTTCGCCGATGATGAGCTCGTCGTGCCGCGCGGCGTACGTGGCCAGTGGCACTTCACGCGCCGCGGCCCGATCCCGCACGCGCGGCACCGCGATCGCCAGCTTCTGATCCGCGAGGTACACCGACCCCCGCTGCGCGCCCCACCGCACCACCGCCGGATGCGCCTCGCCGCGGCCATAGCGCGGGCCCGCCAACTGCTCCACCTCCCCCAGCAGCGCGTCTTCCACCGCTTTCAAGCCCAACGGAATCAGCGCCTGGATCATCGCCGCCGTCACCGGTGCGGTCGCAGTCCCATCGTCCACTGGGATCGCCTCCTGCGTCACACCCGCGTCGGCCTGCTGGTTCTTTCGCGACTTCAGGCGTACTCTTGGCATCGGTGGTGTCCCCGGAACAGAGTAAGAATCCTTGGCCGGATTCACGCTCTTGTACTGCGGCACCACCTGCTTCTCCAACTACGCGTGGGACTCACCCGTGGTGCGAGCAGTTGAATGTAACGCACGCGATTTGCTAATGTGTTCGGGCAGCCACGCCGCCAGTTGGATGGTCACGAGTAATGCCTGGCCAGTTCGTGGAGAAATCAGGCCGCAGCTTTTGTTCTCAATGCTGGGTGACGAAGATGAGTCTGACTATCGGAGTTCCATTTGCTACGCAAGCAGGTCAAAAACCCCTGTACACGCGAGATTTCGAATCTTCAGGTACGCTTCCGGCTAACAACATGACGGGCTTTGTTGCGGACATTGTGAGAGAAGCTCTGGACGAGATAGCAGTGTGACCGTTGGCCTTACGCTGCACCGGGATGGCGACCGGAATCACGTCGCCGTTCGATCGAGCGCGCCCGGCGTGGTCCTCAACGTCCAGCCGGCCAAGCGTTAGGCTTGAGTGCGTATCCAATGACCGCTCCTCTCGTACACCCGCGCAATCCGGATGCGGCGCCCCGCGCTCGCACCCTCTCCAAGTCCGACTTCATCCTGGCCCGCGACTGCGCGGCCAAGCTCTATTTTCGCGAGAACGGCTATCCGGACGCCCGCGGGAACGATCCCTACATGGCGCTGCTGGCCAAGGGCGGCTACATGGTCGAAGCACTGGCCAAGGCGCACTACCGGGACGGCATTCAGCTCGAGTACGGCGGCGACGTCGCGACCAACTTCGCCCGCACCCGCGCCGCGCTCGAAGCGCCTAACGTCACGCTCTTCGAGGCCACCTTGCTCGTTGGGCGGCGCCAGGCGCGCGTCGACATCCTCGAGAAGCGCGGCAACGTCCTCCGCGTGATCGAA
>Ga0070679_100003428_pt1 | contig 14519 bp, 13 predicted proteins | sample KBSC63BmetaG_FD_65652 | JGI IMG/M metagenome (GOLD analysis project Ga0070679, IMG submission 65652) | Corn rhizosphere microbial communities from Kellogg Biological Station, Michigan, USA - KBS C6-3B metaG | ecosystem: Host-associated > Plants > Roots > Rhizosphere | place: USA: Michigan... | reverse complement strand
CGGGGCGAAATCGACCGGGGCGTCGAAGGCGCCGTTGACCATGTCTTCGCCGATGCGGATCAGATTGCGTCGCACCGACAGGTCGCCGATGGTGCGGCCGTAGTCCGCGGCGTTGATGACAGTGGTGGCCTCGGCGGCCAGCCGCGCGAGATACTGGCTGGCGTTCAGTCCGCCGATGTCGATGTCCGAGGGCAGGAAGGTTTTCAGCGTGATCGGCGTGGCGATCTTGCCGGCGCGGATCAGTTGCGACGTGATGTCGTAGAGCTGCTGGTGGATCGGCTCGAAGAAGTGCTGCGGTTCGAGAAAATCCGAAACGCGATAAAACGCCTCGTTGTTCACCAGGATGGCGCCAAGCAGCGCCTGTTCGGCCTCGATGTTATGCGGCGCGCTGCGGAATTCCGGCGCGGCGGGTTCGGGCAGCTTGCGGACGTTCGAATCGAAGGGTGCCATGGAGTGCGATCGAAAACGGAATGGGTGCCTGGTTAAACGCTGACATGGACTGAACTCTCAACTCACGCCGTTACATGCATGCACTCTCGGAACTCAATCGGCTTCGATTGGCGCGTTTTGATGACGAGCGTCAAGCGCGCGAGACGCTGGCTTAGCATCGGTTGACCGCCGCAGGGGCGGGACATTCTGACTGTCCCCATTACCCACCGCCTTTTTTAAATCGATGGGCGAGCCTTGACTGGCGGCATGAATGCGGTGCGGCGAACGCGTTACTCGCCGGCGAGCCGCAATGGCGGGCGCTGGCCGCCTTCGAGCATGCGCAACCGGGCCTCCTCACGGGCGATGTAGTCGCGCGTGTTCGGCACAACGTCCTGGCGCTTGGTGAGCTGAATCTGCATCACCATCAGGGCTTGTTCGCGGAACGCCATCTCGGATGCGGCCAAATAAAATTCCCACATGCGGACAAAGCGCTGGTCGTAAATGCGCTCGGCCTCTTCGCGGTGCGCCATGAAGCGATCGCGCCACTTCTTGAGCGTTTCGGCGTAATGCAGACGCAAAATCTCGATATCGGTAACGAGAAGCCCGGCACGCTCGATGGACGGCAGCACCTCGGACAGGGCGGGGATATAGCCGCCGGGGAAAATATATTTTGCGATCCAGGGGTTGGTGACATTCGGCCCTTCGGAACGGCCGATGCAATGCAACACCATGACGCCGCGGTCGGCCAGCAGATCCGCGCACTTGCGGAAATAAGTGTCGTAGAAGCTGACGCCGACATGTTCGAACATGCCTACCGACACGATGCAGTCGAATCGCTCCTTGATGTCGCGGTAATCCTGCAGGCGAAACTGGGTTGTTCGCGCCAAATTCCGTTCGTTGGCGCGCTCGGTGGCCCGTTGCCATTGTTCTTTGGAGAGCGTGATGCCGGTCACGCGGGCCCGGCAGAATTCCGCGAGATACAGCCCAAGGCCGCCCCAGCCGCAGCCGATATCGAGAACGCTTTGATTCTCCTTGGCCAGGAGTTTCGCCGCGACGTGTCGCTTCTTGGCGAGTTGGGCATCGTCGAGGGATTGGTCGGGATTCTCGAAATAGGCGCAGGAATACTGCTGGTCGGCGTCGAGGAAGAGCGAATAGAGCCGTCCGTCGAGGTCGTAATGATGCGCGACGTTGCGCCGCGACCGGATGGGGCGGTTGAACTGCTGCAATCTCCGCCAGAGGTAGCGCAGCCACCACTGCAGCCGAGCCCAATCCGGCGGCTTGCCGTCGTGAGTCTGACCGAGAACGATGGCGAGCAGATCGGCGATCGTGCCGTCCTCCACCCGCAACGTTCCGTCCATGTAGGCTTCGCCAAGCCGGATTTCAGGATCGATCAGAGCGCCACGTTGGGCTGCGGCGCTGGTGAAGCGAATCGCAACCGCGGGCGCGCCGCCGTCGCCGACTGTGAACACAGACCCACTCGCCGTGGTGACCCGGAGGGTTCCACGATGAACGAATCGTCTGAGCAGCCATTCCAGCAGCCGGTCCATCGGCCGCCTCCGCTATCTCAATCGTCAACTGCTCCAGCCATTCCCCTTTTTATGGCCGGAACCGCCATCTTCGGTGCAGCGCTGGAAGTGGACGATGCACCGGAATAAAATCTAGTCCTCCAACAATGCGACGACAAGCACTCGCAACCGCCTCATTTTCGCGCGAATATAGTCTAAAGACCGGATTCACTTTGACCCTGTTGCGGCCAGCAATGGGCATGGAGGTCGTCGTTGTCGGGACTAGGACATTGGGCCGTGCCGGGATTGCGGAGCCGAGCGGCCGTGATAGCGGCTATTTTCCTTTTGGGAACGGTCACTTGGGCGCAGGCCCAGGAAGAGGGGCCGGCAACCTCCAAAGGGGAGAATTTCAGCGCCAAGCCCCCGGCTGCGCTGTTTAATTCCGATTGCACCGGATCGGATTGCCACAGGGGACCGCAGGGCCTGTCGAAGGGGAAAACCCAAGGCGGGCTCGCCGGGTTTCTGCGTGAGCACTACACCAACAGCCGCGAAAGCGCGGCGGCGCTGGCCGCCTACCTCGTGAGATTGCCAGCGGGGCCGGAGCCCCGGGAGGCGCGGTCACCGCGCTCGCGCGAAGCCGCCCCGGCCCGATCCGCACCGGAGGAAGCGCGGGCGCCGCGTGAACATCCCGCGGCCCGGACGTCGCGGACCTCGGCCAAGCCGGAGTCGGCAAAACCGGAGGAAGAGGGAACGCCGGCGCAGCGCCGCGCCGTTGCGGAGCCAGCCGCAGCGCCACCCAAATCGCCGGCAGCCCGTAACGCGCGGGCTCAACGCGGCCGGCAGCCGCCGGCAGCGGAAGCGGCGCCTCCGCCGGAGCCTGCACCACCGGAGCCACCCCCGGCTCCGAAGCAATACGACATCTTCGATTGATCCAGCGATCGCCAGCCCAACGCTAGCGGTCCGGACTTGAGGCCGGTCAAGGCTTGCTGCCGGGCGAAACTTGCGGTCCGCCCGGCAGGTCTGTCACCGGTCAGGTCTGTCACCGGTCAGGTCTGTCACCGGTCAGGTCTGTCACCGGTCAGGTCTGTCGCCTGTCAGGTCTGTCGCCTGTCAGGTCTGTCGCCTGTCAGGTCTGTCGCCTGTCAGGATTTGGCCGCCGGCTCTTCGTCCGCGTCTTCGGCCGGCAGGGCGGCCGACTCGAACAGGGCCTCGGCTGCGGCTGCTGCCGCTTCGGCGGTTTCTTCTTCCTCGGTGCCCTCGCGACGCACGGTCACGTCTTCGCCGCGGGCCAGGCGTTCGGCCTCGTCCGCGCTGCGCGCGACATTGACGGTGACCGTCACCTCGACCTCCGGATGCAGATGCACCGGCACCTTGTGCTGGCCGACGGTCTTGATCGGAACGTTGAGCGCGATCTGATTGCGGTCGATGGCGAAGCCGTTGTCGGTGAGGAGGACGGCGAGGTCACGCGGCGACACCGAACCATAGAGTTGGCCAGTCTCCGACGCCTGCCGGATCACCGGGAAGCTCTTGCCGTCGAGCTTGGCGCCGATCTTGCCCGCCTCGGCTTTCGACTCGAGGTTCTTGGCTTGAAGCTCGGCCTTCATGCCCTCGAATTTCGATTTGTTGGCGTCCGTCGCGCGCAGGGCCTTGCCGTGCGGCAGCAGGAAATTTCGCGCAAAGCCGTCTTTGACGCGCACGACTTCGCCCATCTGGCCAAGCTTGGCGACGCGTTCGAGCAGGATCACTTCCATTGTCTTTCTCCTAAGTTGAGTTTGAGGAACGGGGTTGTTCGAAGATTCGAATGCTCAGGTGCCGGGATTGGGAGGCTTGTGCTTTCGCGCGGCGCGGCCGCGGAAATCGAACATCGTGTCGGCCAGTCCCAACATCGAAAGAATGAGGGCCGGCCAGAAGAAAACGACGACCACGGCATAAACGCCGCCCAGAATGAATGGCCGGCTGCCGGCGCCGCGCGTCATCGCATGCAGCACGGCAAAGCCGAGGACCGCGTAGGCCATCAGGACGCTCGCCATCAACGCATTGGCCATGATGCCGGGCAGCCCGGAGAGGAAGGAGGCAAGCACGGTGGCGCCCGCAATGGCCGGTGCGTAGGACGGAAACCGCATCGCGGAAATGTCCGGCCACGGACGGGGCAGGCGGCCCGAAATCTTCACGATGCGTCCAGCGAGTCCCAGGTTGACGATGCTGGTGATGGTGGTCAGCACGGCGGCCGCGATGGGCAGGATCGCCACCATGATGTCGAGCACACGCTCGGACAGTCCGGGCCCCGAACCGGTCCCGGTTCCGGGGGTCTGGGCGCCGCCTTGAATGCGCACCACGCGTTCGATGCTTTGATGCAGGGCGGCGCGGAAGCTGGCTTCGTCGGAGCCGAGATTGACCATCCCGACGATCACCACGCCGGCGCTGATCAGCGCGGCCCAGAACACCAGATGGCCCACCGGGTACCATTCCAGCCCGTCCGGGGTCGCTCCCGTCGCCGGCCTCGCCAGCAGGGCGAGATAGCCGAGCCACCACGCGGGCAATCCGATGCCGACCAGGAAGGCGATGAAGAAAAACGTGCCGAACAACGAGGCAAGCCCGGTCGCCGCCACAACCGCAGCGATTAGAGCTGCCCAGTGACTCCAGCCCATTGCGGCGATCAGGATCGGCAGCGGCGCCAAATAAAACAGCAGCACCGAAAGCGGCGAGCCGGAGGCGACAGACGCGAACAGCAACGCTGACGCCGCGCCTGCACCGATCCCTATAAGAAAGACATGAGCCATCGAGCTGTCCCGCTCCTTCGAGCGGTTAGAGGCGGATCGACGTCTGCCCCAACCATCGGCCGGCGGGCTTATTCCCGCGGGCCTCGATCCAATTTCGTTTTCCGTCGCCGTGCAAGCCCGAAGGCGCGACTGTTCGGCGACGGCTCTGTCGTCTTAGCGAATGACGTAAGGCAGCAGGCCGAGGAAGCGTGCGCGCTTGATCGCCCGCGCCAGCTCGCGCTGCTTCTTGGCCGACACCGCCGTGATTCGGCTCGGCACGATCTTGCCGCGCTCGGAAACGTAGCGCTGCAGGAGCTTCGCGTCCTTGTAGTCGATCTTGGGCGCGTTGGCGCCGGAGAACGGACAGGTCTTGCGCCGCCGGAAGAACGGACGCCGTGCGCCGCCACCACCACCACCTTGCGAGGAGCCACCGAATGCCATGATCGTTACTCCTCCGTCGCCGAATTGTCGTCGCGTGACCGCTCGCCACGGTCGTCATCGCGCTCGCGCCGAGGCGGCCGATCACCGAATCGATCACCACGATCGCCGAAGCGGCCGCCGCCGCGCTCGTCGCGCTCGCGATCACGTTCGGCCTTGCGCATCATCGCGGAGGGGCCTTCTTCGAGCTCTTCGACGCGGATGGTGAGATAGCGCAGCACGTCCTCGTTGATGCGCTGCAGCCGCTCGACTTCCGTCAGCGCCGCCGCCGGAGCATCGACGTTCATCAACGTGAAGTGCGCCTTGCGATTCTTGCGGATGCGGAAGTTCAGCGACTTTACGCCCCAATATTCGACTTTCGGGACGGTACCGCCCATTTGCTCGATGATGCCCTTGAACTGAGCAGTCATTTCTTCGACTTGCTGCGCGCTGACGTCTTGGCGCGCAAGATAGACATGTTCGTATAGCGGCATGGGATGCCTTTCCTCGGTTGCGTCCACCTTCGGCGCCAAGCCCTTCGAGCCCTTCGGAAAGGCTCGAACGCTCTGAAGGCGGGAACACGGGACGCCGGGCCACTCGCCCTACCGCCCATACGGGCAGCCGTCCGTTCAGCTCCCGGCCGAACAGTGGAACGCGCGTGTTATAGGGGCTTTCGCTCGGAAAGCAAGCTCCGGTGCCGTGACCGAGGCCGGTCGGCTGAGGCGGGTTGATCGGCGGTTCGATCGAAACCAAGATCGGTTCCAGACCGCCGGAAGACCCACGGCTGGCGCGTTGCGATTGGCAGAGCCCCGATGACACCACCCAAAGGCCACAGCGCCGAGGTTTTGACGGCATTTCTCAAATTGGGCCTGACATCGTTCGGCGGCCCGGTCGCTCATCTCGGCTATTTTCGCCAGGAATTTGTCGAGCGGCGGAAATGGCTGGACGAACCGGCCTATGCGGATCTGGTGGCCCTCTGCCAGTTCCTTCCCGGTCCGGCCTCGAGCCAGGTCGGAATGGCCATCGGGTTGTCGCGGGCTGGCCTCCCCGGGGCGCTCGCGGCCTGGACGGGCTTCACGCTGCCTTCGGCCATCGTACTGGTGCTGTTCGCCTATGGGGTCTCGGCCTTTGGCAGCGAACTGGGCTCCGGCTGGGTTCACGGATTGAAGGTGGCGGCCGTCGCGGTCGTAGCGGTCGCGGTGCTGGGGATGGCGCGTTCGCTTGCCCCCGATCGAGAACGGGCTTCGGTTGCCGTCGTCGCAGCGGGTGTCGCGCTCGCGGTTCCGAATGTCTGGGGACAAGTCGGGGCGATTGTACTGGGTGGCGTCGCCGGCCTCATGTTGCCGCGAAGCGCTTCCTCATCCGATCACGTGTCGCTGCCGCTGGGCGTTTCGCGAAGATGGGCGATCGCGGCGCTGGGTCTTTTCTTGGTGCTGCTGATCGGGTTGCCTTTGCTGGCGGCGGCAACCGATAGCCAAAGCATCCGGCTTTTCGATTCGTTTTATCGCTCCGGCTCCCTTGTGTTCGGTGGCGGGCACGTCGTTCTGCCGTTGCTGCAAGCGGAGGTCGTGCCACGTGGTTGGGTGGATAACGACACGTTCCTGGCCGGCTATGGCGCGGCGCAAGCCGTGCCTGGCCCGCTGTTTACGTTCGCCGCCTACCTTGGCGCTGTGATGCGGCCAGCGCCGAACGGCTGGCTCGGCGCTGCACTCTGTCTGGTTGCGGTGTTCCTTCCGTCATTCCTACTGATCGTCGGCGCGCTGCCATTCTGGGAGACGCTTCGCCGGCAGCGGCTGGCGCAAACGATTTTGCGCGGCGTCAATGCCGCCGTTGTCGGTCTGCTGCTTGCAGCGCTCTATCATCCCGTCTGGACCGCGGGAATTTTGACGGCGCGCGACTATGCCTTGGCGCTCGCGGCGTTCCTTCTTCTGTTCATGTGGCAAACGCCGCCGTGGCTTGTCGTGGTGTTCTGTGCCGTGGGCGGAGCCGTGCTGTCGGCCATCTAGGACTGCCCTGCAAACGGTGTTCAGACCGGTTTGCCGGCCGGCGTTGCCGGCTGCAAGCTGGCTGCCCAGCCCATGCGTGAGGCGAAATTGGTCAGCATCCGCTTGGTCCACCGATGCGCTGGCCGATCAACGAAGCGCCAGGTCGCCCAAGACAACAGTGCGATCGCAACCACGATCACACTGACGAGGATCGCAGGGTGGACGATGGGACCGATCCAATAGAATGCGACGTATCCCAACTGCTGATGCAGCAGGTACATGGGATAAGTCAGGCCGCCGATGGCAAGGACGGTTCCGGGAGGAATGGGCAGCGACCGGATCCGCGTCGCCAAGAAGATGATCAGGATGGATAGCACGCAGATCGCCGCGACGATCCAATCGTCGAACGGCACGCCGGTGCGATCGCGAAGCCACGCGAGATTGTGGACCGCCTGAAAGATTGCCGTTGCGACGGATAGTGCGAGCAGGCACTGCAGCATGGCATCGCGGCGTCCCCGGTAGAATTCATAGATCAGGATGCCGGTTGCAAAGAAGCCGCTGTCATCGGCCAGAAAAACCACCTCGATGGCGCGCGAGTCGGCCGTCAATTCGTTCAGCATCGAAATGCCAAGCCAGATCAAAATAATGATGTCGATGCGCCGCCGGAACAGTCCGGTCGCAATCAGAATCGTGACCCAACCGTAGAACGTGACCTCGACGACAAGAGACCAATAGGCGCTGTCCATATAAGGCTGGTGCAGTCCGGGCGCGACGATGAACAGGTTGGCGACCCATTGGGCTGCCGTCGTTGTGAAATGCGGGGCGCCCAACCCCAGAACCGCAAGGAACGTCAGGCTCATGCAGAAAATGAAACACGGATAGATGCGTGCAAATCTTGCAATCGCGAAACCGGTGGCCGTGCGGCCCTCGGCCGAATAGGCGATGACGAAGCCGCTGATGACAAAGAAGACCGGCACGCCGAGAAATCCGTAGCGCGCAAACGAGGACAATTCCGGGAGCGCCGCCACGGTAACGTTCAGCCCGGTTGGGCCCCGGAAGCCATAATGGAATAGAACGACGCCGAGAACTGCCACGAGACGCAGCAAATCGAGTGCCTGGAGACGCCCAGCGCCTTCCGCGGAACTTGTTTTGCCGTTCATTACAGTCGAATCCAAGCCGCCGTGCGCGATATCGAACGCCGGTAGCGGCAGCGTTCAGCAATATAGGAGATTATAACAGGCAACGGTGAAGACACTTTTAAGTTCATCTCTCGTTGCGGCGGTTCCAGGCAACTGTCGGGAATTCGGGGGAATCTGTCGATTCCGGCGCTTGCCGATGCCCTTCCGCGGTGTCACCGGCTTGACACGTCCTTCGATATTGGGGCCTTTCGGCGCGATTTCATCGAACACAAAGAAGGACAGAGGATGGCGGCAGCCTTCGTATTTCCGGGTCAGGGCAGCCAGGCGGTCGGTATGGGCAGGGCGTTGGCAGAGGCGTTCGCGCCGGCGCGAACGGTGTTCGATGAGGTCGACGCTGCGCTCGGTGAAAAGCTGACCGCGACCATGTGGGAAGGCCCCGCCGACAAGCTGACACTGACGGAGAATGCCCAGCCAGCCCTGATGGCGGTGTCGGTTGCCACGATGCGTGTGCTCGAAGCCGAGGCGGGCGTCGACCTGGGCCGCGACGCGCAATTCGTCGCCGGTCATTCGCTCGGCGAATATTCAGCGCTGGCTGCCGCGGGTGCCTTCACTGTCACCGATGCTGCGCGTCTGCTGCGCATTCGCGGCCGTGCGATGCAGCAGGCCGTGCCAGTCGGCACCGGCGCGATGGCGGCGCTGCTCGGGATGGAGCTTGAGGCTGCCGTGGCGGTGGCTGCGGACGCGGCGCAGGGCGAGGTTTGTCAGGTCGCCAATGACAATGGCGGTGGACAAGTCGTTGTCTCCGGCAACAAGTCGGCTGTCGAGCGCGCGGTGGAGATTGCCAAGGGCAGGGGTGCTAAACGAGCGATGATGCTGCAGGTGTCCGCACCGTTTCACTGCGCTCTGATGCAGCCGGCAGCCGAAGCGATGACGGACGCGCTGGCCAAGACCAACGTCAAGCGACCCGTCGTTCCCGTGGTCGCCAATGTGCTGGCGCAACCGATCAGCGATCCACAGGAGATTGTCCGCCGCCTGGTCGAACAGGTTACCGCGACGGTGCGCTGGCGCGAATGTGCTGCGTTCATGGCGGGCGCGGGTGTCAAAACGTTTTATGAGATCGGCGCAGGCAAGGTGCTCACCGGCTTGCTCAAGCGTATCGCGGACGGCGCAACGGGCGTTGCCATCGGTTCTCCGGACGACGTTGTCGCGTTTAAAGCGGCGCGCGGCTCTTAGGTGTGGCGCGCGTTGATGGAGGAGACGCTGCATGTTTGATTTGTCAGGCAAGACCGCGCTGGTGACCGGCGCGACGGGAGGCATCGGCGGCGCTGTCGCCCGTGCGCTGCATCAACAAGGTGCGCGCCTCGCCATTTCGGGCACCCGGCGCGATGCGCTTGATGCGCTGGCCGCCGAGCTTGGCGGCGCTACGGTGCTGCCGTGCAATCTTGCAGACAAAGACGCGGTGGAGGCGCTGGTTCCCGATGCCGAAAAGGCAATGGGTCAACTCGATATCCTGGTGGCCAACGCCGGCATCACCAAAGACAATCTGTTCGTCGCACTGAAGGACGAGGACTGGGAGCAGGTGCTCAACATCAACCTGACGTCGACGTTCCGCATTTCGCGCGCAGCGGTCAAAGGGATGATGCGCCGGCGTTTCGGCCGATTGATCGGCATCACGTCGGTCGTGGGCGTGACCGGCAACCCAGGGCAAGCCAACTACACCGCAGCCAAGGCTGGCATGATTGGCATGTTCAAATCGGTGGGGAAGGAATACGCCAAGCGCGGGGTCACCGCGAATTGCGTCGCGCCCGGCTTTATTGCAACGCCGATGACCGACAAGCTTAACGACAAGCAGCGTGAGGCGATTCTCGGCATGGTTCCGGCCGGGAGGCTCGGTAGCGGTGTCGACATTGCCGCGGCCGTGGTTTATCTCGCGTCCGACGAAGCGGCGTACGTCACAGGCCAGACCCTTCACGTCAATGGAGGTATGGCTATGATCTGATGGCCCACCGCAGCGCAACGAAACGCGGGCTCCCTTCGGCTGGCCAAGCCTTCCGAAGTATGTTAACCGAGCGGAAGCTTGGCGGGGGGGAAACCGGATGGGCAGGGTGACAAGCGGTCCGCTCGCGATCGTAATATGCACCCAGTTCTTTCAGGGTTAAGCTCATGCTGCGTTGTCTCGGGGTCATTGATTGAGCCCACCCAATTCAATCGAGAGGTTCAGACGATGAGTGATATCGGCGAGCGGGTGAAGAAGATTGTCGTGGAACATCTGGGCGTCGAGCCCGAAAAGGTGATTGAGGGGGCGAGTTTTATCGACGACCTCGGAGCCGACAGTCTCGACACGGTTGAGCTCGTGATGGCCTTTGAGGAAGAGTTCGGCTGTGAGATTCCGGACGATGCGGCAGAAACTATTCTGACCGTCGGCGATGCCGTGAAGTTCCTCGAGAAGAACGCCAAGAGTTGATGGCCGAAGCTGACAGTCGCCCAGCCTCTCTTATGGGCGTTGGCGACATCAAGGCGGGCGAGTAAATTCTTCCAGCTTGAGGAATACCAGGGCTCGGTGCCGCAAGGGACCGGGCCGCGTTTGTCGCGTGGAACTGGTCTTTTGGGGCCGCGAACATGATGAGACGCGTCGTCGTCACCGGCATGGGAATGGTTACCCCGCTTGGTTGCGGGCTGGAGGCCACATGGTCTCGGTTGATCGCGGGCGATAGCGGGGCACGCAAGATCGACACCTTCGAAGTTGCCGATCTCGCTTGCCAGATCGCCTGCATGGTCCCTTATGGCGACGGCGCCAACGGCACCTACAATCCCGACGATTGGATGGAGCCGAAGGAGCAGCGCAAGGTCGACAAGTTCATCGTCTATGCGATGTGTGCGGCGAAGCAGGCGCTTGAGCACGCTGGCTGGAAGCCGACGACGCCGGATGAGCAGAACACCACCGGCGTGATGATCGGCGCGGGCATTGGCGGCGTCGAAGGCATTGCCGATACCGCGATCACGCTGCACGAGCGCGGGCCACGGCGCGTATCGCCGTTCTTTATTCCCGGCCGGATCATCAACCTGGCTTCGGGCTATGTCTCCATTGCGCACGGCCTGAAGGGCCCGAACTCCGCCGTCGTCACTGCCTGTTCGACCGGTTCGCACGCGATCGGCGATGCCGGCCGGATGATTGCGCTCGGCGATGCCGACGTCATGGTGGCGGGCGGTTCCGAGTCGCCGGTGAACCGGATTTCGCTTGCGGGATTTGCCGCGCTGCGCGCACTCTCGACCGGCTTCAATGATGCACCGACCCGGGCGTCGCGGCCCTACGACAAGGATCGCGACGGCTTCGTTATGGGTGAGGGCGCGGGCGTGGTCGTGCTGGAGGAGTACGAACACGCCAAGGCGCGCGGCGCCACGATCTATGCCGAGTTGGTCGGTTACGGCATGTCCGGTGATGCCTTTCACATCACGGCGCCGGCCCCCGATGGCGACGGGGCGTTCCGCTGCATGAGCGCGGCCATCAAGCGTGCCGGCATTGCACCCGGCGACATCGATTACATCAATGCGCACGGCACCTCGACGCCGCTCGGCGATGAAATCGAATTGGGCGCGGTGCAGCGGCTGATCGGCAATGATGCGGGTCAGGTTTCGATGTCCTCGACAAAATCGTCGATCGGCCATTTGCTGGGTGCGGCCGGAGCGGTCGAAGCGATCTTCTCGATACTCGCCATGCGCGATCAGATCGTGCCGCCGACGCTCAACCTGGACAATCCTTCGGTGCAAACGCCGATCGATCTGGTTCCGTTGAAAGCACGAAAGCGCAACATCGACATCGTGCTATCGAATTCGTTCGGCTTTGGCGGCACCAACGCTTCGTTGATTTTCCGTCGCAGCGTCGCCTGACAGCGCGAACTTGTGGCGACGCAAGCGCGTGTGCCACACGCGCTTCGTGTCCACCTTTCGCCACATTTGGTTTTCATTGCGGCACCTGAAAAGGCGAGTTGCGTCGCGCTGCGTCGCAATTAAAAAAATCTTGGGCAAAAATCATGGGCAGCGCTGTAGAAATCTGCGACCATGTGTTGGGGCGAGGGGCCGTAGGTCGGTTTCTTATCGAGGTTCGGGAGCCGCTCTTTGATTCTTTCGCGCACGAGGCCAGCACGCATGGCGGGGGATAGGCGGTGAGCTCAGCCAATCAGCCGCCGGGTGACAGCGGTGCGAATCGCCCGCCGGCCGCGGGTGAGAGCGTGCAGCCTCAGCCGCGAGGTGGCGGTTTGCCGCAAGCGCCGCGCCTGCAAGCAGCGCCGCCGCGGACTCCAACCCCGCAACCAAGCTCAAGCGCGGTCCTGCAATCGCCGGCGCAATGGCCTCTACACTCCATACCGCCGCGGCCGGAGCCCAGCGCGTCGCAACAGCCATCGCCACAAAATGCACGGCCGCAGGCTCGCCCGACGCCTCCTCCCGCGGCCGTAAATGGTGCTCCAGGGCGCGCTGCAGGAGCCACTCCAAGCGCTCCTCGCCCGGCTCAGGCCCAACGCCCGCCCCAGCCGACGGCGCCGGCACAGCAGCCAAACGCGTCCGCTCCGCCCGCCCGAACTCTGCCGCCTCAATCGGCACCCGCGCCGGCCGCGCGCGTCACTCCCCCCGCTCCACCTCCGCCCGCCGCGCCGCCTACGCCGCGTCCGACGCCGTCCAGCGCTATGCCACCGCGCGCACCGGTCGCGCAACTGCCGGCGAGCAACGGCCGCATTGTCGCGGGCGCAGGTGAACCGTATCCCCCGCTGCAGAGTTCGCCGCTCGACAATGCGCCGGCGGAAACCCGGCCGATCTCGCCGCGGAGTCCACGCGCAGCGCTTCAGCCTGACAGTGTTCCGCTGCCGTCGCGGCGTTCGAAGCGAACGCGCCATCCCATTGTCGTCGCCGGCAATGCGATGCTCACGATTGTGTTTTTGATTGCGCTTGTGGTGGGGGGCGCTTTTGTCGTCGGCAAGCAGCAGTTCGATCTGCCTGGTCCACTTCCCGAAGACAAGATTGTCAACGTGCCGCGCGGCGGCATTCGCGACACCGCCGATCTCTTGATGCGCGAGGGCGTAATCGACAGGCCCTATCTGTTTGTCGCCGGCGCGTTGGTCCTCAAGGCGCAGAATGAGTTGAAGTACGGCGAATATCGCTTCTCAAAGGAAGCCAGTCTGCGCGACGTGGTGCAGACCATCATCGACGGCAAGGTCGTGCAACATGCGCTGACGATCGCCGAAGGGCTGACCTCGGACCAGATTGTGCATCGGCTGCTGGAGAACGACACGCTCACCGGCGATATCCGAGATATTCCCCGCGAGGGGACACTATTGCCCGAGACCTATCGCTTCACGCGCGGCACCACGCGCGAGCAGATGATCCGACGCATGCAGCAGGAACAGAAGCGCGTGCTGCAGGAGATTTGGGACCGTCGCTCTCCTGACCTGCCGGTCAAGACGCAGGAACAGTTCGTGACGCTGGCCTCGATTGTCGAGAAGGAAACCGGCAAGCCGGAGGAGCGCACGCGGGTGGCGGCGGTGTTCGTCAATCGGCTGCGCGCGAAGATGAAGCTGCAGTCCGATCCGACCATCATTTACGGACTGGTGGGCGGCAAGGGTGCGCTCGGGCGCCCGATCCAACGCAGCGAGATCGAGCAGCCAACGCCTTACAACACCTACGTCATTGACGGATTGCCGCCCGGGCCAATCGCCAATCCGGGACGGGCCTCGCTTGAGGCGACGGCCAATCCGGCGCGCACCAAGGAACTCTATTTTGTCGCCGACGGCACCGGCGGGCATTCCTTCTCCGACTCCTACGAGCAGCATCAGAAAAATGTCGCGCGTCTGCGCGCACTTGAGCGGCAGGCAGCGCCATCTGCCACAGCGCTGCCCAACCGCACGCCGCGTTAGGCCGGTTGTTGACCGGAGCGGTGCGGCGCTTGTGAGCGGCTTGGCGCACCGTTAAGGTCGCGCCGACCACACCGAACCCCCTTGGCAATGGATAGATCTTCGATGGCGCTGTCGAGCATGACCGGCTTTGCGCGTGGACACGGCGTCGCCGGTCCCTACGCCTGGGCTTGGGAGCTCAAGTCGGTGAATTCCAAGGGGCTCGATCTCAAGCTGCGCTTGCCGCAGGGCTGGGACGCCGTCGAGGCGGCGGCGCGCAAGCTGGCGTCGGTAGGGCTCGCCCGCGGCAGCGTGTTCGCCAACCTGAGCGTCAGTCGGGAGGGGACCGCGCCTATCGTGCGCGTCAACGAGCCAGTGCTGGCCGCCGTGCTGGCGACGCTTA
>Ga0070679_100003427_pt1 | contig 14520 bp, 10 predicted proteins | sample KBSC63BmetaG_FD_65652 | JGI IMG/M metagenome (GOLD analysis project Ga0070679, IMG submission 65652) | Corn rhizosphere microbial communities from Kellogg Biological Station, Michigan, USA - KBS C6-3B metaG | ecosystem: Host-associated > Plants > Roots > Rhizosphere | place: USA: Michigan... | reverse complement strand
CGCGAACCACGAGACCTTCACGGTCTCGGTCACGCTGCGCGGCATGGTGGTCGCGGGGTTGCCGTCGTAGACCTGGTACGTCTCCTGGCTGTCGCCGGTGAGGAGCGCGCGCAGGTCGAGCTCGTCGTTCGCGTGCACGGGCGCTGGTGTCGTCGGATCGAGCGGCGTCTCTTCGGACGTGCCCGCGTCCTCGGCCGGCACGGTGACGATGTCGATGAGCGTCGGATTCTGGTTCGCCGGCGGCATGCCCGGGAGCAGGAAGCCGACGTAGATGCGCAGCGAGTAGAACGCGGTCAGCGTGTTGCCGTCGGCCTCGAGCTTCAGGCGCACCGGCAGGTAGACGCCGTTGGTCTGATCCGGAAGCCCGACCTGCGTCAGGTCGAGCATCGGCATCGTCGCGGTCACGCGGTCGCCGCTGCCGAACGCGATCAGCATCGGATCGCCCTCGGGCAGCGACACGCAATCCTGGTTCACCGTCTCGCCCGTCCCCGGCGGCGGCGGCAACAGGCACGCGTCCCACGTCACCGTCGGCGTCGAGCCGCCGGGGTTGGTCGCCGTCGCGGCCAGCATCGAGGTCGCGCCGAATGGAATCTCCGGCGGCTCGGCCTCGACCGCGAGCAGGCGCAGCTTGTCGACGAACGACGCCGGATCGAACGAGTTGCCGCAACCGGCGACGGCGAGCGCGAGGACGAGCAGCCCGCCGCACGTCGGCAGTGCGCGGCGCATCAGAAGTCCCCCCGAATCCCGAGCACGGGCAGAAACGGCAGGCCCGCCACCGCCGACTGCTGCGTGAAGTCGAAGTTGTGCGCGTAGCCCTCGGGGTTCTCCGCGCGATAGACGTTCTGGATGTCGGCGTACATCGACAGCGACCAGCGATGGAACGTCCACTTCTTGTCGAAGCGCACGTCGAGCTGATTGAACGAGCCGAGGCGCGCCGAGTAGAGCGGCCCGTTGATCGCGACGTACTGGTCGGCGTTGACGTCGTAGTAGGAGCCGGCGATCGGCGTGTACGGGTTGCCGGTCACGTAGCGGAAGCGGATGCCGATCTGATAGCCGCGCCCGAACTTGTAGCTGCCGATGATCGTCAGGATGTGGGTCTGGTCGTATTGGAACGTGCGCCACGGATCGTCGGGGTGATCTTTGCGCTCCGAGCGCGACAGCGTGTACGAGACCCAGCCGAAGAAGCCCTTCCACAGCTCCTGCCGCACGAGGATCTCGCCGCCGTAGACGCGCCCCTGGCCCTCGTTGGTGAGCGGCGGATCGCCGGGGCCGAGGCCGCGCACGACGAGGTTCTGCAGATCCTTGTAGAACCCTTCGATCTCGACGTGCAGCGTCGACGTCGGCTCGAAGTCGGCGCCGGCGACGTAGTGCCAGCCGTATTGCGGGCGGATCGCCGGATTGCCGAAGGTCCGCATGAACGAGATCGGATCGGGCGGCTGATGATAGGCGCCGGCGGCGAGCTTCACCGCCGCCCACTTGTTGATCTGATAGCGCGCCGACAGGCGCGGCTCGAGCATGGCGTAGAAGTGGTTGAACGCGTCGGGCGACGATTGGTAGCCGCGGAAGTCGTAGAGGTCGACGCGGAGCTGCGGCACGATCAAGAGACCCTTGAACGGCGTGATGTTGAGCGCGACGTAGGGCGCGAGCGTGATCTGATCGAGGTCGAGCTCGTCGAAGGCGAAGGCGCCGCCGAAGCCGCCGCCGGTGTCGCCCTCGCGCGGCATGGCGCGCTGCGGCCCGTTGATCGACAGCTTCCAGCGGTTGCCCTCGAGGTCGAGCCCGGCGTCGAAGCGCACGTGCGAGCCGAGCGGCAGGCGATAGGCGGCGCGCAGGTTGTACTCGAAGGTCTCGGCGTCGGCGGACAAGAGCGTGTTGCCGAGCTGCGCGTTGAACTCGAAGGGCACGTCGTAGCCGATCGACGGCGTCACCGTCAGCGTCGCCCGCGAGGCGAAGCGGTGCAGCCAGCGCGAGAGGATGCGGTGATAGTAGGTGTGCGAGCCGAACGCCGCGTCGAGCGTCGGATCGGAGGCGCCCTTGGCGACCACGTGCACGGCGTCGTCGCTGCCGAAGATGAAGGTGTCGACCTCGTCGCGCGGGGAGGCGCGCCAGTGCAGCTTGGCCTGGTAGTCGTAGTAGACGGGCGAGAGCTGAAAGTCGTTGGTCGTGAAGATCGGCAGGAACACGTCGATCCACGAGCGGCGCGCGCCGACCTCGAACGACAGGTTCTTGGTGAGCGGCCCTTCGACCATGAGCGAGCCGTCGATGAGATCGATCTGCACGAAGCCGTGGTAGCCGTCGGTGCGCGGGTTGCGCGTCGAGACCTCGATGACGCCGCCGAGGCCGCGGCCATGGTCGACGCCGTAGCCGCCGGGCAGGAACGAAAGGTCGTTGACGATCTCGCTGTTCACCGTCGAGCGCAGCCCGCCGAAGTGATAGAGCGTGGGGATGTAGACGCCGTCGACGTAGGTGCGCGTGTCTTGCGGCGCCGAGCCCCACACGATGAGCAGGCCGCCGCCGAACGGCGAGCGCGCGACGCCGGGGAGGTTCTGCACCGCCTTGAGCGTGTCGCCCTGCGTGCCGGGGATGCGGCGCAGCTCGTCGCCCGAGAGCGTGGTCTCGACGGCCTCGACGACCGGGCGCGCGCCGCGCACCGTCGAGCGGTAGGGCTCCTTGCCGAGCACGTACCAGGTGGTCGACAGCGCCTTGCCGGCGGTGAGCGTGACCTTGAAGTCGCTGCGCGCGATCTCGGCGCCGGCGACGTGCAGCGTGTGGGCGCCGACGGGCACGTCGAGGCGGAAGCGGCCGGCGCCGTTGGTGATCGTCGAGAGGGCGCCGTCGTCGACGATGACGCTGAGCCCGCCGAGCGGCTCGCGATCGCCGGCGCGCAGCACGCGGCCGTCGACGGGCACGGTCGGGATCGGCGGCGGCTCGTCGGCCTTCGCTGGCGGCGGGGGCGGCGGCGGCTTGTAGAGGAACTTGTAGTCATAGGTGATGCGCACCGGCACCGGCTTGCCGCCGGCCTCGCCGGGCGCGAACACGAACTGGCGCGCCGCCTGGATGGCGGCGTCGTCGAACTCCTGGCCGCCCGACTGCGCGGTGTCGACCTTGACGACCTTGCCCGTCTCGTCGACGTCGATGGTGAGGATGACGCTCACTTCGCGCCGCTCGGCGAGCGCCGCGGGCGGCTCGGCCTCGACGAAGCGGAGGAGGCGCGGCGGCTTGTCGAGCTTGCCCGGCGGCGGTGGTGCCGGTGCGGCCGACGCGGGCGCGGTCTCGGACGGCCTCGTCTGCGCGCGCCCGGTCGCCGGCGCGAGCAGCGACACGACGACGAGCGATGCCAAGGCGAATCTCACGGACGGGTCAGCTCTTCCACCACCGCGTGTAGCACCGACGGCAGCGCGCGCAACATCTCCGCGCGCGAAGGCATCTCCCACGCCGCGAAGTCGAACGCCGGCGCCACCGTGCAGCCGCACCACGCCGGCCCGTCGCCGGCGCGCGTCGCCTGCCACGCGCCCGGCGGCACGATCGCCAGCGGCGCGTCGGGGCCGAGCGTCACGACGCGATGCGCGCCGTCGACGATGGTGTGGACCTCGCACGGCGTGCCGCCGTAGAAGTGCCACAGCTCGACGCGCTCGCGCACGCGATGCAGCGGCGCCAGGCCGCGCGCGGGCAGGAGGTAGTGGATCGTAGAGCAGGCGGCGTCGCGATAGGCCTCGCGATACCAGCCGCCCTCGGGATGCGCGACGAGCCCGAGCCGTTTGACGAGATCGTCCACGACCATCCGGCGATTGGTATTATCACGAACCTTCGATGGGACGCATCGCTGAAGTGGCCGAGAAGTATTGGTCGGGCGCGATCAAGACGCGCGAGCAACATCCGTTCACGCCGCTGTTGGCGCTCGAGGAGGTGGCGCCGGGCGTCGCCTTCGTGTCGAGCTTCGCCAACGTCACCGCCATCGCCGGCGAGCGCGGGCTGACGCTCGTCGACACCGGCTCGGCGCAGTTCGCGGCGCAGGTGCACGGCAACGTGCGCGAGTGGTCGGAGGCGCCGGTGCACACCGCGGTGTACACGCACGGGCACATCGATCACGTGTGCGGGATCGATCGCTTCGACGAAGAGGCCAAGCGCGAGGGGCGGCCGCTGCCGCGCGTGATCGCGCATCAGGCGGTGCTGCAGCGCTTCGATCGCTACCGGCTCACCGGCGGTTACAACAGCTGCATCAACACGCGGCAGTTCTCGATCCCGGTGGCGTTTCCGACGAGGTTTCGCGATCCGGACGAGACCTACGCCTCGCAGCTCACCGTCGGGCTCGACGGCGTCGACGTCGAGCTGCACCACGCGCGCGGCGAGACCGACGATCACACCTGGGTCTGGCTGCCTTCCTTGCGGGTGTTGTGCACCGGCGATCTGTTCATCTGGGCGGTGCCCAACGCGGGCAATCCGCAGAAGGTGCAGCGCTACCCGCGGCAGTGGGCGGAGGCGCTGCGCAAGATGGCGGCGCTCGGCGGCGAGGTGCTCCTGCCCGGGCATGGGCTGCCCATCTTCGGCGAGGCGCGCGTGCACGCGGCGCTGTCGGAGACGGCGGAGCTGCTCGAGTGGCTGCACGATCGCGCGCTGGCGATGATGAACGACGGCGCGCCGCTCGAGGCGATCCTGCGGGCGATCGAGATCCCGGCGCACCTGGTCGATCGGCCGTACCTGCAGCCGATCTACGACGAGCCCGAGTTCATCGTGCGCAACGTGTGGCGGCTCTACGGCGGCTGGTGGGACGGCGATCCTGCCGCGCTCAAGCCGCCGCCGGCGGCGGAGCTGGCGCGCGAGGTGGCGGCGCTGGCCGGCGGCGTGTCGGCCCTGGTGACGCGGGCCGAGGAGCGCGCGGCGGCGGGCGAGCTGGCGCTGGCCTGTCAGCTCGCGGAGTGGGCGGCGCGCGCGGCGCCGGGCGACGACGGCGTGATCGAGGCGCGCCGCAAGATCTATCGCGCGCGCGCCGAGGCGGAGACGTCGCTCATGGCGCGCGGCATCTTTCGCGACGCGGCCGAGCAGGGCAAGAAGCGCTGACGGCGACGCTGCGCGCGGCTACTCGACGGTGAAGTAGATCGGGCTCGCGACGATGCGGCCGTGGAAGACGTTGGGCTTGTCGTAGTCGGGCCCATCGTAGTGATACGAGAAGACGACGCGGTAGCGGCCGCGCATGAGCTTGTAGCCGTAGAGCTGCCACTGGTCGTGCTCGACGCGGCCCTCGGCGATGCCGTCGGTCTGCAGCGCCAGCTCCTGCTCGCCGGCGAGCTCGCGGATCTGCTGCTTGAAGAAGGCGCGCGGGTCGTCGACGACGTTGACGTCGAGGAGCACGGGATCGACGCGCTGGCCGTCGCGCGTGATCGACTCGACGTGCACCGCGGCGGCGCACAGGCAGACGGAGCGCGCCTGGCCGGTCGTGTTGGTGAGCTCGTAGTGGAGCTGGAGCGCGCTGCCGCGGCTCCACACTTCGGGATCGGCGGCGACGGTGCCGAGGCCGGCGTTGGTCGAGACCGAGAAGGCGACCGGCGCGGTGGCGCAGCCGCCGGCGAGCAGCGCGGCGAAGACGACGGCGAAGGCGAAGGCGGACGCTCTCACTTGGACGCTCTCACTTGGCCGCTCCGACGGCGGCTTTGGCCCTGGCGCGCGCGGCTTCGAACTCGTCGCCCTTGTGCCACTCGGGCATCTTCGGCGCGTCGGCCACGCGCAGGAGCGCCACCGTCATGAGCTGCACGTCGTCGACGGCGCCGTCGAGGTTCCAGGTGGCATCGATCTGATCCGACGGCTGATGGTAGCGCTCGTTGTCGTACTTCTGCTTCAGCTCGCGCCCCCACCCGGCGTCGTGGCCGGGGTGCAGGATGCCGGCCTTGAGGTAGATCGCGGGCACGCCTATTTTGGCGAAGTTGAACTGGTCGCTGCGATAGAAGGCGCCCTTGTCGGGGCGATCGTCGCCGGTGAGCGTGCGGCCGGCGGCGCGCGCCACGCCGCCCACGACGTCGTCGAGCGTCGACTTGCCGAGGCCGACGAAGGCGAGGTCTCGGGTGCGCCCCCAGATGTTGATGCCGTCGATGTTGAGGTTGGCGGCGATGCGGCCGGGCGCCGTCGTCGGATGCTCGCAGAAGTACTGCGAGCCGAGCAGGCCCGACTCCTCGGCGGCGACGGCGGCGAAGAGCACCGAGCGCTTCGGGCGCGGCTCGAGCGACGCCAGCGCCTCGGCGACGTCGAGCAGCGCCGCCACGCCCGAGGCGTTGTCCTGCGCGCCGTTGTAGAGGACGTCGACACGTACCGGGCCTACGGCCCCCCCGGCCGATGGGCGGGGGCCCAGCCCTTCCCGAACGCCGAGGTGATCGTGGTGCGCCGAGACGACCACGAGCTCGTCGGCGAGCCGCTTGTCGCTGCCCGGCAGCTTGCCGAGCACGTTGGCGGTGCGCGTGCGCGTGAGCGTCGCCTTCACCGCCGCGGTGAGCTTGACGCCGAGCGGCACCGGGAGGAAGTCGCGCTTGCCGGCCGCGCGGCGCAGCTCGTCGAGGTCCTTGCCCCCGAGCGCGGCGATCTTTTTGCACGCGTCCTCGGTGGCCCACATCTTCAGCGTCACGCGCGGCTCGGCCGGATCGGCGGGCAGCTCGAACTGCGCGCCGGTCCAGCTCGACTGCACGACGTGCCACGGATAGCTCGCCGAATGATCGGTGTGGATGATGATGACGCCGGCGGCGCCGTGGCGCGCGGCTTCGGCGTACTTGTAGTCCCAGCGGCCGTAGTAGAGCCGCGTGTTGCCGGCGAACAGCGCCGGATCGTCCTCCGGATCGTTGTTCATGACGAGCAGGATCTTGCCGCGCACGTCGGTGCCCTTGAAGTCGTCCCAGCGCTGCTCGGGCGCGGTGATGCCGTAGCCGACGAAGACGACCTCGGCGTCGCGTACACCCATCGACTCCTTCTGCAGGCCGGGCACGACGACGCTGTCGGCGACGGGGCGCAAGGTGAGCGGCGGCTTGCCCGGCGCCGCCACGGTGATCGGCGTGGTGACCTCGCTCCTCATGCCGACGATGTCGAAGCGCTGCAGCCAGCCGCCGTCGTCGCCGGCGGGCACGAGGCCGAGGCGCTCGTACTGCGCGGCGATGTAGCGCATGGCGAGCTCGTCCCCGCGCGACGCCGGCGCCCGACCTTCGAGGAGATCGTCGGCGAGGAAGCGCACGTGTGCGGCGAGGGCGGCGGCGGTGATGTGGCGCGCGGCCAGCTTCTCACGCGCGGTGTAGCCCGCGGGCAGCGCGGCGCTCGTCGCGAGCAACAGGACGATGAGGCGATTCATGCGCGCTTGTTAGCACGTTTCTTGCGGCGCGAGGCCGAGCGGCGCGGCGCGCGCGACGACGACGACCGCGACGACGGCTCTTCGGTGAAGAGCATGAGCGCCTCGCGCTCGTCGAGACCGAGTGCGCGCACCAGCTGCTCGAGCGCGTCGGCGAGACGGCGCTGCTCGACGGCAGGCAGCGCCGAGAGCGCGGTCAGCAGGCGATCTTGCGCCGCCGGCGCGGGCGCGCGACCGCGCAGGCGCATCCCCTCCTTCGTCGGCAGGATCGCCAGGCGGCGCGCGTCGGACTCGGCGGGGCGCCGCTGCACCAGGCCGCGCTCGACGAGCTTGGAGACGACGACCGACACCGAGCTCTGGTGCGTCAGCGTCCGCGCGGCGAGCTCCTTGAGCGACAGCGGATGCGCGGGATCGAGCTTTTGCAGCACGAACAGTTGCGCGCCGCTCAATCCGACGGATGCTTCGGACGCATGGGAGCCCTCGCGCAAGAGGCGCACGATGCGTCGGATCGAATCGAGGATCCGCTGCGAGGTGGACATTGCTTTGGGCCCCATATAACATTCGCAGCGACGGAACTACAACGGAGGCGGATGATGAGCCGCGTATTTTGTACGTTGACGGTGGTGGTCGCGATGGCTGGCGGTTGCGCGCACAAGCAGGAGACCAAGGCGGAGGCGCCGAAGTCGGAGCCGGCGCCGGCACCGCAGGCGGCCGCGACGCCCGCGCCGCCGGCGGACAAGACCTGCGCCAGCGATCTCGACTGCGGCGCCAAGCAGCTGTGCATCAACAACCGGTGTGTCGACATCACGCCGGATCTGGCGGAGTGCACCAACGTGCGCGTGCACTTCCCGTTCAACTCGGACGAGATCGACTCGGCGGACAAGCCGTCGCTGGAGCGCTCGGCGCGCTGCCTGAAGGCGGAGCATTCGCTGCACGTCACCATCGAGGGTAACGCCGACGAGCGCGGCACCGAGGAGTACAACATGGCGCTCGGCGATCGGCGCGCGCGCGCGGTGGCGAGCTACCTGCAGTCGCTCGGCGCGTCGCAGCAGCAGGTGGCGACCGTCTCGTACGGCAAGGAGAACCCCGAGTGCAAGGAGCACGACGAGGCGTGCTGGGCGCGCAATCGTCGCGCGGCCATGAAGGCGGGCAGCGAGAAGAACAAGAAGTAGGCGGGGCCGCCGCGGCCTTATATTAATGAAGTGATCGACCAACCCGCCGTCGCGCGCGCGTTGCGCGAGATCGGCCTCCTCCTCGAGCTGAAGGGCGAAAACAAGTTCCGCGCGCGCGCGTACGAGACCGGTGCGCGCGCGGTGGAGGAGCTGCGCGAGGAGCTCGGCACGCTCGTCGACGAGGGGCGGCTGCAGACGATCACGGGGATCGGCCCGGCGCTGGCGGCGACGATCGCGGAGATCTGGTCGACGGGCCGATCGCAGCAGCTCGATCGGCTGCGCGCGGAGCTGCCGCCGGGGGCGATCGAGCTGAGCGAGGTGCCCGGGCTCAGCCTGAAGAAGATCCAGCAGCTGTGGACGGCGCTCGCGATCGACGGCGTGGCGGCGCTGAAGCAGGCGATCGCCGACGGGCGCCTCGCGAGCGTCAAAGGGTTCGGCGCGAAGACGGTCGAGAAGCTGGCGGCGGGAATCGAGCGCTGGGAGCGGCGCGACGAGCGCGTGCGCCTCGTCGACGCGATCGAAGATGCCGAGGCGCTCGCCGCCTATCTCGCGGCCGATCCGCGCGCCAAGCGGCTCGAGGCCGTGGGATCGCTGCGGCGCTGGCGCGAGACGGTGAGCGACCTCGACTTCCTGGTGGCCAGCGACGGCGCCGCGGCTGCGGCGGAATTAATCAAGCGCTTAATTAGTTACCCGCGCGTCACGCGCGTAGTCGAGGAGGGCGAGCGGCGGGCGATGGTGCGGCTGTCGAGCGGCCTGAGCGCCGAGCTCACCGTCGTCGACGAGGCCGACTTCGCGACGATGCTGGTGCGCGCGACCGGATCGAAGGCGCACGTGGCCAGGCTGGAGACGATCGCGGCGGACCGGGGCGTGTCGCTCGACGCGCCCGCCGGCGACGAGCGCGAAGTCTACGCGCGGCTGGGCCTCGGCTACATCGCGCCCGAGCTGCGCGAAGATCGCGGCGAGATCGAAGCCGCGCAGGGCGGCAGCGTCCCCGAGGATCTGGTCACGCTCGCCGACATCCGCGGCATGACCCACTGCCACACCGTCTACTCCGACGGCAAGGCGACCATCGAGGAGATGGCGCGCGCCGCCGAGGCGATGGGCATGGAGTACCTCACCATCACCGATCATTCCCCGTCGGCCTACTATGCCGGCGGCGTCACGCTCGACCGCCTCGCGCGCCAGTGGGACGAGATCGCGCGCGTGCAGGAGCTCGTCAAGGTGCGCCTCCTGCGCGGCACCGAGAGCGACATCCTCGAGGACGGCGCCCTCGACTATCCCGACGCGATCCTCGAGAAGCTCGACGTGGTCATCGCCAGCATCCACTCGCGCATGAAGATGGACGAGGCGGCCATGACCGCGCGCCTGGTGCGCGCCATGCGCCAGCCGGTCTTCAAGATCTGGGGCCACGCGCTCGGGCGCCTCATCCTGCGCCGCGATCCGTTCGCCTGCCGGCTCGACGAGGTGCTCGACGCCGTCGCCGAGTCGCGCGCGGCCATCGAGGTCAACGGCGATCCCTATCGCCTCGACCTCGCGCCCGAGCACATCCAGGCGGCGCGCGCGCGCGGCATCCGCTTCGTCATCTCCACCGACGCGCACTCGACGGCGGCGCTCGGCAACCTGCGCTTCGGCGTGCACACCGCGCGGCGCGGCTGGCTCCGTCGGCGCGAGGTGCTCAACACGCTCGGGGCCGAAGAGTTCGCCCGCGCGGTGCGGCCGGCCGGCTGAGCCGTCATGATATAATGCCCGGGATGAGCACGCGGGGGACGTTGCTGGCGCTCTTGATCCTGGCGCTGCCGGCAGTGGCAATGGCCGATCTACCGACGGGCGCCGAGGCCAATCGCCTGGCGAAAGAGGCGTTCGCGCAAGGGTCGCGCGCCTTCGATCTCGGCGAGTGGGACAAGGCCATCGAAGCCTGGCAGAAGGGCTACGAGTACAAGCCGGATCCGGTGTTCCTCTACAACATCGCGCAGGCCGAGCGCCTGACCGAGCGCTACGACAAGGCGATCTTTTTCTATCGCAGCTATCTGCGCAACGCGCCGAGGGCGCCCAACCGCGGCGAGGTCGAGGAGCGCATCGCGCAGATCGAGCTTCTGATGAAGCAGAAGCAGATGGCCAAGGAATCGCCGCCGAACTCGCCGATGCCGCCGCCGGGCTCGAAGCAGGGGTCGGCGACGTCGTCACAGGCGAGCGGGGCGAAGCCGTCGAGCCCGCCGGTGGCGAGCGCGCCGAAGCCGTCGAGCCCGCCGGTGGCGAGCGCGCCGAAGCCGTCGACACCGCCGCCGTCGAGCCCGTCGTCGAGCCCGCCACCGTCGAGCCCGTCGAGCCCGTCGGGCACGAGCCCGTCGAGCGCGCCGTCGAGCGGCCCGACCGTCGCCACCTCCGAGCCGCCTCCGCCCGACGAGCCGTCCGGCCCCGCCGCCTCCACCAGCGCCGGCGAGCCCGCCGGCACCGTCGTCGCCACGGCGCCGTCGACGCGCCCGCACCGCATCGACATCACCGCCACCGGTGGCGTCAACTTCTGGCTCGGCGGCGTCCCCGGCGGCGCGCAGCCATCGACCGGCATCACCATCTCCGGCGGCTACGCCGTCCTCGCGCGCCCCGCCTTCGCGCTGCGCATCGGAGCGCTCCTCGGCTACACGTACCTCGGCGACATCGGCACCACCGATCACTTCCTCTCGGTCATGGCCGACCCCGAGATCGCCTTCGCGCTGTGGCGCGACAAGCTGTGGGCCTTCGTCGAGGTCGGCCTCGGCGGCATGATCGTCAGCGGCGTCAAGTCGGGCTCGGCGCTGCTCAAGCCCAACGCCGCCTCGCCCGGCACGCTCGCCGGCTTCGCCGCGCGCCCCGCCATCGGCCTCGAATATCGCGTGCACCCCATGGTGTCGCTGTTCGTGGCGCCGTCGCTGACCTACGCGCTCATCGGGCAGTCGTCGGTGACCGACTCGTCGCTCATCCAGGTCGACGTCAGCCTCGGCGCCACGCTGCGGCTGTAGCAGCGAGGCCACTGCGCGCATGAAGCAGCTGCGCCGCCTCCTGCGCCGCCGCGCCGCGGCCGCGGAGCGCCGCCTCTCCATCGAAGAAGCGCTCGTCGGCGGCCGCTTCGCCCGCTACGCCTTGCGCCGCATGTCGTGGGTCGCGCTCATGCGCGGGCTCGGCACCGTCACGCACCTGCTCGAGTTCACCATCCTGCTCGCGCTCTTCTCGCGCCGCGGGCTGACCACGTCGGTGGTGGGGCAGAACCTCACGCTGCTCCTCGACGGCGCCTGGTGGGGCGCGCTCGAGGTCATGCGCCGCCGTGTCCGCGAGCTCGACGACAAGGCCGAGATCTGGCGCGAGTCGTCGCGCTGGATGGCGTGGGCGGTGCGTCTCGCCGCCGCCTGTCTCGTCGCCGGCGTCGTCGCCGTCGCCGCGCGCGTCGGGCGCTATCACCGCCCGCCGACGGTGCTCGACCTCTACCTCCTGGTCTGCGCGCTGCGCGCCGCCGCCGACGTCGTGGCGCGCACGTTCTACTCGGGGATCTGGGCGCAGCGGCGCGTGTTCCGCCCGTTCTATTCGATGGCCATCGGCGATCCGCTCGGCCTCCTCCTCATCGCCGTCAGCTGGCGTTGGCTCGGCTCGTGGAGCTTCCCCGTCGGGCTGGCGCTCACCGTCGTCTCGTCGCGCGCGCTCGTCGTCGCCTACACGCTGCGCGCCTATCGCGTGGCGCGCCTGTCCGCGCCGCGCCTGCGCTGGTCGCTGCCACGCCGCGGCTCCACGCCGGTGACGCCGGTTCGCGCCGCCGACGTGCTGTGGGCGGCGGCGGGCAACCTCTCGTCGCGCATCGGCGCCACGCTGGCGCTGGCGACGATGATCCGCAAGCCGTTCGACAACGTCTACGGCGATCCCTTCCCCTACGTGGCACAGCTGGCCGTGCCGCTGGTGACCGCCGCGTCGAGCTGGGCGCGCGTCTTCTACCACGACCTCAAACGCCTCGAAGGCGAGCTCGCCGCGCTGCTCACGCGCCGCCTGCAGCGCTGGCTCCTCCTCGTCGGGCTCGGCTGGGCGCTGGTGTTGTGCGGCGCGCTCGCCGTCGTCGCTGCCGACTTCGTCGGGGCGTTCGCCGTGCGCCAGGCGCTCTTCGCGCTCGGGCCGGTGATCGTGTCGCTCTCGATCCTGGCTGCGCTGCAGCTCGGCGCGCTGGCGCGCGGCGCCTTCGTGCGGCTCTTCCTCGGCTCGACCGCGGCGTGCCTGTCGCTCGTCGGCGCCTTGTGGATGGGCGCGCGCGCCAGCGACGTCACCGTCGGGCTCTACGCCGGCTGCGCCATCGCCGTCGGCGTCGTCGTGCTCTCGGTGGGCGCCGGCGCGCGCGCGACCGCCGCCGTCGGGGCGCTGCCGACGCTGCACGCCTGGCTGCGCGCGCTCGGGCGCGTCGACGGCGCGGTTCGCGTCGGCGCCCTCCGGCTCGACGGCGGCGCGCGGCTCGGCCGCATCGCCGGCGATCGCATCGCGGCGCTCCTCGGCGATCGGGGCGCCGTCGTGGTGCTCGCCCGCGGCGCGCGCCTGTTGTGGTTCGAGCGCGCGCCGCACGCCGTCGACGCGGTGGCGCTCGCCCGCGCGTCGTCGGGCCTGGGCCGCGCGCCGCGCCTTCTACCCGTCGCTGCCGACGGCCGCGCCGCGCTCGCCGCCGCCGTCGCCGTCGGCCTGCTGTCGGCGCCTGCCGCCGTCGCCGCCGACAGCCGTGCGCTCCTCGCCGAGTTCCGCGCCCGCTTCCCCGACGGCGTCGTCGCCACGCTCGACGGCGGGCCCAGCGACGGCGTGGCCGCGCTGGCGCCGCGCCTGCGCCAGCTGCTGTGGCTCGACGCCTGCGCCCGCGTCCACGACCAGCGTGTGCGCTTGCGCACACCTTTCGACGTCACCTCGTACCGCCCGCGCGGCGAAATTCACATCGTCTTCGGCGTCCCGCGCTCGCGCACCACCGACGAGCGCAGCGCCTGGCGCGCGCACGTCGATGCCGCCAACTGGCGGGCCGCCACCGCCCTCGACGGGGCGGCCGCGCTTCCGGTATAATCTTTCGACCGGGGGGGATCGCTTGAGCACGCGCGTCATCGCCTTCTTGTTCCTGTTTGGCTTCGCGTTCGGATCGGTCGGCTGCGGCAAGGTCAACCTCAAGTGCTCACCGGGGAAGACGTCGTGCGGCGACGGCTGTCGCGATCTGACCAGCGACGCGCATAACTGCGGCGCGTGCGGCGTCATGTGCAGCGACGGCCAGAGCTGCGTCGCCGGCAGCTGCGTCTGCGACGGCGGCCAGACCGCGTGCGGCACCACCTGCACCGATACGCAGACCGATCCCGCCAACTGCGGCACCTGCGGCAACACGTGCAGCGGCGGCGCCATGTGCACCAACGGCACCTGCGGCTGCCCCACCGGTCAGAACGACTGCAGCGGTACCTGCACCGATCTCCAAAGCGACGCCAGCAACTGCGGCACCTGCGGCCACGCCTGCACCGGCGGCGACGCCTGCCTCGGCGGCGCGTGCGGCAGCTGCGGCGCGCTCAGCGCCTGCGGCGGCAGCTGCGTCGACGAGCAGTCCGACAACAACCACTGCGGCAGCTGCACCACCGTGTGCGGCGTCGGCCACACCTGCCAGTCGGGACAGTGCAAGTGCGTCACCTCCGGCCAGAGCGACTGCGGCGGCACCTGCGTCGACGAGCAGACCGACAACAGCAACTGCGGCGCGTGCGGCGTCAGCTGCACCGGCGGCAAGAGCTGCCAGGCGGGCACGTGCAAGTGCTCGACGGGCCAGACCGACTGCAACGGCACGTGCGTCGACGAGACCAGCGACAGCATGCACTGCGGCGCCTGCAGCACCGTCTGCAGCGGCGGCAAGAGCTGCATGTCGAGCAGCTGCATCTGTCCGTCGGGCGCCACCGACTGCTCGGGAACGTGCGTGAACGAGCAGTCCGACAACAGCCACTGCGGCAGCTGCACGAACGTCTGCACCACCGGCCACAGCTGCCAGACCGGCACGTGCAAGTGCACCGCGTCGGG
>Ga0070679_100003424_pt1 | contig 14525 bp, 16 predicted proteins | sample KBSC63BmetaG_FD_65652 | JGI IMG/M metagenome (GOLD analysis project Ga0070679, IMG submission 65652) | Corn rhizosphere microbial communities from Kellogg Biological Station, Michigan, USA - KBS C6-3B metaG | ecosystem: Host-associated > Plants > Roots > Rhizosphere | place: USA: Michigan... | reverse complement strand
GCCCGTCTCCGCCAGCACCTTCGTGATCGCCGCCGTCAGCGACGTCTTCCCATGGTCGACGTGACCGATCGTCCCAATGTTGCAGTGCGGCTTCGTCCGCTCAAATTTCGCCTTCGCCATGTTGCTATCCCTGTCTCGGTCCTGATGTCGCCATACGCGCTGGAGCGGGTGAAGGGAATCGAACCCTCGTCGTAAGCTTGGAAGGCTTCTGCTCTACCATTGAGCTACACCCGCCGCCGCATTGCCGTGAGCCGGAGCTCGCTCCACGATCGCGCCGTCCTGATCCTCGACGGTTCCCCCAGACGTGGAGACGAAGCTGGTGGAGGGGGAAGGATTCGAACCTTCGAAGACCGAAGTCGGCAGATTTACAGTCTGCTGCCTTTGACCGCTCGGCAACCCCTCCGCTGGCCTCAAGCAGCGCGCCGGGTGTAAGGGATGGCGTCCAGGCTGTCAACGACGCCCCCGGTCCCTTCCCCCATGACACGATCGGCACGTTCGGATAAATTTGTTCCGCCACCACAATACCGGGCAGGGAAGGGAATGAGCGGCGTCGTTTCGCGGCACCGCTCCGGGCCGACCGATCCTTCGCATTCTTGAAGGACCGGCCGCAACACGCTGACGGGAGGGCACGCCATGTTGGAGGAATTCAGGAAGTTCGCGATGCGCGGCAATGTCGTCGACCTCGCCGTCGGCGTCATCATCGGCGCAGCCTTCGGCGCCATCGTCACCTCGATGGTCAGTGACGTCATCATGCCGGTCATCGGCGCGATCACCGGCGGGCTCGATTTCTCCAACTATTACCTGCCGCTCTCGGCGAAGGTGCAGGCGGGGCTGGCCTACGCCGACGCGAAGAAGCAGGGTGCCGTACTCGGATGGGGTCAGTTCCTGACCGTCACCCTCAACTTCCTCATCATTGCCTGGGTGCTGTTCCTCGCGATCAAGGGGATCAACAAGCTGCAAAAGCCCGAGCCGGCCGCACCAGCGGCGCCCCCCCGAGCCGCCGGCCGAGGTGCGATTGCTGACCGAGATTCGCGATCTCTTGAAGCGCTAGCGCGGTCGCACGCGTCTATTCGCGATCTCTTGAAGCGCTAGCGCGGTCGCACGCGTCTAATCGACCGGGTCGAAGCCCTGCTTGTGGAAATAGGTGAGGCAATGCTCGTCCTTTTCCGAGCTGGTCGGGCCATACATCTCGCCGCCGCAAGTCGCGGTCTCGCCGGTCTTGGCATTGCGCAGATGGACGACATGGGTGCAGGCGCCGAGCGGCGCGGCGACGAGAAGCAGAGCGGCGAGAGCAAGCACCCGATGCATGGCGCGACGCCTTAAGCAATCCCGCCGCGGCTGTCAACGCAACGGCGCCGCGGCGTCGCATTTCGTGGTGGCATTTCGCCGCGGATTTGCTCTACTGCCACGCTGAGCGCGCGAACGTCGCGTCGACAAGCGATGGCAAGGCAAGGGCAAGGAGCGAAACGCCATGAGCCGGTTTCCCGAAATTTCTCCCAACGACTATAGCGAGGAGCAAAACGAGCTGGCGCAAAAGGTCGCAAGCTCGCGCGGCGCGATGCGCGGCCCGTTCGTTCCGGCGCTGCACAGCCCCGGCGTCCTGCGCGCCATCGAAGCAACCGGCGGCTATGTGCGCTTTCACAATTCCCTGCCCGACGCCCTCAAAGAGCTCGCGACGCTCGTGGTTGGCCGGTTCTGGGGCGCGCAATATGAATGGTACGCGCATGCGCGCCTCGGTCTTCGCGCCGGGCTCGACGCCGCCATCGTCGAGGCGATCCGCAAGGGCGAGGCGCCCAAGGAGCTCACGCCCGAGCAGGCGGCGATCTACAATTTCTGCGTCGAGCTCAATGGCACGCATCAAGTGCGCGAGCCGACCTTCCGCGCCGTCGCCGCACGCTTCGGCACGCGCGGCGTCATGGACCTCATCGGCATCTGCGGCCATTACAGCATGATCTCGATGATCCTCAATGTCTCGCAGGTGCCGACGCCCGACGGATCGGTGCCTTTGGCGCCGCTGAAGCGCGGCAAATAGGAGCGCGATGACGCGGCGCCGCCGGCACGCAACGCGCCCCGACGCCGCGCAAAAGCCGCCGAGCGCGAAGCCGAGCGCAGGTCCGTGGATTTACGGACGCCACGCGGTCGCCGCGGCGCTGGCCAATCCGGCGCGGGAAATCCGCCGCATCGTCGCCCTGAGCGAGGCCGCCGAGGCTATCGCCGCGTTCCTGCAAGAAGGCTGCGCGGCGCGGCCCGCGCCCGAGATCCTCGACCGCCGCGCGCTCGAGGCGCTTTTGCCGGCGGGTGCCGTCCATCAAGGCATCGCGATCGAGACCGCGGCGCTCGAGGCGCTCGATCTCGAAGATCTGCTGCGCGCGATTCCCGAAACCGGCGCGCCGCATATTCTCCTCCTGCTCGATCAGGTGACGGACCCGCATAATGTCGGCGCGATCCTGCGCTCGGCCGCGGCTTTCGGCGCGCTCGGCGTGATCGTTCCGGAGCATGGCGCGCCGCCGGTGACGGGCGCGCTCGCCAAGGCCGCCTCCGGCGCGCTCGAAGCCGTGCCGCTGCTGCGCGTGACCAACCTCGTGCGGTGCCTCGAGCGCCTGAAGGAAGCCGGGTTCTGGTGCGTCGGCCTCGACAGCGCCGCCCCGCAAAGCCTCGAAGACCTCGACTTGCCGCCGCGGATCGCGCTCGCACTGGGCGCCGAGGGCGCGGGACTTCGGCGCCTGGTGCGCGAGCGCTGCGATTTCCTGGCCCATCTGCCAACGCGCGGCAGCCTTGCCTCGCTCAACGTCTCGAATGCGGCCGCGGTCGCGCTCTATGCGCTGACCCGACCGCGCTGAGCGCCGCGCCTAGTGCCCGATATGCGGCCAGAGACCGGCAATGCCGACGATAATGAGATAGATCGCGACGATGTAGTTGAGGAGCCGCGGCATCAGGAGAATGAGAATGCCGCCGATGAGCGCCGCGAGCGGCGGCACCAGAAACAAATTGATCGTCACCATGACGGCTCCTTCTGCATGGATGCTCCGCCCGCGCTCCCTATTTGACGCATGAGAACGTCGCGAACGTGTCGCCGGTGAAGCCGCTTGCCTTGAACACCGCCTTGCGCCCGTATTTGCCGCAGGTCTTCTGTGCAACCGCGGCGGCTTCCTCGGCGGTCGTCCCGTTGGGATTGTAGCGGACGACCAAGCCTTCCTGGGATTCATTCAGCACCACCGGCCGCGAGGAGCAGCCGGCGAGCGTTACGAGGGCGAGGCTGAAAAAAGCGGCGCGGCGAAACCATATCATCGCCGTCATTTGTCCCGAAGATAGCGCTCTCGTCAATTCGCCGTTTCGGCATCCGATATGTTTTTGCTCACCGCGGACGCGAGAACCGCCTCGGTGGCCGTCAACACCTCCGCGGCCCCGAGGGCATCGATGCACGGAAACGCGCGGCCCTGCTCATGCGGCTCGGTGCAGTTCCAAAAGCAATGGAAGCAGCCGCGCTCGCGGAAGACGAAGCGCACCGCGTCGGGCGTCGCTTCGGGCGGATAGGGCACGAAGCTCCGGAAGTGCCCGCCGCCAATGACGACCACGGTCGGCACGCCGAGGCCGATCGCGAGATGCGCGGGTCCGGTGTCGTTGCTGAGAACGAGCGCCGCCCCTTTCAAGAGATCGAGAAGCTGCGGCAGGCTGGTCACGCCGATGCGGTCGACGAAATCCGCCGGCCGTCCCGCCGCGGCCAAAGCCTGGCGCTGCGTCACCTCGGCCGCACCGCCGGTGAAATAGACCTGCAGACCGCGCGCCGCGAGCATCTGCGCGATCTCGAGGAAACGCTCGAGCGGCCAGCGCCGCCCCGGCTCGTTGCCGCCGAAATTCATCACCGCATAGGGCCGCGCGCTCGTCCGCGGCGCGAGAGGCCAAGGAAGACGCGGTGCGGCCGGCGCAATCGGTCTTCCGGCGAGCGCCGAGACAAAGCGGGCATGACGGATGATCTCATGCGTCGGATAGGGGCCGGTATCGATCACCTCTTGGCAGCGTTCGAGATACCAGTCGAAGGCACGCTGCGTTTTCGCGCTTTGATAGGGCTTGGCAACGATCTTCCGCGGCGCGCCCGAGACATAGACGAGACTGTCGGCGACCAGCGGCTTGCGCATAAAAATGTCGCAGGTGACCAGCGCGAAGCCCTGGCGCCGCACCCAGAGCGACACGGCGAAGCGGTAGAACGGGTTCTTGTCGTAGCGATGCTCGTCGATTGCGCGAAAGCGGCAGCCGGGGAAAAGCTGCGGCACGAGGCTCGCCCAGCTCGCGCAGCCGAGCAGGGTGATCTCGCCGGGCGGCAGGCCGAGCGCCTCCGGGTAGCGAGCGAAGGTGGAATGGAACAGGACCATGTCGCCGATGCCGTCGATGCGGATGACGAGCGCGCCCTTGGGCTTGCGCCAAACCGGCCAGAGCCGCGCGAGAAGATCGAACGGACGAAACAGCCACCACCGCCGCGGCAAGGCCTTGGCCCGCGTCATGGCGAGGGCGATCCGCGCACGCTGCGGCTCAAGGTGAAGGCGCCGCAGCTCCGGCGCACGAGTTGGGATTGCCCGTAGGGCAGCTCCGCCAAGACCCGCAGCCACGCCCAATAGGAAAACAGCCCCGCCCCCTCGCGGCGCCGCGCCCAGCGATAGGCACGGGTGGTGGCGCGCCGCGCCGCTTTCCGCGCGAGCGACAGATCGACGCGGTGCTCCGCGAGGAAATAGGCGATGCTGAGATTGACGTCGTGGAGAATCTGCGGTCCGCCGTCATTGACCCGCCCTTCGGCTGCTGCGGGGCAAAGCGCGACCACATCATCGAGCGCGACGAACCCGCCGCAGGTCGCGAGGCGCAGCGCGAGCGAGTAGTCCTGGGTGAAAATGCGCGCATCGCACCCGCCCGCTTCGCGCGCCGCCTCGGCCGCGAAGAGACTGTTGCTCGGTCCGATCGAGAATCCTTCGAGCAGAAGCCCCGGCAGCGGCTCTCTCACGCGCCGCGCGGCGCCGCGCTCCACGTCCGGCAAAGCGAGACGAGCGAGCGCCTCCTCGCGCGAGACGTAAAGCTCGGTGCGGCCGTAGGCGAGCACGGCGCCTGGTGCCGTTTGCAGCGCGTCGAGGAGGGTCAGGGTCGCATGCGGCAGCAGCACATCGTCGCCATCGACCAATTTGATGAAGGCGTAGCGCGCCTCGGCGAGACCGAGATTGGTCGCATGGCTCGAGCCGCGATTGGATTGGCTGATGATGCGCGTCGATGGCCAGTCGGCAGTGAGGCGCGCAATCTCCGCCGCCGAGCCGTCGCTCGAGCCGTCATCGATGAAAACGAATTCGCGGGCGAAATCGCCCTGCTGCGCGGCCAGCCCGGCAATCACCTGCGGCAGGAAGGCGCGCTTATTGAAGACGGTGACGACATAGCTGACGCCCATCGCGGTCGCGGCGGGGGAGATGGCCAAGGGACTTCGATCCAATCGCTCGACGATCCGAAGCGGGGACGGCCGCGCGGCGAACGCGGGCCGCGGCGAGGCACCTCGCACGGACGCGACTCTGCGGGGCGGCGCGGCGGCACGCAAGCGCGAATTGCCGGGACGCCCGCTTGCCTTGAGCCGCCTCAACCGGTAGAAGCGTCGAGCCTGCCGACGCATCGCCAACGCCGCCTGTGCTCCCGCGAGAAAGCCAGCCGCACCGGATTCGATGTCGACCCTTTCCACCCAAGATCAGAAAACCGCGCTCGTCTTCGGCATTTCCGGCCAGGATGGCGGCTATCTCGCCAGGCTCCTCTTGGAGAAAGGCTACGCGGTTCACGGCACCTCGCGCGATTGCGCGAGCAATCCCTTCCTTGGCCTGCACCGGCTCGGCATTTTCGATCGCGTCAAGCTGCACACCGTCGCCTTGACGGAGTTCCGCAGCGTCTTCAGCGTCATGAACAAGGTGATGCCAGACGAGATCTACGATCTCTCCGGCCAGACCTCGGTCGCGCTCTCCTTCGAGCTGCCGGTCGAGGCTTTCGAGAGCATCACCGTCGGCACGATCAACATTCTCGAATGCATCCGCCTGCTGGGCCGGCCGATCAAATCCTTTCACGCCGCCTCGAGCGAATGCTTCGGCGATACGCCGGCGCCCGCGGACGAAAAGACGCCGTTCCGCCCGCGCAGCCCCTATGCCATGGCCAAGGCCGCAGCCTTCTGGGCGGTCGCGAATTACCGCGAGGCCTACGGCATGCCGGCTTGCTCGGGAATCATGTTCAATCATGAATCGCCGCTTCGGCCCGAGCGCTTCGTCACGCAGAAGATCGTCAAGGGCGCGCTCGATATCGCCGCCGGCAAGCTGGACAAGCTTCGCCTCGGCAATCTCGCGGTCGAGCGCGACTGGGGCTGGGCGCCGGAATATGTCGATGCGGCCTGGCGCATGCTGCAAAACCCCACCCCGGCCGATCTCGTCATCGCAACCGGCGAGACCCACAGCCTTCTCGCCATGGTCGAGCAGGCCTTTGCACTCGCCGGGCTCGATTGGCGCCGGCATGTCGAAACCAGCGAGAGCCTCATCCGGCGCACCGACCTCTCGCGCAGCGCCGGCAATCCGTCGCTTATCCGCGAAGTCACCGGCTGGCGAGCGCGGACGCGGTTCACGGACGTGATCCGCGCGATGATGGCGGCGCGGAACGCCGATATGGCGCCCGCCGCGGAGGGGATCGCGCTCTGATGGCGCGGCGGTCGGCGCGATGAACGGCACCGCGATCGTCAGGACCTTCGGCTTTCGCGGCTTGTGGGGACAGATCGGGCGCATCGAGGAAGGCTTTCGCCGCATCGGCTGCGCCATCGCCGGCGAGGGCGCGCCGTTCGACTTCATCTACAGCAACGAGCTGCTGCAGGACCGCGGCGCAGCCTTGTGCAAAGAGCAGAGCGGCAAGCCGCTCATCCGCCACATCCAGGATCTGCCGGCTTACGAGAACACGCCTCAAGCCAAGACGATCGCCGAGCTGCGGACCCACCGCGATGCAACTCTCGCCCATGCCGATCGCGTAACCACCAATACGCGCTTCGTCGCCGCGCAGCTCGAGCGCTATTGGGGCTATCGCGGCGCGATCATCGCCGGCCAACCGCTTCAATTCGACCCCGATCTCGACGGGTTTCGAACGCGCAAGCGGCGCAATCTCGCGGTCATCGTCGGTCGTCTCGACGACCCGCTGAAGAACGCCCGCCTCGCCGTCGAAGCCTTGTCACGGCTCGATGCGCCGCCCGATCTGGCGATGGTTTGGGTCGGCAAGGCCAAACGCAAGCCGCGCAGCTTCTTTCGCCGCTTTCGCATCGAGCATCATCACGAGATTCCCGCCGCGGCGCTCGCCGCGCTCGTCAAAGAGGCGCGCATGCTGCTCGCGCCGTCGCTGTTCGAAGGGCTTGGCCTGCCGCCGATCGAGGCGCTCGCCGCGGGGACGCCCGCCATCGTCAGCGACATCCCGGTGAAACGCGAAGTCTTCGCCGGCACGCCGATGCTGTTCCACGATCCGAGCGATCCCAAAGACCTCGCCCGCGCGATCCGCTTCCTCCTCGACCATGAAGAGCATGGCTGGAAGATGGTCGAAGCCTTCGCGCCGAAAGCCGAAGCCTATCGTCCCGAATCGGTCGCTGCGAAAATCCTCGCGGCCTATCGCGCGGTCGAGGGCAGCCATGGCGTTGCCGCAGCCGATGCGCAGCGAAGCGACGCCTGATCCGGCGATGGAAGACGCGGCGCCGCTTCTGCCGGCGAACCTCGCCTATCTGCGCCCGCACATCGTCCCGGATCTCGCCCGCTACGGCCAGGCCCAGGATGGCGGCTATGTTCTGCCGTCGAGCGCCTTGGCTAGGATCGACGCGGTCCTTTCCTTCGGTCTTTCGACCGACTGGTCGCTCGAGCAAGAGCTGTGCCGCGCGAATGGAGCGTTGACCGTCCAGGTCTATGATCATTCGGTCGGCGCCAAAACCTATCGCCGGTCGCTCAAGAACGCGGCGCTCAAGTTCCTCGTCGGAAAGGCCTCGCTCGCCGAGCTGCGCCGGCGCTGGCGTACCGATGTGGGCTATCGCCGCTTCTTTACCGGGACGCGGACGCATTTCCGCGAGCGCGTCTTCAACCGCCGCGATCACGGCAATGACGCGACCATCGAGGCGATCTTCGGCCGCATCGGCGCCGCCAGCCATATTTTCCTCAAGATGGACATCGAGGGCGCGGAGTACCGCGTCTTGCCGCAAATCCTCGCCCGCGCCGATCGCATCGATCTGATGACCATCGAATTCCACGACACCGATCCGCTGCGCAGCGTCTTCGAAGCGCAAGTGACGGCGGCGCTCGACCGCTTCCACATCGTCCATCTCCATGGCAACAACATTGCCGGCCGCGCCGCCGACGGTCTGCCCGATTGCCTCGAGATCACCTTTCTCAATCGGCGCTTTGCGACAAGCGGCGATTTACGCGCGCGGCTTCCCGTCGAAGGCTTGGATTTCCCGAACGATCCCGGCACGCCCGATCTCGCCTTTCGCTTCGGCTGATGCCCGGCGCGGAAACCATCGCCCTCATCGGCGCGACCAGCCGGATCGGCCTCCTTCTTCTCGCGCGTCTCAAGCATCGCGGGATCGCGGTGATCGCGCTCGGCCGCTCGGCCGAGCGTCTCGCTCCGCTCGGCGCTCCGGCGCGGATGGTCGATTTCGCCGATCCCGCCGCCCTCGCCCGCGGGCTCGCCGATGCCGATGCCGTTATCAGCTGCGCGCCGCTGACGATCGCGCCGCAGATTCTCGCGGCCCTGCCGGAGCGCACGTCGCGCATCGTCTTCACCGGCTCGACCCGGCGCTTCAGCCGCTATCGCGATGCATTCGGCGAGGCGCTCGAGCAGGCCGAGACGGCATTTGTGCGCTCGGGACGCGCCGGGGCGATTTTGCACGCGACCATGATCGTCGGCGGCGCGGACCGCAATGCTCAGCGCCTCGCCGCGCTGATCCGCCGCTTCGGCATCATCGCCCTGCCGCGCCGGGGCGACGCGCTGGTGCAGCCCATTCATGTCGAGGATGTCGCCGCCAGCCTCGAGCGCGCGCTCGACCGCGCGACCACCCCTTGGCCGCCGCTGGTCATCGCCGGCCGCGATGCGGTTGCCTATCGCGATTTCGTTCGAGCCATTGCCGTGGCGATCAGCCGAAAGGTGCGGATCGTTTCGATCCCGGCGCCGGTCCTCCTCGGCGCGGCTGCGTTGACCCGCCTCTCGCCGGTCGGCCCGCGTATCGAAGCGGCACAAATCCTGCGCCTTCTCGAAGACAAGGCTTTCGACATCGCGCCGATGCGCGAGCGCCTGGGGATCGAGCCGATGAGCCTCGAGGCGATGCTCGCGCGCAGCTTCGCCGGCAGGGCCGGAACCTAGCCTCTCGCGCCGTGGCGGAAGTAATGCGGCCGGATGAAATGCCCGGCCCAGGCGCCGCGGCGCGCCTCCCGGGCTTCGTTCTCGAGCGGCAGGTACTGATCGTCACGGCCATAAGAAAAGGCGAGGCCCTCGCGCACCAGCAGCGCCCCGACATCGCGCCCATCGGCATAGCAGACGGCGAATTCGCGCGCGTGGCGGTCGACGAATTCCGGGTCGATGCGGCAACGGAAATCGGGGCGGCTGACGAGGTCGCTGAGGCGCTGGGCCGCCACCTTGCCGCAAGGCCACGCGACGTTATCGGCGTCGCGGCAGACCTGCTTCGCCTCGAAAGCGTCGGCGCCGGCGAGCCGCAGCCGCTGCGCCGGGCAGCCGAGATCGATGACGCTGTAGATGCAGCTTCGGGGCAACAGCGCGAAGGTGTCGCCGTCGATCACCGCATAGCGATCGACGGTCGAGGGATTGCCGAGAATCGCGCGGCCGATGCCCCAGGCAACCGCCACCGCGGCAAAGAGCAGGACGAGGATCGTGCGGGTGCGCATGGCCGAGCAGGCGCCTCAGGCGCCGCCCAGATAGTCCCTGATCGCGCGCCGATAGGCCGCGTCGCGGGTCACCCGCTTCATCAGCTCGGGCGAAGCGATGCCGGGCACGTCCTTGGGGCGCATCCCCTCGCGCAGCGCTTTCATCGTGTCGTAGACCGCGCGCATCGCCGCGGCGATCGGCAGATGCCCCTGGATGCAGATCCGCACCCGCTGCGCGCCGAGATAAGCAAGGTCCTGCAGCTCGGGCGCGGGCGTGCCGAGAACCAGCGGGATGCGGATCGCGGCCGAGACCGCCTCGACCTCGGCCCGGGTCTTGGCGCCGGCGACGAAGAAAGCATCGACCCCCGCCGCCTCATAGGCCTTGGCGCGGGCGATGGTGTCGGCCAGCCCGGTGATGCCGATCGCCGAGGTTCGGCCGGCGATGACGAGGCGCTTGTCCTGCCGGCCGGCCAGAGCGGCGCGCATCTTGCCCACCCCTTCCTCGATCGAGAGCAGCTGCGGCTTGTTGGGCGCGCCAAAGGGCACCGGCAGGAGCGTGTCCTCGATCGAGAGGCCGCAGACGCCGGCGATCTCAAGCTCCTCGACCGTGCGCTGGACATTGAGCGCGTTGCCATAGCCGTGATCGGCATCGGTCATCAGCGGCAGATCGGCGGCGCGGTTGATGCGCAGCGCCTGGCTGGCGAATTCCGTCAAGGTGAGAAGGACGATATCGGGGGCGCCCAGCACAGCGAGCGAGGCGACCGAGCCCGAGAGCATGCCGATCTCGAAGCCGAGTTCCTCGGCGATCCGGACCGACATCGGATCGAAGACCGAGGCCGGATGGACACAGGCGGCGCCCTCGAGCATGGCGCGAAAGCGCTCGCGGCGCGGTGTCCAGTCCATCTCCTTGGCCCTCCCTGCGGCATCACCGTCCGGCGCGACGGGTATTCAACGTTAATTCATCGTTTCCGGGCATTCTAGCAAGGACTGGGACAATTGCGCCCGCGCCTCCCCGTGGCGGATTGCGATAATATCCGCTAAGTGAGGCGAGCGGGCGCGGCGCCGCCGCGATGCGGGCGGCGTCGGCAAAAAGGTGCGAGATGGCCAAGCGGGCTTTGGTAACCGGCGTCACCGGCCAGGACGGGTCGTATCTGACCGAGTTCCTGCTCGGCAAGGGCTATGAGGTGCACGGCATGCTGCGCCGGGCGAGCCTCTTCAACACCGACCGGGTCGACCATCTCTATCACGACCCGCATGTCGGCGGCGCGAGTCTCTCCCTTCACTACGGCGATCTCACGGACGGCACGGCGCTCCGGCGCGTGATCGAGAAGGTCGAGCCCGACGAGGTCTATAACCTCGCCGCGCAAAGCCATGTGCGCGTCTCTTTCGACGTGCCGGAATACACCGCCGACGCCGACGCGCTCGGCACGCTGCGCCTCCTCGAGACGATCCGCGACTACGCCTCGAATGGCGGCAAGCCGGTACGCTACTACCAGGCGGGCTCGTCGGAGATGTTCGGCGCGGCCAAGCCGCCGCAGAGCGAGACCACGCCCTTCTATCCACGCAGCCCCTATGCGGTGAGCAAGGTCGCGGCGCATTGGTATGCGATCAATTACCGCGAGGCTTACGGCCTCTTCATCTGCAACGGCATTCTCTTCAACCATGAGAGCCCGCGGCGCGGCGAGACTTTCGTCACCCGCAAGGTGACGCGCGCGGTCGGCCGCATCAAGGAAGGGCTGCAGGACAAGCTCTTCCTCGGCAATCTCGAAGCGAAGCGCGATTGGGGCTTCGCCGGCGATTATGTCGAGGCGATGTGGGCGATGCTGCAGCAGGACAAGCCCGACGATTACGTCATCGCCACGGGCGAGGCCTATAGCGTCGCCGAAATGGTCGAGCTTGCTTTCGCCGAGGTGGGGCTCGACTGGAAGAAATATGTCGAGTTCGATCCGCGCTATCTGCGGCCGACCGAGGTGGATTTCCTCCAGGGCGATGCGACCAAGGCGCGCACGCGGCTCAACTGGAAGCCGCGCATAAGCTTCAAAGAGCTGGTCAAGGCGATGGTCGCGCATGATCTCGACCTCGCGCGCCAGGAGCGCACCTTGAAGCAGGCCGGCTTCAACCCGCCTTCGCGCGGCGCCGCCTCGGCGAGCTGAATCGCGCCATGGCCTCGGCGCCGATCTATCCGCTCAAGGGCAAGCGCGTCTTCGTCGCCGGCCATCGCGGCATGGTGGGAAGCGCGCTGCTGCGCCGCCTCGCGCGCGCCGAATGCGAGGTTCTCACCGTCAGCCATGCCGAGGTCGATCTGCGCCGGCAGAGCGAGACCGAAGCCTGGATGGAGAAGGCGCGGCCTGATACGGTCTTCGTCGCCGCGGCGACGGTCGGCGGCATTCTCGCCAACGACAGCAGGCCCGGCGAGTTCCTCTACGACAATCTGATGATCGAGGGGAATCTCATCGAGGCGGCGCGGCGCATGGGCGTCAAGAAGCTGCTCTTCCTCGGCTCGTCCTGCATCTATCCGCGGCTCGCGCCGCAGCCGATGAAGGAAGAGCATCTCCTCTCGGGGGCGCTCGAGCCGACCAACCAGTGGTATGCGATCGCCAAGATCGCCGGGCTAAAGCTTTGCGCCGCCTATCGCCGGCAATATGGCAGCGATTTCATCTCGGCGCAGCCGACCAATCTCTACGGGCCCGGCGATACCTATGACCTTCAGGCAAGCCACGTCATCCCGGCGCTCATCGCCAAGGCGCATAAGGCCAAGATGACGGGCGCGACCGAGGTTGAAATTTGGGGCACGGGCAAGCCGCGGCGCGAATTCCTCCATGTCGACGATCTCGCCGATGCGCTGGTCTTTCTGATGGAGCGCTACTCCGACGAGAGCCACGTCAATATCGGCTGGGGCGAGGATGTGAGCATTGCCGAGCTCGCGGCGCTCGTCTGCGAGGTGGTCGGCTTCAAAGGGCGGCTGCGCTACGCGACCGACAAGCCCGACGGCATGCCGCGCAAGTTGCTCGATACAAGCTTGATGAGCGGCTTCGGCTGGAAGCCCAAAATCAAGCTGCGCGACGGCCTCGCCGACGCCTATCGCTGGTTCGTCGCCAACGCCGCGGACCGGATTTAGCAGCGCCCGTCGCCGGCGATCGCCTCGCCACCACGAAGCAGGATGCGCCGGCCGAGGGTTCAGGTCCCTTCGTTCGGATCGTGATAGAGCGCGCCCACGATACCGGTCGAGCCGGGCTTCGAGGCGTGAAGATGGTAGCGCCCGTCCCGGTCGCGGCCGAGCTTGCCTTCGGTGCGGAGCTTGTCGAGCGCGCAGGCGATTTCGCGCCCATCATCGCTGCCGACGCCTTCGACGATATCGGCATAGAACATCGGCGAGGCGGTCAGCGCCTGCTCGACGGTTTGGAAACGCGCCGGGCCGGCGAAAACCTTCGCGGCGCTGCGCGTCAGCGGAATCTCGCCGTCGCGCCCAACCGGCCGGGTACAATCGAAGCCGGCTTTCGCACCCGTGCGGCGCCCGTTGAGCGAGGGGTCCATCGTCATGCCCACCATCCCTTGCAAGGTGACGATGTCCTGATCCGCCTGGAACCGCGTGCCCATCGCCCAATCGACTTGGCGCTCGTTACGGATATCGATGTCCTCGTCGAAGACATAGATATGCTTTAAGCGCATGATGCCGCCGAAGAGCGAGAGGATCGCCCCACGCGCCTCGCCGATGGTGCGCTGCTTGATGGCGACGCGCAGCGTGTTGGAGCCGCCCGAAACCGAGCGCAGATAGGCCGCGACCGGCTGACGTCCCGAAGCCCTGAGGATGCGCATCGCTTCGGCCTCGGTGCGCATCGCGGTGATATTGGCGCTGTCGGTCTGATCGAGCACGAAAGCCGAGCCATGCAGCAGCGTATGGTGCAGGACATCGCTTCGCATGGTGATCGCCGTGCAATGAAAGACCGGATCCATGTGAATGGCGCCGTAATAGCCCATATATTCGCCGAACGGCCCCTCGGGCTCGACATAGCCGCGCTCGTCGAAATAGCCCTCCAGCGTCATCTCGGCGTCGGCCGGCACCATGATGTCGTTGGTGACGCTTTTGACGACCGCCAGCGGCTCGCCGCGGAAAGCCGCGACCAGCGACAGCTCGTCGCCCGGCTGGCGCGTGGTGGCGGCGAAGAAATCGAGCGGATTGACGCCGACGGTGAACGTCACGGGCAACTTTTCGCCGCGCGCGACGCAGGCCTGATAGATCCGCTTCAGGTCCGAGGGCGCCGTGATGTTGCTGCCGGTTTCATGGCGGTTGCGCAGGCTGAGCCGGCGGGAGCCGACATTGCGCCGCCCGGTCGCCGGATCGATGGTGTAATCGATCGCCGAGCTGAGATAGCAGCTGCCATCGAATGCGTGTTGCGGATGAAACGGCAATTTGGTGAGGTCCACATCGCCGCCGGACAGCACGACCTGATGCACCGGGGCCTCGCGGGACGACAGCTCGACCGTCGGTTGGGGCGTGGCGAGCCGGCGGAAATATTCGTCGTAGAGCTTGTCCTCGGGAACATCGAAGGCAGCGGCGATGCGGCGGCGGCTACCGGCGGTTTTGGCCGCCAGCTCGAGCTGCTCCGGCCCCGCCTTCTTGAACAGCACCGC
>Ga0070679_100003422_pt1 | contig 14526 bp, 11 predicted proteins | sample KBSC63BmetaG_FD_65652 | JGI IMG/M metagenome (GOLD analysis project Ga0070679, IMG submission 65652) | Corn rhizosphere microbial communities from Kellogg Biological Station, Michigan, USA - KBS C6-3B metaG | ecosystem: Host-associated > Plants > Roots > Rhizosphere | place: USA: Michigan... | reverse complement strand
ATCTCGGTCGCCGTCGTTGCCAGGCACCTGGGGAAGGGCCCGGAGTGGGCCTCCGCCGACGACTGGGCGGCGCTGCTCGCGTCATGCGTCATTGCTTATAACGGAATCATGATGGTTCGCGCGGCCCTGCACGATCTGATGGATCGCATGCCGGGCGCGGACATCGTGATGCCGCTCCGTCGCGTCGCCGAGTCCGTGCCGGGTGTGCTGGCGATCGAGAAGCTGCACGTGCGCCGCGTCGGCACGGGCTATCGCGTGATCGTGCACGTCCAGGCCGATCCCCAGATGTCCCTCGAGCAGGCGCACGCTCTGGGCGGACGTGTGAAGTACGAATTGTGTGGAAGCAATCCGCACGTGCAGTCGGTGCTCGTGCACATGGAGCCGTTCGCGCGCGAGAGCCGAGCTTCGGTCGCCGCGCACGCCGACGATCAGGTCTTGAGCACGGACAGAAACGTGCGCCATGGACCGACGGCGTCGCCATAGTGCTTCGCGATCACGCGCGTGATCTGGGCGATGTGCGTCAGGTCATGCGTGACCCACGTCGCGAGAAGTTGCCGAAGCGTGACGGTGCCGAACTCCGGGTGCTCCCCGGTGAGATCGAATTGATCTTCGCTCAGACGCCATGCCGCGAGCGTGGCGAGGTTCTCCGCGCGCACCGACGCGAACTCGTCGAGCAGATCGTCGAGCGTCTTGCCCTGGCTCGCGCGGAACATCGCCGTTCGATCGAACGGCCGGAATCGCCGCTCGGGGCCCTGGGCGAGGATCATTCGTGCGCGTGCAATCCAATCGCACCGGTCACCGTGGATGAGATGCCCGACGACGTCGAACGCGCTCCAGGTATCCGGTCCTTCAGTGGCTCTGACCAGCTCGCGGGGAAGGCCGCCAAGCATGGCCCGCAGCACGCGCGGTGTCCGCTCGAGGACAGCCGTCCCCGTCGTCAGATCGAAGCTCATGGTGCCCTCGGACAGCGTGATGGCGTGGCCCGCTAGAGACCGAGTACGCGTTTGAGCATCTCGGGCATCGAGTGGAGCTGATCGATGTGGTCCGGCGCGGAATTCCCCGCAAAGCCCAGCAGCTCGAACCGGCCGGAATGTACTTCGCTGAGCTGTTGCATGTCGCGTGGTCCCCATCGAACGACTGCTGTGCGATGCAGCCCCAGGGCATGCAGCAGCCAATCGGCTGTCTCCGTGGTGCTCGCGAACGTGCCGGGAAAGATCTCCGAGTGGGTGACGACGAATCGCTTCTCGCCGCGCATCGCCGCGCGCGCGAATGCCTCGAACGCGACGAGATTGGTGGTGTCGAGCGTTCCGCCTTTCTCGAGCACGGTGCCTTCGGGCACATACGATGTGTGCATGCCGTCGAGCAGGAGCACGGCGTCGACGCGCGCGAAGTGGCGTGCGTCGCGCAGGATCTCGCGCACCGCGCCATGGCCAGCCGAGAACCCGACGAGCGTGATGTGCGCGATGCGCACTGGCTTACCGTTGGCCGCCGAGACTTCGCGCGCCACGTTGACGAGGAGGGAATCGAAAGCCGCAGGGTCGGCGAATGCACGATCGTACGCGCCCGACCCGGCGCCGACGTTGACGACCGCCGCAACGGTGCTGTCGCCGAGTGCGTCGACCGCCTGCTCGGGCAACCAGGCCGCGCCATGGAAGTGCACGACGAGATCGACGACGTCCCGCGATCGTGCGCGCGTGGGAACGAAGAGATCGACCGGCTTGTCGAGTGGTCCGTGAAAGGACCGCATGACGCCGTCGAGCTTGCTCTCGACGAGCCGCTCGTGCGCTCGCGTCGACTCGACCATGGGCGATGGATTCTGCGACGCCGGCGGCGGCGTCTGCGCTCGCGCCGGCGTGCAGATCACAACGGCGGCCAGCATCGCGTGCGCGGACGTTATGAATCTCATAAACGGCGGTGAACGCCGATCATTGCGGCCGCGAGGCACGAACTGCAGCCGCACTGCTCACGCCGCGAGAAACTGATCCCACGAGAGGCGAGACCAGAGGACGCTTGGCATACCGGGCAATGGACTGAACGGCGGCATCGGCTTGGTCCGCGGCAATGGCGTCGACGGAGGCAGCGGCGGCACGGCCGGAAGCGGTGTGAGCGGTCCACCCGTCGCGCCGCGCACGTACGCCACGGCGTGTCCAGCATGATCGCGCACGAAGCCGCCGCGAAAGACTCCAAGGTGCCGCCCGGCGTAGTCCACGACGGATTCGCTCGAGAGAAACGCGATGTGCTCGCCCGCGCGATTCAGGATGCGATCGTCCTGAATCCACGCAACCGTCTGGCCTTTTCGATCAAAGAGCGGTTCCACCGGCGTCAATGAGAGAATTCGAATCGCGAACGCGCCATACCGCTTTTCCCAGCTCGCCCATGCACTAACAGTCGTCGTGCGAAACGACGGAGTCAACGCCGCGCCGCCGGCGCTCGGCGGGAGTTTGCGCTCTCGGGCGCGAGAGGTAGAATGGTCGAATCTCTTCCTCTCCTTCCAATGCCGTCTCGTCGCCAGTTCCTCGTTCGTAGTCCGATCGGTCTCGCCGGCGTGGTCGCTGCCTGTCGAAATGCGGCGGCCGAACACGATACCGCGAGCGTCGCGCAGAGCGGCGCGCCCGCCGCGGTGTCGCAGCAACCCGCGTCCGCTCCACGTCCGCTGCTCGCGGGCGTTCCCGCCGAAGCGCCCGTGCTCAACTGGATCCCGAAGCACGAAGAGCTCGTCTACTCGTTCGGCGGCGCGGCGCCTCGCCAGCGCATCAAGCCGGGAACCCGAATCGTCTCCTGGACGGAAGATTGTTTCGACGGCGCGGTGAAGACCGCCGCCGATCTTCCGTCGAAGGTCATGCCGGCGGGACACGACAATCCGCAGACCGGTCCCTTCTTCATCGAGGGCGCGGAGCCCGGCGACACCGTGGCGGTGCACATCCTCAAGCTCGAACCCGCGCGCGGCTACGCGGTGTCGTCGTTCGGGCCGGGCTTCGGCGCGCTCGTCGGCACGGATCAGACCGCGATGCTCGGCCCCGATTTCCCCGAGACGACGTGGCGTTACGACGTCGATGCGACGCGCAACGTGGCGAAGACCACCACGCGCGACGGCGCGCATTCGTGGGAGGTGCCGCTCGCGCCGTTTCTCGGGTGCATCGGCGTCGCGCCGGCGAACGGCGAGGTGCGCACGTCGATCGTGCCGGGCACCTTCGGCGGCAACATGGACTGCACGGAAGCCCGCGCGGGGAACACCGTGTACCTCGGCGTGAACATGCCGGGTGCGCTGCTCTCGTTCGGCGACGGGCACTACGCGATGGGCGACGGCGAGATCATGGGCGCGGCGATCGAGGGCGCGATGAACGTCGACGTCTATGTCGAGCTCCTGAAGAAGCAGGCGACGCCGGTGCCGCGCATCGAGAACGCGGACGAGGTGATGTTCGTCGGCTCGGGCCGGCCGCTCGAGGATGCCGCGCGCGTCGCGTTCAAGGCGATGGTGGGCTGGGTGCAGCGTGCGTCGAAGATGTCGGAGCTCGATGCGTATCAGTTCGTGTCGCAGAATGCGCGGGCTCCGATCATTCAGCTCGTGGACCCGCAGTACACCGTGCTGGTGAAGATCGCGAAGCAGCGCGTGCCCGCCGCCCGACGGTAGCGCGCGCTGCCACCCGCCGCGCGCAGTCGGGTCGCGATGTGAGTGTTTTCATATTCTCGTACGCTAATATCCTCGACTGACGCGACACCGGCCGGCGTTCGCGGGGCCCGCGCGGCGTGCGCGCAACGCCATACGGACGCGCCGCGTCGGCGGTCCGGTTCGAGAGCGCATCGAACGAACGCCCGTCTTCCGCGCGCCGGCGCCGATCGGTCCTCGCCGGAGCACGTATGTCGTGTTCCCGCTACGGCTTGCAGCAATTTGAGCCCGGATTATTGCATATTGGATACGAAAAGCGCATACTGGGCACCGTCCTGATTGTTCAGACGACCGCCAAAACACCACCACCGTGTCGTTGATCGAGCGCCCGCCGGTTCGCCCACCCGCGACCCATCGCTCGAGCCGATGGCCCACACACTGACACGGCAGAGGTCAGCATGCGCATCATCCCACGTTCGAGTGAATGGCTCGGCACCTTCGCCGCGATCACCACGATCACGGCGGCAGCGTGCGCACATGCAACGCGCACCGCCGATCCCACACGCGTCGAGCCTGCGAGCGCGACCGCGTCCAGCGCGCCGAGCACCACGAGAGCAACGACGGCGGCAGCGGCGTCGCCCTCGCGAGAGCGCCCCGCGATGATCACCTGTCCATGGCCCGCGTCGAGCACCACGCAGGCCGACAAATCAGGGCCGTCCACGGCCAACCGCATTCCTGATTGCGCGCCGCCAGGATGGACGCCGCCCACGCAGCTCAAGCCGTTCACGCCCCCGCCGCTTCCCGCCGATCGGCCGAAGTCCATCGTCGACGACTACCTCAAGTACGTCGTGACCGCGCCGCCCCCGGAGATCGTCGCGCGCTACCACCTCGACACCACCTTCTACAAGAAGTACGCGGACGCGAACGGCTATCCGATCCTCGGCAGCGCGAAGGTCTCCGACGCCGCTCTCGCGATCGTGCGCGACCAGGTCAATTACATGCTCGGGAGCCGGCCCGACATCCGCGACACGATGATCGCGCATGGCGGCCGCATCGTCGTGCAGGCGGAAACCGAGTTCACGATGGACGTGCCGGAGCAGCGGAACTGGACGGTTCCCAAGTACCTCGATCCGCGACTCACGCCAGGCGAACGCGCGAACTACTACGAGCCCGGTGGACTCGGCTCCATGACCGCGCCCGGCTACTGGAATCCTCGCGCACGCGGCATGGGTGGAACCATGACGACCTGCGCCGAAGAGAACGTGCTCGGCTTCTACAACACGAAGTACTGGGGCACGAACATCTGCGTGCACGAGTTCTCGCACGGCATCATGGGCGCCGGCATCGGCAACGCGGACCCCAAATGGTTCCAGGCCATCGTCGATTCATACAAGCATGCGAAAGCCGCATGCCTTCGCACCGCGGACGGCTACGCGGGCAACACGTTCAACGAGTACTGGGCGACCGGCGTTGAGTGGTACGTCGGCAACGGCGGCAAGGATCGCGCGGCGCTCAAGGCAACAGATCCCACGCTCTACGAGCTCGTCAGCCGGCTCATTCCCGAAAACAAGATCGTTCCCGCAACGGCGAACGTCGCACATCGTACGCGCGAAGAGATGGATGCGTACGTCCGCGATCACAATCCCGACTGGTGGGCGCGCGAGCAGCAACGCCGAGCTGCCGCCACGACCACGGGACGCGGCGGCAATGCGCAACGTGCCGGCGCGCGAGCGGAGCCACCCTGCGTGCCCCGCGCGTGAACGGCACCGCTGTTCGATTCCCGCGCAGTTCACGCTGTACGTCCGACAAGCAATCGCGTAACAGTTGAGGAGGTTCTTGGAATGCGAAGCTCGCGCTGTACAGGTACCGTAGGGACCGCTGTCCTGTCGTTCATCGCTGTCATTCCCTTCGTGCACGCCGGCGCACAGGGCACGCTCGCCGACTATCGGCGCGCTGCCGGCGTCACCCGGCAACTCCAGGGGCTTACCGTCGACGTTGCGCAGGTGCCCACCTGGACATCACCGACGCAATTCTGGTATCGCAAGTCGGTGAAGGGCGGTGAAGAGTTCGTCGTCGTCGATGCGACGACTGGCCAGAAGAAAGCCGCATTCGACCACGCGAAGCTCGCGACCGCACTCGCGGCGGCGACCGGTGGATCGTACACGGCGGCCACGCTTCCCTTCACGGACTTCACGTACATCGATCGCGACGATTCGGGCATCGAGCTCGACGCGACCGGCTCACACTTCCGCTGTACCTTCTCGGCCTACCAGTGCGAGCGCACCGGCCCGGCGAGAGCGACGCCGACGTTCGGCCGCGGGGGCGCCGCTGCCGTGCGTCCTGGCGTGCCTGACGAGCCGCGCAATGCATCGACCGCGTGTCTGCCGCCGGGCGAGCCGCAGGCCGTGACAGGCCGCGGTGGTCGTGGTGGACGCGGCGGCGGCGGTGGGCGAGGCGGTGCGGCGCCGGCGGGTGCGCCTGGTGGCGCTGCGCGCACGGGCTGCATCTCGCCCGACGGTCAGACCATCGCGTTCATCCAGAACTTCAACATCGCCGTTCGTCCTGCGGACGAAGCGCCGCGCGCGCGCGGGGGCACTCCCGATTACACGATGCTGACGTACGACGGCTCCGAAGGCGATGCGTATCAGCAGATGTCGATTCGTTGGGCGCCCGATTCGAAGAAGCTCGTGGCCTACCGTCGCCGTCCCGGCTACAACCGCTACGTGCACTACGTGCTCAGCTCACCGCCCGATCAGTTGCAGCCGAAGGACACCTCGATCTTCTATCGCAAGCCGGGCGATGTGCTCGACTTCGTGCAGCCCGTGCTGGTCGGTGTGGAGACACACAAGAATGTCGTCGTCGACAATGCGACGTTCCCGAATGCGTATCAGATCTCGCAGGCGGTGTGGAGACACGACGGCCGCTCGTTCACGTTCGAGTACAACCAGCGTGGTCATCAGGTCTATCGCATCATCGACGTCGACGGTGTGACCGGAACGGCACGTGCCGTGGTTTCAGATGAGCCGAAGACATTCTTTTCCTACCGCCCGCTCAACGGCTCTCCGAGTGATCATGGCAGCAACTTCCGGTACGACATCGATGACGGGAAGGAGATCATCTGGATGTCGGAACGGGATGGATGGGCCCATCTCTATCTCTATGACGGCGTGACCGGCAAGGTGAAGAATCAGATCACCAAGGGAGAGTGGGTCGTTCGCGATGTCGACTCGGTCGACGTCGCGAAGCGGCAGATCTATTTCCGCGCGAGCGGAATGATTGCCGGACAGGATCCGTACTTCCTGCATTACTACCGCATCAATTTCGACGGTACTGGTCTCGTGCAGTACACATCGGCGAACGGCGATCATCGCGTCACGTGGTCGCCGGATCATTCGTACTTCGTCGATCAGTATTCGCGCGTCGACATGCCGACGGTGACCGAGCTGCATCGTGTGAGCGACAACCACGTCACGCCGCTCGAGAAGGGCGACATGTCGGCGCAGGTCGCGACGGGTTGGCATGCGCCCGAGGTGTTCGTCGCGAAGGGTCGCGATGGCAAGACGGACATCTGGGGCATCATCGTCCGTCCGTTGAACTTCGATCCGAAGAAGAAGTATCCCGTCATCGAGCAGATCTACGCGGGCCCGCAGGGCAACTTCGTTCCGAAGGACTGGGGTGGTGGACAGAACCTCCAGGCCACGGCGGAGCTGGGTTTCATCCTCGTGCAGATCGACGGCATGGGTACGAACGGCCGCTCCAAGGCCTTCCACGACGTCGCGTGGCAGAACCTCGGCGACGCCGGATTCCCCGATCGCATTCTCTGGCACAAGGCGGTCGCGGCGAAGTATCCGTGGTACGACATCAGCCGAGTCGGCGTGTACGGCACCTCGGCTGGTGGACAGAACGCGATGGGTGCGCTGCTCTTCCATCCAGAGTTCTATAAAGTCGCGTACTCCAACTCCGGCTGCGACGACAACCGGATGGACAAGATCTGGTGGAATGAGCAGTGGATGGGCTGGCCGCTTGGCCCGCAGTACGAGAAGTCCTCGAACACGGTGCACGCGGGGAACCTGCAGGGCCATCTGATGATCGTGATCGGCGAGTTCGACACGAACGTCGATCCGTCGTCGGGCTATCAGGTCGTCAACAAGCTCATTCAGTCGGGCAAGTACTTCGACCTGCTGGTGGTGCCGAATGGTGGACACGGCGCCGGCGGACAGTACGCCATCCGCAAGCGCAACGACTTCTTCGTGCAGTGGCTGCTCGGTGTGCAGCCGCCCAATTGGAATGGCGGAGCGACGGACGCCGCGGTCGGCAGCAATGGAAGCAACGGCGGCAATCTCGACGACTTGAACAACCTGCAGTTCCCCGACGATTCCGATATGCCGGCGAGTTTCTACGACGCGCCGAACGATCCGCCGTACGTGTGGTGGGGAGCCTGATCGCGGCTTCTGTAGCTCAGCAACGAACGCAATACCGCAGCGGGATGGCAGGAACCATTGACCAAGGGTGAGGGAGGATCTTCGATGACACGCTGGACACGTTCCGTGTTCGCCGGTGTCGCAACGACAGTGCTGGCGCTGGCTGTCCGTGCGACCCCGATGATGGCGCAGCAACCTGGTGGCGCGACGGGCACCGTCGTCGGCCAAGTGCTGGCCGGCAACACGAAATCAGCCCTGCAAGGCGCGCAGGTAACGATTCCGGGCACGACGTTGCGTGCCGGCACGAGTGCCGAAGGCCGTTACATCATTCGTAACGTGCCGGCCGGCAGTCACACCGTTCGCGTACAGATGCTCGGCTTCGCGCCGAAAGAGCAGGAAGTCAGCGTCGCGGCTGGTGGGACGGCCACGGCCAACTTCGAGATGGCCGACATCCCCTACGCCGTGGCACCGGTCGTCGTGACGGCGCTCGGCATCGCGCGTGAGGAGAAGAGCCTCGCGTACGCGACGACGTCGATCAGCTCGAGCACGATCGAGAAGGTTCCCGAGCCCACGATGATTCAGGCGCTCGCGGGCCAGTCCGCGGGCATCGCGATCACGAGCGGCAGCGGCCGTCCTGGCGCGGGTGCGTACTTCAGCATTCGCGGCAACTCGTCGTTCAGCGGCAACTCACAGCCGTTGTTCGTGATCGACGGGGTGCCGGTGTCCACGAACTCCGACAGCCCGTCGAACGCGCTGGGTACCGGCTCGGCCGGCAGCCGTCAGATGGACTTCAGCATGGAGAACGTCGACGAGATCACGATCCTCAAGGGCGCGGCCGCGACAGCGCTCTACGGCTCACGCGCCGCGAATGGCGCAGTGATCATCAAGACGAAGACCGGTAAGGCGGGGCAGCCGCTGCGCTTCAACTACAACAGCGAGCTTCGCTACGATCGTCCGATCCTTGGCGGCTACGTCACGAATTGGGCGGCCGGCAACAACGGCTATTTCTGCAACGGCAAGAACGTGAACCAGGGTGGCTGGTGCGAGCCCGGGTCGCCGAACGCGACGAACCCGCAGACGCAGAACACCTGGGGCCCGAACATCGACAGCATCCCTCAGATCGTGCTCGATTCGATGGGCCCGATCCGCTTCCGCGATGCACGTGCCGATTTCTACAAGGCCGAGCCTTCGCTCGACAACTCGTTGCGCGGCACGGGCTCGATGGGCGACCTCGGCACGTACACGTTCGGCGGCGAGTACCTGAATCAGCGCGGCGTCAACCCGGCTGAGAAGCTCTCGCGACTGAACCTGAACGCGAACCTGAATCTGAAGTTGAGCAAGTGGCTGACGTCGATCACGAGCCTCACGAAGGTGCAGAGCAGCAACCCCTACTCGGACGACTCGTACTCCGGCATCGACCACACGCTCATCAACCTGCCGCCGAACTGGGACATCCGTCAGGGCTACATGCCGGACGGCACGCCGGTGTTCCTCTCGTCGAGCACCAATCCGCAGCCGTCGCTCCAGTGGCAGATCGCGAACGAGTACAACACCGAGACGACGAACCGCTGGTACGGCTCACAGCAGTTCCAGGTGTTGCTCGCGCCGGGTCTCCACCTGAACAACAACGCGGGTCTCGACACCTACGTGTCGGAGTTCGGGCGCTTCGTGAACCAGCGTCCATGGCTGGCGGCGCAGGGCATCACTTCGGGTTCGACGCAGCAGCGGAAGTCGACGCGCACGAACATCAACGACGACCTGACGTTGACGGCCGATCCGCGCGAGCTCATGAACACCGGCATCACGCTCAGCGGGCTCCTCGGCGGCAACGTGCTGTCACAGCAGGCTGCGTCGATCACCGGCAACGGCTCGTCGATCGTGCTGCCGGACTATTACAATCTTGGTAACTTCGCCACGCAGACGGTCTCGGGCACGCTGACGACCAACAAGCGCCTCCTCGGCGCGTACGGCCAGCTCGAGGCGGACTATCACGACTGGGCGTTCTTCACGCTGACGGGCCGTAACGACTGGAGCTCGACGCTTCCGACGAATGCGAACTCGTACTTCTATCCGTCGGCGTCGTTGGCCATCGTGTTCACGGACGCGCTGCCGTGGCATCCGCGCTGGCTCGACTTCGGCAAGCTCCGCCTCTCGAAGGCGAAGGTTGGTAACGACGCACCGCTGTACGCGCTCACGACGCGCTATGTGAACGGCAGCGCGACCGGCGCGGACAACGACCAGCAGCAGTTCGGCGGACCGTCGATCTCGTTCCCGTTCCGCGGCGTCACGTCGTACATCGCGAGCACGTCGCTCGGCAATCCGACGCTCAAGCCCGAGACCTCGGTCGAGGACGAGATCGGACTCGAGACGCGCATGTTCGGCGGCCGTGCAAGCCTCGAGGTGTCGCTCTATCGGAAGTCGAGCTACGACCAGATCTTCTCGGTCCCGTCGTCGTCAGCCACCGGCTTCACGAGCATCTCGCGGAACGCCGGCGACATGCGCAACAACGGCATCGAGGTGTCGCTCGGCGGCCGGCCGATCGAGTTCAAGAGCTTCTCATGGGATACGCGGGTCAACTGGTCGAAGAATCGGAGTCAGGTCCTCAGCCTGGCGCCGGGCGTCACGTCGATCTTCCTCTCCGGCTATTCGTGGCCGCAGATCCGCATCATGCAGGGGCAGCCCTACGGCGTCATCTGGGGCTATGGCTGGAAGAAGAACTGCGTGGCGGCCGATCCGTGCTACCAGGGCGTCGCGCCCGGCACGCTGCTGATCGGCGACAATGGCTATCCGATCAAGTCGGATGACCAGCGCAATCTCGGCACCGTGGAGCCGGCGTGGCTCGGCAGTTGGACGAACGAGTTCCGCGCGGGCCGCTTCTCGCTGTCCGGCCTGTTCGACACGCGGCACGGCGGCAAGCTGATCAACTTCGAGACGCAGTACGAGGTCTCGAACGGCCGCTCGATCCTCACTGAGGACCGCTATACGTGGACGACGTGGGACGGCGTGAACATCAACACCGGCAAGCCGAACACGGTGCGTCTGTTCAAGGATCAGAATTACTATCCGCTCATCTACGGGACGGACCGCGCCGAGATGCAGATCGAGAACGCGGGCTACGTGAAGCTGCGCGAGGTGACGCTGTCGTACCGCGTGCCGGAGCGCTACATGAGCCGCCTCGGCCTCCAGGGCGGGACGCTGTACGTCACGGGCCGCAATCTCCGCGGCTGGTACAGCTCACCCTCGGGCGACCCGGAACAGGATCTGTCGCAGGGCACGAATGCGGGCCAGCAGTTCTTCCGTCAGTACAGCGAGCCGCAGACCCGGGCGTTCCTGGTCGGCATTCGGTCTCTGTTCTAAGCCAGCGCGACACTTTGCCTAGAGGATTCTCATGCGATTCATGATTGGCATGGCTCGAGCCGTCCCGGTGCTGCTCGCCGCCGGGGTGGTCTCCTGCCAGAGCTTTCTCGATGTGAACAACAATCCCAATGCTCCGGAGACGGCGACGGTCGACATCCGTCTCCCGGCGTTGGAGATGAGCTTCCTGCACTCGACGTATAACGGTCAGACCGCGCTCTGGGGCTCGGAGTGGACGCAGCAGTGGGCGTTCAATGCCACCCGGCGGTCCTATGCGCAGGTGCAGAACTACGAGCTGTTCGACACGGACGCGTCGTCGTCGTGGGACTATTTCTACTCGCGGCCTGGCTACGCCAGCTACACGATGGCGAACGATGCGTCGGATGCGCCGAACACGTACTACCGCGGCATCGCGAAGCTGTTCAACGCGTGGACCATGCAGATCATCACGGATCTGTGGGGCCCGGCGCCGTACACGGATGCCTTCAAGCCGGAGATTCGCGAGCCGAAGTACGACTCCCAGCAGTCCATCTACAACGGCGTGTTCGCGAATCTCGATACGGCGTACACGCTGCTGACCAGCACGAGCTCCGTGGCCCGGAAGCCGACCACGAACGACTTGCTGTTCGCCGGTGACATGACGCGGTGGGCAAAGCTGGACAAGTATCTCCAGGCCCGCGCGAATCTCCGTCTCGCGTATGCCAAGGGCGAGGACAAAGTTGGTCGCGCGAACAAGGCCCTCGCCGCGCTCACCGGGGCGTTCGCGAGCAACGCGGACGACGCAGACCTCACCTATCCCGGCGGCTCGGGCGCTCGGAATCCGAATTACACGTTCCAGGATCTGCGCACGGTCTTCGTCGCGTCGCAGTACATGATCGACATGCTGCAGAGCCGGAAGGATCCGCGGCTCGGCATCCTGTTCACGCCGATCGTGTACGACTCGATCAAGGGAACCGGCACCAGCCGCAAGACCTTCCCGGCCAAGCCGAACACCTTCGTTGGCCATCTCGCGGGCTCGGATGTGTACCCCGCGGATTCCACCGTCTCGCTGATCGGGCCGTACTTCTCGAACGAGAACGCGACGCTCAACATCGCGAGCTTCTCCGATCAGAAGTTCACGGAAGCGGAAGCACGTCTGATCGTCAGCGGCGCGGCCGCAGCCGACCAGCCGTATCGTGATGGCATCACCGCCAACATGACGAAGCTCGGTGTTCCGCAGTCGGCGATCACGGCGTATCTGGCGACGCGGCCGCCGCTCGCGGCGGTGGCGAATCCGCTTCAGGAGATCATCACCGAGAAGTACGTTGCCAATTTCCTCAAGACCGAGCCATGGAACGACTGGCGTCGCACCGGCTATCCGGTCGTTCCGATCGTGCCGGCGGCGGTCATTCCCACCATTCCGCAGCGCATTCGCGCGCCAAACTCGGAGCTCAGCAGCAACGCGACGCAGGTCGCGGCGAGCGGAATTCCGACGGGTGAGGATGGGATGACGGTGAAGCTGTGGTGGGCGGGTGGGGACAACAAATGATTCGACGACAGGAGACTTCTTTCATGCATCGGATTTCCCCGCTCGTGCTGCTCGCTGGCCTCGCAGTGGTCGGGCTGGCGGCGTGTAACAGCACCGATCCGGCGAAGACGGCCACGGAGCCCGGAAACTTCCCGGTCGTGGCAAATTGGACTGCGACCGCCGCGCCGACCGCACCGGCGACCGTCACTGGCGCGCTCAATCTGAACCAGCATCTCGGCTACCACATGGATGCGACGTTCACCGTGACGGGACCCCCGAACGGCGTGTACCAGTGGCGCATCTTCTTCGGCGGCAACTGCAGCGTCAACACGGCCGCCACGAACGCGACGTCGGCGAACGGCATCTTCACGTTCTCGGTGGCGCAGGCCTATCCTGACATCACGCTCGACGGGACGGGGCATGCGACCGTGACGACCACGATCGCCGGGTGGTTGGACTCACTCTCGGCGTACAGTGTTCGCATCCGGCCGACCGCGACCACGAGCTTCAACGGCGTGAACCCGGCCGCGTGCGGCAATCTGAAGTACGCACCGGCCAAGTGATCCCTCGGAGTCCGATGTTCAAGCGTGACGAAATCAGCTCCCGGCGCCGCGAAGTCCGCGGCCGCCGGGAGTTTCGCGTACGCCGGCATTCACCCGCGGCGTTGTGGGCGGCGCTGCTCGGCGCGGCGATCCTCAACGGCGCATGCTATCGCTATGTGCCGATCCGGAACGAGACTCCGGGGCCGCACGAAGACGTGCGCGTTCGCATCACCGAGAACGCGGCCGGCCGGCTCGTGAAGGATCTCGGCGTCTATACGACGCAGCTCGATGGGCAGTACGCGCTCCAGGGGAATGATTCGGTGTCGCTGGCGGTTCCGATCGATCGCCAGTATCAGGGCGTCACTGTCGGTTCCACGACGCAGACGCTCTACCTCGGCAGATCGGAGGTGGTCGAGGTGAGCCGGCGCGAGTTCGACCGCGGCCGAACCGTCTTGCTCAGCGCGGGGATCGTCGCTGGTTTTGCGGCGCTCGCCGCGAGCATTGTCCAAATTGCCGATCCGAACGATCCTTCGGACAACCACCCTGTGCCGCCGCCACCTTCCGTGCGGAAACCGGCGACGCATGGCTTCACGGTACGGATACCACTTCCATGAACCGAATTCGCGGCTTCGTGTTTCTGCTGGCGACCACCACGCTGCTGGCGGGCTGTTCGAGCGCGACAAGTGCCAATGGGGCGCCGGGCACGACGACCCGCTCGTCTCAGAACCAGCTTTCGCGTGAGGATCTATCGTCGGCGAATGCCGACAATCTCTACGACGCCGTAGCGAAGCTGCGTCCCAGCTGGCTCTCGAGTCACGGCGTGACGTCGGTGACTGATGCGACGCCGACTGAAGTCGACGTGTACATGGATGGCAACTTCCTCGGGAAGTCCGACTATTTGAAGCAGGTTCGGACGAACGACATCGTGAGCGTGACGTACTGGGATTCGGGGCGAGCGTCGGCGCGCTTCGGCATGGGGCATCCGAGAGGGGTGATCGAGATCATTCACCGCTGATTTCGCGCCGGAGCACCTCAAATCTCGCATAGGCGGCCGGATACACGGGCGACCTCGGAAATCTCGATGTTCGCCGGGGG
>Ga0070679_100003419_pt1 | contig 14531 bp, 13 predicted proteins | sample KBSC63BmetaG_FD_65652 | JGI IMG/M metagenome (GOLD analysis project Ga0070679, IMG submission 65652) | Corn rhizosphere microbial communities from Kellogg Biological Station, Michigan, USA - KBS C6-3B metaG | ecosystem: Host-associated > Plants > Roots > Rhizosphere | place: USA: Michigan... | reverse complement strand
TCGATGCCACTGACGTAGCGGCCGTTGACGCGCACCGAGCCGACGCCGGCCTGGGCGTGCACCAGGACCGGGACGCCCTGCGGCAGCGTGACGTGCACTGCGCCGCGGCCGAGCCGCACGTGCGTGACGTGGTCGCCGCTGACCGACGTGATGCCGGACAGGTCGAGCCGCACGGTGCCGGCACCGTAGTCGTACGAGGATGCGAGGTCGTCGACGGATGCGACCGTGTAGGTGCGGGTGCCGAGGTGCGGTCCGGCGATGCCGAGCGCAGCGATCGCGGTGATCAGCAGCGCGCCGAAGATGGCGACGGCCCAACGTCCGAGCTTCGTGCCGAACAGGACCAGCAGCACGCCAGCGACGATGATCAGGCCGATCGGTAGCCCGAGCCACAATGTGTGCACGAGGCTGAGCAGGATCGCGACGCCGACCAGCAGCAGCACGAACATCGCGATCCGGCGCGGCCAGCCGCCGCGGTGCAGGCGCATCCGCTGCGCGATCTCACCGTCCGGTGCGAGCGGCGCCGGACCGTCCGCGGACGGTGTCAGGAGCCAGGCCGCGACGTACGCCGCGAGACCGACGCCGCTCACCAAGGTGAGTACGACGGCCACGATGCGCACCAAGGTCACGTCGAGGCCCCAACGGTTGGCGACGCCGGCGCAGACGCCGGCCAGCATCCGGCCCTCGTGGGGGCGGACGAACAGCGGCTCGGAGGGGCTGGCGGCGGGCGGGAGTGCGGTTGTCTCTGTCATGCCGATGACGATGCGTCGAGAGAGCACCTCGCCACATCGGGCAATGCTCCGCGAGCAACCCTGAACTTCGCCTCCGGGACGGCTCCGGGACCAATCCTGATCCGCCCGCGGACAACAGGTGTGATGCTGGCTCTGTGACCGATGGGCGGGTGAGCAACCCAGGGCCGGCCGGCGAGGATGCCGCCGGACGCACCCGCCCTCCGCTGGTGCGTCACAGCGACGGGCGGCTGCTCGCCGGCGTCGCCACCGGCATCGCCCGGCACCTCGGCGTCCGCGTCGCGATCGTCCGCGTGATCTTCGCGCTGCTCGCCGTCAACGGCATCGGCGGCCTGGCCTACCTCGCGTTCTGGCTGCTCGTCCCGGAACAAGCCGACGGCGACGACGGGCTCCGGCTGCGCCGGCCGCGCGACTTCGTCCGGGCCGTCACGCGCGATCTTCCCGGCGATGTGCCGAACCGGCGGCGCAAGCTGCTGCTCTACGTCCTCGGCGCCGTCGTCGGCGCGTCGATCCTTTCTGGCATCGGCATCCACTTCGGCGGCAGCAGCTTGCTGCCCCTGTCGGTCGCGGGTGTCGGTGCGCTGCTGATCTGGTGGAGCTCGCCCGAGACGCAACGCGCGCAGTGGACCCGCGACGCGAAGCACTACACGTCGAAGTTCTCCCGCCGCGGTCCGTTGCTCGTGATCCTCGGCGGCGTCGGGCTGGTCGTCATCGGCGTCGCGTCCTTCCTGGCGGCGAACGACGCACTCAAGCAGGCCCGCGACGGCGCACTCGCGATCGCAGCGACGCTCGTCGGTGTGCTGCTCATCACCGGCCCGTGGCTGTTCCGACTGGTGCGCGAGCTCACCGCCGAACGCCGCGAGCGCATCCGCGAACATGAACGCGCCGAGGTCGCGGCGCACGTGCACGACAGCGTCCTGCAGACGCTCGCGTTGTTGCAGTCGCAGGCCGAGGATCCCGACGCCGTACGCCGGCTCGCGCGCCGGCAGGAGCGCGAGCTGCGCGACTGGCTCTACGCCGCACCGACCGAGGCCGACACCGGGGCGACCTTCGCCACCGCGTTGCGGCAGGCCGCCGCGGAGGTCGAGGACGCACACGCGATCTCGATCGACGTCGTCGTGGTCGGCGACGCCCCGCTCGACGACCGCCTGACGGCAACCGTGGCGGCCGCGCGGGAGGGCATGGTCAACGCCGCAAAAGCGTCCGGCGCTCCGAACGTCTCCGTCTTCGCCGAGGTCGGCCAAGACGGCGTCGACGTGTTCGTCCGTGACCGCGGCCGTGGCTTCGACGTCGACAGCATTCCTGACGACCGGCGCGGCATCCGCGAGTCGATCGTCGGGCGGATGTCGCGCAACGGCGGCAGCGCGTCGATTCGTAGCGGTCCGACCGGCACCGAGGTCGCGCTGACCGTGCCGCGACAGGCGCGCACATGAGCGCCGTACGCGTCGTCCTCGTCGACGACCACCGATTGGTGCGCAGCGGCGTGCGGGCCGAGCTCGGCGCCGAGGTCGAGGTCGTCGGCGAAGCCGCCGACGTCGACGAGGCCGTCCGCGTCATCACCGACACAAAGCCCGATGTCGTGCTGCTCGACGTACACCTCCCCGGCGGGGGCGGTGGCGAGGTCATCCGCGGCGTGCACGACGAGCTGCCCGCGGTGCGGTTCCTCGCACTGTCGGTGTCGGACGCGGCGGAGGACGTCATCGGTGTCGTGCGCGCAGGCGCCCGCGGCTACGTGACCAAGACGATCGACGGACCCGCGCTCACCGACGCGATCGTGCGGGTCGCCGGCGGCGACGCGGTGTTCGGGCCACGGCTCGCGGGCTTCGTTCTCGACGCATTCGCAGGTGGCACCGTGGTCGAGGAGGCCGACGACGAGCTCGACGCACTCACGCAACGGGAGCGCGAGGTGCTCCGGCTCATCGCCCGCGGCTACACCTATCGCGAGGCCGCGCAGGAGCTCGTGCTCTCCGAGCGCACGATCGAGACGCACGTGTCGTCGGTGCTGCGGAAGCTGCAGCTGTCGAACCGGCGCGAGCTCGCGAAGTGGGCCTCGGCCCGGCGGCTGGTCTGAGCCATGCACGCCGTCGACGTCGTCATCGCCGTGGGGTGGATCGCATTCGGGGCCTACTGGCTGGTGGCAGCAACCGGCGTGAAAGCCGGGCGGGCGCACTGGCGATACAGCGGCACGCGCGTCGTCCTCGCGCTGGTGGTGCTCGGTGTGCTGCGACTGCGGTTGCTCCGTGACCATCCGACGCACGCGAGGTGGCTCGCTGTAGTGGGGCTGGTGCTGTTCCTCCTAGGGGTAGGCATTGCGATCTGGGCTCGCGTGCACCTCGGACGCAACTGGGGAACTCCGATGTCGCAGAAGGACGAGCCGGAGCTCGTCACGACCGGGCCCTACCGATGGGTGCGCAACCCGATCTACTCAGGCGTCATCCTCGCCGGCATCGGCACCGCGCTCGCTGTGAACGTCTACCTGCTCGTCGTCGTCGCGCTCGTCGGCAGCTACTTCGTCTACAGCGCCTTCATGGAAGAGCACTTCCTCGAGCAACGGCTGCCGGCGCAGTACCCGCCGTACAAGCACGCGACGAAGCGGCTGATCCCGTTCGTGTTCTGACCCGGGTCCCACTCACGAAGGTGATCAACTTCGTGAGTCCGGGTCAGCTGAGGTCGAACTTCGCCCGCTCGTCTTCCGGGACGAGGTCGACGTACTCCGCGTGCCGTTGCAGATAGCTGCGCACGAACGGGCAGTAGGGCAGCACCGGCAGCCCGCGTGACCGGGCGTCGTCGAGGGCGCCGCGGGCGAGCGCCGACCCGACGCCCTTTCCTTCGTACGCCGGCTCGACCACAGTGTGGTTGAAGGCACGGCGCCCGTTGTGGTCGTGGTACTCGATGTAGCCCGCCACGCTCTGTTGATCGGAATCGGCGCCATCGACGATCTCGTAGCGGCTGTCGGCAGCGTTGTCCCGGACGTCCACGGACAAGAGCCTAGGTCGACAACGGGATCGGCGACTCATGCGCCCGGGACACCGGGACCGGCACCGTCAGTCGTCAACGAACCACCGACGCGACAAGGAGTCGCCCGCCATGAGCATCCTCACCACCACGTTCGTCCCGACCCAGCCGCACCCGACCAACAACGCCCCGCACAACGTCTGGCACGAGCTGCCGAAGCTCAGCCGGCACGAGCTGCGGGTCGAGCAGCAGCGCACGCTCGACACCCCTCGACGCCGCTACAGCCTCGCCGCGCGCCTGCTGTTCATCGGCATGGATCTGCTCTACGGCCGCAGCCGGTCACTCAGCAAGTTCCGCGTGCTGGAGATCGTCGCCCGCGTCCCCTACCAGACGTGGGAGACCATCACCTACAAGCAGATCACCAAGCGGCACCGCCGCCCGCTCGACATCCGCCGGCTGTGGGACCGCGTGCTCGAGTTCCGCACCCAGCAGGACAACGAGCAGTGGCACCTGCTGATCCTCGCCGAGCTCGTCGCGCTGCAACGTCGGAACGAGGCGAAGGGCCGCGAGAACAGGATCTGGTACGACGTCCTGCCGCGGCTGATCGCGTTCGGCTACTGGCACTTCGCGTGGCTGCTCTACGCACTGAAGCCGTCGTGGAGCCACCGGCTCAACGCCGACTTCGAGGACCATGCCGAGCACGAGTACGCCCTGCTCGTCGCCGAGCACCCGGAGTGGGAGACGACGCCGTACGCGTCCGACCTCGCCGCCGACTACGGCAGCTTCGCGAGCCTCGCCGACCTGTTCCGCCAGATCGGTCACGACGAGCGGCTGCACAAGCAGGAGTCGGAGCAGCACCTCATCGCTGTGTAAGGCCGGCCGGAAAGCTCCCGGGCGCTCGGGACATCGCGCTCAGGCGCCCGGGACACCTCCGGCAGCACTGTTCAGCCACACCACCCACCACATCCCGGAAGGACAAGGCAATGACCGCCACGCTCGACCGCACCGCGAGCACCATCCCGTCCACCACCGTCCCCCCGTCGTCGAGCACCGCCGCCGAAGCCGGCACCCGGTTCCGCCGCCGCGCCGCGGCCGCCACCTTCTTCGGCGCCGCAGCCATCTCGATGGCCGGCATCGTGGCGACACCGTTCGAAGGAAAGGCAGGTGAAGCCGTCTACCTGAAGTCCCTGATGGACCACCCGAAGCAGGCGATGGTGGCGGCGACGCTGCTGCACTTCGGCTACCTGCTGTTCGTCCCGGTCGCGTTCGTCATGGCGCGACTCGCCCGCCGCGGCGCGAAGAAGCTGTCCTACGCCGGCATCTCCCTCGCGGTTCTCGGCTCCGGCCTGTCCGGCCTGCTGTTCACCGACATCTACGACCTCTCCATCGCCCGGCACGTCGGCACCACCGCCGGCGCGCCGATCTCGGAGATGCAGGGCGTGCCGTACGCCAGCCTCGCCGTCGTCGCGATCGCGCTGCTCAGCTCGCTGGGTCTGACCCTCGGCCTGACGCTGCTCGCCGCCGCGATGCGCCGGGCACGGCTGGCGCCGGTCTGGCCGGCCATCGGCGTGTTCGTCGGGTTCCTCACCGCGTTCGGGGCGCACACCATGCTCCGCAGCGTCATCGGCTTCGGCCTGATGCTCGCCTCGGTCGGCTACCTCGGCATCAAGGTGCTGCGGATGAGCGACGAGCGTTTCGCCTACGGTTCCGACCCGCGCTGACCGCTTCGACCGAGATTGCCTGACATGTCTGTCATCAACCCCTGGGCCGACCTGCGCGATCCCCGGCGCGCAGGTCGGCCCACGGGCGAAACTGCGCTTATGCACCGGCAGCGCCTGCTTCGGTGGGCGCCCACCGCGGCGCTCGCTTCTGCGGCAGTCGCCGTCGTCGCGCTTCCGTTGTCGCTATGGCTCTACCTCGCCAACCGCGACCACCCCGGGGTCAACTACCTCTACGGAGACCACGTCGCCGGCCTGCTCTACCCCGTCGTCGGCGCCTTCCTGCTCCGGCGCCGCCCGGACAACCGGGTCGGCTGGGTCTTCGCCGCGACCAGCTTCGTCGGCATCAACGGCCTCGCCGGTCAGTACGCCGTCGTCGCCGACATCCACGGCGGGTGGCCCCTCGACGGGCTCGCCGCCTGGATCAACGCGTGGAGCTGGTCGCCGGAGCTCGCCGTACCCGCCCTGCTGCCCCTGCTGTTCCCGGACGGAACCCTCGCCTCGCCACGCTGGCGCAAGGTGGCGATCACCGCGACGGTCGCGCTGTCGGTCATGGTCTTCGGCCTCGCGTTCTCGCATCACCCCATCGACGCGAGCGACGAGATCTTCAACCCGCTCGGCTTCGGCGGCAAGCCACTGCTCGCGCTGTCGACCGTCGGCATCCTCGTCGTCTTCCTGTGCAGCCTCGCCGGGCTGGTTTCACTGTTCCTGCGCACTCGCTCGTCCCGTGGGCCGGCGCGAGCACAGCTGCAGTGGCTGATGTTCTCCGTGATCGTGACGATCGTCCTCGGCGTCGTCGCGATGCTGCTGCCTTCCGGGCCGAGCGAGGTGGTGTGGGCGCTGGCCATGGCGGCGATCCCGATCGGCGTCGTCATCGCCGTCGCCCGCCACCAGATGCTGGACATAGAGCTCGTCCTCAACCGCGCGATCGCCTACGTCGTCCTCACGGGCGTCGTCGTGGTCGCCTACGTCGCCGTCGTGTCCGCCGTCGGCGAGGTCGCGGCGAAGAAGGTCGGCATCGCCGCCGTCGCCGTTGTCGCGCTGCTCGTCGCCTCCGCCCGCGACCGCGTGCAGCGCGCGGTCGACCGCGCGCTGTTCGGCGACCGCAAGGACCCGTACGCCGTCGTCGACCGGCTCGGCCAACGCGTCGACGCGGCGCACGGACCCCAAGATGCACTCGAGCAGCTCGCCGTCGAGCTTCGGTCGTCGTTGCGGCTCCCGTCGGTCGCGATCGTGCCCGACACGCCACACCTCGAACGCATCGCCAGCGGCGAACCGGTCGCGGGCACTGTCGACGTGCCGATCGCCGTCCACGGCAAGCAGGTCGGCGTGCTCCGTGTCGGTCACCGTCATCAAGGCGAGCGGTTGCGCACGGAGGAGCAGTCGGTGCTGCTCGACACCGCCCGCCGCGCCGGGGCACTGCTGCAGGCCGCGACGCTGATCGCCGACCTGCGCCAGAGCCGCGACCGCATCGTCGTGGCGCGCGAAGAGGAACGCCGACGACTTCGGCACGACCTGCACGACGGCGTCGGCCCGCAGCTCGCCGGGCTCGCGCTGCAGCTCGACAACCTGGCGCGGCGGCTCAACGGTGACTCCGCCAACGCGGAGCGGGTGCAGATGCTGCGGGACCGGCTGCGCGACACCGTCGTCGAGGTGCGCCGCGTCGTCGACAACCTCCGCCCGCCGGCGCTCGACGACGTCGGTCTCGTCGAGGCGGTTCGCCAGCAGGTGGCCGCGTACGCCGTCGTCGGTGCCGGCCCCGCCACGATGACCGCGCTCGTCGACGTGACCAGCGACGCGCTGCCGCCGCTGCCGGCCGCCGTGGAGGTCGCGGCGTACCGCATCATCACCGAGTCGGTCGCCAACGCCGTGCGACACGGCAACCCGACGCACTGCGACGTCGCCATCACGACGACCGACGGGCAGCTGCACCTCACGATCGCCGACGACGGCACCGGCATCGCCGACGACGCGACGCCGGGCGTCGGCCTCGCGAGCATGACCGAGCGCGCGGCAGAGGTCGGCGGGGAACTCGCCGTGCACAGCAATGGCAACGGCACCACGATCACGGCACGACTACCCCTGGAGCTCTCGTGACTGACGTAGACGCGAGCGAGATCCGCGTCGTCATCGCCGACGACCACCCGGTCTTCCGCGACGGCCTGCAGGTCACGCTCGACGACGAGCCCGGCATCAGCGTCGTCGCCGCAGTTGCCGATGGCGACGCGGCGGTAGCGGCAGCGGTCAGCGGCAAGGCCGACGTCATCCTCATGGACCTGCGGATGCCGGGCGTCGGAGGCATCGAGGCCACGGCACGCATCGCCGCAGAGCGGCCGGCGACCGCCGTCGTCGTACTCACCATGAGCGACGACGACGACTCGGTGTTCGCCGCGCTTCGCGCGGGCGCCCGCGGCTACCTGCTCAAGGAGGCCGACTCCGAGGACATCCTGCGCGCGGTCAGGGCGGTGGCGGCCGGCGAGGCGATGTTCGGCCCGCGCATCGCCGACCGCGTCATCGCGTTCTTCTCCGCCGCCGGCCTGCGCGGCGGGTCGGCGACGCCGTTCCCGCAGCTGACCGACCGCGAGCGCGAGGTGCTCGACCTGGTCGCGCGCGGCTGCGACAACCCGACGATCGCGCGCCGGCTGTTCTTGTCGGAGAAGACCGTCCGCAACCACGTCTCCGCCTGCTTGACGAAGCTGCAAGTCGCATCGAGAGCAGAAGCAGTGGCAGCAGCAAGAGACGCCGGCCTCGGCGAATAGAGCGCCCCGCGAAGCGCGGGTGCGTTGAGTGCGGCGAAATGCACGCGTTTCGAGGGCGAAAAGCGTGCATTACGTCGCGGTCGACGCTCAAGGCGCGGCATGGTCACGTCGAGGTCTCGTAGGTGATGGGCGACGGCGGTGCCGAACCGCGCCCTTGTGACTTCTACGCCGCGACGCCGGCACCTACGACGACGCTGCCGCCACCGACGCCGCCGACGCCCGCACCGCCGAGTGCTCCGAAGGCGAAGCGCTGGACGGTTCTCGGGGCGGTCGTCGCCTTGATCGTCGTCGCGGCGGTCATCCGGGTGCAGGCCATGCACCACGGCGGCGCGTTCTCCTGGGGCGACGCGTCGGGGTCGACCACGATGCGGGCCTTCGGCGGCGCGCCGCCGGCCAAGGAGACCGCAAATCCGCAGCGGCTGCTCCCCGCCGTCACCACCACGCCGTCGGCCGGCGGCTACACGTTCGACGCCACCGACAACGGCCGCCCCGTGCGCTGGGACCCGTGCCGGCCGATCCACTACGTCGTCAGCGGCACCGAGCCGTTCGCGGGCGCCAACCAGCTCCTCACCCAGACGCTGGACGAGGCCGGCGCGGCGAGCGGCTTGCAGTTCGCCGATGACGGACGTACGACGGAGCCGGCGATGGCGAACCGGGCGTCGTACCAGCCGGACCGCTACGGGCAACGGTGGGCGCCGGTGCTCATCGCCTGGACCGACGAGGGCGCGGTGCCGCAGCTGGCCGACAACGTGATCGGGCTCGGCGGGGCGGCCGCGGCGAGCGTCCACGGGACGCCAAGGCTGGTCTCCGGCATCGTCTACTTCGACGCGCCGGAGCTGTCCCTGATCGCCCTGCGCCCCGACGGTTACGCCTCGATGCGCACCGTCATGCTGCACGAGGTGGGCCACCTGCTCGGCCTCGGGCACGTGCAGGTCCCGAGCGAGGTCATGTACCCGTCGAACGCCGGCCAGGGCGAATATGGCCCCGGTGATCGCGCCGGCCTGGCCATCGCGGGCAGCGCGCCCTGCTCACGCTGGGGCTGAGAACTTCCGCGACTCGTGCGGGCTTCAGTCGTCCCAGGGACCGAAGTCGTCGTCATGCATGCGACTTTCCTTTCCAGTAACGGCGCGACGCACACCTGGTCACAGGCAGGTCGCCGCCACATCGGGTATCGGCGGGCATCGACCGAACCTTGATCCGAGAGGATGCGCGTCGTGGTCCAGGAGCCAGGGGCGCCGTGGTGGCGCGACGCGGTCGTCTACCAGATCTACCCACGGTCGTTCGCCGACGGAACCGGCGACGGCGTGGGCGACCTCAGCGGCATCCGCGCCCACCTCGACTACCTCGCGGACCTCGGCGTCGACGCCATCTGGCTCAGCCCCATCTACCCCTCACCGATGGCCGACAACGGTTACGACGTGAGCGACTACTGCGACATCGACCCGGTGTTCGGCGACCTCGCGACGTTCGACGCGCTGCTCGCCGAGGCGCACGCCCGCGACATCAAGGTCCTGCTCGACTGGGTGCCCAACCACACCTCCGACCAGCACCCCTGGTTCGTCGCCTCCCGCAGCAGCCGGGGCAACCCGAAACGGGACTGGTACTACTGGCGCGACGGCCGGGACGCCGACAACCCTGACACTGCGCCACCGAACAACTGGCGCGCCGCCTTCGGCGGCATCGCCTGGACGTGGGACGAGCCGACGCAGCAGTGGTACCTGCACAACTTCCTGCCGCAGCAGCCCGACCTCAACTGGAATCACCAGGAAGTCGTCGAGGCGATGCACGCCACCCTGCGGTTCTGGCTGGACCGGGGTGTCGACGGTTTCCGCATGGACGTCATCCACATGATCGGCAAGGACCCGGAGCTGCCGGACGCGCCGCCGGCGGAAGCAAACACCAACCGCGTCGTCTTCAACGACTACCCCGGCACACATGCGCTGCTGCGCGGCATCCGCAAGGTGCTCGACAGCTATCCCGGCGATCGCACCGCCGTCGGCGAGGTCAACCTGCGCGACACCGACCGCATCGTCACCTACTACGGGCGAGACGACGAGCTTCCGCTGGTCTTCAACTTCAACAGCGTGCGCATCGGTTGGGACGCTGCGGAATGGTCCGCGCTCGTCGACGAGGTCGAGCGCTACTACGTCGGTGACCGCTGGCCGGTCTGGGTGCTGTCCAACCACGACATCGTTCGCCACCGCACGCGCTACGGCGGCAGTGAGGCGCGAGCGCGCGCCGCCGCGGTCCTGCTGCTCACCTTGCGCGGCACGCCCTTCCTGTACGCCGGCGAGGAGCTCGGCCTGTGCAACGCCGAGGTGCCGCCGGAGCAGGCGCACGACCCCGGCGGCCGCGACGGCTGTCGAGCGCCGATTCCGTGGACCGCCGATGCAGCGCACGGTTGGACCGGCGCGACGCCGTGGCTGCCGTTCCCGCCCGACGCCGACCGGCTCAACGCGACTACTGAGACCGGCGACGACAAGTCGATGCTCGCGCTCTACCGCGCACTGCTGCGGGTCCGGCGCGCGTCCCCGGCGTTGCGCCGCGGTGAGCTGACCCGCGTCGACGCGCCGGCCGGAGTGCTCCGCTACACCCGCACCCACAACGACGATTCGTGCACGGTCATCGTGAACTTCAACCACTTCGATGTGGACGTCCCTCTCGACAACTGCACGGTCGTGATCGACAGCAACCACACCGGCAACCCGGTCTACGACGGCCGAGTCGGTGCCGAGACGGCCGTCGTGGTGCGGCCTAGTGTCGGACCGTGACCGACGATTCCCGCACCGACCCGCCGCTGACCGGCACAGAGCGCGAGACACTGCGCACCTTTCTCGACTGGCACCGGGCGACCCTCGAGTGGAAGTGCGCCCGGCTGACAGACGAGCAGCTGCGCCGCAAGGCGTCACCGCCGTCGCAGCTGTCGCTGCTCGGACTGGTGCGCCACCTCGCCGAGGTCGAGCGCGCGTGGTTCCGCCGCGTCATCGGCGGTGAGGACATCGGCCTGGTCTGGTCCGACACCGGTGACTACCAGGCGGCGTACGACGCGACCGCCGCAGACGTCGGCGAGGCGTGGACGAACTGGCGTGCGGAGGTCGAGCGCGCCCGCGCCATCGAAGCCGGCATCGCGGACCTCGACACGACCGGCGTGCGCGCCCGCAACGGCCAGAGCTACTCGCTGCGCTGGGTGCTCGTGCACATGATCGAGGAGTACGCGCGGCACAACGGCCACGCCGACTTCCTGCGCGAGGCGATCGACGGGCGCACGGGGGAGTAGCCGCGACCGGCGTCAGGCGTCGCGGCGCATCACCACCGCGCAGCCCGCCAGCAGGAAAAGTGCGACGTACGCGCAGAAGACGCCGAACCCCACCCACGGGGTGAACGACACGCCTTCCAGCCGGATGCCGAAGATCGCCTGCCCCGCCTGGCCCGGCAGCCACTTGCTCACGTCGTCGTTCCACGGTGACGGCAGCACCTGCGCGAGGATCGGCAGGATGAGCAGGATCGCGAACAGCGACGAGATCGCTCCGGCGGTGTGCCGGAGCAGCCAGCCCAGCGCGACGCCGAACAGGCCGACGACGGTCAGGTAGAGCGCCGCGCCGACGACGGCGCGGGTGACCCCCGGGGCGCCGATCGTCGTGTTGATGTGCTTGCTCGACAGCAGCTGCTGACCGATGAAGAACGCCGCGAACGTCGTGGGGATCAGCGCGACCAGGCTCAGCACCGCGAAGACGAGCGGCTTCGCGACGTAGACCGGCAACCGGCGCGGCACCGCCGTGAAGGACGCGCGGATCGTGCCGGAGCTGTATTCACCCGTCACGACGAGCACGCCGAGGACACCCATCGCGAGCTGCGCGAGGAAGGTGCCGGCCAGGCTGATCCGCGTCGGGTCGAACGTGAACGCCTCGGCCGGGTCACGGGGCGGCCAGTGCGCGGCCCGCGCGGCACAGAACAACGCGCCGAGTCCGATGACGAGCAGCATCGTCACCGCCAGCGTGAGCCAGCTCGAGCGCACCGATCGGAACTTCAGCCACTCCGCCCGCAGCACGTGCGGGAACGTCACTCGCGGCCTGCGCATCTCCGGCGCGGCGACCACCGAGGTCATCGCGGCTCTACCGACGTGTCGAGGGCAGCCGCGCCGTACTCGACCTCGCCCGCGGTCAGCTGCATGTAGGCCTCCTCGAGCGTCGCCGCCTGCGCGGACAGCTCATGCACCGCGACCCCCGCGGCGAACGCGATGTCGCCGACGGCGGCAGCGCTCGCGCCGACGACCTCCAGACCGTCGGTGTCGACCCGCGAGCACGTGTGGCCCTGTTCCGCGAGCGCGCCGGCGAGCACGTCACGGTGCGGCGTGCGGACGAGCACGCGTGCACCGGAGGCCATCGCGACGACGTCGGCCATCGACGCGTCGGCGATGAGCCGGCCGCGGCCGATGACGATGACGTGCTCGGCGGTCTGCGCCATCTCGCTCATGAGATGGGACGAGACGAAGATCGTGCGGCCCTCGGCCGCGAGCTCACGCAGCAGCCGGCGAATCCACCGGATGCCTTCCGGATCGAGGCCGTTGACGGGCTCGTCCAGCAACAGCACCTGCGGGTCGCCGAGCAGCGCCGTCGCGACGCCGAGCCGCTGGCCCATGCCGAGCGAGAAGCCGCCGACGCGCCGGTCCGCCACGTCCTCGATGCCGACGAGGCCGAGCATGTCGTCGACCCGGCGCTTGTTGATGCCGTGGGTGGCCGCGAGCATCCGCAGGTGGTTGCGCGCGGTGCGGCCCGGATGCACCGACCGCGCCTCGAGCAGCGCGCCGACCTCGTGCAGCGGCGCCGCGATGTCGCGGTATTCCCGGCCGTTCACCGTCACGCGTCCGCGCTGCGGTCGGTCGAGGCCGAGCACGCAGCGGAACGTGGTCGACTTCCCCGCACCGTTCGGCCCAAGGAAGCCGGTGACGACGCCGGGCTTGACGCTGAACGACAGCCGGTCGACAGCGACCTTGTCGCCGTACCTCTTGGTGAGGTCGACCGCCTCGATCACTCCCCGACCCTGTCACGCCGCCGTTTCACGGCGTCAAGCGAGGTCAGCGGTTGTTCACCTCTTCCAGACGACTTTGCAGGAACGCGCGCTCGACCTCGTTCTCGGTGAGCAGCAGTGCCTCTTCGTACGCCGTGCGCGCTGCGTCATCCTGGCCGAGTCGGCGGAGGAAGTCGGCGCGAGCCGCCGCGGCGTAGCCGTAGCCGGCGAGCTGGGGCTCGTCGCTCAGTGCCTCGACCGCCGCAAGGCCGGCCGCCGGCCCGTCCGCCATGCCGACAGCGACAGCGCGGTTCAGCGCCACCACCGGCGAGGGCCAGACCTGCAGCAGCAGGTCGTAGAGAGCGACGATCTCGCGCCAGTCGGTGTCCTCCCAGCGCGCCGCCTCGGCGTGCACGGCGGCGATCGCCGCCTGGAGTGCGAACCGGCGCGGCGGCCGGGCCTGCAACGCCGCACGCGCCAGGGCCACACCTTCGGCGATCCGCTCCTGGTCCCAAAGCGCGCGGTCCTGGTGCTCGAGAAGGATCAGCCGACCTTCCGCGTCGATGCGGGTAGCCCGACGGGCGTCCGTCAGCAGGATGAGCGCGAGCAGGCCGGCGACGCCCGCATCGTCGGGCAGCAGCGCGTGCAGCAACCGAGCCAGGTCCACCGACCGCTCGACGAGGTCGCGCCGGACCAGGTCCGCCCCGGCGGGTGCGGTGTGGCCGGTCGTGAACAGCAGGTGGACGACGTCGAGCACGGCCTCGACGCGGGCGGGAAGTTCCTCGGCGGCGGGCACGCGGTAGGGGATGCGGGCGGCCTGGATCTTCTTCTTCGCGCGGGTGATGCGCGCAGCCATCGTCGGCTCCGACACGAGATACGCGCGGGCGACTTCCGTAGTGGTCAGGCCGCACACCAGCCGCAGCGTCAGCGCAACCTGCGCGTCCCGGGACAGCGCCGGGTGGCAGCAGGTGCAGATCAGCCGGAGCCGGTCGTCCGGGATCTCACCGTCGGTGTCGAGTGTCACGTCCGCACCGGGCGCAGTCGCGTCGTCGACGAGCAGCGGCAGCTTGGTGCGCAACACGCGCTCCCGCCGTAGCAGGTCGAGCGCACGGCGCCGCGAGACCGTCGTGAGCCATGCGCCGGGGTTCGCGGGGACGCCCGACCGCGGCCAGGTGATGAGCGCGCGCGCGAACGCGTCCTGCGCGCACTCCTCGGCGAGGTCGAGGTCGCGGGTCACGCGCACCGTCGCGGCCAGCACGAAGGCCCACTCGCGACGGTGCGCGTCCGCGACCGCGGTCGCGACGTCCGTAGCGGTCAGTCGAACACCATGACCGGACGCACCTCGA
>Ga0070679_100003417_pt1 | contig 14535 bp, 18 predicted proteins | sample KBSC63BmetaG_FD_65652 | JGI IMG/M metagenome (GOLD analysis project Ga0070679, IMG submission 65652) | Corn rhizosphere microbial communities from Kellogg Biological Station, Michigan, USA - KBS C6-3B metaG | ecosystem: Host-associated > Plants > Roots > Rhizosphere | place: USA: Michigan... | reverse complement strand
TAGCACTCAAGGTCTTCCCGTTTTTGTGTAGAAGTACAAGTGATGAACGGCACGTCGAGCTCTCGGCAGATGTTCTGCAAAAACTCGCCGCTCACACCCGACCCACAACTGAATTCCCCATCGACGTGAATTGCATAGAGCTCGAATGCCGGAAACCCACGGCCCCGCAGTGCATGCAGCAAAAACAGCAAGCTCAATGAGTCTTTGCCGCCGCTTAAGGCAACGGCTATTTTGTCCGTCTCTGCACCAATCAACTCAAAGTCGTACACCGCTTTGCGCACCAAGCTTTCTAATTCTTTGCCCAACGTCGTCCACGGTGGACGGGCAATCGGCAGTTGTAGATTCAGCATGCAGACAGTTTAACTCTTTGGTGGACTTTTAACCAGCATTCTTGTTAAAGTTGCCCCCTTATGGAAAAAGTCGGACGAAATGACCCCTGCCCTTGCGGCTCGGGCAAAAAATTCAAAAAATGTTGCGAAAGCAAAATGCTCGGCGGACGGTTCATGGCCACGAAAGCGGCCACAGCCCCGTCGAAACTCGCAGGCCTCTTCCAAGCCCGCGTGACCGAAAACTTACGCCCTGCCGATTTGCCCGTGAAGCCGATCGCGCCGAAAGAGCCTTCTGCTGAGACGACGGACGGAAAACAACATTGAGTCTAAAACACTGAGTTTGATAAGCTGTCAAACCATGCTGGTGTAGCTCAATGGTAGAGCACCCGACTTGTAATCGGACGGTTGAGGGTTCAATTCCTTTCGCCAGCATTTTCTTTCTCGGGGGTGTCGCATAGCGGCAATTGCAAGGGACTGTAAATCCCTCACCTTAGGGTTTCGGCGGTTCGAGTCCGCCCGCCCCCAAAAACGAAACCTCGCCTTTGGCGAGGTTTTTTCGTTTTGGGGGCGAGCGATGCACCTGCGTGCATCGCGTGGTGGACTCGAGTCGAGTGCGCTGCAGCGCACTCGACCGCCGGCCCGGAGGCAAGCAGCTCCGCTGCTTGTCGTGAGGGCGTCCCAGGCGTGGCGAAGCGCACGCCTGCAGGATAGGGGGTTTCGGGGGAAAGGGCGGAGCTCTTTCCCCCGCTGAATCCATTCCGGCCGAAAAGAGGTTCTCTTTATTTCAACGGCTTGTTGTTGAACCAAGCTTCCTGGGCTTTTTCCTGCTTTTTTCGAATTTCCAGTACCTTCGTGTCGAAATAATCTGAAGCCAGATTTTTCTGGGCAAGTGATGGAGCATTAAATTTGGTATGAATCTCTCCTGCTACTCTTATCCATTCGATGAAAGGATCTAAAGCCATCCGATTCTGCGCAAAATAACCGTCTATGTAAATTTTGATCTGTGGGTTTAAACTTTCTGAAACAGCTGCCATTTTTCCTCCTCGCTGATGACTACGATAATCGCGACTTCAACTTCTCGTCAAATAGGAAGCTCGCTTAGATTCTTTTGCCTCGACCTGCCGCGAGGGAGCTCTTCCCCGCTTCTCGATCAAACTAAATTTTTCACAATCTTTTAATCCGAAAATCTGCTAAACTTCTGTCCTCAACTACTAAGGAGCACCCATGTCTGTAGCCGCCCCCAACTCAGCCGCCATCTCACCCGCAGCTGCTGCAACAAATTACCAGCAAGCACAAATCCTCGAATCCCAAGGTCAAAGAATCTGGCAAGCCGTGCAAATTTTCTTCGTTTGCGGAGCTCTCTCGATCATCGCTGGAATTAAGTACGGCCTTCTCCCAGCCCTTGGCTGCGCTGCCGTGACAGCCTTTTTCCTTTTTCACACTTATCAATTGCACCAAGCAGACATAGAAAAAACCTCGTCTTCCTACCAGCTCGTGAAAGCTCTCCTCGACAAAAACCCTGCCGCAGCGCAAGGATTCCTCGATCGCTGGGAATCTCTAGGACTTCAAGAAAAAGCCCCCAACAAGATAAAACACCTCGAAACCGCTTTCGGCATGGCAGCATACGAGGGCTACAATGATCTGATCAAGCCAATCGGTCTCCGGCTCCGTGCGCACAATAACGACCCTCAACAAACCTGGCTCGAGGATCAACTGAGTTTCGCAGTCTCTAAAAAGAACGTCTTTGTGGTCTCGTTCTTGTTAGAAACTTGGGACTTCACCGACTCCGAAGTCATCGGAGATAGATTTTCCGATGCAGTGAAAACAAAACAGAAAGATCTCATAGACCCATTCCTGAAAAAATACCCCCAACTGATTCCTCCAAACACTCTCTTAGAAGCGATGAAAAAAGCGCCGGATGATCTAGCAATCGAAATTTTCCAAAAGACCTTCCCTCATCATCCCAACGACTTAAACTTTGGAAAACGCTCGAGCAGAACTTGGAGTTTCCTCATTCATTGCTGCAATGAGAATCGAGTTGCTTTGATGAAACAACTCCTCACTCACCGGAATTTTTCGAACGATGCTGCAGTCGATGTGTACTTCATGCTCGACAAGTCTACAAGCGGGGAAATGACAAAATACCTGCAAGATACAATCAGAGAGAACCGACTCTATGACAGAATCCTCACTATAGCAGAATCGCAAGCTTCTCGCTGGAATCAACAAAAGCTCAAGAAACTTCGTGAGCGCATCGTTGAGCTGACTTAAAAGGAACCCACCATGTCCAGCATCACCCCCTCCCTTGACCAATACAATAACAAACCGTGGACTACAATCATCCAAGAAAACTCCTCCCTCCCCTCCGGATACTCCCACCTCAAATACATCGCGTACAAAGTCACCCTCCACCTGAACCACATTCTCTCCCGTCTCAATGCATTCCTCGTTACCCTCTCCAACACCTTCTCGATCTCCTACAAATCGCGCTGGGCCTGGTGGAACCCCATCATCACCGTCTCCGATCAAAACAAAAACGCCACTCTTTACCTCGGAGCTCTTCCTCTCAAACAAACCTTCTTCGGAAAAACTTTCCGCAACGATGCCGAAACCCTAAAAAAACTCAACATTGGTGCCGTGCTGAGCGTGACGGAACCCTTCGAAAACACTTCAGAAGGCTTTTTTCTCTCAGCAATCACTCCGGATGACTGGAAACAACGAAATATCCTCCACCTCCAATTATCGACTCCCGACTTTGGAACCATTGCTCGAGACAAAATTGACTTGGGAGTCGCGTTCATCCAGTGGAATATGCAAGCAGGAAGATCGGTGTATGTCCACTGCAAAGCAGGCCGTGGAAGAAGCGCCTTGATCGAGCATTGCTACCTGATGAAGCATCATTCGATGAATGCGGAAGATGCACTCAAAACCCTGCAAGACAAACGGCCTCAAGTCGGGCTAGAAAAAGCCAAGTGGGTCACTGCAAAAGAATACGAGAAAGGCTGCGGGAAACCCTCCTAGAACTCCCAACTATGGGCGAACTGCGCTCGTCCGCCGATCGCCGCTTTCCCGGCTAACACCCCTGCAGCCATCAGCGTGAAATCGTACCACATGTGGAGCGCGGTGCTCTCCTGCAATGAATGATTCTTGTAGCTCAGCCAGCCCATGTACGCGCCCATGGCCGTGATGAACGGGATGCTGAAGGTGTAATAGCGCCGCTGCTCGTCAGGTTCTTTGTCCCACACATTCGCCATGTGCGCTGCGCCGAAGGCCAGCGAGGACACTGTGATGGCACCCCACGCAGGAAGCGCTTCGTAGAGCGAGCTTTGCAAAAAGCCCCGGAACAAAGACTCCTCGCTGATGGCAATCGGCAATGCGCTGAGCGGCTCGATGTAGGTCGTTTTAACTCGAGCTGTGGCATCGGCATCATCTTCCGGATGAGTGAAGTAAACCAACGTCACACCAGCAGCCAACGCGCCCAAGAAACCGCCCCAAACTTCGGGCTTTTTGATCACGGACCAACGGAACGGCGCAGCGGACAAATCTTTGAAATTATCTCGTGGCATGAGAGGCAGCGCATCGCCGTTGTAGAGCTTCGCATCGCGGTACGCAGCGTAGATGCCATACGAGCTCACAGCTTGCACCGTGTAAATGCTGGTCACCAACAGCGACTCGTCTTTTCGGGCAGCATAGGCAGCCGCTCCTCCCAAAAGTGCACCTCCGAGAAGCTGATTCCCCGTCCGAGTTTCACCGAGATAGTAGTGGCCCAAGCCTGGTGCTAGGGCCGAGAGCAGCACAGCCGCAGTGGGGCTTTTTGTGGTTTTCACCACCGGAGGGGCAAATTCAGTGGGTGCCGGAGGTGTGAGAGAGATCGGCGCTGCCTGGATCGAATCGTTGAATGCAACCTCTGCCGGTTCAAGAGAAACTGCCGGTTGGGGGAGAGGAAGAGCCGTTGCTTCTTCAGCAGTTTGTGCGAAGACAGACAAGGGGATGGAGAGCATCAGGAATTTGCACAGTAATTGTTTCATCATCGAACCTCCCGGAATTTGTGAAGGCCCGATTCTACAAAGAGCCGGAATATCGCGCAACGGAAGGATTTCTTTCGTCCCTTGCGTGCAATAAACAATGATGAAACATCATTCGATGAATGCAGAAAAGGCCCTCAAAACCTTGCAAGAAAACGTTTTCTGGATCGACCGATGATCAAGTAAACAGCTCAGAGAGAGCTGCCCCTTAAGATCTGTGTGGTAATACACATTGAAGTCTTCGTATTTCACGCGTGAAAGCTCGCTGAAATCGGCGACCGTCGATTTTCCTCTAAAAATCGACCCCCAAACTTCCGTTTAGCCCCTGCAAAATCAAATCGTTGTTCTGCGAGCCAGAAATATCCGTAAAAAACTGGCACTGATTCAACCAATCTTCGATCTCGTAGCCGACGTTCAGGTTCACCCGGTTTCGATCCTGCCTCCACCGATAATCCCATCCCAAACCAAAGAAGCTGTGGAACACCAACGATCCGAAGTTGCGATCGGTGGTTTGGGTGTCGATCACAGTGGAAAAACTGTCGGTGAATTGATCTTGGATGGACCAATGGCCCCACAAATAGGCTGCTTCAAAGAGGCCGATCAAACTGAACGTGTGTGCTCGAAAATTCCCAAAGCGCCACTGGCCCGAAACTCCCCCTTTCGCTCCTCCCGCCTGGAATTTCTGCTGCAAGTTTTCGGACGCCGTAAACCCCGGTAAGCTAGAGCGCGTCCAGCCCGAGAGAATGGTTTGGTTGATCCACCCGCCCTTCACGCCGATCGCAGGTCGAAACGTGAGATGTTCGGTGGCCAAAAACTCAGACCCCAAATCCCAGTCGAACATGTTGTAGTGAATCCGCATGCTCGCTTTTCCCGTCGAAAACGGCTCGAGCAAAGAAAGCCGCGCAGCCAAAAAGCCGGGTGTTACCGTGCCGCTCGCATGGTCTGAGGCACTCGATTGAAACCACGTGTAGCTCGCTTGGGTGTTCCACCCGTCGGGCTCGTGCCGGTACTTCACCCCGGCAGAAAACCCGGGGGCCCAATCGAAGACGAACGTTTGGTAAACCGTCTGCACCGAGTTTTGGTTCTGCGACAACGTAAATGCCCAGTCGACGGTTTCATTTGTGTACCAATACAGCCCTCTCACGAATAGGTCTGTTTCTGCACAAAGAGTTCCGGTCATGAAAAAGAAAAAACTTCTAAAAATCCAATTGCGCATTGAGCGTGATTCCTTGCAGAGTTAAATCGTGGTGCAACCGTTGGAGCTGGAAGGTCGAGATCCGGAGCTGGTTCAGCCACACCTGTGTTTCGTAGCCCAGTTTTGCGGCGAAGCGGCCCTTGGATTTCCACCCCATTCCCAAAAAGCCCCGGAACATCAGCGCTCCAAGCGGAGAATTGCCGGTGTCGACAGAATACGATTGAGACAATGTGTTGCGGTACACATCGCTGCACGTCGAGATGCCCCACATCGTGGCCGTCGAGAAATCGCCCAAAAGACTGAACGATTTGCCCACGTTCCACTGGGTGTTGACTCCGGCTGACGGGCCCACTCCCCAAAAGTGGTTCTCGAGGTGTTCTTTGCCGAAATTCGTCGTGGGAAAAATGAGAAGCAAAATCAAATCGTTGTACTTCGCTTCGATCGACTGGTGAATCCACCCTCCTTTCACGCCCAAAAACGGCCGCAACGAAACTCCTTTACCGATCTCATATTTCCGGCCCAATTCCCAATCAAACACGTTGAATAAAAGGCTCCAGCGGGCGCTCATTCTCTGGGGATTGGTCCCCGATAAAAACCCGGCATCAAATTCGGGTTGGATGAGCGTGCTGGGTTGCGACGGGATTCGATGCGTTGCTTCGGTTCGAAACCAGCTCCACGACAAAGCCGTATCCCACTGGTCATGCGGCAGTGCGTACCCACCACCCAGCCGAAACCCGTAATCCCACGGGAAATCGAATCCAGGCAGCGACCAGGTAGCCCTGTTTGGTTTCGTCGTGATGACCCCCGTCCAGATAGAAGCCGGTTCTTGCGAAGCAAACCAGGCAAAAAAGTCGGCCGAGACGGTGAGGTTGCTCTGTGCATGCAACGAGATTGCTGTAAAAAATAACACTCTAGTAATCCACGGAGAACGCAAGAGTCCCTCCTTGCAACGTCAGCGTGTTGTCAAGCCGTCCTGCAGTGAACGAATAAAACTGCAGCTGGTCGAGCCAAAATTGGGTCTCATAACCCACCTTCAGAGACACGCTACGCCAATCCCACCCAAACCCCATGAACGAACGGATCATCGTCGCACCACTGTTTACACTGGCAAAATCAACAACCACCCGCTGCGACACATCGTTGGAGAACAGATCGCCAAACGACCAATGACCCCACATCATCGCTCCGGAAAAATCGCCGAAGAGACACACAGCTTGGTTCTCACCAGAGAACAACATCCATTCGCTATGCACCCCACCCTGAGGCCCAATCCCCCAGAAGTTGTTGTTCAGCTTCTCCACACCCACAGAATACGCGGGAGATCCCGCAAACGAACCCGTTAGGTCAGGATTTTCCCACTTGGAAGCAATCGACTGATGAATCCATCCCCCTTTCGCTCCCGCAAAGGGACGTAGAACGAGGGATTCACCGATCTGGAAACTGCGGCCCAGCTCCCAATCAAACATGTTGAACCGGATCGCCCAATCAATCCCCGCTTTTTGGTACGCAGGGCCGCTCAGGCCATTTCCTTGCGCATTATCGATATAAAAATTGCCCAAAAAAGCTGAATGCACGGTTCCGGCCAAACTCGAAACGGAATCGGTTCCCCGCGTGTGAAACCACGTGTACGAGGCTTGGGTATCCCAATGGCCCGGCCTCATCCCATAGCCACCACCCACCCGAAACCCTGGATCCCAGCCAAAATTCACTTGCTCTAAGCGATTAGAAGAAGCTGAACCTTGCGTCGTGATTACCTCTGCCCAGCAATCAGAGCCCGATTCTCGGGCTGTCCAGAGAAAGACGTTGGCCCACATGTTGAAGTCGTGCGCGTGGAGAGAAATTGCGGAGCAAAGAATGAGAAAAACCGTTTTCACGTGTGTTCCCTAAAAGAGAGAACACCTTAGCGAAAACAAAAAATATTTCCAAGCTAAAACCCCAACAACCCCCACAGCCTCTGCCGATACTCCGAGCTCAGCGGATTGAAGATGAAGTTCTTCCCTTGCGTGGCCTGTTTGAATTGTTCCCGATCTGCAGCCTCAGTTTCTCCCTTATACACAACGTACGGCGCTGGAACAGTTCTCGAGACCACCTTCCCGGGAGAAAACTCTCCTCTCCCCCAAATCGCCATCCCCACATTCCGTTTTGTCTCTGGGTTTTTCAGAAAAACCGTATCGGCTGTCCGCATCGTGGTGTGATCCGAGGTCATTCCCATCATGAAAAAGCCGTTCAAGGTCGTGTCTCCATGAATGCACCCTTCGTCAATGATCAACGTGTATCCGTACGGAATTTCCACCGCGATGATCTCCAGCTCGTCGGGCTGTTCATTCATCCGGGCGAGCGCCACAAACCCCCAGGCCTGGGGATCGATCGGCGTGATCGTTTGTGAAAATGCATGTTTCTCGAGGAAAATCCCGCTGCCGTGGTTTACCTGCCACTGTGCATAACCGGGTTCGTACATGTACGTAATCATCCGGTAATCGTCATTCGAACGGAGCGGCTTTTGCGTGATTTGAAACGGTTGGTCGTTGGCAACCAGACGAGCTTTGAACAAACTGAGATCTATTTCTCTCGGATCGAAGGGCTGAAGGACGATCTGTTCTCGGTCGATTTCTAAGAAACCCGGAAACAAAAACAACGACTGCCTGAGGTGTTTGGGTGTCACACTGTATTCAACACCCTTCTCTTTCGCTGAATCGGTGTCTCCCCGAATCCACTTCGCTCGAACAGCAGTCACCCATCGATTGTCAAACGGCATCAATCGAGCTCGTAGCTCCCCATTTCCCACCGGCTGCCGGTGCACAACAGGAGGAAATGCATTGTCGATCGTGTACAAAAACTCATGCGGCCGTTCGAGGTTGCCAAAATAGTCCATCGGCCCCACCATGCTCGATCCAGGAATGCCTCGTACCGCTGTGAGGTTTTTCATCCGCAAAAACGAGCGTGTAGCCCCTTCCACGACCCGTCCGTCTGAAAGCCTCGGCAATGTCCCCGACATCAACGAGCCGTAAATCCGGCACGCCACAGCACCGTCATCTCCATCGAGGAGCAGCAGACGTTTCGGCTCGGAAAATGAGGCTTCTTGTTGGATGTGGCTGATGCCTGTGCTCTCTTGCGCATGAGCGCAAGAAGTGAGGGCAAGCAAAAGAAGGACAAGGAATTTCATGTTCAATCTCCCAACAACTGCGTGGCCAAATCCTTCACCAACTTCGCATCGACCGAGAGCCCCCGCTTCATCACGCTCTTCATCACTAGCCCCACCTCTTTTTTCGTCTTCGCACCCGACTCAGCAATCGCCTCAACCACCACTTTTTTCGTCTCTTGTTCAGACAGTGTTTTCGGCAAAAACTCTTGCACCACTGCCATTTCCCCTTTCAGTCTTTCCACCATTTCCGGTCGAGTCTGTGCCATCTCCAAAGCTTCCTGCAAATTGCCGTAGTACGTCTTGAACAATTTTACCACCTCTGCATCCGGAATCGCAGCCCTTGCATCCGCTGCCAGAATCTTCGATTTCAGCATGCGGAGCACATCGAGCCGCAGTGAATTCCGGCTTCGGATGGCCTCTTTAATTCCCTCATTCAGTTGTTCAATGATTGTCATCTCAGTATCTCCCCTGTTTCCGTGTCTACAACCAGTTCTTTTTTCTCTGCTGAAATCTGCAGATACATCGAGCACGTCACTCCCGGCACCGGCTGCCCCGCTTCGTACAGCTTTTTCAGTACTTCTTTGTCGAGCACTTCTTCTGTCTTTGTTGCACCCAACTCTCGCGCTTTTTCAATCGGTGTCTTGAAAAATAACCGCTCATATCTTCGAAGAACGCACCCAGCCACAGTCATTTTCACTCCAGACATCTGCTGAGAAATTGCCTGATTCAGCTCCCGTTTTTTCTCCTCGAGAGCTGCAATCTGTTGCTGCAGAGCTCGGTATTCTTGAATCTGCTCTTCCAAGGTCGTCATGCAAAAAAAACCATACCGGGAAGCGAAAAACCACTCCAGTCAAAAGTTTGTGCAGTCTACTGCACAAACTTCTCCCTTTTTGTGCAGTGGACTGCACAAAAAATTCAATTATCTGAAAATTAGCAACTTAAAAACAAATCAAAACCCCACAGCCGCCGACAAGTACGCTCCCTGCATCGCCACATTGTAGGGCGTCCGGAAAAAGCCAAACTGGTTTTGTCCGAGCCGGGTCAACTCGTAGAATGTGTGCCACTCCCAGCCCAACTGGAACGACATCACCAGGGCGTGATACAGAGGGTGCGTTTCCCAATTCACGCCGACTTTTGCATCGAAAGACCCGCAAAAGCGGCTCTTGTTGGCCCGTTCTAAAAAGAGCGTTTGGCTGAGATAGCTCTCGTGGTCTTTGGTGAAAAGCCTTCCTCCGAGCAACGAGACGGCCACATCGCCCACAAGGCTAAAGCCCATGGACAAATGGATCGAAGGCATGACGCCGAGAGCAGGACCGATCCCCCAAAAGTCGTTTTTCAGGAGGATCCGATCCATCCCTCCGCTAAACAAACCTCCGCCATAGTTGACCACCGCTCGCTGATCCAGGAAAGCCAGCCGCAAAGCAAGGCTCGGCTGGAGATGGAGCACTTTGCCCGGCTTCCACGGATACGCAACTCCCAAGTCCACGCAGTGGAAGTTGAGCCTCCAATTCATGGACGCTGCGGTGACATAGTCTTGAGGCTGGAGGCCCGGAGCCAGCGAAAGCACCGGGAAAAAACCCTTTGTGCCATTGGTTGATTTGTGCCCGGTTGCCTTGTTTTGGAGATACGTCCAACTCGCAAAAAACGCCCAGTCTTTGTACTGGTACCCTCCCGTGATCCGAATCCCCGGATTCCACTCTGCATGCGGCTCGTCCAACGACCGATCCGTATAGGAAGAACTTCCCAATGGCTCAGATCGGTTGCCATAAGCAAATCGATCGGCAGAGGTTTTCCACAGCAACGCCTCTTCCGAAATCCATCCTTGCGGAAGCAGAGGAATCGGTTCTTTTTGCGGAGGTTTTTTCGAGTCATTTTGCCCAAACAGACTCCCAGCCACAGCTCCTACACCAAATACGATTGCCCATCTCATGACATCCCTCCCTTTACTTTCTGAACTCCTTCCTTCACCTTCTCTTTTCCGTGCTCGGCCAACTCCTTCACCTCTTCGCCTGCTTCTGTGACCACTTCACGCGCTTCCTGCGCCAATTCTTTGGCCGCCGCGCGAAGATCTTGGCGCAACTGTTTCCCCGACTTGGGAGCAAACAACAACCCGCTCACAGCGCCTGCCAGGCCGCCGAGAAGAAGTCCTTGGAAGAAATTTCTAGTTCCGTTTTCATCGCTCATGATCTCATCTCCTTTTTTGGAAGTTTTTCCACAATGCCGTGGCGAACGCCGCCCCGCGCAAAATCCACGGAAGCCTGCGAGGACGGAGGGGATTCGCAGCCTCGTCTGCCGGAAGGCCCAACAGAGCTTTCCCCAGATTCTCGAACCCTTGGATCTTTCGATCGACCCGCTCGGCCAGACTACGAAGATCCTGTTTAAGCGTTCCGAGAATCTGGAGAAAAATGACTGTGAATGTCACCAACATCACCGCAATCACCGCCGTACTCACCGCAATCACCCACCGTGCCGCATCCATACATTTCCTTTTTTAAATATTTTCCGAACCTTAACAGATTTAAAAATTAGGTCAACCAAAAAAATTTGCCTCTTGCTAAGCTTCTTCCTTCAACCAGGAGGCTATCATGGATAAAGTTGTTCACTTCGAAATCCCCGTCGACAACGCGGAACGGGCGAAAAAATTCTACTCGATCTTCGGATGGCAAACATTGGAATTCCCCGAAATGGATTACATCGGCGTGCGGACAGTGCCTGTCGACGACAAACACATGCCCGTCGAACCAGGTGCCATCAACGGCGGGATGACGAAACGCTCCCCACACCTCAAGGCCCCAGCCATTGCCATCCAGGTCGATTCGATCGACGCCTCGATCCAGAAGGCCATTGCAGCGGGCGGCAAGGTCGTGATGCCGAAAAAAGAGATCGGCGGCATGGGTTACTACGCGTACATTTCTGATACGGAAGGGAACACTCTTGGGCTCTGGCAGAACGCTTAGTCGTTGTTCAACCGACAAATGCCGTCTTTCAGATACTGTTTGCCGAAGTTGATCAACATGCCCGACTTGACCCCCGTCAGTCGCAGATAGGTCGATAGCTGGATCTGGAAGAACGGATAATCCCGTTCTGTCGCCTTGATCTCTAAGATCGCTTGGTCTTCGACCAAGATGTCCAAGTACAGCGGGTCTCTGACGAAAGCCCCTTTGTACAATACCGGGATGGGCACTTGCCGTTGCGTCTTGATCCCGCGCAGCGACAGCTCGTGGCACAAGGCTGATTCATACACGCTTTCCAAGAGTCCAGGCCCGCCGAGAAGCTTGTGCACTTCCCCAGCTGCCGCAATGATTTGGTCGGCAAGTTCTTTTTCCATGGGTGTGGATCATAACAAAAAAATATCTTTTTTCAGCAAGAAAAATTATACGGAAGGGATGATCTATCTATGCAGACATGGGGAGACCGAGTGGTCAAAGAGCGGCCGACACACCGGTTCGACCGACTTAGGGTTGACAGAGACCGGAAAGCAGCAAGCTCTTGCATTGAAAAACCGGTTACACAACATGCAGTTCACCCAAGTATTTTCGAGCCCCTTACGTCGAGCCCGGGAAACGGCCGAGCTCGCCGGGTTTCATCCCCAAATTGTCCCCGAGGCCCGGGAATGGGACTACGGCCACTACGAGGGGAAAACCTCCTATGAAATCGGTGCCGAGTGGAACCTATTTCGAGACGGTGCTCCCGGGGGTGAAAGCCCTTCCCAGGTAGCTGCTCGGGCCGACAAACTCATCACCCGCCTCGGTTCCGGCCCCGTGCTCCTCTTTTCGCACGGCCATTTCCTCCGGATGCTGGCCGCCCGGTGGCTTCATCTTCCCCCCGAAAACGGCAGTCTGTTCGTCCTCTCGACCGGGTCGCTGAGCATTTTAGGCCTCGACAAACAGCAAAAAGTCATTGTACAATGGAACGTTTCCGGGTAAAATCAACTTCCATGCAACCGAAAGTCTATTCCTTCGACGAGCACCAAATTTCTCTGGAAGAAGTCGACCCAGAGGCCGTTCAGGTCATCACCCGACTTCGCGAAGCAGGCCATGCGGCGTACCTGGTCGGCGGCGGCGTCCGCGATCTTTTGCTTGGGCAAAAACCCAAGGATTTCGATATTTCGACCTCAGCCAAGCCCGAGGAGGTTCGTTCGCTCTTCCGCAGCGCGATCTTGATCGGGAGGAGATTTCGGCTGGTGCATGTGCGGTTCGGGTCGAAGGTCATCGAAGTGTCGACCTTCCGTGCCGGAGAAACAGAGAGTGCCGATTTGATCGTCCGGGACAACATCTGGGGCAATGAAGTCGAAGACGTCCTGCGACGAGATTTCACGATCAACGGACTCTATTACGATCCCGAAAAGCAAACGGTGATTGATTACGTCGAGGGGTACCCCGATGTCGAAAAGAGACTCTTGCGCACCATCGGCCAGCCCTCCGTCCGTTTCGTCCAAGACCCCGTCCGTATGATCCGGTTGATTAAGTTTTGTGCCCGGTTTCATCTGCACATCGACAAACAGACGTTGGAAGCCCTGCTCGACTGCAAAGACGAAATTGTGAAAAGTTCTTCCGCGAGGATCTTAGAGGAACTGCTTCGGATGCTCGAGTCTGGGGCTGCGAAAGGGTTCTTCCACTTGCTGCATGAATACGGACTGTTGAAGCCGTTACTCCCCGAAGTTGCCCAGTATTTCACCGAGCACAATGAACATAACGAAGCTTTAGCACTCTTGTGCGAGGCCGATGCTGAGGTGCGCAAGAAAAAAACCGACCGGTGTGTTTTATTAGCAGCGTTATTATTCCCGTTGTTCCGACAACGGTTAATTGCCCGTGCCCAAAGAAATGCCCCGTTCCACCTCGGTGTCATCCACGAAGTGGCATTAGACACCATCGACGAAGCTTTTGAGCCCTTTTTCTTATTGCCCCGACGCATGCACGCCGTGACGGCCTTCATTTTGTCCTCCCAGTTTCGGATCCAGCCGCTCGACGACCGCCCCATCAAACATCCCCGACCCCCCAAAGACCCAGCCTTCTTGTGGGCCTTGCAACTGTTCAAGTGGCGAGCCGCAATCCAGCCGGAGTTGTTGCCTTTTTATACGACATGGACCGAAGCTTGCTACGGACACTTTTCCGAAGCCGATCTGGAGCATAAGCCGCAAAGACGGCGGCGAAGACGGCGCAGATAATGGACGTGTTCGTCTTGGCCGGAGAGCCCAGCGGAGATGTCCACGGAGCCAAGCTCATCGAGGCTTTGCTCAAACAAAACCCCTCCCTCAAAATCGGTGCTGTCGCCGGTCCCTTGATGCGAAAATTTCCCATCGAGTGTGTGGCTGAAATGGAAACCCTCCAGGTCATGGGGTTCATCGATGTCGCTCTCGCACTGCCTCGTCTCGCTCGCTTTTTTTTCGCCTTGCGAAAAAAAATCCTCGAGCTGAAACCGAACGTCTTTGTCGGGGTAGATTACGCTGACTTCAACCTGAGAATGCACCGTTCGTTGAAGAAAAACGGTTTTTCGGGAAAGTGTGTCCACTACATTTGTCCCAGCGTCTGGGCTTGGAGGAAAAACCGGGTGCAATTCATGGAACAGTGGGTCGACCAGTTGTTGACAATTTTACCGTTCGAGCCCGACTGTTTTAAACAGACAAAACTCCCCGCCCATTACGTCGGCCACCCGTTGACTGAGGCTGTAAGTCAGTTCACACCCGATGCAGAATTTCGGTCTCGACACGGCATCTCTTCCGACCAGAAAGTTCTCGCACTATTTCCCGGAAGCCGAGAGCACGAAGTCAAACGCAACTTGCCCTTCATGCTTCGCACTGCAACCACCTTGCAACAGCAAGACCCCACACTCCGTGTCGTCATC
>Ga0070679_100003414_pt1 | contig 14546 bp, 20 predicted proteins | sample KBSC63BmetaG_FD_65652 | JGI IMG/M metagenome (GOLD analysis project Ga0070679, IMG submission 65652) | Corn rhizosphere microbial communities from Kellogg Biological Station, Michigan, USA - KBS C6-3B metaG | ecosystem: Host-associated > Plants > Roots > Rhizosphere | place: USA: Michigan... | reverse complement strand
CTACGTGTTATAAGGCATGAACGGGTTCAACTCGAGGAGAGTCTGCTGGCGGCGAGGTACGATGCTTTTTTCAGAGCCATGGCTTCCGCTCGTCCCAGGCGCTTCTCGAACGATTTCTGCGCGGCTTCCCAGCGGGGTTTCAGTTTCCTCAACAGCGCTTGCCCCTGGGCACTGAGAGCCCAGCGGCGCTGCCGGCGGTCGAGACCCACGGTATCGCTTGCAAGGCCAGCCTTCTTGATCAGCGCCAACGTCCGCGTGGCCGTCGTCTGGTCAACCCCGAGTGCCTCCGCCAGCTCCGTTGTGGTCAGAGTTTGGGCCGAGTCGAGAAGCTGCAACGCGGTGTATTGCGTGGCATGGAGGCCGCTGTCGGCGAGCATTTCCTCGTAGAGCACCGTCACCGCCCGGGCGGCTTGCCGAAGAGTGGCGCAGTAACAAGGAAGGGATAGCAATTTCATGGGTCACATAGTGCATGCATATACATGCAATGTCAAGCAATTGTCCGTCCGCCATGCAATAACAAGAAAAATGGCACAAACAGGCCGGAGTCTCAGGCCAGGCGGTGAGTTTACGCGAGCCCGCGCCCGAGACCCGAGCTGTTGTGAGCCAGTACGTCTTTAGCCAACGTGTTCGTAGGCCGCAACGGCATTCGTCGGACCATCGAGCGCCTCCACCAGGAGCGCAAAGGCAGCTCGACACCCGCTGCGCTCGCCATGTCGGACGGCAATGAGTGTGCGCTTAGACCGTCAGCGACTGCTCGGCATTGGATCAGCGGTTCCATTGCTGGGCGGACTTGGAGGCGCGCTCGACTTGCCCGCGCCACCGTTAGGAACTTCGATCGGTTCAGCACGAGTCATGCGGACAGAGCCGTTGAATGTGGCGCCCTCGACTATGCTGATCCTCGGCGCAGCAAGATCCCCCGTGACAATCGCCGTCGGTGTAATCACGATTGATTCAGACGCCTCGAGATCACCCTCAATGGTGCCTTTGATTACCAGCAGGCGAGCCCGGAGATTACCGACCACTACACCGCCAACGCCAATCGTCAGACCTGCAGTGTGCGAGATCGAGCCGTCCATACGTCCCAGAAATACCAGGTCCTCGTCGGCGGACATCTCTCCCTTGAACCTGAGCAATTTTCCCAGGGTCATGACCGGCCGATCCGCCGCGGAGGTCACAGTGGGTTCCGGAGCCGTCCATTCCGATTCCGACCGCGATGCCTCGTTCGTTGCTTCCTTCTGGCCGGCAAGGACCGACATGATTGTTCGTGCCATATGTCACCGAGCAGCCGGAGTGCGCGCAGTCTCTGACGCCGGCATGGATGGCGCTATCGGTCGTCCGTCGGAACGCCGGTGGGACCGGGCCGGTTTCGAGGTGTCCATGATGACGCTGCCGTTGAAATTGGCGCCCTCTACGATGCTGACACTCGGTGCGCACACGTCGCCGGTGAGCTTCGCACTCCCCATCACTGCAATGGACGTCGCCGCGGTCAGGTCGCCCTCGACCGTGCCTTCGACAGCGATGACCTGTCCTTCGATGTCCGCCTTCACGTGCCCGTCTCGACAGATCGTGAGATGTTGCGAATGCGTGATCGAACCCTCGATTTTCCCCCGGATCAAGAGATCCTCGTCCGCGTGCAACTCTCCCTTGAACCGCAGGGACGGGCCTAGAATCGAGGCCGTGTCGCGGGGCAGGTCATTCGGGGTTCCCATCTCTGATCTCCCTAATTTCGATGCTGGTTTCAGGGTGCACGTTTGAGCGCATCAGCAGCTCAGCGCGGGACACCGTGCGAATTCTCCACGAGCTCACACTGTCGCTGTCAGGATACATATGACCCCTGTGTACAGAGTGAGGGCGCCGTCACAAGATCAGTCTATCGCCAGATCAAGCATCCGACGGCATACGCGCTGGCCCGCCCGCACGCGGCAGGGCGTGCTTCCGAGCTATCGCGACAACGCTGCTCCAAGCCTTGCGATCAAATACCTCTTCAGAAGTTGTCCACAGGAGGATGAACCGAGCTCTCGCATCCAGGTGTCGACAAAGGCACGAAATGTATGGCTCGCCCCGCGTTTGAGTCTGAGCGAGCGCTTCGGTAGCGCTTAGCACGAAATCCTTCAGACATGAGTCCGATAGGAAAACGTTCAGCCCGTTCGCGCTCAGTTCCTTCCTCAGGTAGCGCGCGCCGGCCGTCAGCTTCGGGACGCCCGGGTCTCTTTCCAACTGCAGTAGCGCCACGACACGTTTCCCCGGTGACAATCGCTAGAATCGTCACACACTGGCGGTACCTGCGCCGGGAACATCGTCGCATTTCAGAGACGTGACGACGCACGGTTTATCACTGATCTGAACATAACGACTGTGCGGGCGATGTGTGGGTTGGCTCGTTGAAGCGTTGGAGACCGCCGTATCTGAATGAGTACAACCGCCAGGTCGGTGTGGCCGTCCGGGAGTCTGCGACTGGAGTCGCACTTTGAGCCGGGTGAACGTTCGCCAGAGACGTCGGACCGGGGTTGACCCGTTTCGGTACACAGGTGGAACTTCGAGGGTGATCTTGAACTGTGAGCCACTTCATCTTCGGTCTTCATGTTGCCCCTTGATCTTCGCCGCAGTGCAGTTTCACGCGAACGCAAACGCGGTTTATGCTGACGCAGGCACGATCTGTGCCGGCAAATCGGTATGTGTCGTGGTGGATTTGCTGTGAGCGTGCTCGATCGGCTGGGTCGAACCCTGATTTTCCTCCTGGCGGCTGCCGCGGTTTCGTGCAGCACCAGTGCGATCCGGCGCGGTTGGGAGGGACGCCTGCACGGCGATGCGGTGATCTTCCTTGGAGAGGTGCACGACAACGCCAAGCAGCACGAGCTGCGCCTTGCGCTGCTCGAGCGCGCATTTGCCGCCGGATGGCGGCCGGCGATCGTGATGGAGCAGTTCGACCGCGAGCATCAAGCGGACATCGAGCGAGCTCGTCGTGAGCATCCGACCGATCCCCAGCACGTCATCGATCTGGCCGCGCCCGTCACAGCGGGCTCCGGCGGCTGGAACTGGGACTTCTATCGCCCCTACGTAGCACTTGCTCTTCGGTACAACGTGCCGCTGATCGCGGCAAATCTGTCCAGATCGGACGCCTCGCGGGTGGCTGAACACGGATATTCGGCAGTCTTCAGTCCGGCCCAGCAGGAAGCGCTGCGGCTGAACCGGCCCATTGCCCCAGACTGGCAGGCAGCTCAAGAGCGCGAAATCAAAACGGGCCATTGCAACGCGCTGCCCGCCGATCTGGTGGAACCTATGACGCGCGCCCAGCTTGCGCGTGACGCAGTGATGGCCGCCGTGGTGACCGAGCACGCCAGAGGCGGGGTGGTCCTGTTGGCCGGCGACGGACATGTTCGACGGGACATCGGCGTGCCTCGTTGGCTGAGTCCTTCCCTCGCGCCGCGTGTGTTCACGGTCGGCTACCTCGAGGAAGGCGATCCCTTGCCGGCAGATGCATTCGATGCGACGGTCTATACAAGTCGGGCGCAGAGAATCCCACCCTGCAGGCAATTCGAACCACGGCAGGAGCGGCGCCGGCCAACGCAACGTCCGCAGGCTCGAGGACGTGACTGGCCCAACGCACTGATTCGGGAGCAATTTGGCAACTGACCGATTGCGCTTCCCGCTCACGGTTGCGCAAACCGAGCCTGGAGGCCGGCAACCAAATGCAAAGCTCCCGCCACAGAAGCGGCCATGCACAGTGCAAGATGGATGGGTCCCCTCAAGTCCGCTCTGCTCTGAAGTCGGCCTAAAATCGCTGCCGCCCACACGTCCTTCCAAATGCCCGGTGAAGGAGATCCCCATGGCCTCGAAGCCTCCGTTTTATCTCAAGATCAATGCGCGGTATCCCCAGGTCATAGCAGCGCTCGAATCGCTCGGCGAAACGCTTCGCTGCGCCGGTCCTCTGGATCAAAAGACGGTGCATCTGACGCAGCTTGCCGCAGCGGCAGCCGTACATTCCGAGGGAGCCGTGCACAGCCACGCGCGCCGTGCTTTGGCGAGCGGAGCGACCGGAGAGGAAGTGCGTCACGCCTTGCTCTGCCTCACCAGTACGATTGGCTTTCCGAACGTCACGGCGGCGTTGAGCTGGGCTGAAGACGTTTTGGAGAGAACCGGCACGCCCAGGGACTGAGTGGTTCGCCTGTCGGGTTCATCTGGAGCGTACACGCCACCGCGTCAGGAATCAGTCGCTCAGGCGTGGTCCAAGCGGCGACTTGGGAGTACGGAAAGTACATAGGCACGTGGGTGTTGTGCGCATCGAGCCGAAGCAGGGATGCAGTATCATGGATGCATTCTCAAACACGCAGACCCGTCATGCCTGAGATCAGGAATGTGTTCGCGGCGACGGATTTCTCGCCCGGTGCCGACCGGGCGGCGCGGCGGGCGGCATCGGTGGGACGAACAATCGGCGGTGGCCTCCACCTGGTTCACGTTTTACCGCCCCTGGACGCGTTCGCGCAGCCGTGCCCCGGTCCGATTGCGCTCGATGCTGAGGCGATGCGTGCTCGCGCCGCGAATTCCTTGGGGGAGCTTGCCGAGCGAATCAGCAGGCAATTCGGCATCGCCACGGAGCGTCATTTGTTCCACGGTCGTGCGCACCGCGCAATCCTCGAGGCAATCGCAAAGCTTGAACCGGATGTCGCGGTGCTCGGTGCACGGGGTGAACACGATGGGGTTCAACCGTCTCAAACCGTGGGCGATACCGCGTTGCAAGTTGCAGAGCGCTCCGGCATTCCGACATTGCTCGCACGCCGGGAGGTACAGGAGCCCTACCATCATGTGGTGGGGTGTGCAAAGGGGGTGGGTTCCGATCGTTCCGTGGTCCAATGGTCGGCCCGAATGAGTCCGGCGGATCTGTTTCACGTCCTCAGCGCATACGAGGTTCCGTACGCGGCTCGGATGAGCGAGTGGGGTGCCTCGCCGGCGACCGTCGATGCTTATGCGAAGCGCATTCACGACCAGCAGGAGGAGCGCTTGCGCCGTTTGCTGGGCGAGATCGGTTTGCCAGCGGCCCGCGCTCGTCTGCACGTCGAACGCGGCGAAGCGGCAGCGACGATCCTGCGCAATGCAGCACAGTGGAACGCCGACCTCCTCGTGGTCGGACGGCGCCCTCAGGTTCGCTCACTGACGCACAGTCCGTTCGGCAGCGTCGCGCGTCAGGTCGCCTTCCTTGCACCAACGGATGTCATGATCGTTCCGCCGGTCGCAATGTGAACGCAGCGCATGCGTTGTTGATCGCGGCACCAGGAGGCATGAGTATGCGACTTCGAGAACTGATGCGGACCCGCGTAGTGACCATCGAATTAACGGCAGCGGCGAGCTCCGCCTGGGAGCGCATGAGGAAGCATCGTATCCGACATCTGGTCGTCACGGAGAACGACGCTCTTGCGGGAGTGATCTCCGAGCGCGACCTTGGTGGGCGAAATGGGGATGAAGTGCGCAGGGCCCGAACCGTAGGGGATCTGATGAGCACGCGGGTCGTGAATGCCGAGCCCACGACAACGCTGCGCGAGGCGGCCAATCTGATGCGCAGCCGGCTCATCGGGAGCCTCCCCGTGCTCGAGGGTGACCGGCTCGTGGGCATCGTGACGGCGACCGATGTGTTGGATGAGCTCGGTCGCGGATCCACCCGTCCGGCGCGCAGGCCGGAGCCTCGGACGTTGCGCATGACCGAGAGTCGTCGACAGGCCGGCCGGCAGGCAACCGTGCGCCGCCGTGCACGCGTCGCTTCCTCGGGTCGCGCGCGCTCACGTACGCCCGACAGCGCCAGGCGATCGCCGTTCTCCGGGTCACGCCCGAAGGCGTCCAAACGGGAGCCCCCCACGGAATCTGCGCAAATACCGGCCCACATTCGTTCAGTGGAGCGCGAGCTTGGGCCCGATGATCGCGCCTACATTCGCCGCAAGCTGGGAACCCGGCTCGGCAAATTTGCGGACTCCATCGAGCGCGTGAGTGTTCGCGCACGCGATGTGAACGGTCCGCGCGGCGGCATCGATCGGATGTGCCGCATAAAGGTGGTGCTGCGCGGGTTGCCCAGCGTCTTATACGAAGCGCGCGACGCCAGGCTCAATGCCGCAGTGGACGGGGCGCTGGCGGGAGTGGCGCGGGCGGTGCGACGCTCGTTGCAACGCCGGCGCATGAAGCCGCTCAGAAGAGCCGCCTGAGCCGCGTCAGCCTCAAGATGCGCGGGAAAGCTGTCCGAGCCGGCCCAGCAGAAGCTCGTTGGTCCGCGCCGCCCGTTGCATCAGCTGCGGAATGCGCAGGCGGATGCTGGCGCGAATCTCATCGCGGGTGTCCCACTTGCGATCGATTCGCGCGATGAGCTGCCCGATATTCATGTCACCCAGCGGCGGCGTGTCCATTCCCAGGTCTTCGAGCAGAGCCGTGACCTTAGACGCATACGGTAGTGGCGCGAACGGAATCCCGCGCAGGGCGGCGAAAATCAGAAAATGCAGGCGCATTCCTACCGCAAACTCGAACCGTGACATGAGGTCCAGGATTTGTCGGGGCGCGTACCTGCGTCTGAGGATTTCAGCTTTCTCCGCGTTGCGCATGTGAGCCACCACGGCATGACTGTGCTGAACGTCGATCTTCTCCATCGGCACAAAAAGCACGTCCGCATCCAGGCGCTCGATGATGAAGTCAGCCGCGTTCGCAAGCATCTCGTGGTATTCGTCGGGCTCGATGTGGGGGGCCGCAGGGCCCGGCTCCCGGACGGAAAAGCCGACCAGCTTTCGCGTGAACTCGACTCCTTCCGACTCCAGCGCTGCGATGGGAAGCGCATCTGGTTCCAGCAGGAACGCGGGATCGGCCGTGAGATGGATATCGTTGGTGACGCCTACGTCGTCGAGTAGGCGCTGACCGAGCCGGTCGCGCACGGTGATGATCGTTGATGGCGCGGCATTGAGCGCCTCCCGCACGGCGCGCCTGGATGCCTGTGTCGTGAGTGGGCCTGCGCTGATGGCATAGAGGAATACGGGCACACCCAGCTCGTGCGCAACGCTCACCTCCCGCAGATATGTCTGTGCGTCGCCATCGTAGAGAATGCCACCGCCACCGAGAATGAGCAGGTCGAGCTCCTTGATCAGCGGCGCGATCTCTTTTCGGGTCAGTGATCGGGCGCAGGTGGCGTGCTCGATACTGTGGCGCGCCAGCGTGTCTGGCGGATTCATCGAGAAGACGGTAACTTCCGCGTCGACGCTGGCCCGCAGTTGGCCCAGGATGCCTTCCAGGATTGCCTCGTCACCGAGATTCATGCCGCCGTACGATCCGGAGATTCCAATGCGAAAGGGTGGGGGCAGCGACTCCATTGGATTTGAATCCTTCATACCGGCGTGAGCGATGGCCAGGAAAGCTCGACGCCCTCGCGCACCAGCAGGGATTGAAGCTCCGCGAGCAGCCTGGAGACATGGAGGACGGAGCGCGGCGTGATCTTCCGATCGAGGCAGAACGCCGCCAGGATGCCGGCGGACTCACCCACGTTCCATTCCACGGGATGCACGCGGAACGCTCCGTTCGTAACGTGCGTCACGCCGAGATTCTTTCCGCCCGGCAGCACGTTCTCGACGCGCACGGGAATCATGGCACCCAGCGGGATCTGGAACGGCCAGCAACCCAGATCGAGATAGCCCGCTCCGCTCACCCGGGGATGAAGGTCGATGCGGTAGCAGCCTACGCCCACCGAATCACTGAAGAGCTCCGGGCCATCCGGGCGGAGCGGATGCGCAATGTGCTGCTCGAGCACGGTGAATTCGGCTCGTATGCGCCGCGATGACCTGACATAGGGCGCAGGTGCGAGACCATCTGCCGTGCCACCCATGACGTCGCCGCGGAGGCGCAGTCCCGGGTAGCCGACGCCGCCGTCCGGGCGCGGCGCTTCCGTCTGCAGCCAGTAGAGCAGGCTGAGGCTCAGCTGCCGCGCGGCCTCGAGATTTCGCGCCTGCTCGGCCGCGTCCACCGCCAGCACCGGACCGAACCAGTAGTCGTTCTGAGGCCAGTTCACGACGGTGACATCACTGCGCGCGAACCCCTGTTCGAAATTCCTCCGGTCGAGAATGCGGCGAAAGCGCCACCATGGACGATCATCCTCTGCCTCGAACAGAAAGCGCGTCAGGGGCTGATGCGTCTCGGGGCGTACGGACGTCCAGCTGAGCAGCGGCCCCGGCCAACCCGGCGGGCGGAACTCACGCCAGAGCGAGTACTGCCGCGGCTTGTCGACGGTGTGGTCCTCTCCGACGAGATGCTCGACTGCGAAGCACCAGGTGATGGCCTGCTGATCGCGCGGATCTTCCTTCTCTGAGGCGTGGGGCTCTCCCGTCTGCGCGCGCGATTCCGCCCCGACCACGTGCTCCACGCCAGCGAGCGCAAGCAGGTCCCCATACGGTGTCGCATCGATGAAGAACGGTGCCTCGATGAGGGAATCCCGTCCCGATTCGAGGCCGCGCACCACGACTGCGTTCACCCGATCGCCGTGCGCCCAGGCGCAGATCGGACGATGGGGGTGCAGGATGAACAGTCGGCCACTGAGCTGATGCGGCACCATCATCTGGTGGATCACGGCGACCGCAATGCGCGGATCGTGGCACAGCCGGCTTACCCAGCCGTTGCCGGGGTTCAGTCGCGCGTCCGCGTGCGCCGCGGGCGTGAGCGGAGTGTGGGCTCGATAGTATTCTCGAATGCCACGCCGGAGCGCACGATAGCTGGCGGTCGCTCCGAATTCCTCGATCCACGGATGCTCATCCGGGGGCACCGCTTGATTCGTGAGCTGCCCCCCGACCCAGGAGGTCTCCTCCGTCAGGATGACCCTGCGCCCGAGTTTGACGGCGGCAAGCGCGGCGGCGCATGCGCCAAGGCCGCCGCCGATGATGGCGATGTCAGTTCTCAGCGCGTCCATCGCACCTGGCGCAGCAATTCACGGACCGCATCCCGTGCATGGAGCCCTCCGGACGGCGGGAAGTGCGAGTCGATGACGTGAGCTGGGCCGTGCTACGATCGACCGTCGGGGACCCAGTGTGAACGAGAAGCCAACGATGACAATAATGAATCGATTCACCCGTCGTGCATTTCTCACGCAGTCAGCAACACTTGTCGCTGTTGCGGCCAGTGTTCCTCCAACAGTCCGCGCGACCTCCGTATCTGGCTCCGCGCATCGCGACTTGAGCGATCTCGGCGCGACGGAGGCGGTGAGCGCCTTGCGCAATGGCGAGATCAGGGCCGAGGCTTACGCCGAGGCGCTGCTCGCTCGCGCGAAGAGATTTGCAGCACTCAACGTGTTCATTACTCTGCGTCCCGATGAAGTCAGGCAGGCGGCGCGGGATGCGGATCGGCGCCGGGCCAAGGGGCGTCCGCTGGGCTTGCTGCACGGACTTCCCATCGCGGTAAAAGACAGCATCGACACGAAGTCGCTGCCGACTTCCAATGGGACGCGGGCCCTGCGGGATTTCCTGCCGAAGGCAGATGCCGGGGTGTTGCGCCCGCTGCTGTCCGAAGGCGCGATCGTGATGGGCAAGACCAACCTTCATGAGCTATCGTGCGGCTGGACGAGTAACAATGCCACCTTTGGGCCTGTGCTCAATCCCTATGACCGAACCCGCACCCCCGGCGGCAGTAGTGGCGGTTCGGCTGCAGCCGTCGCGGCGCGAATCGCTCCGCTCGGGATCGGCGAGGATACCTACGGTTCGATCCGCGTCCCCTCGACCTTCTGCGGTCTCGTCGGCCTGAGACCGACCTTCGGGCGATATCCGGATGACGGTGTCATGCCGCTCAGCAGGAAGCGATTTGACCAGGTGGGCCCTCTCGCCCGCTCGGTGGGCGATGTCATCCTCTTCGATTCGGTGTCGACCGGGGATCACTCCCCGGTGCGGCCCATGCCGCTCGAGGGTGTCAGGATCGGAACTTCGCAATACCTGATGCAGGCAATGGACGTCGAATGCCGGCGAATCGTTGACGCTGCGATCGACAGGCTGAGGGCGGCCGGCGTCGAAATCGTACCCACCGAGCTGCCAGCCTCGTTGCAGGCGGCTTCGGATGTGGAGCGGGCACTGCTTGGGTACGAGCTGTTGGGGGGCTTGTCGCGCTTCCTGTCGCAGGAGGGGAGCGGTGTGTCGGTGGACCAGCTGATCGCCGAGGCGGGCCCCAATCTCAGGCCGCTGCTCGCCGCGGGCCGAAATCCGGGCAGTCGGGAGAACTATCGCATTCTCAGTCACAAGCAGAGGCAAATGAAAGCGGAAGCAATCGCGTTCTTGCGCGCGAGTCGCATCGATGCATTGGCGTTTGCGCCGTCTCTCACCCCGGCGTTCCCCCAGGGGGATCCGGATGCGCTGGAAATCAACGGCGTGCGTGTCGGCCTATTTACTTCCATCGGCCGGCAAGTGGCGATCGGCAGCTGTGCAAGCCTGTCCTGTCTGGTGCTTCCGGCCGGAATGACCGCAGGAGGATTGCCGGTCGGGCTCGAGTTCGATGCGCTGCCGGGCGCCGACCGCCGATTGCTGGCGCTCGGACTTTCTCTCGAAAGCGCGCTCGGTGCGATCCCGCCTCCCGCGCTTCACGTTCAGTGAGCCGCAAAGCCGGTTCCGATCCGGCTCGACCGAAACGGGTCAGCCCCGGAGCCTGAGATCGGGCGCGATGCTCTCGAACGTGGCGAGGACCAGATTGCGCCCGTCGGCACCCATGCCATAAACGGCCTTGAGGAAGGAAACGGCGGCGGCAGCCGGTCCTTCGAACTTCCAGCGACAGTTATCGAGCACATTGCGGCTGAAACCGACCGATCCTACCGCGTTGAACACCAGCTCGCACTCAGTGAACCGGCACTCTTCGAACTCGTTGTAATCGAGAACGATCCGCTGCTTCTCAAAGGTCTTCTTCTCAAATCGCATGCCGATTCTTCCTGCCGACCCATCCGGCCCCTGCTTCACGAGGGAGGTGAACGAGCTCGGTCGCTCTCACGGCTTGTTCTGGACGTTCGGATTGAAGTGCAGCGCGGCGGGATCCTTCGCCACACTGTCCCAATGCTCGGCAATCTTGCCGTTCTCGATCCGGAACATGTCGAAATGGGTGCCGGCGTACTTGTGACCGGGGGCTTCCGGATCGGGCGAGTAGCTGACCGTGGCCAACATCACCAGATCGCCTTCCGCCATCATGGCGATTACCGGAAAGGTGATCGTCGGATCGATCGGGCGAACCGGTCGCGATTGCTTCATGAACGCGACCATCGCGTCCCGGCCGCTGGGAACGTTCGGATTGTGCTGGATGTAGCTCTCGGTGAAGTACCGCGGCGCCAGTTCGGTGTGGCCGCCCTGGACGATGGCACGCCACATGTCGAACACCAGCTTCTTGTTTGCGGCGAGTTTCGGGTCCTTGCTCTTCAGCAGCGCCGCCTGGTCCGGCGCGGCAACCGGTGGCACCTGGGCACAGACCGCGCCCGCAAATGTCATGGCGATTGCGCAGGCCAGGATCCCCGTTCTGATTTTCACATCGCTCTCCGGCTGTGCTGTTCGGTGCGGTAGGTTAGATTCGGCGCACGCCGATGTCCACCAGACGTTCCTGCTCCTGCAATACGCCTTGGGGTGCGCAGCGCAGGACGCCGGCCCGCGGCCGTTTCGATCCCGCGCGCTCGGGTCTGCTATATTCGAGGGTAGCGAGAGGTGCAATCAATGGAGGCGGACATGAACCGGTTCGAGCGGGCGGTATATGACTGCATGAAGCCCACCGCAAAGCTCCTGGAGCGGACTACGCGGCCCCTGCACCGGGCAATCCTTCTCAACTTCTGGCGGCATGTGCACCTGGAGGGCGCGGGAGACTACGACAGGATCCTGGCGCCGGACATGATCGTGGACCACCCCGTGTACCGGGTTAGCTGGGGCGCACATCCTGCCGTCGTCGAGGGAAAGGAGGCGGTGCGCGCTTTCTACAACAGTGTCGGCGAGGCTGTGTTGTGGCACTCCGATGATCGGCTCGCGGTCGAGGATTGGGGAGTCTGCGACGAGATCACCTTCCATCAGCTCGCCATGGGCGCGGATCTCAGACTCATAGGTTATGAAGTGGACCGGGCCGACAGGTTGTATCACGTGCACAGTCGCCAGGCGTTCATCTGGCCGTACGATGAGCGTGCAAGACTGGTCGGCGAGCACCTCTATGAGGACAAAACGAGCCTGCGCGTCGAGGAAGTCGATCGATCCGAGGCCATTACACCTGCGCGGGTACGCGAAATTCATCGCGAGCAGCTCGGCAGGCTCGAGGCGCAGCGCGGGCCGAACTTCTGGGTCCTGGGCGCCGCCTGAGGTCATCCTGCGGGTGATGCCCAACGGGAGCAAGAGCCATGTGGCGAGCATTCAACATTGCCATGCGCATCATCAGCAGCCTGATCGGAATCGCGATGATTCTGACCGGCACGGTATGGATGCTCCAGGGCCTCGACCTGGCCTTCCGTGTCGGGTTCATGGTCGGTGATCGCCATTGGACGTTCTACGGTGCGATTCTCGCGCTGGTCGGTGTCGCAGAGGTCGTGTGGAGCAACGTCCGCCAGGCAAGGGAAGTGGCTGTCGTGCGCTCATGAGCGCGCAGCCGCGGCACTCCTGCCTGGTGGATTCGGTGTCTGAAATCCGCGAGCCTGTTCGGTTATGAACCGCCCGCTGGTTCTGCTCGGCACAGTGTTGATCGTCGCCGGAGTCCTCTGGCCGTGGTTGAAGAGGTTGCCGCTGTTTCACTTGCCGGGCGACGTGGTCATCAGCAGGCCTCATTTCAAGTTCTTCTTTCCGCTCACCACGATGCTGGCCATCAGCATCGTCATCTCGCTGCTCGCATGGCTTTTCAGGCGCTGAGGCGTCTGCGCGAGTGGGCACGGACTTCGTGAGCCACTCGGTTTGCGGGATGTTGGTAACTACGGCTTTCGCCGCTGTCGACACCCGGGTCGGACCCGCTTCGATCCTGGAGCGCGCGCGGACAAGGCGCCCTTTAGTCCGTCATGCCTGTCGTGGGCACAGGTGGCGCGTGGGCCGGATGATCGCGGCGCCATCGAAGGAGTCCGACTGCGTAAGTGATGTAATAGCCGGCGAGGGCGCCGAAGATCAGCAGGGTCGCCGGGGTCGCAGGATTCGGCGGAGGGGAACCCGAAGGCGGGAACAGGCCGCCCTGCAACACCCGGTAGGCTATTCTTGCAACCAGAAGAAGGGACAGGGCAATTCCGAGGTGAGCGCTCGGCGTGTAATACAGCCCCGCGGCTGTTCTTTCAAACCTGGTCAGCCGCAGCCCGGCGATACCCAGTGCTGCGCCGATCGCGGCTCCGGCCCCGAGCGCGAGCAGCGCTGCGGAATGGCCGTGGGACACGGCGGCGAACAGCAGAATCAGGATCGGGAACACGGTTACCGAAATCCACGGGCGGACGTTCGAAAGCCGTTGACGCCCCACCGAGCGACGGAAACGCGCGTAAATTCGCCACCCGATCACGGCAGCGATCAACAACGAAACCAAGATCGACGGGTGACCCGGTCCGCTCATTTCATCCCCCTTCGCGGCGCGTTCACTTTACGCTCTCTTCACGCTGTTGGCGTCCGTCCTTCCGGGCCATCGTCTGGCGGATCATGGGCGGCTCGCTAACTGACGCCCGCGGACAGCTGACCGTTGACGAGGCACGCGGATGACCTGCACGGAGCCTTCGTGGCCGTCCAAAGGGGATGCGCGGCGCGACGGATCGAAGTCTATACTGCGCGACTTTTCACGAGTTTCGATCGGACGTTACCCAAAGGGGCGGGCCATGGCGCCGCTGAAGCGGTCCGGCCGGGACCTCGGTAGCACCGGCCGTCAGGTCGATGCGCAATGGCGGGAGCGTACATGAATGCAACCGTTTCGGCCCGGCGCGAGGTTGGCACTTTCGCCCTGATGCTCACCGGGCTGGGCTCGATCATCGGCTCCGGTTGGCTGTTTGGAGCCTGGAGGGCAGCGGGACTGGCCGGTCCGGGAGCCGTGTGGGCGTGGGTGCTGGGTGCAGCGATCATTACCATGATCGCACTCACCTACGCGGAGCTGGGAGCGATGTTCCCGGAATCCGGCGGGATGGTCCGTTACGGCCATTATTCGCATGGCTCGCTGGTCGGGTTCATCGCCGCCTGGGCGAACTGGATCTCGATCGTCTCGGTCATTCCGGTCGAAGCGGAAGCGTCCGTCCAGTACATGGCGTCCTGGCCCTATGCATGGGCGCATCACCTGTTCGTGCCCCTGCCCGCGGGAAGCGGCGTGCTCACGGTGTCGGGACTGTCCATCGCCGCGGTGCTGGTGATCATCTACTTCCTGCTGAACTTCTGGAGCGTCAGGCTGTTCGCGCATTCGAACTCCGCGATCACGGTGTTCAAGCTGATCGTGCCGGCGGCGACAGGCATTGCGTTGATCGCAAGCGGCTTTCACACGCACAATTTCGAAGTGGGAGTGCATGGAAACGCGCATGCGATCGACTTTGCTTCGGTGCTCACCGCGGTGGCCACGGCGGGGATCGTATTCAGCTTCAACGGCTTCCAGAGCCCGGTGAATCT
>Ga0070679_100003413_pt1 | contig 14548 bp, 15 predicted proteins | sample KBSC63BmetaG_FD_65652 | JGI IMG/M metagenome (GOLD analysis project Ga0070679, IMG submission 65652) | Corn rhizosphere microbial communities from Kellogg Biological Station, Michigan, USA - KBS C6-3B metaG | ecosystem: Host-associated > Plants > Roots > Rhizosphere | place: USA: Michigan... | reverse complement strand
GCCACGCGCATCGCCAACGCGCTCGGCGCGAAGGTGCGCGAGGAGATCGTGCACGCGGTCGACGGCGTCGACCTCGCGATCACCGCCGGCGAAGTGGTGGGGCTCGTCGGCGAATCGGGCTGCGGCAAGTCGACGCTCGGCCGCCTCGCGGTCGGCCTTTTGCCGCTGTCGTCCGGCGCGCGCCGCTGGAAGGGCGCGCCGCTCGACGGCTTGCCGCCTGCGAAGGCGCGCGAGTTTCAGCTCAAGATGCAGATGATCTTCCAGGATCCGTACGCATCGCTCAACCCGCGGATGCGGGTCGTCGAGATCGTCGGCGAAGCGCCGGTCGCGCACGGGCTCATCCGCCGCCGCCAGCAGACCGAGTTCGTCGGGCTGCAGCTCAACCGGGTGGGGCTCGACCCGACGCTGATGCGGCGCTTCCCGCACCAGTTCTCCGGCGGCCAGCGCGCGCGCATCGGCATCGCCCGCGCGCTCGCCGTCAAGCCGGAGTTCCTCGTCTGCGACGAGTCGGTCGCCGCGCTCGACGTGTCGATCCAGGCGCAAGTGCTCAACCTGTTCGACGACTTGCGCGGCGCGCTCGGCCTCACCTATCTTTTCATCAGCCACGACCTGGGCGTCGTGCAGCACATCAGCGACCGCGTCGTGATCATGTACCTCGGCCGCGTCGTCGAGGAGGGCCCGTCGCGCGAGATCTTCGCCGCGCCCAACCACCCGTACACGCAGGCGCTGCTCGCCGAGGTCGGCAAGGTCGAGGCGAAAAAGCGCACGTTCGTGCCGATCAAGGGCGAGATCCCGTCGCCGCTGGCGCCGCCCCCCGGCTGCCATTTCCATCCGCGCTGCCCGCATGCGATGCCGCGCTGCCGCGTCGAAGTGCCGCCGCTCGACGCCATCGCGCCGGGACGCCGCTCGGCGTGCTGGCTCAACGTGACGGCCGCATGAACCCGGCGATGCGACGCGGCGGCGCACGAAGGATCGCTCGATGAGCGCGAGCGACGACGCCCGCGCGCCGACCGCGATGGTGCACGTCCATGCGCCCGCCGGCCGCGTCGCGCCGCTGGTGCTCGACTCGCCGCATTCCGGGGAGTGGTATCCGCCCGACTTCGATCACGCGCCGCCGCGCGACGTCGTCCGCCAGGCCGAGGACACGCATGTCGCCGCGCTGTGGCGAGGCGCGCTCGCGCACGGCGCGACGCTGGTCGAGGCGGTGTTCCCGCGCGCCTACATCGATCCCAACCGCAGCCTCGCCGACATCGATCCCGCGCTCTTCGCCGACGGCGAGCGCTGGCCGCATCCGCTGGCGCCGTCGCGGAAGACCGAGCAGGGCGTCGGCCTCGTGTGGGGGCTCGCGCGCCGCGGCGTGCCGATGTACGCGCGCAAGCTCCGGGTCGCCGAGGTCGCGCGGCGGATCGAGCGATGCTGGGCGCCGTACCACGCCGCGCTCGCCGATACGCTCGACGCGCGCCACGCCGCGTTCGGCGAGGTGTTCCACATCGACTGCCATTCGATGGCGTCGGTGGGCGACGTCATGTCCGACGATCCCGGCCGCGCGCGCGCCGACATCGTGCTCGGCGACCGCGACGGCACGACCTGCGACGCCGCGTTCACCGCGATCGTGCACGATCACCTCGCGTCGCGCGGCTACTCGGTCGTGCGCAACGATCCGTTCAAGGGCGTCGAGATCGTGCGCCGTCACGGCATCCCGTCGGCGGGTCGGCACAGCCTGCAGGTCGAGGTGAATCGCAAGCTCTACATGAACGAGGCGACGCTCGCGCCGAATGCCGGCTACGCGCGCCTCGCGGCCGATCTCGCGGCGCTCGCGGCGCGCGTCGTCGAGTGGATCGACGCGCGGCACGGAGGCGCTGGCCCGGCCGCGACGCGCGCGCCGTAGCGCGCCCGCCGGTCGTTGCCGCGGCATTCAGCGCGAAGACATTCCGGTCGCGGCATCGCTGCCTTCGTCGTCATCGGCGAGTAGCGCGACGAGCCGCTCGTTCCGCGCGAGCCACGCGACGACGCCGTGGTCGCTGCACGGATGCCGGTGGACGGTGACGCCGGGGCGGTCGGCGATGTGCGCGGCGCGCCGCATCTCGTCCGGCGACTGCGCGCAGACGTGCACGTGGAAGCGCGTGCGCCCGTTGCCCGCGGCGAGCACGTCGCGCAGGTCGAAATGGCGATGCACGTCGGCCGGCAGCGCCTCGAGCCGGTCGGCGACGTCGTTGTGCCGCGCGAGGCGCCCCGCCAGCGTGACGCTGCGCGCATGCGACGGCGTCAGGTTGGTGAACGGCGCGAACGCATGCACGGTGTCGACCTCGAGGAGGTGCCCGCACAGGATCGCGGCGTGGCTGCCGCCGGAATTGCCGATCGCCAGCGTGCGCCGCGGCGCGAGCTCGGCGATCGCGGCGCGCAGCGTCCCGAGCATCGCCGCGAAGCCCGGCGCGATCGGCGGCACGCCACCGAGGAACAGCGTGCGCGACGCGTCGCGCAGCAGGATGCGGCTGTAGCGCAGGAGGCCCGTGACGCCGAGGAAATCGAACGCCGGCATCGACAGCCGGCCGCCGAAGCCGGTGAAGGCGATCACCAGCGTGGTGGGATCGGCGCCGCGCTCGACGGTCAGGCGCGCCGGCGGCAGCTCGGGCCGCGACGGCTGCGCCGGCGCCGCGGCGGCCGGCGCGACATCGAGCGTCATCGAATAGCTGAGCGAGAGGCCCGGCATCGCGCGCGGGCGATGATCGTCGGCCATCGATAAGCTCCTCCCCGTTGCGCCGGCGGGCATCATGCGACGCGATTCCCCTGCATGACGCCGGCCGGACCGCGCCGCCACCGGTCGAACACCGGTCCCCGTGCGGCGCCGTGCATGGCCGATGCTAGGGCGTCGGCGCGGCCGGCGCAACCCGGGCGCGGCCGATGGGGACGCGGGTTCCGGCCTGTGCGGCGACGCTGTATAATCGTCAGGTTTTGAATGGACGATTCGGAAAGCGGGTTGCGGGTTGAATAGCGGCAACGCGCGGCGGCGCGAAAGGCTCGTCGTCGGCAACTGGAAGGAGAACGGCAGCCTCGCGTCGAATGCGCGGCTCTTCGCGGCGCTCGCGGGCGCCCAGGACGTCGCCGCGATGGCGGTCTGCGTGCCGTTTCCCTACCTCGTGCAGGCGCAGGCCGCGCTGCAATCGAGCCGCGTGGCGTGGGGCGCGCAGGACGTCAGCGCGCATGCGTCCGGCGCGTACACCGGCGAGGTGGCGGCGACGATGCTCGCGGAATTCGGCTGCACGTACGCGCTGGCCGGCCATTCGGAGCGGCGCCAGTGGCACGGCGAGCGCGACGAGGACGTCGCGGCGAAGGCAGCGGCGGCGCTCGGCGCGAGGCTCGTGCCGATCGTGTGCGTCGGCGAGACGCTCGCCGAGCGCGAGCGCGGCGCGACGCACGACGTCGTGGCGCGGCAGCTCGGCGCCGTGCTCGCGAAGCTCGGCAGCGGCGCGGCGGGAATCATCGTCGCGTACGAGCCGGTGTGGGCGATCGGCACAGGACACAGCGCCACGCCGCGCCAGGCGCAGGAAGTGCATGCACGGCTGCGCGCAGCGCTCGATCGCGCCGGCGCGCACGACGTGCGGGTGCTGTACGGCGGCAGCGTCAAGGCGGGCAACGCCGCGGCGCTGTTCGCGGAAGATGACATCGATGGCGCGCTGGTAGGCGGCGCGTCGCTCGATGCGGATGAATTCTTGGCGATCGCGCGAGCGGCGAGGTCGCATAGCGAAGGACAAGGTCGGTCGCGATGAACGTCTGGGCATCGGTTCTGCTGGTCCTCCACCTGCTGGTGGCGGCCGGCATTTGCGGGTTCGTGCTGCTGCAGCACGGCAAGGGCGCCGACATGGGCGCCGCGTTCGGCAGCGGCTCCGCCGGCAGCGTATTCGGCGCCGCCGGGTCCGCCAATTTCCTGTCGCGGACCACCGCATGGCTCGCCGCGGTGTTCTTCCTGACGAGCGTCGGCCTCACGTACCTCGGCACGCAGCACGCCCGTTCGCTGGGCGGCGGCCTGATGGATCGGGTGCAGCAAGGCGTGCCCGCGCCGAAGGGCGCGCCGGACGCGTCCGCCAAGGGCGCGGCGGACGGCGGGGCGACCAAGGCGCCGGCGGGGAACACCACGACGGCGCCGGCCGGCGCGCCGGCGGCACCGGCGGCACCGGCGAGCGCGCCGTCGAAGGCGGACGAGGTGCCGAAGTAGGCGATCGACATTCGGCGGCACGCCGCGGGCGGTTCGTGGCGCGTCGCGGCAGGGCAATGCGGCAAGTGGCAGCAACGGGCCGACGTGGTGAAATTGGTAGACACGCTGTCTTGAGGGGGCAGTGGCGAAAGCCGTGGGAGTTCGAGTCTCCCCGTCGGCACCATCGAACGAAGCGACAACGAGCGGGTCACAACGAGATGACCTGCCGCTAGCGACGAAAGTCACGGGGATAGGCCGGTTGCGGCCCGCACGCGAGGATGCTCGAACAGTATTTCCCGATCCTGCTCTTCATTGCCGTGGGCCTCGCCCTCGGCGCCGTGATGCTCGTCGTCGGAAGCCTTGTCGCGCCGTCGAAGCCCGATCCCAGCAAGCTGTCGCCGTACGAGTGCGGGTTCGAGGCGTTCGAGGACGCGCGGATGAAGTTCGACGTGCGCTACTACCTCGTGGCGATCCTGTTCATCCTGTTCGACCTCGAGATCGCGTTCCTCTTCCCCTGGGCGGTCGTGCTGCCCGACATCGGCACGGCCGGCTTTGTCGCGATGATGGTGTTCCTCGCCATCCTCGTGGTCGGCTTCGTGTACGAGTGGAAGAAGGGCGCGCTCGACTGGGAATGAACCGATAGCCATGGCACTCGAAGGCGTACTCGAACAGGGCTTCGTCACCACCAAGCTCGATGCCGTCATCAACTGGGCCCGCAACGGCTCGATGTGGCCGATGACGTTCGGCCTGGCGTGCTGCGCGGTGGAGATGATGCACGCCGGCGCGGCGCGCTACGATCTCGACCGCTTCGGCGTGGTGTTCCGGCCGAGCCCGCGCCAGTCCGACGTGATGATCGTCGCCGGCACGCTGTGCAACAAGATGGCCCCGGCTTTGCGCAAGGTCTACGAGCAGATGCCCGAGCCGCGCTGGGTGATCTCGATGGGATCGTGCGCGAACGGCGGCGGCTACTACCACTACTCGTACTCGGTGGTGCGTGGCTGCGACCGGATCGTGCCCGTCGACATCTACGTGCCCGGCTGCCCGCCGACCGCCGAGGCGCTGCTGTACGGCATCCTGCAGCTCCAGAACAAGATCTGGCGCACCAACACGATCGCCCGCTGATGAGCGCACGCACCGAGCAACTGTCGCAGGCGCTCGCCGACGTGCTGGGCGCGAAGCTCGCGCACGTCGCGACCGACCGCGGCGAGGTGACCGCCGAAGTGCGCGCGGCGGACCTCGGCACGGCGATGCGCGCGCTGCGCGACCACCCGGCGCTGCGCTTCGCGCAGCTGATCGACGTCTGCGGCGTCGACTACTCGGCGTTCGCCGGCGCGATGGCCGACCGGCCGCGCTACGCCGCGATCTATCACCTGCTGTCGCTCGCGCACAATTGGCGCCTGCGCGTGCGCGTGTTCGTGCCCGACGACGACTTCCCGGTCGTCGACAGCGTCGTCGCGACGTGGCCCGCGGCGAACTGGTTCGAGCGCGAGGCGTTCGACCTCTACGGCATCCTGTTCACCGGCCACCCGGACCTGCGACGGATCCTCACCGACTACGGCTTCGTCGGCCACCCGTTCCGCAAGGACTTCCCGATCTCGGGACAGGTGGAGATGCGGTTCGACCCGCAGCAGGGCCGCGTCATCTACCAGCCGGTGACGATCGAGCCGCGCGAGATCGTGCCGCGCATCGTCCGCGAGCCGGCCTACGCCGACGATCCCGGCTTCGCCGCGCCCTGACATGGCTGAAATTCGAAATTACACGATCAAGTTGAGCGTTCGCCGCGCAGCTGCGCTGCGCTTAACTTGCTTGCGCAAGTTAGCGAACGCCGAAGTTGATCGTAGGTTTGGCAATGGCTGAAATTCGAAATTACACGATCAACTTTGGCCCGCAGCACCCCGCCGCGCACGGCGTGCTGCGGCTCGTGCTCGAGCTCGACGGCGAGGTGATCGAGCGCGCCGACCCGCACATCGGCCTCCTGCACCGCGCGACCGAGAAGCTCGCGGAGACGCGCACGTGGATCCAGTCGCTGCCGTACATGGACCGCCTCGACTACGTGTCGATGATGTGCAACGAGCACGCCTACTGCATGGCGATCGAGCGGCTGCTCGGCATCGAGGTGCCGATCCGCGCGCAGTACATCCGCGTGATGTTCGACGAGATCACGCGCCTGATGAACCACCTGATGTGGCTCGGTGCGCACTCGCTCGACGTCGGCGCGATGACGGTGTTCCTCTACTGCTTCCGCGAGCGTGAGGACCTGTTCGACATGTACGAGGCGGTGTCCGGCGCGCGGATGCACGCCGCGTACTACCGCCCTGGCGGCGTCTACCGCGACCTGCCGGACACGATGCCGCAGTATCGCGCGCAGGCCTCGCGCAACGCGCGCGCTCTCGCCGCGATGAACGAGAACCGCCAGGGCTCGCTGCTCGATTTCATCGACGACTTCACGCGCCGCTTCCCGGGCTACGTCGACGACTACGAGACGCTGCTTACCGACAACCGCATCTGGAAGCAGCGCACCGTCGGCATCGGCGTGGTCGCGCCCGAGCGGGCGCTGGCGCTCGGCTTCACCGGGCCGATGCTGCGCGGCTCGGGGGTCGAATGGGACCTGCGCAAGAAGCAGCCGTACGAGGTCTACGACCGGATGGAGTTCGACATCCCGGTCGGCCGCGACGGCGACTGCTACGACCGCTACCTCGTGCGCGTCGAGGAGATGCGCCAGTCGAACCGCATCGTGCGCCAGTGCATCGAATGGCTGCGCGCCAACCCGGGACCGGTGATCGTCGACAACCACAAGGTGGCCCCGCCGAAGCGCGAGTCGATGAAGACCAACATGGAAGAGCTGATCCACCACTTCAAGCTCTTCACCGAGGGCATGCACGTGCCGCCGGGCGAGGTGTACGCGGCGATCGAGCATCCGAAGGGCGAGTTCGGCGTGTACGCGATCTCCGACGGCGCCAACAAGCCGTACCGGATCAAGCTGCGCGCGCCCGATTTCGTCCACCTGTCGGCACTCGACGAGATGTCGCGCGGCCACATGATCGCCGACGTCGTCGCGATCATCGGCACGCAGGACATCGTGTTCGGATCGGTCGACCGATGAGTACCGCCGGGACTCCCGATGCGGGCGGCACGCTGTCGGCCGACGCGCGCGCGAAAATCGACCGCGAGGTCGCCAAGTATCCCGCCGACCAGCGCCAGTCGGCGGTGATGGCGGCGCTCGCCGTCGCCCAGGACGAGCACGGCTGGCTGTCGCCGGCGACCATGGACGCGGTGGCCGGCCATCTCGGCATGCCGCCGGTCGCGGTGTACGAGGTCGCGTCGTTCTACACGATGTACGACACGGCGCCGATCGGCCGCTACAAGCTCACCATCTGCACCAACCTGCCGTGCGCGCTGTCGGGCGGCGAGGCCGCCGCGGTGCACCTCAAGGAAGCGCTCGGCGTCGACTTCAACGAGACGTCCGCCGATGGCCTCTTCACCCTCAAGGAGGGCGAGTGCATGGGCGCGTGCGGCGATGCGCCGGTGATGCTCGTCAACAACAAGCGCATGTGCAGCTTCATGTCGAACGACCGCCTCGACGCGCTGGTCGACGAGCTCAAGTCGGCGGCTGCGAAGGACGCGCCGTGAACGCCCCCGCCGAATTCCTCGACTACGGCCCGGACGCGGTGCTGATGGCCGGCTTGAACGGCCGCAACTGGCGGCTCGCCGACTACGTCGCGCGCGGCGGCTACGAGGCGCTCCGCAAGATCCTTGCGGCGAAGACGCCACCGGCGGAGATCATCGCCGAGGTGAAGAAGTCGGCGCTGCGCGGCCGCGGCGGCGCGGGCTTCCCGACCGGTCTCAAGTGGAGCTTCATGCCGCAGCAGTTCGCGGGTCCCAAGTACCTCGTCTGCAACTCCGACGAAGGCGAGCCGGGCACGTTCAAGGATCGCGACCTCTTGCGCTACAACCCGCACAGCCTGTTCGAGGGCATGGCGATCGCCGCCTACGCGATGGGCTGCCAGCGCGGCTACAACTACGTGCATGGCGAGATCTGGGACGTCTACGAGCGCTGCGAGGAGGCGCTCGCCGAGGCGTACGCGGCGGGCTTCCTCGGCAACGACATCCTCGGCAGCGGCTTCAGCTTCGAGCTGCGCAATCACCATGGCTACGGCGCGTACATCTGCGGCGAGGAGACGGGCCTGCTCGAATCGCTCGAGGGCAAGAAGGGGATGCCGCGCTTCAAGCCGCCGTTTCCGGCGAGCTTCGGCCTGTACGGCAAGCCGACGACGATCAACAACACCGAGACGTTCGCGGCGGTGCCGTGGATCATGCGCAACGGCGGCCAGTGGTTCCTCGAGCTCGGCAAGCCCAACAACGGCGGCACCAAGATCTTCTCGGTGTCGGGCGACGTCGCGCGCCCCGGCAACTACGAGATCAAGCTCGGCACGCCGTTCCCCGACCTCCTCGCGATGGCGGGCGGGATGCGCGACGGCCGGCCGATGAAGGCCTGCATCCCCGGCGGCTCGTCGGCGCCGGTGCTGCCGGCCGAGGCGATGGACGCGCTGACGATGGACTACGACGCGATCGCCAAGGCGGGCTCGATGCTGGGCTCGGGCGCGGTGATCGTGCTCGACGACACCCGCTGCATGGTGAAGAGCCTGATGCGTCTGTCGTACTTCTACTACGAGGAATCCTGCGGCCAGTGCACGCCGTGCCGCGAGGGCACCGGCTGGATGTGGCGCGTCGTGCAGCGCATCGAGAGCGGCCAGGGCCGCCAGGAGGACCTCGACCTTCTCACGTCGGTCGCCGACAACATCGCCGGGCGAACGATCTGCGCGCTCGGCGACGCCGCGGCGCTGCCGGTGAAGAGCTTCATCAAGCACTTCCGCAGCGAGTTCCAGCACCACATCGACCACAAGCGCTGCCTCGTCGCGCCGTACCACTGATGCTCACGATCGAAATCGACGGCAAGCCGGTCGAGCTGCCCAACGGCAGCACGGTGATGGATGGCGCCAACAAACTCGGCATCTACGTGCCGCACTTCTGCTGGCACCGCAAGCTGTCGATCGCCGCCAACTGCCGGATGTGCCTCGTGCAGGTCGAGAAGGCGCCGAAGCCGCTGCCCGCCTGCGCGACGCCCGCGACCGACGGCATGAAGGTGTTCACGCAATCCGAGCTCGCCAGGAAGGCGCAGCAGGGCGTGATGGAGTTCCTGCTGATCAACCATCCGCTCGACTGCCCGATCTGCGACCAGGGTGGCGAGTGCCAGCTCCAGGACCTCGCGGTCGGCTACGGCAACTCGTCGTCGCGCTACACCGAGGAAAAGCGCGTCGTGTTCCACAAGGCGCTAGGCCCGCTCATCTCCGCCGAGGAGATGACGCGCTGCATCCAGTGCACGCGCTGCATCCGCTTCGGCCAGGAGATCGCCGGCGTGATGGAGCTCGGCATGATCCGCCGCAGCGAGCACGCCGAGATCGTCGCATTCGTCGGCCGCACCGTCGACTCCGAGCTGTCCGGCAACATGATCGACGTCTGCCCGGTCGGCGCGCTGACGTCGAAGCCGTTCCGCTACACGGCGCGCACCTGGGAGCTTTCGCGCCGCAAGAGCGTGGCGCCGCACGACTCGCTCGGCAGCAACCTCGTCGTGCAGGTCAAGGGCGACGTCGTCAAGCGCGTGCTGCCGTTCGAGAACGAGGCGGTCAACGAATGCTGGCTGTCGGACCGCGACCGCTTCTCGTACGAGGCGCTCAACGGCGACGAGCGGCTGACCGAGCCGATGATCCGCCGTGCCGGCGCGGACGGCTCGGCGACATGGCAGGCGGTCGACTGGCCGACGGCGCTCGAGCACGTCGCCAAGGGCCTCGCCGACGTCGTGCAAAAGCACGGTGGCGCGGCGCTCGGCGCGCTGTGCTCGCCGCATGCGACGTTCGAGGAGCTCGCGCTCACGGCGCGGCTCGTCCGCGGCCTCGGCAGCGACAACATCGATTACCGGCTGCGCCAGGCGGACTTCCGTGGCGACGGCCATGGCGCCGGCGTGGCGTGGCTCGGCATGCCCGTCGCCGACTTGAGCGCGCTCGACCGCGCGCTGGTCGTCGGCAGCTTCCTGCGCAAGGATCATCCGCTCGTCGCGGCGCGCCTGCGCGTCGCCACGCGCAAGGGCCTCGCTGTCTCGGCGCTGAACCCCATGGACGACGACTGGCTGATGCCGGTCGCGAACAAGGCGATCGTCGCGCCGTCGCGGATGGCGAGCACGCTCGCCGGCATCGTCGTCGCCGCCGCGGCGCGCAAGGGTGTCGCGCCACCGCCGGCGCTCGCCGGCGTCGAGGCCGGCGACGACGCGCGCGCGATCGCCGAGAGCCTCGCCGAGGGCCAGCGCGCGGCGATCCTGCTCGGCAACCTGGCCGAGCAGCATCGCGATGCCTCGCAACTCTTCGCGCTGGCACAGGCGCTCGCGACGATCACCGGCGCCAAGGTCGGTTGCCTCACCGAGGCCGCGAACAGCGTCGGCGCCGAGATTGCCGGCGCGCGCCCCGCGGCCGGCGGGCTCGACACGGCGGCGATGCTCGCCGATCCGCGCAAGGCGTACCTCGTGCTGCACGCGGAGCCGGAGTTCGACTTCGCGAACCCGACGGCGGCGCGCGCCGCCCTCGAGAAGGCCGACTTCGTCGTGGTGATGAGCGCGTTCAAGCAGGCGTCCGGCTACGCCGACGTGCTGCTGCCGGTCGCGCCGTTCACCGAGACCGCGGGCACGTTCGTCAACTGCGAGGGCCGCGCGCAAAAATTCAACGGCGTGGTGCGGCCGTTGCGCGACACGCGGCCGGCCTGGAAGGTGCTGCGCGTGCTCGGCACGATGCTCGGGCTGCCGGGCTTCGCCTTCGAGTCGATCGACGACGTGCGCGCCGAATGCCTGCCGGCGCAGGGCGCGATCGATGCGCGGCTCGCCAACCGCACCAGCGTCGAGATCGTCGCGCCGAACGGGGTTGCCAACGGCCTCGAGCGCGTCGCCGACGTGCCGATCTACTTCAGCGACGCGATCGTGCGACGGGCGCCGTCGCTGCAGCGCACCGCCGATGCGCGCGCGCCGCGGGCGCGGATGCACCGCAGCCTGTTCGACAGCCTGAAGCTCGGCGACGGCGCGCAGGTCAAGGTCAAGCAGGGGCGCGGCGAGGCGGTCCTCACCGCGGTCGTCGACGCGGCGGTGCCGCCGAACGTCGTGGCGGTATCGGCCGCACATCCGTCGACCTGCCACCTCGAGGGGCTGACGGGTCCCGTCAGCGTCGAGCGGGCGTGAGGCGCGAGGCGCGATGAGCCCCTACGACACCTTCCTCGCGACCGGGCAGGAGCTGCTCGGGCCGGCGTGGCTGCCGGTGTGGACGCTCGCCAAGATCGTCGCGCTGGTGATACCGCTCATCATCGCGGTCGCGTACCTCACGCTCGCCGAGCGCAAGGTGATCGGCTACATGCAGGTGCGGATCGGGCCGAATCGCGTCGGCCCGCTCGGCCTGCTGCAGCCGTTCGCCGACGTCTTCAAGCTCATCCTGAAGGAGATCGTCGTCCCGAGCGGCGCGAGCAAGGCGCTGTTCCTCATCGCGCCGGTCCTGTCGATCGCGCCGGCGGTCGCCGCATGGGCGGTGATCCCGCTCACCGGCACGCTGATGTTCTCCAACATCAACGCCGGGCTCCTGTACCTGCTGGCGATGACCTCACTCGGCGTCTACGGCGTCATCCTCGCGGGCTGGGCGTCGAACTCCAAGTACGCGTTCCTCGGCGCGATGCGCTCGGCCGCGCAGATCGTCAGCTACGAGATCGCGATGGGCTTCGCGCTGGTCGGCGTGCTGATGGCGGCCAACAGCTTGAACCTCCCCGACATCGTCCACGGGCAGGAGGGCGGGCTCCTGCGGTGGTACGTCTGGCCGCTGCTGCCGCTCTTCGTCGTGTACTTCGTGTCCGGCATCGCCGAGACCAACCGGCATCCGTTCGACGTCGCCGAGGGCGAGTCGGAGATCGTCGCGGGGTTTCACGTCGAGTACTCGGGCGTGACCTTCGCGATCTTCTTCCTCGCCGAGTACATGAACATGATCCTGATCTCGACGCTCGCGTCGGTCATGTTCCTCGGCGGCTGGCTCGCGCCGATCGCGGCGCTCAACCACGGGCCGCTCGCGTGGCTGCTCGGCGACGGCCTGCTGTGGCTCGGCCTCAAGGTGGCCTCGCTGCTGTTCGTGTTCCTGTGGGTGCGCGCGACGTTCCCGCGCTACCGCTACGACCAGATCATGCGCCTCGGCTGGAAGGTGTTCATCCCGGTCACGCTGGCGTGGATCGTCTTCATCGGCGCGATGATGCAGACGCGCTTCGCCGGCCTCTTCCACTGAGACGACGATGAAAGAGCGACTGCGCGACTTCTTCAACACCTGGCTGCTGCTGGAGCTCTTCCGGGGCATGAAGCTCACCGGGCGGCATTTCTTCGCGCGCAAGGTGACCGTGCAGTTCCCCGAGGAGAAGACGCCGCAGAGCCCGCGCTTCCGCGGCCTGCACGCGCTGCGCCGCTATCCGAACGGCGAGGAGCGCTGCATCGCCTGCAAGCTGTGCGAGGCGGTGTGCCCGGCGCTCGCGATCACGATCGAATCGGACCAGCGCGACGACGGCACGCGGCGTACGACGCGCTACGACATCGACCTCACCAAGTGCATCTTCTGCGGCTTCTGCGAGGAGTCGTGCCCGGTGGACTCGATCGTCGAGACGCGGATCCTCGAGTACCACGGCGAGCGCCGTGGCGACCTCTATTACACCAAGGAGATGCTGCTCGCCGTCGGCGACCGCTACGAGGCCGAGATCGCCAGGGACCGGGCGGAGGACGCGCGCTACCGCTGACCCGCGCGGCGCATCGCGCGCCGCCGTCGCCAACGCCACGACGACATGATGTTCACCACCGCGCTCTTCTATTTCTTCGCCGCGATCCTGATCTTCGCGGCGCTGCGCGTCGTCACCGCGCGCAACCCGGTGCATTCGGCGCTATGGCTGGTGCTGGCGTTCTTCACCGCCGCAGCGATCTGGCTCCTGCTGCACGCCGAGTTCCTCGCGATCGTGCTGGTGCTGGTCTACGTCGGCGCGGTGATGGTGCTGTTCCTGTTCGTCGTGATGATGCTGGACGTCAACTTCGACAACCTGCGCAAGAGCTTCCGCAGCTACATCCCGGTGGGCGCGACGGTGGGCATGCTGGTGCTGCTCGAGATGACGCTGGTGCTGATCGGCGGTGGCACCGCGAATGCGCCTTCCGCCGGGCTGTCGCAGCCGTCGAATACCAAGGCGCTCGGCGCGCTGATCTACGTCGACTACGTCTACCCGTTCGAGATCGCCGCGGTGGTGCTGCTGGTGGCGATCGTCGCGGCGATCGCGCTTACATGGCGGCGCCGCAAGGAGACGCGCTACCAGAACCCGTCCGCGCAGGTGAAGGTGCGTCCGCGCGACCGGCTGCGGATCGTCAGCATGGCCTCGGAGAAGCGCGAAGACTGACGCGACCACAAGGGGAGGCCGCGGCGCGGGGAGGGCCCGTGCAGCGGTGGCCGACAACAACAAACACACCGACACGATGTCCCTTTCGACGGCACCGACGCTGGCGCATTACCTGATCCTGGGCGCGATCCTGTTCGCGATCAGCATGGCCGGCATCTTCCTCAACCGCAAGAACGTCATCATCCTGCTGATGGCGATCGAGCTGATGCTGCTCGCCGTCAACCTCAACTTCATCGCGTTCTCGTACCACCTCGGCGACATGGCGGGGCAGGTGTTCGTGTTCTTCATCCTGACGGTCGCCGCCGCCGAGTCGGCGATCGGCCTCGCGATCCTCGTGCTGCTGTTCCGCAACGTCGGCTCGATCGACGTCGACGACCTCGACGAGCTCAAGGGCTGACGCCATGGCGATGACCACGCTCTACCTCGTCGTGCCGCTGGCGCCGCTCGTGGCGTCGGTGATCGTCGGGCTGTGGGGACCGATGCTCGGTCGCCGCGTGTCGCATTCGCTGTGCATCGCCGGCGTCGCGCTGGCGATGGTCGCCTCGATCGTCATCGCCCGTGACGTCGCCGCCGGCCACCTCTTCAACGGCGACATCTACACTTGGCTGCAATCGGGGAATCTCAAGCTCACGATCGGGTTCCTGATCGACCCGCTGACGGTGACGATGATGGTGGTCGTCACGTTCGTGTCGCTGATGGTGCACGTCTACACGATCGGCTACATGGCCGACGACCCGGGCTACACCCGCTTCTTCAGCTACATCTCGCTCTTCACCTTCTCGATGCTGATGCTGGTGATGAGCAACAACTTCCTGCAGCTCTTCTTCGGCTGGGAGGCGGTCGGCCTGGTGTCGTACCTGC
>Ga0070679_100003412_pt1 | contig 14549 bp, 16 predicted proteins | sample KBSC63BmetaG_FD_65652 | JGI IMG/M metagenome (GOLD analysis project Ga0070679, IMG submission 65652) | Corn rhizosphere microbial communities from Kellogg Biological Station, Michigan, USA - KBS C6-3B metaG | ecosystem: Host-associated > Plants > Roots > Rhizosphere | place: USA: Michigan... | reverse complement strand
GCGCGGATGTGCTCGTAGTACGTGTCGTTGTCCTCGCCCTTGATCGCGAAGACCTTGATGCCGTGGTCCTTCACCATGTGCGCCGCGACGTCGTCCTGCGTCGAGAGCGGATTCGACGCGCACAGCGCGACGTCCGCACCGCCCGCCTTGAGCGTGATCATCAGATTCGCCGTCTCGGCGGTGACGTGCAGGCACGCCGACACCTTCTTGCCCGCAAACGGCCGCTCCCTGGCGAACCGCTCCTTCACCTGCCGCAGCACCTGCATCGAACGCTCGGCCCACTCGGTGCGACGGCGCCCGCCCTCGGCGAGCGAGAGATCCTTCACGTCGTACGCCGCGGAGGCGGGAGCGCTCTTGGTGATCGTAGCCATCAATGATTCCGGGTAGAGGTCAGAGTCGGTGGATCAGCCGCGCGACGAGCCGGCGGCGGATCGCAGATCGTCCACGCGATCCGTGCGCTCCCACGAGAAGTAGGTGAGCTCGCCGGTGCCGTTGCGCTCCGTCATCGGGGCGCGGCCGAAATGGCCGCCCGACGCGGTGCGGCGATAGATGGGTTTGCGCAGTCCGAGCGAGCTGATGATGCCGCGCGGGCTCAGGTCGAACACCTTCCGGATCGCGTGACGGATGCGCTCCTCGGGCACGAGGCACGTGCCGAAGGTGTCGACCATCACGCTCACGGGCTCGACGACGCCGATCGCGTACGCGAGCTGCACCTCGCACCGCTTCGCGAATCCGGCGGCGACGACGTTCTTCGCGACCCACCGCGCCGCGTAGGCGGCCGAGCGGTCGACCTTGGACGGATCCTTTCCGCTGAAGGCGCCGCCGCCGTGGCGCGCCGCGCCACCGTAGGTGTCCACGATGATCTTTCGTCCCGTGAGGCCCGCGTCACCCTGCGGGCCGCCGACGACGAAGCGTCCCGTGGGGTTGATGTGATACGTCACGTCGCCCGTGAGCAGCTCGGCGGGGATCGACGTCTCGATCACGTGCTTGATGATCGAGGCGCGGAGCTCCTCGTTGGACACCGTCTCCGCGTGCTGTGTGGAGACCACCACCGTCCCCACGCGCACGGGTACACCGTCTTCGTAGACCACGGTGACCTGCGACTTGCCGTCGGGGCGCAGCCACGGCAGCATCCCCGACTTGCGCTTCTCGGCGAGCGTCTGGGTGATGCGATGCGCGAGCTGGATGGGCATCGGCATGAGCTCGGGGGTCTCGTCCGACGCGTAGCCGAACATCATCCCCTGGTCGCCTGCCCCGCCGGTGTCGACGCCCATCGCGATGTCGGGCGACTGGCGGTCGATCGTGCTGAGCACCGCGCACGTCTTGCCATCGAATCCGAAGCTCGCGTCGGTGTAGCCGATCGAGGAGATCGTGCCGCGCACGATGTCGGGGATCGACACGTAGGTGTTGGTCGTGATCTCGCCGGCCACGCACGCGAGCCCCGTGGTGACGAGCGTCTCGCACGCGACGCGCGCATCGGGATCGGCGGCAAGAATCGCGTCGAGCACGGAGTCGGAGATCTGATCCGCGATCTTGTCGGGGTGACCCTCGGTCACCGATTCGGACGTAAAGACGAAGCTGGTCATTGGGGGCGAGGAGGGTGCACGCGCGAGGCAGCCCGGACGGTCGCAGATCTCCGCCGGTTCCGGACTATCGAGAGCATTTTACCGGATTCGCAGCGCTCACGGCAAGCCGTCGAACAGCTCGGCGATGTCGCCGAACGTCGCGGCAAACGACTTGAAGATCACCGCCTCGGCGGCGGCCGCCGTGCGGGCATCCATCGCGAGCGTCGCGCACGCGGCGGCGACGCGCGCATCCGTTCCGCGCACGAGGCGCTTGACGAGCGTCATGGAACGCGGCGATACACTCATGCTGCGAACGCCGAGCCCGATGAGCGCGTACGCGGTGAGCGGCTGCGAGGCCATCTCGCCGCACACGGTGACCTCGATGCCGTTGCGCGCGCCGATCTCGACGGTGCGCTGGATGAGCCTGAGCACCGCCGGGTGCATCGGCGTGAACCGCGGCGCCAGGTTGGCGTTGCCGCGGTCGATCGCGAGCGTGTACTGCGTGAGATCGTTCGTCCCGATGCTGAAGAACGACGCGTCGCCGACGAAGCTGTCCGCCGCCACGGCCGCCGCGGGCGTCTCGATCATCACGCCGAGCGGCAGGTTGCGCCGGTGCGACACGCCGCGCGCGTCGAGCTCCGCCGATCCCTCGTCGAGGAGCTCGCGCACCCGCTTCACCTCCTCGATGCTCACGACGAGGGGCAGCATGATGCGCACATCGCCGTGCGAGGCGGCCCGCATGAGCGCGCGCAGCTGCGTCTTGAACATCTCCGGCTCGTCGAGGCACATGCGGATCGCGCGCCAGCCGAGGAAGGGATTCGGCTCGGTGGGGTGGCCGCCGACGGGGAGCTTGTCGCCGCCGATGTCGAACGTCCGGATCACGACGGGTGCGCCGTCGAACGACTCCGCCACGCGCTTGTACGCGCGATACTGCTCCTCCTCGTCCGGCATCGTCGTGCGCCCGACGACCAGGAACTCCGTGCGCATCAGTCCCACGCCATCCGCGCCGCTGCGCGCCGCAAACTCGGCCTCCTCGGGAAAGTCGACGTTCGCGCGCAGCACGAGGCGCTGGCCATCGGTCGTGACCGGCTCGGCGCTCCGCAGCACCTCGAGCTCCTCCGTGAGCTGCGCCTCGCGGCGCGAGCGCTCGTTGAACCGCGAGATCTCCTCGGTGGTGGGATTCACGGAGATCGTGCCTGCGGCGCCATCGAGGATCGCCATCTCGCCGGTCTTGAGCTGGCTGGTCGCATCGCGCAGACCGACGACCGCGGGCAGTCCGAGCGATCGCGCGAGGATGGCGACGTGCGACACGCGCGTGCCCGCGTCGGTCGCGATCGCGGCGATGGCCTCGCGATCCAGCTGCACGGTGAGGCTCGGCGTGAGATCGTGGGTGACGAGGATCGCGTTCGCGCCCTTCGGCACATCCACCGGATCGTGATCCGGCAGCCCGAGCAGGAGCGAGAGCACGCGAATCTGGACGTCGGCGAGATCGCTCACGCGCTCGCGCACCATGGGCGAGGCGTGCCGCGCGAAGTGGTGCCGCCAGTCGAGCATCGTGATCTCGAACGCCGACTCCGCGGCGAGGTTCTGCTTGATGAGCCCCTCGACACGATTGATCATGTCGGTGTCCTGGAGGATGTACATCTGCGCGTCGAAGATGCGCGCCTCCTCCTCACCCGCGTGGCTGGCGGCGCGGCGGCGCACGAACTCGAGCCGCTCGCGCGCGCGACCGAGCGTCGCGTTGAAGCGCGCGATCTCGTCGGCGATCTCGTCGTCCGCCACGATGCGCTGCGGCACCTCCGGCACCTCCCAGTGCAGCACGTAGACCGGGCCAGCGACGATGCCCGGCGACGCGGAGATGCCGATGAGGCGCCGATCCACTACCGCTCCCCGAACTTCGCGGCCACGAGATCCGCGATGGCGTTCACGGCCTGCTCCGCGTCCGGGCCGTTCGCGCGCACCAGCAGCGTGGATCCGTATTCGGCCGCCAGCATCATCACGCCCATGATGCTCTTGCCGTTTACCTCGAGATCGTCGCGCACCATCGTGATCTCAGCCTGGAACCTGGACGAGAGCTTCACGATCTCGGCCGCCGGTCTGGCGTGGAGTCCATTCTTGTTCACGATTTCGACCGTGCGTTCCATCATCATGTGACGACCGAGTGGAGAGCGAGAAGAGCGACGATCACGAGCGCGACGCGCCAGCCATCGAGGCGGCCGTGCAGGCGAACGAGCGCGAGTCCGAGCAGTGCGGCGATGGCGAGCAGAAGAAAGACGAGCGCGTGCGCACCGAGCACGGTGGCGCGATCGAAGTGGAGCGCGATCACCGCCCGCTGCCCGAGAATGCGCGCGGCGGCGAGCGGGAGCGCGAGGCCGCACAATCCCATCACCGCACGCGCCACGTATTCGGGGCCGCGCCTGAGCGCGGGCGTGGCGAGGGAGCCGGCAACGCGCATCCCGTGCGTCCAGCCTGTGTGCAGTCCCCACGCGCGGAGCCCGAAGTGTCCCACGTTGTAGAGCACGAGAAAGAGCGTGACCACGACCACGGGCCCCGCGCCCAGTCCGTACGCGAGCAGGGCGATGAGCACCGTGAACGGCAGCCAGCCCGCCCACACGAGCCGGTCGCCAACGCTGCCGAGTGGTCCGCAGAGCGCAATGCGAAAGCGCTCGATCTGCGCGGGCGGCATCGTGCCGTCCAGCTCCACGCGCGCGAGCGCGCCGACCGCCACCGCGGCGAGATACGGGTGCGCGTTGAAGTAGTGCGTCTCGCGAGCCAATGCCGCGCGGTATTGCTCGCCGCCGCGGCCCCCTTGAAGCGCGCGCAGCGCCGGCTCCACGGAAAAACCGATTCCCGTGCCGAGCATCGTTTCGTAATTCCACGAGCTCTGCACGGCGAGCATCCGCAGGAACATCCTGGTCGCCGTGCCCATCGGCAGTGCGCGCGGCGTCGCGGGCGCCGTCATGACTGCAACAGCATCGCGCATCCCACCGCGAGCCCTCCGAGAAAGAACCACGGGCCGTGCTTCGATCCGTGCGACAGCTTCCACGCGGCGCTCCCGGCCACCGCCACGGCGACGGCGACGAGTACCGCGCGAATGCGCGCGGAGTCGCCGTGACCGTGGGCGACGGCGAGCGCGGTGAGCGGCAGGAGCAGCGCGAGCGCGATGAAGCCGAGCAGAAAGCCGCGCAGCAGATCGGCGGCGAGGCCGCGCATCTGGAGCCCGGTCACCGCGCGCGAATTGCCCGCCTCCAGCGACGTGAGCGCGCGCTTGGTCCACCGGCCGTTCAGCCGCCGCAGCGCGTACATGCTCCAGCCGCCCGCCCACGCGGTGAGCATCGCGCCGAGCATGGCGAAGAGCAGCGCGCTGGTGGCATCGCCGCGCCGCGACACGTAGAGCGCGCCACCCACCACCGACGCCGTCCCCCACTCGGGATATCGCGACGCGCCCACAGGCAGCGTCTCGAGCGCCATCATCTCGAGAAACACGCCCGCGAGCAGGCCGTCGCTGGCGCTTCCGCCAAGCGCGCCGGCCAGCGTGGACGCGACGATCGGCCGCGAGACCATCGCCTGGGGAAAGCTCACGACGTCGAGCCCGAGCAGCGCGGCCAGCAAGGCGAACGCGAGGATGGTGGTGAGCATCACGCCACTCCCTCCTCTCCGTTTCCCTCGAGCAGGTCGTCGAGCGAGACCGGACGCGACGCGGGCACGTCGCGCGCCGTCACCTCCACGCCGCGCCGCTCGAGCGCGCGGAGCGCGCGCACCTCGTCCGCGGTGAGATACAGATAGCGCAACCGCTCGATCCTCCCTGCGCGATGATGGATGCCCCCGAGATTGACCGCGCGAATCGAGCTCTTCGCGTCGATGAGCCGCGTCATGGTATCGATGTCCGACGTCAGCAGAATTCCCGGGCGCTTGTCGCGGTTCCACTCATCCAGACGCGCGCCCGCCTCGGCGACGGACGCGAAAAACACATCGAGATTCGGCGGTACTCCCATGCGGTAGAGCTCCTGCTCCCATTCGCTGCGCGCGACCTCGTCGTCCACGAGCACCAGAAAGCCGAGGCTCATCGGCTGTCCCCACCCGACGACCACCTGCCCGTGGATCAGCCGGTCGTCGATCCGGTACAGCTCAATGGCCACGTGGCGTCCCGAGCGTCACCTTGAGCGTCGGCGCGCCACGCTCGACGGCCTCCGCGGCCGCCTCTTCCGGCGAGAGCTGCGGATGCGTCACGAAGTGGAGCAGCGTGGGCAGGTTCACGCCGCTCACGACGATGACGTCGCGATCGCGAAGCAGCCGAAACGCCGCGATGTTGCAGCTTCCCGCCGGGAGATCGGTGAACACCACCCGGGCGCCCGTCTCGTCGACGAGCGCGCGCAACCGCACCTCGAGCTCGGCGCTGCTCAGCCCCGCATTCGACATCGCGACGAAGCAGTTTCCCATCCCCGTGATCTGCTCCACCGCGGACACGAGCCCCGCGGCGAGCTCTCCGTGCGCGAGCACGATCGATACAGGTTCACTCATCGTCTTCCGCCAGGTACTGGCGCACGTTGGCGGCCGTTCGCATGCGTCCGATCAGCCGCTCGTTGAACGCTTCGGCGGTGTTGATGCCGCTGAAGCGAAGCAGGTGGGTCATCGCCACGACCTCGGCGACGACGGTGATGTTCTTCCCCGGATTGAGCGGGATGACGGCGGTGGGAATCGGCACGTCGAGAATGCTCGTCGTCGCATTGTCGAGCCCCGTGCGGTCGAGCGTATCGGCCTTGTCCCACGCCTCCAGCTTCACCACGACCTCGATGCGCTTCTGCACGCGCACGGCGCGAACGCCGAAGATCGCCGGGACATCGACGATTCCCACGCCGCGAATCTCCATGTGGTGCCGCTGCATCTCGTGGCCGCGCCCAATGATGATGTCGTGGCCGCGCTTGGTGGCGATCACCAGATCATCGGCCACGAGCCGATGCCCGCGCTCGACCAGATCGAGCACGCACTCCGACTTGCCGATGCCGCTCTGCCCGATGAACAGCAGCCCCACGCCGTACACGTCCGCGAGCGAGCCGTGGAGCGTCGTCGTGGGCGAGAACTCCTCGGCGATCGCAGGCTTCACGCGCGCGTAGAACTCCGTGGTCTTGAGCGAGCTGCGGAGAATGGGCACGCCGCGCGCGCGCGACGCCTGCAACATTTCCTCTGGCACGCTCTGCCCCTTCGTGATGACGATGCACGGCACCTTGAAGGAGAAGAACAGCTCGAGCACCTTGCGCCGGCGGGTGGGCGTCAGCGACGCCAGATACGTCATCTCCGTCTCGCCGAACACGAGCACGCGGTGCGCCGGAAAGCGATCGACGTAGCCGGCGAGGACGAGCCCCGGGCTCGAGACCTCGCTGCTCAGGATCTCGCGCGAAAGTCCGGCGTCGTCGCTCAGGAGCTCGAGCTGCAGCGGCTCGCGCATGAGCTCGAGCACGCGCCCCACGGTGAATGGCTTTCTCATGGTCGCTGGCTCCGCATCACGCGCTCCGCTCCCCGATCACGCCCGTAAGGTGTGCCTCGGTTTGATCCGCGGCCGCCGTCCAGGTGAATCGCGACGCGAAGCGGCGGCCGGCGGCGCCGAGCGAGGCGACGAGCGCGGGGTCGTCCACCACCCGGCGCAGCGCGCTCGCGAGCGCGGCGAGATCGCCGTGGGGCACGAGGAATCCCGTTTCGCCATCGCGCACGGATTCCCTGAGTCCCGGCGAGTTCGATGCGACCACTGGCGTAGCGCAAGCCGCTGCCTCGAGATTCGTGATCCCCCACCCCTCTTTCGGCGACGTGAACGCGAGCACCCACGCGCTCCGCAGCAGCGCGACCTTCTCCGCCTCGGAGATGAACCCAAGAAACTTCACCCGCTCGCCGAGGTCAAGCGAGGCCGCCAGCCGCTCCAGCGCGGGGCGATGGTCGCCCGTGCCGGCGATCGCGAGCGTCGCCGTGGGATGCCGCATCGCCGCGAACGCCTGCAGCACGAGATCCACCCGCTTGTAGCGCTTGAGCCGGCCCAGGTAGACGACGAGCGGCACGGGCGACCGTTGCGCCGGATCCGGTGTGTAGACCTCCGTGTCGATCCCGGGATGGATCACCGCGATGCGCGAGCGCGGAATGCCCCGCGATGCCAGGTCGTCGGCCGTGCTCTCGCTGATCGCCTCGAACGGCACGTCGCGATACACTGTCGCGATGGGCTGCTCCTGCAGCCACACCGCCGCGGCGAGCGGCGGCGAGACCTCCTGGAACGCCGTCGTGCCGAAGAGGTGCGGCACCAGCGCCACCGCGTGCGGGGCTCCCCACCCGGGCGTCCAGAGCGGCACCTTGTTGATGTCCTCCACGAGCACGTCCGGAGCCATTGGCGCGAGCGTGCGGCGATAGTAGCCGCGCGCGACGAACTGGAAGCTGTAGCGTCCCCCAACGCGATGCACGTCGATGCCGTCGAGACGCGCGCGCGCCGCGCACCCCGCCCAGCCGCTGCACAAGAGCGAGATCTCGTGTCCGCGCGCCGCGAGGCGCCCGAAAATCTCGTGCAGATGAATCTCGGCGCCGCCCGCGTGCGGATTCTCCCGATCCTGCCAGTTGACGACGACCACCCGCACTAGAGCTTTCCCATCTGCCGCGCGAGCGCGTCGAGCACGCCGTTCACGAACCGCGCGCTCTGCGCGCTGCCGTAGCGCTCCGCGAGCTTCACTCCCTCCTGGATCACCACGCGCGGCGGCGTGTCGTCGAGCCCAAGCTCGGCGCTGCCCAGCCGAAGGACCGACCGCTCGATCGCCCCGATGCGCTCGAGGCGCCAGTTCACCGTGACCTCGCGCAGCGTGCGGTCGATGCTCGCGCCGCGGGCGATCACCGCGCGCACGAGCGTGGCCGCGCGCGTCCGCTCGGCCGCCGGCACGTGCAGGTCATCCCAGATCTGCGTGGCGACGCGTTCCAGCTGTTGTCCGGGGCGCATGTCCCACGCGTAGAGCGCCTGCAGCGCGCGTGCCCGTGCTCGTGTCTCAACCTTCGCGCGCACGCAACCTTTCGAAGAGGTCGATCATCTCGAGCGCGGCGAGTGCCGCGTCCCATCCCTTGTTGCCGTGCGAGCCGCCCGCGCGTGCCTCCGCCTGCTCCATCGTGTCGGTCGTGAGCAGCCCGAATCCGATCGGGACGTCGAAGTCCGCACCCGCCTCGGCGAGCCCGCGCGACGCCTCGCCGGCCACGAAATCGAAGTGCGGCGTCTCGCCGCGAATCACCGCGCCCAGCGCGACGATCGCGTGGTAGCGCTCGGTGGCGAGGAGCACGCGCGTGGCCGCCGGCAGCTCCCACGCGCCGGGCACCCACACCACGTCCACCTTGCTCGGATCGCCGCCGTGCTTCTGGATCGCCTCGAGCGCGCCGTCCACCAGACGCCGCGTCACGGTCTCGTTGAAGCGGCTCACGACCACGGCCACACGTCGCCCGGTCATGTTCGCGGTGCCCGCGTATTCCGTCATCAGTGTGCGAGCAGGTGTCCGAGCTTGCTGTGCTTGGCGAGCAGATAGTCCCGGTTCTCGGCGGTCTCCGGCGCGTGAATCGGCACGCGTTCCTCCACGTGCAGGCCGTATCCCTCGAGCCCCACGATCTTGCGCGGATTGTTCGTCATCGGGCGAATCGAGCGCAGCCCCAGGTCGAGCAGGATCTGCGCGCCGATGCCGTAGTTGCGGAGATCAGGCTCGAAGCCAAGTCGGGCGTTGGCCTCCACCGTGTCCGCGCCGCCGTCCTGGAGCGCGTACGCCTTGATCTTGTTGAGCAGTCCGATCCCCCGCCCTTCCTGGTCGAGGTAGACCACGACTCCCTTTCCCGCGGCCGCGATCTGCTGCATCGCGGCGTGCAGCTGCCACCCGCAGTCGCAGCGCAGCGATCCGAAGACGTCGCCGGTGAGGCACTTGGAGTGCATGCGCACCAGGATGCTCTCTCCCTGGTCCACGTCGCCGTGCACCAGCGCCACGTGCTCGCGATCGTCGACGTCGTTGCGGTAGCCGATGATGCGCCACGAGCCGAATTCGGTGGGCAGCTTGGCCTCGGCCACCCGATGGACGAGCCGCTCCGTCTGCAGCCGGTAGGCGACGAGCTGCGCCACGGTGATGAACTTGAGATGGTGCTTCGCCGCGAACTCCTCGAGCTGCGGGCGCCGCGCCGGGGCGCCATCGTGGTCCTGGAGGATCTCGCAGATCACGCCGGCCGGCGCGAGCCCGGCGAGCCGCGCGAGATCCACCGCGGCCTCCGTGTGACCCACGCGCTGCAGCACGCCGCCCTGGCGCGCCCGCAGCGGCTGCACGTGGCCGCCGTAGCGCAGCTCGTTTGGCCCGCTCTCCGGATCCGCCGCGACGCGAATGGTCTGCGCGCGATCCTGCGCGCTGATGCCGGTGGTAATGCCGAAGCGCGGCGCGGCGTCGATGCTCTGCGTGTACGCCGTGCGCAGCGCGTCCACGTTGTCCTCGGAGATGAGCGTGAGGCCGAGCTGGTCGCACCGCTCCTCGGTGAGCGCGAGGCAAATCAGCCCGCTCGCGCGCTTCGCCATGAAGTTGATGATCTCCGGCGTCACGAGCTCCGCGGCGCAGATGAGATCCCCTTCGTTCTCGCGATCTTCGTCGTCGGCGACGATGAGCATCTCACCGTTCCGCAGCGCCTCGATCGCGCTCTCTATGCTTGCAAATGTCATCGTCAGTCCTGGGCGTGCAGTGAGGACGGGAGTTGGAATGCCGCCTGATAGGGCGCCAGCATCCGGCGGGCGTACTTGCCGATCACGTCCCCTTCGATTTGAACCCGGCGCCCCTCACGGAGCTCGCCGAGCGTGGTGTGCGACAACGTGTATTCGATGAGCGACAGCTGCACGGTATCCGGCGCCGGGAGATCGTTCACCGTGAGGCTCACGCCATCCACGGCGAGCGAGCCGTGCGGGATCATGAGATCGCCGAGCGATTCGGGAATGGTCACGTTCACGATGCGCGCATCGCCCTCCATCCCGACGTACGACACCACGCCCACTCCGTCCACGTGGCCGAGCACGAGGTGCCCGCCGAACCGCGCGCCAGCCTGCATCGCGCGCTCGAGATTCACCCGCCTGCCCGCGCTCCAGTCCTCGATGGTGGTGCGCTCGAGCGTCGTCGTGACGGCGGCAACGGTGAACCAGCCGTCCCCGTGCTCGCGGACGGTGAGACACGCGCCATCGAGCGCGATGCTCTCGCCCGTCGCGAGATCGCGAAAGCCGCAGCGCACGCGCAGCTCACGCCCGGCGGGCGTTTGCCGCAGCTGCTCGATCGTGCCGACGTCCTCCACGAGCCCAGTGAACATGCGCGTCCACGATTCGATGTGACCGCTCAGTCGCGCGACGGCGGTGCGTACACCGTCATCGTGTCCGCGCCCACCTCGCGCCGCTCGAGCACGTGCCACCGCGGCGCGCGCTCGATCTCGGTCGGTGGCACGAAGTCGAAGGCGCCGAGGGCGCCCGCGCCGAGTATCACCGACCCCTGAAAGATAACCAGCCGGTCGACGTTTCCGGTCCCGAGCAACGCTCCCGCGAGGCGCGCGCCCCCCTCTACGAGCAGGGAACGCATGCCCGAGTCGCGGAGCGCGGCCAACGCCGCCGCGAGCGGCGCGGCCTGCATCACGCGCACCCCCATCGCCTCGAGACCCGCCGCGCGCGCGGACGCCGGACTTTCGGCCACCACGACGGTCGGCACCTCGCGCGCGGTGCGGGCGAGCACCGAGGTCACCGGCAGCCTGGCCTGACGGTCGAATATCACCCGCGTGGGTGGCACCCGCGGCGCCGGCACGTCGCGCACGGTGAGCGACGGATCGTCCGACAGCACCGTGCCGATGCCGACGGCGATCGCATCGCTCCCCGCGCGCATCTCGTGGACCATGCGCCGCGATTCCTCTCCCGTCACCCAGCGCGAGCGCCCGCCCGCATCGGCGAGCGCGCCGTCGAGCGAGAGCGCGAGCTTGAGCGTCACCCACGGCCGGCTCGACGCGAAGGAGTGAAAGAAGGGCGCGTTCAGCTCCCGCGCCTCGGGCTCCACCACGCCGACATCCACCGCGATCCCGACCGCGCGCAACCGCTCCACGCCGCCCGCCGCTTCCGGATTCGGATCGCGCGCCGCGACGACCACGCGCGCCACACGAGCCGCGATCAGCGCGTCGACGCACGGCGGCGTCTTGCCGGTGTGCGCGCACGGCTCGAGCGTGGCGTACACCGTCGCGCCGGCCGCGCGCGCGCCCGCCGCGCGCAGCGCCTCCACCTCGGCGTGCGGCGCCCCGTAGCGCGTGTGGTGCCCTGCGCCCACGATCTCGCCGCGTTGCACGACCACGGCACCGACCATCGGGTTCGGCGCCGTCTGCCCCCACCCCTTCCGCGCCTCGGCGATCGCGCGATTCATGAACACCGCATCGTCGCGCGCCGTCGCGCCATCGATGGGCGCAGCTGGCCGTTCAGAATCCAAGGCGGATGCCGAGCGAGCCGTAGGTGCGCGCCGCGCTCGCGCCGGTGTCGAACGTGTTGAACGTCCTCACGTTTCCGCCGGACACCCGTCCGATCTCCGCCACGAAGTGCGCGAGAAGCAGGTTGAACGAGACGTCGGCGAAGATGTTCGTGCGCGTGGGAGAGATATGGAGCGCGATCGGCGACTCCGGGGTGTTGCCGTCGACGTCGTACGTGAGCGAGGCCCGCGTATCGTACTCGTCCTGCCCCACTCCCGCCGCGAGCCCGAGAAACAGCACCTTCTTGCTCGCCGTGAGGCGCCACTGTTTGGTACGGATGCGATAGTCGGTGATGCTCACGGAGTTTCCCGAGTTGTCCTCGCCGCTGAGCTCCGCCGTGGGGAGATCGCGCACCATGTACGACACGCCGACGCCGGGCAACAGCAGCGATTCCTGGATGATGCCGAGGCGGCCGCCGAAGCCGAGCTTCCACTTGTCGTCGGACGCGCCGACGTGCAAGGAGTGCTGCGTGTAGCTCGGCAGGTACGACACGTTCACGAGCGCGTCGAGTCCGCCCACGCGCGTCACCCCCGCCGGGAATCCCTTGAACAGGCCGATCGCTAAGTCCACCGCGGGCAATCCCACCCATCTCTCGTCGGTCGGGATGCGGCTGGACACCGGGGGACCCGAGATCACCTCGATCTCGTTCACCGACGGGATCGTCGCCTTCATCACGTTGGCGCGCACGCCGACGGAGAAATGTCCGAGTCCGCCGAGCGTGCCGCCCTGCCCCAGCGTCGGATTGCCCCCGGCGACCCACGTGCCGAGCTGCATGTTCATGTAGTTGAACAGATCTGCCACTTTCTGGCAGGCGTCGCCGCCCTGGTGCAGGGCGCCGATGATCGCGGGGTCGGTGCAGTGCTCGTCGATGGATCCGGATCCGGACTGCGCCTCGATCGCCGGCGCGGTGCCCAGGACGCCGAGAACGAGCAACGTACCGAGGCGAGGTCTCATTGTGTGTCGGGAGGGTTGAGGGAGGAGAACTGATTCACCGCAGAGGACGCCGAGGACGCAGAGGACACAGAGGACACAGAGGACCACCGAGTGTGCGGACAGCGTTCGGTATTCAATTCAGAGACCGATTCGTTTCTCTTTTTATTTCCTCTGCGTACTCCGCGTACTCCGCGTCCTCTGCGTCCTCTGCGGTAATGCAGTTTCCCACGCTCTTCCCTCTACCCTACCCGAAATTCACCATCCCCGTTCCGCGTCGCGTCTCCCCCAGCACCCACGCGGGCACGCCGGCCGCCGTCGCGTGCGCGATCACCGAGCCGGCGGAGGACGCGTCCGCGATGACGATCATGCCGACACCCATGTTGAACGCGCGCAGCATCTCGTCGCGCGCCACGCCGCCGGCCCGTTCGAGCGCGAGGAATTCGTTCGGCACCTGCCAACTGCCGGTATCCACCACCGCGTCGACATCCGCGGGCAGCGCGCGCACCAGATTCCCGGGAATGCCCCCGCCCGTGATGTGCGCCATCGCATGGACCATTCCCAGCGCGGGACGGAGCGCCGAGAGATACGATCGGTGCACGCGCAGGAGCACGTCCGCCACCGTACCCTGGGCGCCGGGAAAGGTGTCGTCCGGCCCGAGGTGCATGCGATCGGCCACGATGCGGCGGGCCAGCGAGTAGCCATTGGTGTGCAGCCCCGAGCTCGCGAGGCCGATGAGCGTATCGCCCGCGCGCACCCGAGAAGGGCCGAGCACGGCCGACTCTTCCACGCATCCCACGATGAAGCCCGCCAGATCGTAGTCGGGCGGGGTGTACAGCCCCGGCATCTCCGCGGTCTCGCCACCGGCCAGCGCGCAGCCGTTCTCGCGGCATCCGGCCGCCACGCCCCGCACCACGCTCTCGACGACGGCCGGCACGAGCGCGCCGAACGCGACGTAGTCGAGAAAGAAGAGCGGCGTCGCGCCCTGCACCAGGATGTCGTTCACGCAGTGATTGACGAGATCGTGCCCGATCGTGTCGTGGCGGTTCGCGTCGATCGCCAGCTTGATCTTCGTGCCGACGCCGTCGGCGCTCGACACGAGGAGCGGCGCGCGCATCCCCTCCGGCATGCGGAACATTCCGCCGAAGCCGCCGAACGCGCCGCGCATCCCCGCGGTGTACGTCGACTCCACGAGCGCCTTGATGCGGTGCTTCGCCTCATCCGCCGCGTCGATGTCGACCCCCGCCGCGCGATAGTCGAGCCGCTCGCTCACGGCGCGAGCTCGCGCTCGAAGGCGACCAGCGCGCGGAACTCCTCGATGCGCGCGAAGAGATCGTCCTGCGTGATCTCGAAAAAGCGATCCACCGAAAAGCGCTCGACAGCGAACGATCCCATCGCGCACCCGCACACCACCGCGCGACGCATGCTCTCCTCGCTCAGATCGCCGTTGCGCGCGAGGTAGCCGAAGAAGCCCCCCGCAAAGGAGTCGCCGGCGCCCGTGGGATCGAACACGCTCTCGAGCGGATACGCCGGCGCGAAGAA
>Ga0070679_100003411_pt1 | contig 14552 bp, 14 predicted proteins | sample KBSC63BmetaG_FD_65652 | JGI IMG/M metagenome (GOLD analysis project Ga0070679, IMG submission 65652) | Corn rhizosphere microbial communities from Kellogg Biological Station, Michigan, USA - KBS C6-3B metaG | ecosystem: Host-associated > Plants > Roots > Rhizosphere | place: USA: Michigan... | reverse complement strand
CAGCGGTGGCGGCGTCCATCGAGCCCGCGAGCAATGCAGCGACAGCGCAAGCGGCAAGCATCGAGCGAATGAGTGGTGCGATCATGGTTCCCCCGTTCAAAATTTGCTCGAAGCGCGACAGCGCGCTCCTCTTTACCCTGCTTCCTATTTCGTCAGGCCGAGCCGAACCGCGAGGGGCGGCCCGACGAAGGTCATGCCGCATTGCGCGCCAACCGCCGCGAATTTTGCCGGATCGGGCGGCGTGCCGTCTTCCGTGAGCTTGACGAAGAACGCATCGAGCCCGCCCGGCGTCATGACGTTGCATAGCTTCACCGGCGGCTGATCCTTCCGCGTGTTGTCGAACGTATGCGGCACTCCGGGCGGCACGGAGGCGAAGTCGCCGGGCTTCAGCTCGATCACCTCGTCGGCGATTTGCACGGTCAACACCCCTTCGACAACATAGAAGGTGTCGTGCTGCAACTCGTGGACATGAAGCGGCGGACCGCTGAGATAATCCATGTTAACGACCAGGAAGTCGAACGGGGCGCCGGTCAGGCTGCCATGCTTGAAAAGCGGGCTCGCGGGCCCGTATCTCTCGCCCTCCGCGGCGCGGATCACCTGTGCTTGCGCCATCCTGTCCCTCCTCTGTCCAGCCCCGCGCCCCTGTCGCGGCACGCTTCGGCCCGGGAAGAATGGCGCCGGCGCGCTCCTGCGGTCCAATGGCATTTTGATATAGTGACCATGCCTATGAAGAATTTATCGGCCATCGATCTCAACCTGCTGGTCGCCTTCGACGCCCTCCTCGCCGAGCGGAACGTGACGCGCGCGGCGCGGCGCATCGGCTTGAGCCAGCCAGCGCTGAGCAAAGCGCTGCAGCGGCTGCGCGACATTTTCGATGACCCGCTGTTCGAGCGCCGCGACGGGATCATGCAGCCGACCGCCCAGGCCCTCAAATTGAGCCAGCCCGTGCGGCGTGCGCTCGATGAAATCCAGGCGGCGCTCGCGCCCGAGGATTTCGATCCGGCCCGGGCGCAGGCGATTGTCACCCTCGGCCTCGTCGATTATTACGAGGTGCTGCTTTTGCCGGCCTTGCTGAATGAATTGCAGCGCAGCTCTCCCGGCATCACCCTGGCGGCGAAGCGCACCGACCGGCTTCGGGTCTACGATCAATTCGCCCGCAACGAGATCGATTTCGCCATCGTGCCGATCTCCGAGAGCGTCACCGAGCTGCATGCGGAGCCGCTCAGCGTCGAAGAGGCCGTAACCTTGGCGGCGGAAGGAAATCCGATCGCGGAGACTCTCACCCTCGAGCGCTTCGCCGCCGCCGGCCATGTCGTCGTCGCAACCGAAGGCCAGGGCGTCGGACGGATCGATGCGCTCCTCGCGGCGCGCGGCTTGCGGCGCCGCATCGCGCTCACCCTGCCGAACTTCACCAGCGTCCCCTTCATCATCGGCGGCAGCGATCTCATCACCACCATGCCGCGCTGCCTCGGGACCCGCCTCGCAGCGGAGGCGCGGATCGTTTGCCTCCCGCCGCCACTGCCGGTGCCGCCCGTGACGATCCATCTCGCCTGGCATCCGCGCAGCGGCGCTTCGCCGCTCCATCGCTGGATGCGGACGCGGATTAAGGCCATCGCCGCCGGAATGTAAGGTCGCCCGTTCCGGGCAGAGGCGCTCAGGCCGTGCTCGAGGCGGTTTCCTTGGCGAGCGCCGCTTGGGCCGCGGCCAATCTTGCGATCGGCACGCGATAGGGCGAGCACGAGACGTAGTCGAGCCCGACCTCCTGGCAGAACCGCACCGAGGCCGGATCGCCGCCATGCTCGCCGCAAATGCCGAGCTTCAGATTGCGCCGGGTGCGCCGGCCTCGCTCGGTCGCGATCTTCATCAGCTCACCCACGCCGTCGCGGTCGACGCTGACGAAGGGATCGTGATCGATGAGACCCTGCTTCAGATAAGCATCGAGGAAGCTGCCGGCATCGTCGCGCGACAGGCCGAAGCAGGTTTGCGTCAGGTCGTTGGTGCCGAAGCTGAAGAATTCGGCCGCCTCGGCGATGTCGCCAGCGCGCAGCGCGGCGCGCGGCAGCTCGATCATCGTGCCGACGAGATAATCGAGCTTGGCACCGGTCTCGGCGCTAACCGCGGCGGCGATGCGATCGATCATCGCCTTCAGCACGTCGAATTCTTTCTTCGTCGCGATCAGCGGGATCATGATCTCGGGCACGAGCTTGCCGCGTTTCTCCTTGAGAACCGCCGCGGCCGCCTCGAAGATCGCGCGCGCCTGCATCTCGTAGATTTCGGGCGCGGTGATCGCGAGCCGGCAGCCGCGATGCCCCAGCATCGGATTGGCCTCGTGCAGCGTCGCCGCGCGATGGCGCAGGAACCCCATATCCTTGCCGGTCGCCGCGGCCACTTCCTGCATCTCGGCGTCGGTCTTGGGCAGGAATTCATGGAGCGGCGGATCGAGCAGGCGGATCGTCACCGGCAGTCCGTCCATGATGCGGAACAGCTCTTCGAAATCGCCGCGCTGCATCGGCAGCAGCTTGGCCAGCGCTTTTTTGCGGCCTTCGGCATCGTCCGCCATGATCATCTCGCGCACCGCGATGATGCGGTTGCCGTCGAAGAACATATGCTCGGTACGGCAAAGCCCGATGCCCTCGGCGCCGAAGCGGCGCGCGTTCTTCGCATCGGTCGGCGTATCGGCATTGGCGCGCACACCCATGGAGCGAACCTTGTCCGCCCATTCCATGAGCGTTGCGAAATCGCCGGACAATTCTGGTTGGATGGTCGGAACCTCGCCGAGCATCACTTCGCCGGTCGAGCCGTCGATGGTGATGATCTCGCCGGCTTTGACCTGCTTGCCCTTGGCCGTGAGGCTCTTGGCGGCGTAATCGACGCGCAGATCGCCCGCGCCCGCAACGCAAGCGCGGCCCATGCCGCGGGCCACCACGGCGGCATGGCTGGTCATGCCGCCGCGCGTCGTCAAAATGCCGCGCGCCGCGTGCATGCCGTGAATATCCTCGGGGCTGGTCTCGATACGCACCAGGATGACCGCCTCGCCCTTTTGCGCCTGCGCCTCGGCTTCGTCGGCAGAGAACACCACCCGGCCCGACGCGGCGCCGGGCGAAGCCGGCAAGCCGCGCGCCAGCACCGTCTTCGCCGCTTTCGGATCGAGAGTCGGATGCAGCAGCTGGTCGAGCGACAAGGGCTCGATGCGCTGGATCGCCTCGTTCTGCGTGATGAGGCCCGAATTCGCCATGTCCACCGCGATCTTCAGCGCCGCCGGCGCGGTGCGCTTGCCGTTGCGCGTCTGCAGCATGTAGAGCTTCTTCTGCTGCACGGTGAACTCGATATCCTGCATGTCGCGGTAATGCGCCTCGAGCGTGTGGCGCACCTTTTCGAGCTCGGCGAAGACCTGCGGCATCACCTCTTCCATCGCCGGCAGGGTCGATTTGTTGGCCTTCTTGCCGGCGATCGTCAGATGCTGCGGCGTGCGGATGCCGGCAACCACGTCCTCGCCTTGGGCGTTGACGAGATACTCGCCGTAGAATTCCGGCGCACCGGTCGAGGGGTTGCGGGTGAAGGCAACGCCCGTCGCGCAATCATCGCCCATATTGCCGAACACCATCGCCTGGACATTGACGGCGGTTCCCCAATCCGCGGGGATTTCGTGCAGCCGGCGATAGGTGATCGCGCGCTGATTCATCCAGGAGCCAAATACCGCACCGATCGCGCCCCAGAGCTGCTCTTCGGGGTCTTGCGGAAAGTCGCGGCCGAGCTCGCGCTTTACCAGCGCTTTGTATTCGTCGATGACGCTCTTCCAATCGGCGGCGGTGAGCTGCGTGTCGAGGGTGATGCCGGATTCGAGCTTGGTGTTCTCGATCACCTCTTCGAAATGATGATGCTCGACGCCCAGTACCACCTGGCCATACATCTGGATGAAGCGGCGATAGGAATCATAGGCGAAACGCTCGTCGCCGCTTTTCTTCGCCAAGCCCAACACCGTCGCATCGTTGAGACCGAGATTGAGCACCGTGTCCATCATCCCAGGCATCGAGGCGCGCGCGCCCGAGCGGACCGAGACGAGCAGCGGATTGGCCTGATCGCCGAAGCGCGCGCCGACGCGCTCCTCGACCTGGCGCAGCGCCGCCGCGACCCGCTCCTTCAGCTCCTTGGGATAGGATTTGTCATGGGCATAAAAATAGGTGCAGACCTCGGTGGTGATGGTGAAGCCCGGCGGCACTGGCAGGCCGAGACTCGACATTTCTGCGAGGTTGGCGCCCTTGCCGCCCAGCAAGTTGCGCATATCGGCGCGCCCTTCCGCGCTGCCACCGCCAAAACTATAGACCCACTGCGCCATGGTCAGCCCTCGATTTGCGAAAAATCCGCCACCCGGTTGAGCGTGTCGCGAATCTGCGACAGGAGCCGCAACCGGTTCACCCGAAGCGCCCGAGATTCCTCCGAATTGCCCGGCACATTAACGGTGACCCTGTTAAAAAATTCATCCACAGGCGCGCGCAAAACGGCCAGCGCCGCCATGGCGCCCGCGAAATCCTCGCCCATCAACGCTTCTTGGCTGCGGGCGGTTGCATCCCGCAACCTTCGGTCGAGAGCGCGCTCTTCCTCGAGCTGGAAGAGATCGCGGTCGGGCGCGGCGTCATGGCGCGCCTTATCCTTGTCTTCCTCGATGCGGACGATGTTCGCGGCGCGGCGATAAGCAATCAGCAGATTGGCGCCGTCCTCGCTTTGAAGGAAGAAACCGAGCGCATCGACGCGCTTCCGGAGGCGCACCAGATCGTCTTCGCCCAAGGCGAAGACCGCGGCAATGAGATCGTGGCGCACGCCCTCGTCGCGCAGCGCGACTTTGAGACGGTCGGCGAAGAAGTCGAGGAGCGGGCCGGTCGGGTCAGCCCCGAGCGCGGCGCCGTCTTCGGCGCGAATGACATGCGCCCCATGGAAAATCTCGCGCAGCGAAAGCCGCAGGCGATTCTCGAGGATCAGCCGGATCACCCCCAAAGCCGCGCGCCGCAGCGCATAGGGATCGCGCGATCCGGTCGGCGTCTCGCCGATCGCGAAGAAACCGGCAAGAGTGTCGATCTTGTCGGCCAGCGCCAGGGCGACGCTCACCGGCGCGCTGGGACAGCGATCGCTCGGGCCGAGGGGCGAGTAATGCTCGGCGATCGCTTCGGCGACCTCCTTCGCCTCGCCGTCATGGAGCGCGTAGTAGCGGCCCATTACGCCCTGAAGCTCGGGGAACTCGCCCACCATACCGGTCGAGAGATCGGCTTTGGCGAGCCGCGCCGCGCGCCGCAGCTTTTGCGGATCGGCCTTGAGCGACGGCGCAAGCGCCGCGGCAAGCTTTTCGACACGCTCGACTTTCTCGAGTACCGAGCCGAGCTTGGCATGAAAGACCCGCTCCTTGAGCTTCGGCACGCGGCTCTCGAGCGTCGTCTTGCGATCTTGGTCCCAGAAGAATTTCGCGTCCGACAGGCGCGCGCGCAGCACGCGCTCATTGCCGGCGATGATTGCCGTGCCGCCATCCTCGGCGATCATGTTGGCGACCAGGAGAAAGCGCGGCGCGAGCGCGCCTTTCGCGTCGAGGCAGGCGAAATATTTCTGATGCGCGCGCATCGAGGTGGTGAGCACTTCGGCCGGCAGCGCCATGAAGTCCGGCTCGATCTTCCCCATCATCACGACCGGCCATTCGACGAGGCCCGTCACCTCATCGAGCAGCGCCGCATCCTCTTTGATTTTGACGCCGGCTTTGGCCGCCGCGCCCGCGAGCCCTTCGGCGATCATGTGGCGCCGCTCGGCGGCATCGAGCACGACGTGGAAATCGCGCAGCTCTTTGCGGTAATCGGCGAAATTGCGCACGGAGAAATGCGCTTTCGACAGGAAGCGATGGCCGCGCGTCGTCATGCCGACGGGAATGTCGCCGAGATCGAGCTTCAGAACGCGGTTGTCGAGGATCGCAAGCACGCTCTCGATCGGCCGCACCCAGCGGAAGGGCGCCGCCGGAAAGCGCATCGATTTGGGCCAGGGGAAGGACTCGATGATCGCGCGCAGAATGCCGGGCAGAATCTCGGCGGTGACCTGCCCTGCGCGCTCGATCACCGCGAAATAGAACTCGCCCTTGTCGGTCGCGCGTTTCTCGCATCGATCGAGCGAGGACAGCCCCGCGGATTTGAGAAAGCCCTGCACCGCCGCCTCGGGCGCACCGACGCGCGGGCCGCGGCGCTCCTCCTTGGAGCCTGGCTGCGTTGCGGGCAAGCCCTCGGCAAGGAGCGTCAGCCGCCGCGGCGTAACGAAGGAGACGAGGCGCGACGCGCGGAGATGCGCCTCGTCGAACGCGACCTCGGCAAGGCGGCGCAGCTCCTCGGCGGCGATCCCCTGCATCCGCGCCGGGATTTCTTCGGTCAAGAGTTCGAGAAGCAGCTCGGCCATGGATCAACCCATGCCGCTTTCTCTTCTCGTCACCCCCGCGAAAGCGGGGGCCCGGGGCAGCAACTCGCCGCCCGCCCTGGATTCCCGCTGGCGCGGGAATGACGAAGAAGCAACGCTGCACGCGCCCATCACTCGCCCTGCTCCGCGAGCCAGCCTTCGCAGCATGCTTTGGAGAGCGCCCGCACGCGGCCGATATAGGCGGCGCGCTCGGTCACCGAGATGACACCGCGCGCGTCGAGAAGATTGAAGCAGTGGCTCGCCTTGATGCACTGGTCATAGGCCGGCAGCGGCAGTTTCCTGCCGAGGAGCGCGTTGCATTCCGCCTCGGCGTCGCCGAAATGGCGGAACAGGCGCTCAGTATCGGCATACTCGAAATTGAAGGCGGAGAATTCCTGCTCGGCGCGCTTGAAGACATCGCCATAGCGAACACCCGCGCCGTTGTAATCGAGCTCGTAGACGTTCTCGATGCCCTGGACATACATCGCAAGCCGCTCGAGCCCATAGGTGAGCTCGGTCGAGACCGGATCGCACTCGATGCCGCCGACCTGCTGGAAATAGGTGAACTGCGTCACCTCCATGCCGTCGAGCCAGACCTCCCAACCGAGGCCCCAGGCGCCTAAGGTCGGGCTTTCCCAGTCATCCTCGACGAAGCGGATGTCGTGGCGGCGCGGATCGATCCCGAGCGCGTCGAGACTCTTCAGATAAAGTGCCTGGCTGTCGGCCGGCGCCGGCTTCAGGATCACTTGAAACTGATAGTAATGTTGCAGCCGGTTCGGGTTTTCGCCATAGCGCCCATCCGCCGGGCGGCGCGAGGGCTGCACGTAAGCTGCTTTCCATGGCTTCGGCCCGAGCGCGCGTAAAGTCGTCGCCGGGTGAAAGGTGCCGGCCCCCATCTCGATGTCGTAAGGCTGGAGAATGACGCAGCCCTGCGCGGCCCAGAATTTTTGCAGGGTGAGGATGAGCGCCTGGAAGCTGGTGCTTGCTGAAGCCTCCGCCGCCATCAAGGAATCCGGGAAAAGTTGAGGGTGCGCCGCAACATATCGGGCGTCTTGGCGAGGGTCAAGCAAGCCGATGCCCGCGCGCTCAGTGCGAATCGCGCTCGCGCGTGATCAGAAAGAAGATCATGTCCCACGCGTTTCGCATCCCGGCCAGCAGGATGAGGATGAAGCCGACGGCCAGAACGTCGACGGAGGTTTCCTCCTGCCGCAACGCCATCGCCGCCGCCCAGGCGATGACGGCATAGCCGATCAGGGGCACGAGCCCGTACCACAAGCGGTCGATGCCATCGACATTCCGGCGCCTGACGCGCAAGGCAATCACCGCCGAATAGGCAAGGCCGGCAGCGCTGCCGAGCCCATAGATCAGCCCGAAAGACAGCGATCCGAGGCTCGGCGCGACGATGACCGCGCAGCCGAACAAAACCGTCGCAAGATGGATCGTGGTCGGCGTCAGGAAGGGCCGCGCGGCGATGGCGCGCTCTTCGGTCAAATAGCCGCTGCCGATCGAGACGACGATGAACATCGCGCCAATGAGCGTCGCCGAGGCCGTCCCCAGCACGATGTAGAAATCGTGCCAATCCTTGAGCGCATCGAGCGCAGTCGAAGCCATGCCGCGCGCTTCAACCGCCCCAAGGGCAGTTCGGCTTGCCGCACTTCTTGGCGCCCTCGGCGGCAACGAAAGCACCGCATTGGGCGCATTTCACCAGGTCCTCGACCGGGCGCGCGCTCCCGCCCCGCCGTGCCGCCTGGCGCCGCGCGACATCGGCGCGAACGTCGCGCCGGATCGCCTCGATCCGCGCCGCATATTTGAAGCCGTACCAGACGACGCCGATCAGCACGACGAGAACGAGCAGCTTTCCGAGGCTGAGGCCCAGCATGCGGCGCTCAGCCTTTCGCCGCGGTGCGCCGCAGCGCCCACGCGATGCTGCGATGGAGCCAGTCGGGTGCGATCTGGTGGTCGGCGTGATGGAGGCAGAGCTCAAGGCGCTTGCCGCTCGTGCAGCGCGTCCAACTCTCGCAATCGAGATCGCCGTCCTTCGTCTTGCGGTCGGGTGCAGCGGCACAGCCGTCGGCTGCCTCGAGAATGGCGAAGCCCTTATCGAGATCGCCTTGCCGGAAGCGTCCGTCAAAGAGCGCGCGGCCTGTCATCGGGAAGGTGTGATCGTTGAGCGCATGGGTATGGCGCAGATCGAAAGCGCCGCTTTCGCAGCGTGTCGGATAGGGCGTCCAGAAATCGCCCGAGAACGGCAGGAAAGCGGCAAAGCCCTCGGCACCATGGCAGGCGAGATCCCACACCATCGAGCCGCCGATCGAAAATCCCGCGGCGAAGACCCGCGCGCGGTCGACCGGCCAGCGCTGCTCTGCATCCGCGACGACCGCATGAAGGAAGGCGATATCGTCCCGCGCATGTCGCGGCGCACCCCGATGCGACCAGCCCTTATTGATACCGTCGGGCACGAGCATGAGCGCACCAAGGCTGGTGACAGCCGCGACCAGCGCGGCATCGCCCGTCACCATGGCGCTGTCCTCTTGGTAGCCATGGAGATAGAGCACGGCGGGCAAAGCATGTTTGCCGTCCCAGTCCTGCGGCGCTACCGCGCGATAAGTGCCGCCCGGAATCGTGATAAGCCGCGGCTCGGCATGCGCCGCGCAGGCCAACAGCGCGATGCCGACGGCGCAGAGAAGCCAGCGCGTCAAAGCCCGAACCGCGCCCAGATCAGGCGCTCCTCGACCCGCGCCAACAGATCGCCCGCGGCATCGCCGAGATCGGAGCGGCGGCGCCAGGCGAGCCGCGCCAGCAGCGAGCGCCGCCGCTCCGGCTCGATCACGCGCAGCCGCACCGTGTCGCCGAAGAGCTGGCGGGCGATGCCGCGCACCTCGCCGATGCCGTCGATGAGGCCGAGCGACAGGGCGCGCCGGCCGGTGAAGACCTCGCCGCCGAAGAGCTGCGCCTCCTCGCCTTTGAGCTTGGCGCCCCGACGCTGGCGGACCAGCTCCTTGAAGCTCTCATGCAAATCCTGCTGCAGCATCTTCAGCCTTGCGACGTCGCGCGGCTCTTCGGGCAGGAAGGGATCGAGCAGGGATTTGTCCTCGCCCGCGGTATAGAGGCGCCGCTCGATGCCGAGCCGTCCCAACACGCTGGCAAAGCCGAAACCGGCGGTCACCACGCCGATCGAGCCGAGCAGCGAGGTGTCCTCGGCATAAATCTCGTCCGCGGCAAGCGCCAGCCAATAGCCGCCCGAGGCCGCGACATCCTCGGCAAAGGCGAGGACCGGCACCGCGGTCTCGGCGGCAAGCTGGCGGATGCGGCGATAGAGCAAAGCCGATTGCGCGGGCGAGCCGCCGGGGGAGTTGACCGCGAGCGCGACCGCCTTGACGCCGCGCAGCTTGAACGCACGCTCGAGCGCGCCCGCATAGCGCCGCAGCGACAAGCCGCGCCGGCCGCGCAGCCCGATCACGCCGTCGAAGCGCAGCACGGCGACGACCGGCTCAACGCGGCGCCACGGCATGGGCGGCAATCGCTCGAGAAAGCGCGCCGGCATCTAGGCGCCCAGGTCGAGAGCGCCGCCGCGGCGCAGGATCGCCTCGGCCGCATCGGTGTTTTGGCCATCCGGCTCGTGCAAAGCGAGGCCGGGAAGCAGCCGCAGCGGCGCGGCGCTGCCCTTGCGCGCCTGGACGAGAATGCGCTTGGCCGGCTTGCCCGCGCCGGCCCAGAGCGGGAACACCGCCACCCCGCCCGCCCGTCCCGCCAATTCGCCGAGCAACGCCGCGAGCCGGTCGGCGCGATGGATGAAGGTGATCGTGCCGCGCCCGGAAGCCATGGCAAGCGCGAACCGCACCCAGGCGGCGAGATCGGCCTCGCCTTCGATCGCGGCTTCGGCCTTGCCGCGATCCGGCGATGGCGAAGCCTTGCCGGCTTCGAGAAACGGCGGATTGGCCATCACATGCGCGAATGCGCCGGGCTCGAGCCGGGGCGGCGGCCGCAGCAGGTCGCCCGCCATCGCAGTGATCCGCGCGCCGAGATCGTTCAAGATAATGTTGTCGCTTGCCAGCCGGACGAGATCGCGCTGGCGGTCGAAGGCGACGACGCGGCAGGTCGGTACCCGGGCCGCCAGGCAGAGGCTCGCAGCACCGACGCCGCAGCCCACATCGAGCACGATCTCGCCCGCGCTCGCCGGCACCGCCGCCGCCAGCAGCACCGCGTCGATCGCGACGCGAAACCCGTCGCGCGGCTGGCGCAGACGCACCGCGCCGCCGAGGATCGCGTCTTCGCTGATCTCGGGCGCGGGCATGGCGCCATTCACGGCGCCGCCTCCGCCTCGCGGATCACCGCGCGGGCACGCAGCTCGTCGGCCTCGAGAACCATCAGGCGGCGGGGGATGGCGCCGATGCTGCCCTCCATGATGCTGGTATAGCCGTCGAGCACGATCGCTTCGATCCCGGCCGCGGCCAAGAGAGCCTGCAACCACGAGAGCCGAACGGTATCGTTGGTGCGCATCAATTCCCGCATCTTATGTCCTGACTTGCCCGGCAGGCAGGGCCGCACGGGCTTGACCGTCGCGGCAAGCGTTCTATGCTCGCCGGAGGTCGAGGTTCCGTCAAGCAAGGGAATGAGGCGCGAACGTGGCACTGGCAGTCCCTGCCGCAGACGAAACGACCAGGCCGACAGCGTCGCTCGACCGATTGACCGCGCTTCTCACCGCCGATCTCGCGCGCGTCAACGCGCTCATCGTCGAGCGCATGCAAAGCCCGGTCGCGCTCATCCCGCAGCTCGCGGGTCATATCGTCGCAGCCGGCGGCAAGCGCCTGCGGCCGATGCTGACGCTCGCGACATCGCGGCTCTGCGGCTATCGCGGCGAGCGCCACGTTGCCTTGGCGGCGGCAGTCGAATTCATCCACACCGCGACGCTGCTGCATGACGACGTGGTCGATGCGAGCGATTTGCGCCGCGGCCTTGCCACCGCGAACGCCGTCTGGGGCAACAAGCCCTCCGTTTTGGTGGGCGATTTCCTTTTCAGCCGCGCTTTCCAGTTGATGGTCGAGGACGGCTCGTTGCGCGTCCTCGATATCCTGTCGCGCGCCTCGGCGGTAATCGCCGAGGGCGAGGTGTTGCAGCTCGTCACCTCCAACGATCTCGCCACCACCGAGGCGGCCTATCTCCAGGTGATCAACGCCAAGACGGCGCAGCTTTTTGCCGCGGCAAGCCGCATCGGCGCCGTCCTCGGCGAGCGCTCGGCCGCCGAGGAAGCGGCGCTCGAAACCTATGGGCGCAATCTCGGCATCGCCTTTCAGCTGATCGACGACATGCTCGATTATTCGGCGCGGCAGGCGGAGCTCGGCAAGACGGTCGGCGACGATTTCCGCGACGGCAAGATCACCCTGCCGGTGGTGCTCGCACTGCGCGCGGCCGACGAGCGCGAGCGGCGCTTCTGGTGCCGCACCCTCGAGCGCATGGAGCAGCGCGAGGAGGATCTGCCGCACGCGATCGAGCTGATGCGTCAGCACGGCGCGCTCGCCGCGACCCTGGAGCGCGCCCGCGAATACGGCGCCGCCGCGCGCCGCGCCCTCGCCGCCTTCCGCGAGGGACCAGAGCGCGCCGCGCTCGAGGAAGCGATCGATTTCTGCCTCGCGCGCGGCTATTAGGTGCGCCCCTTGCGACTTACCGGTTGCGGCCTGCTCGGCTTCGGGCTATATCGCGCGGCGCCGGAGTGTAGCTCAGCCTGGTAGAGCACCGCTTTCGGGAGGCGGGGGCCGGAGGTTCGAATCCTCTCACTCCGACCAGCTTGCGTCGAGCCCATTCCCGCCCAAGCGTGCCCCGAGAGGCCTTCGCCGCGGGGCGGCGCACTTTAGCGTGAAATTAACCAAAGCGGTCCAACCTGCTCTTGTTGCGCAGCAGCAAGGCCGTTAAGATTCTCCGGCGAGATTCAAGCGTCGCATGGCAATACGCGGTCAACAAAGCGAGCCAACCGAGCTCCATCCGGGCGTGAGCGTGCGCGAGGCCGCGCGCGTTGTCGAGTTGGAGAAATGGGCTTGGGGACGAGCGCGCGCGCTGCGCATCTTCTACAGCCACCTGACCGCCTATGTGGTCATCAATTTCGTCTTGTTCATCATCGATTCGACATCCGCCGGCCCGATGTGGTTCTACGCGCCGCTGGTCGGTTGGGGTTTGGTGATCTGCCTGCACGCGCTTCACGCCTATGAGCTCCTGCCCTGGACCACCCAGGATTGGGAGAAGCGCAAGGTGAGAGAGCTCATCGATGAAAAGCTTCGGCGGCATTGATGCGCGCCTCGGCCAGCGCGCCGGGCGTGAACGGCCCGACGTCCGCGGTGCGGCGCTGGGCCCTTTGATGAGAGGTTTTTCAGTTCGATGATGTTGCGACGTTCCTCTTGGCTCGCTGCGCTTCTCGCGCTTGCGCTTGTCGGCTGCAGCAACAGCGCTCCCCATCCGGCCGCCCAAGGCGATCCCGATCTAGCGCTCTATCGCTCGGTGCTGCAGCGCGTGCGGTCGAGCTATGTCGATCCGGTGAGCAACGATCGGCTGATCGACAATTCGCTGAAAGGCATGCTGACCGGCCTCGATCCCCATTCGGACTATATGAGCGAGGCCGAATACCAGGAGATGCTCGACGACAGCGCCGGAGAGTTCGCCGGCATCGGCGCGGAGCTCACGCGCGACGATTCCCACCCGATGGTGATCTCGCCGATCGACGATACGCCCGCGGCGCGCGCCGGCATCCGCGCCGGCGACGTAATCCTGCGCATCAATGGCGAGCTGACCGACGGCATGAGCCTCAAGGACGTGGTCACGGTCCTGCGCGGTCCCGCCGACAGCACGGTGCGCCTCACCATCGGGCGCAAGAACGAGCCGCCCTTCGACGTGACGCTGACGCGCGCGATCATCCGCGTCGATTCGGTGAAGTCGCAGCTCGAGGCGAACGGCATCGGCTATATCCGCATTACCAGCTTCACCGAGACGACGCAGCGCGAGGTCAGCCACGCGCTCGATGAGCTGCAAAGCCAGAATCACGCTCGGCTCCAGGGCCTGGTGCTCGATCTGCGCAACGATCCGGGCGGGCTGCTCGATCAGGCGGTGCGCGTCGCCGGCGATTTTCTCGACGGCGGCACGACGGTCTCGATCCACGGCCGCTCCACCGAGGACAACCGGGTCTTCCCGGCGCCCCCCAATGGCGACCGGATCAAGGGCGTGCCGATGGTGGTGCTGATCAACGGCGCTTCCGCCTCGGCTGCGGAGATCGTCGCCGGCGCCTTGCAGGACCGCCACCGCGCCGAGGTGTTCGGCACGCAGAGCTTCGGCAAGGGCTCCGTCCAGACGATCATCCCGCTCGACGGCCACGGCGCCTTGCGCCTCACCACCGCGCGCTACTACACGCCGAGCGGCCGCTCGATCCAAGGCGTCGGCATCACGCCGGACCGGGTCGTCGTCCAGCCCAAGAGCTCCAAAACCGCCGATGTCGACATCATCCGCGAAGCCGACCTGCCCGGCGCTTTATCCGCAGGTCCCAGCACGGCCTCGGCGAGCGGCTCTGCCGCGCCGGCACCCAAGCTTGCCGCGGCGGGGCAGACCGAGACGATCATCGAATCCTCGGCGATCGGCTCGGCGCGCGACTTCCAGCTCCAGGCGGCGCTCGATGCGCTATCGCATCTGCGCGCTCAAGCCTCGGGCAGCCGGTAGTCCCGGTAGCGGTCACGCAACTCCGTCTTGAGGAGCTTGCCGGTCGCGGTGTGCGGCAGGGCATCGACAAACACCGCATCGTCGGGAATCCACCACGGCGCGACCTTGCCGCGATAGAAGGCGAGGAGCTCGTCGCGGAGAAGCCGGGCACCCGCCTTCGGCTGCACGATCAGCAGCGGACGCTCGTCCCATTTGGGGTGCGGGACCCCGATCACCGCCGCCTCGGCGACGGCCGGATGTGCGACGGCGATGTTCTCGAGCTCGATTGAGCTGATCCATTCGCCGCCGCTCTTGATGACGTCCTTCGAGCGATCGGTGATTTTCATATAGCCGTCGGCATCGATGGTCGCGACATCGCCGGTCTGGAACCAACCGTCGCGCAGCAGGCTGCGCTCCTCGCTCTTGAAGTAAGCGCTCGCGACCCACCAGCCCCGCACCAT
>Ga0070679_100003410_pt1 | contig 14554 bp, 9 predicted proteins | sample KBSC63BmetaG_FD_65652 | JGI IMG/M metagenome (GOLD analysis project Ga0070679, IMG submission 65652) | Corn rhizosphere microbial communities from Kellogg Biological Station, Michigan, USA - KBS C6-3B metaG | ecosystem: Host-associated > Plants > Roots > Rhizosphere | place: USA: Michigan... | reverse complement strand
GATTATCAGGCTTTGAGAGATTTCCCTTTAGTAAGAGAAGGAAGAAATAAAAGTGGATTTATAATAGATGTAAGAGACAACAGAGTAAATCCTTATGTACTACTCGCCAACCGCACTATTGGGCTTTCGCGCGGCGACACCAGCAAAAATGTAGGACTTGAAAGGTCGTATGACAGCGTATTGAAAGGTCAGACGGGACAGCGTTTGATGAGATACATGTCGGGAACTTATGTGCCGGTAGATGGGGCAGAAATAGCTCCTGAAAATGGAAAAGATGTTATCACAACTATTGATACTTATATCCAGGACGTCGCTGAAAATGCATTGTTGAAAATGATGGATCAGAACAGTTCTATTCATGGAAGTTGCATTGTGATGGAAGTAAAAACAGGGAAAATAAAAGCGATTGCAAATCTGGGGTTAAGGCCCGATGGGAGTTATTGGGAAGATTATAATTATGGACTAGGAATGAGAACAGAGCCAGGTTCCGTTTTCAAATTAGCCACATTAATTTCACTACTTGAAGATAAATATGTAGATACTGGAAGCATTGTGGATTGCGAAGGCGGAAGGAAAAATTTTTATGGTTTACATATTACAGACTCACATTTAGGAACCGGTAAAGTAACCGTGAAAGAAGCATTTGCCATGTCTTCAAACGTGGCATTTGCAAAGCTTGCAGATGAATATTATCACAATCAACCTTCTAAATTTTATGACCATTTGCATGCTTTGAGGCTTGATCAAAAAACAGGAATTGACATTGTCGGTGCAGCCAAACCATACATCAAAAAGCCCACCAGCAAATATTGGGCAAAGACAACAATTCCGTTTATGGCTCATGGTTATGAAGAGTTAGAAACGCCCTTAAACCTGCTTATGCTTTACAATGCGGTTGCAAATAATGGAACTATGATGAAGCCCTATCTAGTCAATTCTATAAATGATATGGGTGAAGAAATTCAGTCTTTTAAACCACAAATACTCATTGATAAAATTTGCAGCGAAGAAACTTTGGGCAAATTGAAAGGCTGTTTGCTTGCTGTAGTGCAAAGTGAACATGGCACTGCGCATGCGCTCGAAAGCAATTTGTATCAATTTGCAGGTAAGACCGGAACTGCTGTAACCGCGATGGATAATCGTGGTTATAACAAAGGTTCCAAAATTTATCAATCTGCATTTATGGGATATTTTCCCGCAAATAACCCTGAATACAGCATCGGAATTGTAATTCAAAATAGCAGTACATCAAAACATGTTTATGGAGCATCGGTTTCGGGTCCGGTTTTTAGAGAGGTAGCAGACAGATTGTTTGCCAATATTGTTTCAAAGAAAAATTTTGATCCAAATTCTGTTCCTCAAAATGATGACTTGTACAAGTTTTACGGAATGAAAAAAGACGTAAACAAAATGCTGGATGTATTTAATTATACAACAACAGATTCCGCGTCATCAGGATTATGGCGGACAACGGTTTTGAAAAATCGAGATGCAAAATTAATGGCGGATAATATTTCTACATCTGCACACAAGGTTCCGGATGTAACAGGAATGGGATTAAAAGATGCAGTTTATTTATTAGAAAATATGGGCTTAAAAGTCTCAACATCAGGAAGAGGAAAAGTGATCTATCAATCGTTGGCACAAAACGCGGATTTTAATAAAGGAGAGGTAATAAAAATTCAATTGAATTAATGGCATCATTACAACAAATATTGTATAGGGTAAACATTCATTCAGTAGTTGGAGCTACCGGAATAGAAATAAATGACTTACAGATCGATTCGCGCAAAGTAAAGTCAGGCTCATGTTTCATTGCTATAAAAGGAACCGTTTCAGATGGACATGATTATATTGAAACTGCAATTTCAAATGGGGCAGTTGCCATTGTTTGTGAAACAGTTCCTGAAATTATTAATGAGAATATCCATTATGCTGTAGTAGAAAATTCAGCTAAGGCGGCAGCAATCATGGCGCATAATTTTTATGGGCGCGTATCTGAAAAAATAACTTTAGTTGGCGTAACAGGCACAAACGGAAAAACAACTATTGCTACTTTATTATTCAAATTATTTTCATCTCTTGGATACAAATGTGGCTTAATAAGCACGGTTCAAAATCAAATCGAAAATCAAATTTTATTATCAACGCATACAACTCCGGATCCAATTAGTCTGAACCAACTTTTGGCAAAAATGTATGAAGATGGCTGCTCGCACGTGTTTATGGAAGTAAGTTCGCACGCAATTCATCAGCATCGTGTAGAAGATCTACAATTTGCCGGAGGAATTTTTAGCAACATCACACATGATCATCTTGATTACCACAAAACTTTCGATGAGTATATAAGGGTAAAAAAATCATTTTTTGATTCGCTTCCTGCCACTTCATTTGCACTGAGTAACGCCGATGATAAACGCGGAAGCATCATGCTTCAAAATACAAAAGCAAAAAAATACTTCTACAGCCTCAAAACGATGGCTGACTTTAAAGGAAGGATTATTGAAGATTCACTTTTAGGATTAGAATTAATAATTGATGATCTTGAAGTTCACTTCAGGTTAATCGGCACTTTCAATGCATACAATTTGTTAGCAGTTTATGGCGCAGCAATTTGCATGGGAGAAAACAAAGAAAAAGTTTTACAAATCTTAAGCAACACATCTGGCGCAGAAGGAAGGTTTGATTACGTGGTATCATCGAAAGAAAAAATCGTCGGTATTGTAGATTATGCACATACTCCGGATGCATTATTAAATGTTTTGGCCACAATAAAAAATCTGCGTCAGGAGGAAGAAAAAATAATTACGGTAGTTGGTTGTGGTGGCAATCGCGATAAAACAAAAAGACCTGAAATGGCAGCGGTTGCGTGTGAGTATAGTGATAAAGTTATTTTCACCTCCGACAACCCACGCAACGAAGACGCTGATGAAATTATAAAGGAAATGGAAGTAGGCGTACCAATTACTTCAAGAAGAAAATGTATTTCAATTACAGATAGAAAGGAAGCGATAAAAACGGCTGTAACCCTTGCTAATAAAAAGGATATTATTCTTCTTGCCGGAAAGGGGCATGAAAAATATCAGGATATTAAAGGGATAAAAAAACATTTTGATGATAAAGAAGTGTTGGCTGAAATGTTTCAGTTAATGGATAAATAAAATAGAAATGCTGTATCAACTTTTTGAATGGTTTGCGAAAAATGGAATAAAATTTCCCGGAAGCGGGTTAGTCCATTTTATCACTTTCAGAGTGTTGGTCGCTGTATTATTATCATTGATCATTACAATGATTTATGGGAAAAAACTGATCCGGTTTTTAAAGAAAAAACAAATTGGTGAATCAGTAAGAGAACTTGGATTAGCAGGCGAAAAAATGAAGAGCGGTACACCAACAATGGGCGGAATTATTATTCTGCTTGCTATTCTTATTCCCACTTTATTGTTGGCTGACATGAGCAAAGTCTATGTAAGGTTAATGCTGCTTTGTACAGTGTGGTTAGGCGTTATAGGTTTTGTTGATGACTATTTAAAGATAAAAGCGAAAAAAATATCTAAAGAAAAAGGAATCCCTTTTAAGAAAACAAACGCTGACGGGTTGGCTGGTAAATTTAAAATATTCGGACAAGTAATCCTCGGAATAATTATCGGTGCTACACTTTATTTTAATCCAAGCGTAGTTGTAAAGCGTGAGATAATCGGAACCAAAGCAGGTAGCACATTTGTTCCTCAAAGAGGCGAACATAAAGTAAGTGAAGACACAGTTATAGCAGATGGCCAGTTACATCGTTTTGTAACAGTAAAGACACCGATTACAACAATTCCTTTTGTAAAAACACATGAATTTAATTATGCAAAATTACTGCCTGCAAGCTGGGAGGATTACACATATATTTTGTATATCCTGGTCGTAATTTTTATTGTAACAGCGGTTTCAAATGGCGCAAATATTACCGATGGGTTAGACGGCTTGGCGACAGGTGTGAGCGCGATAATTGGTTTGGGATTGGGCGTGTTTGTTTTTGTAAGCGGCGACGTGCGGATTGCAGAATATTTGAACATTATGTACATCCCCAATCTAAGCGAGTTGGCCATTTTTATTGCAGCGTTTGTTGGGGCCTGTGTTGGTTTTTTATGGTACAACGCTTATCCAGCGCAGGTTTTCATGGGTGATACCGGAAGTCTTGCACTCGGCGGAATTATTGCGTCGCTTGCAATTATTGTAAGAAAAGAATTGTTAATTCCTATATTTTGTTTTGTGTTTCTGATAGAAAATTTAAGTGTAATGATCCAGGTTTCTTACTTCAAATACACGAAGAGAAAATATGGTGAAGGAAGGCGTGTTTTTTTAATGAGCCCTTTGCATCATCATTATCAAAAACTGGGATATCATGAAAGTAAAATTGCCGTTCGCTTTTGGGTTGTAACAATTCTTACAATGGTACTTGCAGTGGTCACATTAAAATTGAGATAAGCATTTTTAAAAATAAAAAATTGAAATAAATAATTTAAGAATTTGTCTTTATGAAAACGATTTTTTGAATTAATAAAAAAATAATAAAAATAAAATTTATGATTTAATAGAAGAAAAATTCAAACAAATAATTCAAGAATTTGTCTTTATGAAAACGATTTTTTTGAATTAAAATTTGAACTATTTGTTTGTTTACTGGAAAAGTTTCACCAAATACCAATACCTGTGATTCGCTTTTCTGACCCGTTAAGTTCATACCGTTGAAGAACCATTTTTTTAATTGTCTATCCCAATTAAAAATTGAATGAAAAAAAGAATAGTAATACTTGGAGCCGGCGAAAGTGGCGTGGGGGCCGCGTTGCTGGCAAAGCAAAAAGAATTTGACGTTTTTGTAAGCGATGGAGGCTTTATAAAATCGGGTTTTAAAGATGAATTGGTTTTGCATGAAATTGATTTCGAAGAAGGGCTGAATTCAAAAGAAAAAATTCTAAATGCTTCTCTTGTTGTAAAAAGCCCCGGCATCCCTGAGAAGAATGAAATGATAAAGGAGATCCGCAAAAATGGAATTGAAATAATCAGTGAAATTGAATTTGCTTTTTGTTATAAAGGAGATAGCAAAATAATTGGAATTACCGGAAGCAATGGAAAAACAACAACAACCGCGTTGCTTTATCACATCTGTGAAGCAGCAGAACTTGATTGTGCAATGGTTGGAAATATTGGGTTTTCGTTTGCAAGGCAGATTGCAGTTGATCCGAAAAAGTTATATGTGGTTGAGATTAGCTCTTTTCAATTGGATGACATAAAAACTTTTCGGCCTGATGTGGCAATCTTAACAAACATCACCGAAGATCATTTAGATAGGTATGAATACAAATTTGAAAATTATATAAAGAGCAAATTCAGAATTATAGAAAATCAAACAGAAGATGACGTTTTTATCTATAACGATGATGATGAAATAACAAAGAAATATTTAAACAATTTTTTAAAAAAGTCTAACCCACTACCGATAAGTATGAACAACGAATTACCCGAAGGAGCCTACATTGTAAATGCAAAAATGCATTTGAAATGGCAAAATGAAGAAATGGAAATGAACGTGGAAGACTTTGCCATAAAAGGAAAACACAATCAATATAACACAATGGCAGCAGGCATTTCAGCGGCAGTGATGGGAATCCGTAAAGAAAAAATAAGGGACGCCATTCAAACTTTTAAGAGCCTTGAACACCGCATGTCAACAGTGGCTATAATCCGCGGAGTTGAATTTATTAACGACAGTAAAGCCACAAATGTAAATAGCACGTGGTATGCATTAGAATCAATGACGAAGCCGGTTATATTAATTCTTGGAGGCGTGGATAAAGGAAATGATTATTCTTTTATAAAAGAATTGGTAAAAGAAAAAGTAAAAGCAATTGTTTGCATGGGCGTTGATAATACAAAAATTCACGAAGCATTTGGAAATGAAGTGCAGTTGATGGTAAACACGCAGAGCGCTAAAGATGCCGTTCAGTCGGCATTTCACTTTGCTGATAAAGGGGATGTGGTTTTACTATCGCCCGCATGCGCAAGTTTCGATTTGTTTAAAAATTATGAAGATCGCGGTATGCAGTTTATCGAAGCGGTAAAAGATTTATAATTCTTTTAAAAAAAGATAAAAAGAAATAAAGTAAATGAGTGAAACAAAACAAATAGTATCCAATACTTTCTCTTCTGCACAGGAAGTTACCGGCAATCTTTGGCGGCGTACAAAAGGAGATAAAGTTATTTGGGCTATTGTGATCTTACTTACGATGGTTAGTATTCTGGTAGTTTACAGCAGCATAGGCTCACTTGCTTACAGAATGAATAAATCCACAGAGAGTTATTTATTCCGGCAAGTGGGTTATATCTGTCTCGGCGTAATGATTATTTATTTTGCACACCGCGTAAATTATACAATTTATTCGCGCGTTGCTTCTATTCTGTTTATCATTTCTGTTCCACTTTTGCTTTATACTTTAAAATATGGAAGTCATATAAATGACGCCAGTCGTTGGATAAAATTGCCGGTTATTAATCTTACTTTTCAGACTTCGGATCTGGCCAAGTTGGCTTTGTTTATGTATATGAGCCGCCAGTTGAGTCGTCGACAAAATGTGATCAAAGATTTTAAAAAAGGATTTCTTCCTCTGATCATTCCCGTCGGAATTATTTGCCTATTAATTGCACCTGCAAATCTATCAACCGCTTTATTGATAGGTGGTATAGCGCTTTTGTTGATGTTTATTGGAAGAGTTAAAGTGCGTCATATTTTGTTGGTCGTCGGCGCTGCTTTGATCCCATTAATATTTTTAGTTTCAGTAGCTACGCATTATTACAATCAAAAAGAACAAGTATCAGAAGATTTACCGGCAGTATTAAGTTTTGGACGAATGCCAACCTGGGTAAAGCGTGTGCAGGATTTTATGTATGCTGATAAAGAAGATGCATCTTATCAAATTCAACAGGCCAAAATTGCGATTGCAACCGGAGGGATTTTCGGTAAAGGCCCCGGAAAAAGTGAGCAAAGGAACTTTCTGCCACATCCATACAGCGATTTTATTTATGCAATAATTATTGAAGAATATGGGCTTGCAGGAGGAGCAATTATTTTGTTGATCTACCTGTTGTTTTTATTTAGAAGTATAAAGCTTTTTCAGCGTTGTCCATATGCTTTTGGAGCGTTTCTGGCTGTGGCATTAAGTTTCACATTAGTCATCCAGGCGTTGGTAAATATGGCTGTGAATGTAAACCTCTTTCCAACAACCGGCGTGACACTACCCTTAGTGAGTATGGGCGGAAGCAGTCTTCTATTTACTTGTTTTTCTATCGGAATTATTTTAAGTGTAGCAAGAAATGTAGAAGATGCTGAAGGGAAAAATGCGCAATTGGCAACTCAGCAAACTGAAGAGACAGTGAATGAAGAATCTGAGAATGAAGATTAAAATTTAATGTTTAGGAAAATGCGAAACATGATTATTTGTTTGTTTACCGTGGATAAGAAAAAAAATGTAGCATGAAAATTATTATTGCAGGCGGTGGAACGGGCGGGCACATTTTTCCTGCCTTAGCAATTGCAAATGCATTGAAAAATAAGATGCCTGGAACTGAAATTTTATTTGTAGGCGCAAAAGGAAAAATGGAAATGGAAAAGATTCCTGCTGCAGGCTACAAGATTGTGGGGCTTGATATTGTCGGTTATAACAGAAGTTCTTTGGTTAAAAATATTGGGTTGCCGGTGAAGTTAATAAAGAGTTTTTTTCAGGTTAGAAAAATTTTAAAATCTTTTAAACCTGATGCGGTGATTGGTGTTGGAGGTTATTCAAGTTACCCTGTTTTGAGATCTGCCCAAAGCAGTAATATTCCAACATTCATTCATGAAGCAAATTCTCTTGCTGGTAAAAGCAACATCATGTTGGCAAAAAGGGCAACGGAAATTTTTGTACCTGTTGAGGGAATGGAAAAATATTTCCCTGCTCAAAAAATAATAATAACAGGCAACCCGGTACGAAATATTTTTTCAGAAAAAATTTCTAAAAACGAAGCATTGGAATTTTTTGGATTGAAGAAGGATTTTAAAACTGTTTTTGTAATGGGCGGAAGTCTCGGAGCGAAAAGCATTAACGAAACTGTTGAAGAAAATATAGATTTTTTTAAGAAAAATAATTTGCAGCTGATTTGGCAAACCGGAAAAAATTATGCGGCAAATGCAGCCAAGGTTGAAGAAGAAAGAATGAACATTTGGACGAACGCCTTTATTGATCAGATGGAAAATGCTTATGCGGCGGCAGATGTAGTGATAGCAAGGGCCGGTGCAATGACAATTGCTGAAATGTGTGTTGTAGGGAAACCAGCAATTTTTGTTCCGCTTCCTTTTGCAGCAGAAGATCATCAAACCATAAATGCAATGACTTTGGTAAATAAAAAAGCAGCTTTGATGGTGCCCGATGCAAAAGTAAAATCCGAATTATTTCCTTGTTTACTGCATTTAATAAATAATGAGGAATTAATGAAAGAATTGGCGGAAAATATTTCGAAGATGGGCAATACAAATGCAGATGAAATAATTGCAGAGGAGATTTTAAAACAAATAAAATAGAATTAAGATTACAAATTACAAATTGATTTTTTAAAAATAGAATGAAGGATTACAAAACCATATCAAGAATTTATTTTATCGGCATCGGCGGCATCGGTATGAGCGCATTGGCAAGATATTTTCTTAACCAAAATGTTGTTGTAAGCGGCTATGATAAAACTTCTACTTCACTAACTCAGAAAATGGAAGCAGAAGGAATGCACATTCATTACGAAGACAATGTTGATTTAATTGATAAAGATGCTGATTTGGTTGTTTATACGCCTGCGATTCCTGAAGATCTTAAAGAGTTGAATTATTATAAGAGAAACAATTATGAATTGGAGAAAAGAAGTGATATACTCCAACAAATTACCAAAGGCTCTTTTAATATTTGTATTGCAGGAACACATGGAAAAACGACAATCAGCGCAATGACCGCTCATATTTTGCGCCACACCGGTTTTGGCTGTAATGCTTTCCTGGGTGGCATTTTAGTAAATTATAATACAAACTTTTGGTCAAGCGAAAATAATGTTACAGTAGTTGAAGCCGATGAATACGACAGAAGCTTTTTAAAATTATCTCCTGATGTTGCTGTCATTACAGCCATGGATGCGGATCATCTTGATATTTATGGAACCAAAGAAAATATGGAAGAGGCCTTTGTAAAATTTGCTAATCAATTAAAACCTGGCGAACTTTTATTGACGAAATTTGGCTTGCCTGAAAAAGAATTTTCTTCGTCTATGCATCTACATTATAGTCTTCTAAATGATGCTGCAGACATTTACGCTTCAAATATTAGGATGCGTGATGGTGGTTATGAATTTGATGTAAAAGCAAAAGATTGGGAACTTGAAAAAGTAAAACTAAATATGGGCGGCATGCATAATGTAGAAAATGCGGTAGCTGCTATATCTATTGCTTCTTATTTGAAAATTGCTCCCATAAAAATAATAAATGCAGTTGGCACTTTTAAAGGTGTTAAGCGAAGATTTGAATATATCATAAACTCTTCAGAGGCAGCGGGCAATAAAAATAATGTTGTTTTTATTGATGATTATGCGCATCATCCTGCGGAATTAGGCGCTTTGATTCGCAGTGCAAAAAGCTTATTTAGTTTCAAAAAATGCACCGTCATTTTTCAGCCACATCTTTTTTCAAGAACAAAAGATTTTTCCAAAGAATTCGCTGAAAGTCTTGACATGGCTGATAGAATTCTTCTTCTTCCGATTTATCCTGCAAGAGAATTACCGGTTGAAGGAGTTACGAGTGAATTGATCTTAAAAGAAATGAAAAATAAAAATGCAACTGTTATTTCGAAAGAAGAATTATTAAACTACATCAGAGGTAATTATTTAAAATCAGTTCATGAAAGTAGTTATGGAGAAGTATTAATTACGGCGGGCGCTGGTGATATTGATAAACTGGTACAGCCAATTAAAGAAATATTATTGAGAACTTTTTAAAAAATATGTCAACAGAAAACAAATACGCATTCAGAAAAATTCTTGTGATTTCAGTATGGACAATACTGTTGGCGGGAACTGTTGTGTTGTTGGTTGCTGCTATAAGTAAAAAAAATAATGAAAAAATTACCGGCGTTGAAATCAATATTACCGGTGTTCAAAACAATTATTTTATTGATAAAGATGAGGTGCTTGATATTTTGAAAAAAGTAAATGGAAAAGATTTGCAAAAAGCAACGGTTAGTTCTCTTGATCTTAGTAAAATGGAAAATCGGTTACAAAAAGATCAATGGATAAAAAGAGCAGAAATGTTTTTTGATAACAATAATGTATTGCAAATAAAAATTACAGAACGTGAACCGGTGGCAAGAATATTTACGGTTACAGGTGCATCTTTTTATATTGATAGTTCTTTGACAAGGCTTCCATTGAGTGATAAATTTTCTGCAAGGCTTCCTGTCTTTACAAGTTTTCCAACCGAAGTTAGAATATTAAAAAAGCGGGACAGCTTTCTGTTGAATGAAATTAAAATTTTGAGCCAGTACATAGATTCACATCCATTCTGGATGGCCCAGATAGATCAGATAGATATTACGCCAACAGGAGGTTTTGAGCTAATTCCAAAATTGGGAAACCAGATAATTCGTTTTGGGAACATAACGAATTACGAAGAAAAATTCAATAAACTCTTCAGTTTTTATAAACAGGTACAAACAAGAGTTGGATGGAATAAATACTCCGTATTGGATGTTCAGTTTAAAGACCAGGTGATTGGTGTAAACAGAGATGCCGCAGAAATAAAATCAGATTCTTTGCGTTCCATCCAAATCATGAAAAGTATTATTGAAGAAGCGAAAAGAAATTCAAATGATTCTACAAAAATTCAGTTACCGCAGCCATCAGATAATAATAATGATAAAGTAAATAGCTCGCCTGTTTCTAATATTGTACCTGATGAAACAATTAATGAAAACTCAATTTCTGTTAAAAAAACCACTGAAACCAAAGTTGGTCCTGTAACCCCTGTCCATGATCGTGAAAAACCTTTTTTAGAAAAACAAATCTCGAAAGAGAGTAAATCAGTAATCAGACATTCATCATCCAATGAAAAACCGCATCCTACCCCTGCGAAAAAAACAGTGGCAAAAAAACCAGTAAAAAAACAAATTGAGAAATCTATGGAAGAAACCAATCGTATACCAAAGGCAGTGATGCCTTCGAAAAGCGATTATTAAGAAAAAAGAAATTAGACTTAAAAAAGAACAACATCTTTCAAATGAAAGATAAAAAACAAAACAAACAAATGAACAACGAACAACCCATTATCGTAGGCCTCGACATTGGTACTACCAAAATCGCCGCCATCGCCGGAAGGAAGAATGAATTCGGCAAACTCGAAATCCTTGGCTTTGGCCGCGCTAATAGCAACGGTGTACAACACGGCATGGTGTTGAACATTGATCAAACCATCAAAGCCATTCAAACAGCTCTGGAAAATTGCTATGCGAGCAACCCGAATCTGCCTATTACAGAAGTGTATGTCGGTATTGCAGGGCATCACATCAAAAGCCTTCAAACCCGTGGCGATATTGTAAGGCAGAATACCGAAGAAGAAATTATGCAGTCCGAAATTGATCAATTAGTAAATGATCAATATAAAACTTACATTCCTGCAGGCGATCAGATTATTGATGTAATTCCACAGGAATTTACGGTAGATAACTTTCAAAATATTCCGGATCCAATCGGATACAGCGGTGTAAAAGTGGGCGCTAATTTTCACATTATTACAGGTGATAAAAATGCGATCAGAAATATAAACCGAAGCGTGGAAAAAGCGGGATTAAAAATTAAAGATCTCGTGCTTCAGCCTCTTGCCTCTGCAGCCGCAGTCATGTGTGATCACGATCTCGAAGCCGGTGTGGCCATCGTAGACATTGGCGGTGGAACTACCGATCTCGCCGTTTTCTATGAAGGAATTTTAAAACACACCGCGGTAATTCCTTTCGGCGGCGAAAACATTACCAATGATATTAAAACAGGTCTAGGTGTTTTAAAAACACAGGCTGAACAAATGAAAGTTCAGTTTGGAAGTGCGCTCACCGATGAAGCAAAATCAAACACCTTTATTACGATTCCCGGTTTACGCGGAATGGCTGCAAAAGAGATTAGCGTAAAAAATCTTGCATCAATTATTCAGGCGCGAATGAGCGAGATAATGGATTTTGTTTCATATCATTTGAAACAGGTGGGGCTGGATAATAGAATGCTCAATGGCGGTGTAGTTCTTACTGGTGGCGGATCACAGCTTAAACATTTAATTCAGTTGACAGAATATGTTACCGGATTGAATGCTCGGATCGGTTATCCAAATGAACATCTTGCACCTGGCCATATTGAAGAATTAGCCAAACCAATGTACGCAACATGTCTCGGCTTAATTTTAAAAGGGTACAATGATTACGAAAATAAACGCAAGCAATTTGAACAACAGTTCGCAAAAGTGAATGTTCCTGAAGGACTGCAACAGTCATCTGAGGACGAAATCAGTCCTGAACCGGAAAGAACAAATGTAGTAAAGCCAAGAAAAAACCTGAAAAGTTTTTTGGATTCCTGCAAGAACGGATTAATAGAAATGTTTAAAGACGAAGAAGATTCAGAATTGTAGAAAAATGTTACGGTTGATAAAATAACAATTTCGTCGACGTTAAAAAATAAAAATGCACCATAAAATAATTCGATGTTCCCTAAGAAAACTACCGGATTAATTACTAACCAAAAATTAAAAAAGCCCTGCGGGGAAATGGAGGAACCTTACTATGATTCAATTTGATTTGCCAAAAGAGCAGTCGTCTATCTTAAAAGTAATAGGAATAGGCGGCGGCGGCAGCAACGCGGTGAACCACATGTTCAGCCAAAATATTGAAGGAGTAAATTTTATTATTTGCAATACAGATGCGCAGGCAATCACCACGAGCAAAGTGCCAAACAAAGTGCAGCTTGGGCCGCATCTTACGCAGGGATTGGGCGCTGGCGCAAATCCTGAAATTGGCCGTGAGGCTACCGAAGAAAGCCTTGAAGAAATAAAAAAGATTCTCGAAGTAAATACAAAAATGGCTTTCATTACCGCAGGGATGGGAGGTGGAACCGGAACCGGAGGCGCACCGATCATTGCAAAGATTTGCCAGGATCTCGGCATTCTTACCGTTGGTATTGTGACCACTCCTTTTGCTTATGAAGGGAAAAAACGAATTGCGCAGGCAGAAGAAGGAATTAATAAACTGAAAGATCATGTGGACACACTCTTGGTAATCAGCAATGATAAATTGCGCCATCAGTTTGGAAACTTAACCATGAAAGCGGCTTTCGCAAAAGCAGATAATGTTTTAGCAACGGCGGCCAAATGTATTACCGATGTTATAAATAGTACCGGGCAGATTAATGTCGATTTTGCTGATGTTTGTACCGTCATGAAAAGTGGTGGCGTGGCGATTCTCGGCAGCGCAGAATGTGAAGGGGATAACCGTGCACAAAACGCAATTGAACAGGCATTGAATTCGCCTTTATTAAATGACAATGATATTCGCGGCGCAAAATGGATCCTTATTAATATTAATTCCGCCGAAGGCGAAACCGAATTTACAATGGATGAAGTTGAAACAATTCAGAATCATTTACTAAGCCAGGCTGGTGAAGATTCTGATGTGATACTTGGATTGGGTTATGATAATTCTCTTGACAAAAAAATCGGTATAACGTTGATCGCAACAGGCTTTGAACACAAACAACTTTTTGATAAAAAAGAAGTACCTGTGGAGGAAGTGAAAAAAGAAAATGAAAAAGTTGTAATTGTTTTACAGGAAGAAAAAAAGAAATCAAGTCAGCCCCTTTTTCTTTTTGATGAAAAAAATGAATCACTGGTTGATCAGAATAATCCGATTGAAAAAACCCTTCCGGAAGAAAATAACGCTACTGAAGAAAAAGATTTTAAAACTTTAAAAGATGAAGATGTATTTGCTGCTTTAAATACTGAGGATGAAGATGCGAAAATGATGGCTCCAAAAATCGTAGAAACGCTACAGACAGAGAACGTAAAATTACGTTCTGAGAATGAGAAATTTACTGTTGATAACTCATCTGAAAATATTGTGCGTTTCGAATTATCTTCGAATTATAATTCAATCCCGCAAAAGACTAACTATCTTCAGAATCAATCTGAAGATTCAGATCAGAAGAAAGAAACAAAAAGTATTCATAACGATGCTAGCACCGCCCCAACGTCAGGCGGTTATTTGGCTAAACCAAAGCAAATCTATGCCGAGGAAAAGTCAAAACCCGAATCCGAAACTATTGATAAACTCGCCCCTTTGCCAATTTCCAAACGGGAAGACGAGCCTGTGGAAGAAATGCAATTGGTGGTGAAAAACTCCAGTGATGCGGTGGAGGAAAATCAGGAAAAGAAAGTACGCCAAACGATGCCCATCATGATGTCAACTGTTGAGGA
>Ga0070679_100003406_pt1 | contig 14561 bp, 11 predicted proteins | sample KBSC63BmetaG_FD_65652 | JGI IMG/M metagenome (GOLD analysis project Ga0070679, IMG submission 65652) | Corn rhizosphere microbial communities from Kellogg Biological Station, Michigan, USA - KBS C6-3B metaG | ecosystem: Host-associated > Plants > Roots > Rhizosphere | place: USA: Michigan... | reverse complement strand
CGCGCTTTCGACCGTCTGGGCCAGCGTCTCCATCCCGTACGGCTTGCCGAGCCAGGTGAGGCCCTTGCGGACCGCCAGCTCGGCGCGCTCGGTCGGCGCGTGACCGCTGACGACGATCACCTTCTGGGCGGGGAACAGGCGCTGGATTCGATCGATGATCTGCAGGCCGTCCATCACCTCGCCCAGCAGCATGTCCATGATCACCAGGTCGAACGGGCTCTGGCCCGAGGCGAGCGCGTGGCTGAACAGCTCGTAGGCGCGCATCCCGCTGTCGATCACCTCGACCTGGTAGCCGAGGCGAACCAGCACGCGCCGTCCCGTCCGCAGCTGGATCGGATCGTCGTCGACGATCAGGATGCGGGCGCTGCCGTGCGGCGTGACCGGCTCGCGCTCCTTGCGCTCCAGGCCGTCGACGACCGGGATGTAGAGCGAGATGGTGGTCCCGACCTCCGGCGTGCTGGAGACGTCGATGAAGCCGTCGTGCTCCTTGACGACGCCGTGGACGATGGAGAGGCCCAGCCCCGAGCCCGAGGTCTCCTTCGCGCGCTTCTTGCTGAAGAACGGCTCGAACACCTGCCCCAGCTCGTGCGCCTCGATGCCGCAGCCGTCGTCGGACACCGACAGCGTCGCGTAGCGACCGGCGGGGACCAGCTCGTAGCCCGTGCGCGGCTCGTGAACGTCGACCTTGGCGCTCTTCACGACCACCTCGCCGTTGCCGCCGATCGCCTCGACCGCGTTGCGAATCAAGTTGTCGACCGCCCGCGCCAGCTGCGACTCCGAACCGCGCACCACCAGCGGCGTCGGGCTGAGATCGGCGATCAAGTTGACGCGGGAGGTCCCCTCCTCGACGAAGCGGAGCGAGCTGTTGGCCCAGGACGACTTGATCACCCGGTTGAGATCGACGTTCTCCTTGGCCATCCGCCCCTGGCGGCCGAGGGTCAGCAGGTCCTTGATGGTCTGGGCGGCGCGCAGGGAGGCGACCTTGATCGCCTCGACGTCGGCGCGCAGTTCGCGCACCGATTCGCCGGTCCCCTGCAGCTCCGCCAGCTGCGACAGGATCACGTCCGGCAGCGCGACCAGCGGGCCGAGCGCGTTGTTGAGATCGTGCGCGACGCCGCCCGCCAGCACGCTCAGCGACTCCATGCGCTTCGTCGCCGCCAGTCGCTCCTGCACGCTGCGCTCGTGCAGCATGCTGGTCTGGACCAGCTCCTCGCGCAGGCGAATGCTCTTCAGGGCCGCGGCGATCTCGTTGCGGAAGGCCGCGTAGGCGTTGATCCCGTCGGAATAGCCGAACGCGATCACGCCCAGCAGCTGGTCCTTGAACGCCAGCGGAAAGACCAGGAACGTCGACCGCCGGTCGTCCTGCAGTGCGGCGGGGGGAAGCAGCTGGGTGGCGGGATACTCCGTGTCGGCCGGCGCCGACGCGCCGTCGCAGAGGCTCATCGTCGAACGCAGCAGCTCTCGCCGCTCGCCGGCAACGCAGGAGAGATAGGCGGTCTGCACGCCGGCGTTCGGCAGACCCTTGACCAGCGCGTCCCGCAGCGACGCCAGGTCGAAGGCGATGGAGGCCTGCTCGCCGACGCTGAGCAGGCGCAGGTAGTTCTCGTCCAGCAGCATGCGGTGCTGGAGCTGCGTCGTGGTGCTCGACAGCGCGACGAAGTTCAGGCCGTCGAACAGCGCCCGTTCAATCCGCAGGTCGGCCAGCTCGCGCAGCTCGTCGCGCAGGCAGCAGATCGCGCTCTGAAGGGTGTTGGGGCGCTCGCCGTCGTTGGTGGTGGCGCTGAGCAGCGCCGCCAGCGCCTCGTGAAAGGCCCCCGGCCGGCCGGACATCTCGGCGCGCAACCCGTCCAGGAGCTGGGTGGCGGCGGCCTGGCCGTCGGCGAAGCCGGTGCGCAGCAGCCGCGCGATCACCGGCAGCAGCGCGCCGAGCCGATCCGGGTCCGAGCCCGCCAGGTCGGGTGGGCTGGCCTCGGCGCGGTACGCATCGTAGCCGCAGCCGCAGGACTGGCGCAGGACGAAGCGGGCCGGCAGCTCGGTGTAGGGGCGCACCTCGCGACCGGCGATCTGGTCCTCGACGGTGCGAATTGCCCAGTCGGCCACCTCGTAATAGGGCTGCGCGACCGTGGTGAGCGGCGGGTTCCCCAGCCGCGCCAGCATCAGATCGTCGAACCCGGTGACCGGGACGTCCTGGGGCACGCGCAGCCCGCGCTTCCGGAGCGCGTCGATCGCGCCGGTGGCCATCTCGTCGTTGGCCGCCACCACCGCGTCCAGCGGCACGTCGCGGGCGAGGATCTCCTCCATCGCCAGCTTTCCCAGGTTGGGGCGGAAGTGGCCGGCGGCGACCAGCGCCGGGTCGAAGGCGAGGCCATGGCGCGCCAGGACGGCGCGGTACGACTCGAACCGCACGTGCGCCTCCGGGTTGTTCGGCGTCCCCGCCAGGAACGCGACGCGACGCCGGCCGTGAACGCGCACCAGGTGATCGACCACCGCCTCCATCCCGGGCCGGTTGTCCAGCGCCAGGCTGGGGACGCCGGGCAGCGGGATGCCGATGCTGCACATCTTGGCGCGCGCGAATCGCTGGACCAGCCGCGCGACCCCCTCGGGGCCGCAAAACGTCGACAGCAAGGACGACACGACGACGATCCCGTCGACGGAGTCAGGCCCCAGCAGGTCGTAGATGGCGTTGTCGGCCGCGTCGACGGGGTGCGGCGCGTCGACCGGACCGCCGTAGATCAGCAGCAGGTGGTGGCCGGCCCGCCGCGCCGTCGTGTGAAGCGCCTCGCGCAACTGCGCTTCATACCCACCGCTGAACGAATTCAGGTGGTCGAGCAGGACGGCAACCCGCAGCCGCCGGGACGACATCCAGTCCGATCATCGGCGGACTGGAGTGGAACTTGCGTTACAGCCGCTCGTCGCACTCCATGCGCATGACGTCGTCGATGGTCTCGCGGCGCGACACGAGCGTGGCTTTGCCGTCGTCCCAGAAGACCTGAGGGACGCGGCCGGTCGAGACGTAGTTCGACGACATGCTGTAGCCGTAGGCGCCGGCGTCGTGGAGGACCAGGAGGTCGCCGGCGTCGGGGCGGGGCAGGGGGCGTGGGTCGAGCAGCTCCTTGTCGTCGCGGGTGAAGACGTCGCCGCTCTCGCAGAGGGGGCCGGCCACGACCTGCGGCTCGGGGGTGCGGGTGGCGCCGCGGCCCACGATCGAGATGTGGTGGTAGCTGCCGTACATGGCCGGTCGGATGAGGTCGTTGAAGCCGGCGTCCACCATGATGAACTTGTGCCCCGGCCCCTTGGCGTTGCCCTGGGTCTCCTTCAGATCCTTCACCCGGCAGACCAGCAGGCCGGCGGCGGCGATGGGGTAGCGGCCCGGTTCGATCTCGACGCGAATGGGGCGGCCGGCGGCGCGGGCCAGCTCGGCCGCCGATTCGACCAGCAGCTTCCGGAAGCCGCCGAAGTCGTACTTGGGCGCGCCGGGGCGGTAGGGGTGGGGGATGCCGCCGCCCAGGTTCACCGCCTCGACGGTCGCGAAGTCCTTCAGCATGGGCGCGGCCATCTCGACGAAGCGCCGGAGGTTCTCGTCGAACTCCTCGATGCGCGGGCCCGTCCCCAGATGCGCGTGCAGCGAGACGACGGGCAGCTTGGCGGCGGAAGCCCGCGCGCGCAGCTCGGCCAGCGCCTCGTACCAGATCCCGTGCTTCGACGACGGGCCGCCCGTGTCGCAGGACTGCACGTGGCCGTGCCCGAAGCCCGGGTTCACGCGCACGGCGATGGGGCCGGTGTAGCCCGCGCCGTGCAGCTCGTCGATCATCCCCGCCGACCCGACGTTCGGCAGCACGCCGTGCTCCAGCACGACGGTGAGCGCGTTGTCGCGCAGGACGTCGGCGGTCAGCATCACCACCGGTGGCCGGGCGCCCACGGCGAACCCGGCCCGCCGCGCCCGCAGCACCTCGTTGCCGCTGACGGCGTCGATCCACAGCCCGGCCGCGCGCACCGCCTCCAGCACCTTCCAGTTCGAGTTCGCCTTCATGGCGTAGCGCGCCTGCAGGTTCGGCCCATCGGTGACGGCGGCCAGATCGCCCAGGCGGCGGCGCAGCTCGGCGGCGTCGTACAGATAAAACGGCGTCCCGACCTGATCGGCCAGGCGTTCCAGCGGGTAAGCGGCAAGGTCCAGCGACGGCATGTGGCCGCGAACTATCGCAAATGATCGGGCGGGGTCAAACGCGTTGACGGAGCTGGGCTTTGCCCAGCGTAGTCGTCGCGGGAGGTTCCCAGGAACCCTCCCAGGGTTCCTGCCCTCATTGTCCAGCGGAGCCGTCGCGGTCCCAGGGGGTGACGGGGGGCAGCGGGACGCGCCCCGAACCGGGCGCCGCCGCTGGCTGGCGCGGCAAGAAGACGGTGAACGCCGCGCCGGCGCCCAGGGCGCTGGCCACCGTGATGCGCCCGCCCATGGCCTTCACCAGCTCGCTGGTGATCCAGAGCCCCAGCCCCAGGCCGGGGTGCTGGCGCTGGCCGCTGGCCCGCTCGAACCGCTGGAAGATCCGCTGCTGGTCGGCCGCCGAGATGCCGATGCCGTGGTCGCGCACGGTCACCCGCACGTGGTCGCCGTCGTTGCGCCCCTCGAGCTCGATGACGCCGCCGGCGCCGTATTTCACGGCGTTGCCCAGCAGGTTGGTCAGGATCTGGTCCAGGCGCGCCTCGTCCCAGGTGCCCGGCAGCGGCTCGCGCATATCGACCTTCAGGGTGCACCGGGCCGCCGCCGCGTCGGCGGTGAACCGCTGCGCGACCTCGCGGGCCAGCGCCGCCAGATCCATCTTCTCGAAGATCAGCTCCAGGCGGCCGGCGGTCAGACGAGTGACGTCCAGCATGCCGTCGATGAGACCGGACAGCCGGCGCGCCTGCCGCCCCAGGGTCGCGATCCCGACCCGCTCGCTGACCGTGCCGATTCCCGTGGTCGTGCCGCGCTCGATGGCCTCGATCTGTAGCAGCAGCGAGGTCAGCGGCGTTCGCAGCTCGTGGGCGGCGACGGCCAGGAATTCGTCGCGCGCGGCGATGGCCGCCTCCGAGGCGCGGGCGCGCGCCGAGGCGTCGGCGCTGGCCCGGCGCAACGCCACTTCGCGCGCGTGCAGCCGGCCGTACGCCCCCGAGACGTACGCCGCCACCGACGTGAAGATCACCGCCTGCCCGGTCCACTGCCAGCAGTCGTGCAGCGTCGCGCCCGAGGCCAGCAGCATCCCCATGCCGCCGCCCAGCAGCGTGGCGCCGGCCGCGACGGTGGCGCTGGGCTGGTCCTGGATGACCAGCGCGATCACCACCGGCAGCGCCAGCATCACGTGAAACAACGAGCTGCTGGTCCCGCCGGTCAGGGCGGCCAGCGCCGTGCACAGCGCCGCCGACAGCACGGCCAGCGCCAGCATCAGATCGCGCACCCGCTTCTTGTCCGAGCCGCGCAGGCTGACGGCCGTGATCACGATGAAGAGGGCCCAGGCCACGCGCACGGCCAGCGGCCGCCACGAGAAGTGGCCCAGCGACAGCGGATCGGTCGGCGCCAGCACCAGCACGGCGCCCGCGCACAGGAGCAGCACGCGCTGCTGCTCCTGCATCCCCTCCTCCACCTTCTGCGCTGGGCCCTCGCGCATGAAGACCGCAGTTTACCCCCGTCGTTTGACTTCCGGACGGCAAGCTCTTTACGATCGTACCGGTGCAGAAAACAATCGCGGTGGGTGTCGTGGTCCTGGCGGTCGTCGCGGCCGCCGGCGGCCGGGCGCGCGCCGCGGACCCGCGGACCGAGGCAGCGCGGGAGCACTCACGTCAGGGCGACGCGTACTACAAGCTCGAGAAGTACACCAACGCCATCGGCGAGTATGAGCAGGCTTACCTTTCCAAGCCCGACCCGAGCTTCTTGTTCAACATCGCGCAGTGCCACCGGTTGATGGGGCACAACGCGGAAGCGGTGAAGTTTTATCGGCGCTTTCTGAGCGACGCGCCGCCCAGCTCGCCCAGCCGCGGCGTGGCCGAAAAACACATCCGCGACCTGGAAGACGCGTCCAAAACCGCCACGACGACCGCCCCGACGGCGCCCCCGTCCACAGCGCCGGCGCCCATCACGCCGCTGCCGCCGGCCAATCCGGCGCCGCTTCCACCCCCGACGGGAGTGGGGGCGACGGCGCCTGTCGCGCTGGAGGCGACAAGTCCCACATCTCCCTCTACGACGACGCCGGTCGTCGAAAGCAGCGGTTCCGCCTCCTCCGACGACCAGAAGCCGTTTTACTATAAGTGGTGGTTCTGGACGGCGGTGGGCGCGGTCGTGGCCAGCGGAATCGTGATCGGGGTCGTGGCCTCCGGGCACGATCCCGCTTGCCCGGAGATGACGATATGTCGATGAGGCGGCTCATTCCCGTGTCGATGGCCGGCGCGGTGGCGGCGCTGGCGATCGTGTCGTGCGGCCAGCGCTCGCTGATCGTCATGCAGGTCCAGTCCGCCTCGCCGGGCGTCACGTTCAACGACGTCAACCTGGTGGTGCGCGCGCGGCAGGAACGGACGCGCTTCGACGGCGTCACGTTTGGCGACGCGACCAATCCGTTGCGCGCCGGCCTTTATCTCTCGTCGGACATTTCCGGCAGCGTGGTCTTGAACGCCGAGGTCGACGACCCGCGACAGAACTGCGTCGTGGGCCTGGGCACGCTGACGGTCGGCAACGTCAGCCCGGGAAACACCGTCGGCGGACAGACGCTGCTGATCACGCCGGTCATGCCGTGCGTGCCGATCACGGACGGCGGCAGCCCGGGCGACGGTGGCAGCACGGCCACGGGCGGCAGCACGGCGACCGGCGGCAGCACCGCAACGGGTGGCCGTGGGGGCAGCCCGGCCACGGGCGGCAGCGTCGGCACCGGCGGCGGGGGCGGAATCGGTCCGGCCGGCGCGCCCGGCAGCGGCGGCGCGGCGACGGGCGGCTCCGCCGGAACGGGCGGCGCGAAGGCGACCGGCGGGATGAACGGCAGCGGCGGCACGGTGTCCACGGGCGGCATGCCCGCCACCGGTGGCATGCCGGGCACCGGCGGCGTCGGCGGCATGAAGGGGAGCGGCGGCATGACCGCCAGCGGCGGCATGATTGGCAGCGGCGGCATGCTCGGGACGGGCGGCAGCGTCGTTGGCGCCGGCGGCGTGATCGGCAGCGGCGGCATGCTCGGCACCGGCGGTGTGGTCAGCAGCGGCGGCATGCCCGGCACCGGCGGCAGCCCGCCTTGCAAGTGCCCCCCGAACGAGCTCTGCGATTCGACCGGCGGCTGCGTCTGTTCGCAGACGCCCGCCGAGGCCTGCGGGGCCGCCGGCTACGACTGCGGGTCGACGACGGACATCTGCGGCGGCACCGTCTCGTGCGGCGTCTGTCCGGTGGGCTTCACCTGCTCCGCCGGACTCTGTCTCTCGCGCTGCTCGACCGGCACCGGCGGCATCGTCGCCGCGTCGCCCGACATCATCTGCCCCGTGCAGACACAATAGTCGCGCCCCGCGCGGGGCGCGGCTAGAGTGAGGCCTTGCCGTCCGCCAAGGCGCTGCTGTTCGGCGTGCTCGCCGCGATGGGGGTCGCGTTCATCGCGATCTGGGCGCGCCAGCCACGGCCGCCGGGCACGCGCGCTCGGCCGACCGCCGGCGACGTCGTCATCGGGTTCGTCACCAACTTTTTCGACACGCTGGGGATCGGCTCGTTCGCGACGACGACGTCGCTCTACAAGCTGGGTCACGCCGTCGCCGACGAGAACATTCCCGGCACGCTGAACGTCGGCCACATGATCCCCACCTTCGCCGAGGCGTTCATTTTCATCGCCATCGTCGAGGTGGAGATGAAGACGCTGGTGCTGATGGTGGCGGCGGCGGCGGCCGGCGCCTGGCTGGGGGCGGGCGTGGTCTCGCGCTGGCCCCGCGCCCGCATCCAGCGCGGGATGGGCGTTTTGCTGATCGCAGCCGCGGCCATCATGGCGGCGCGGACGGCGGGCCTCTGGCCGGGCTACGGCGAGGCGCTGGGGCTCTCGGGCGCGCGGCTGGCCATCGCCGTGGTGGTCAACGGGTTCCTGGGCGCGCTGATGACGCTGGGAATCGGTCTCTTCGCCCCCTGCATGATCCTGGTGGCGCTGCTGGGGATGAACGAGACGGCCGCCTTTCCCATCATGATGGGCTCGTGCGCCTTCCTGATGCCGGGCGCGTCCGTGCGCTTCGTGCGCTCCGGCCGTTATGACCTGCCGGCCGCGCTGGGACTGACGATCGGCGGCACGCCGGCGGTCATCATCGCCGCCTACTGGATCAAGTCCTTGCGGCTCGCCACGGTCAAATGGCTCGTGGTGGCCGTCGTGGTCTACACTGCCGTGGCGATGCTGCGATCGGCTCGGCGCGAAAGGGACCAGGTCCATGGGTAGCCCGCTCTTTGCCACCAAGTCGGTCGACGCCCTGCGCGCGGATGCCGCGGGCGAGCACGGGCTCAAGCGCGCGTTGGGGTCGATGGACCTGGTGCTGCTGGGCATCGGCGCCATCATCGGCACCGGCATCTTCGTGCTGACCGGTCAGGCCGCCGCCGACAACGCCGGTCCGGCCGTCGTGCTGTCGTTCATCGTGGCCGGCATCGCCTCGGGGTTCGCGGGCCTCTGCTACGCCGAGATGGCGTCGATGATCCCGATCGCCGGCAGCGCGTACACGTACTCCTACGCGACCATGGGCGAGCTCATCGCCTGGATCATCGGCTGGGACCTGATCCTCGAGTACATGGTGGCGTCGGCGGCGGTCAGCGTCGGCTGGTCCGGCTACGCCGTGGCGTTCGTGCACGACGTGCTGGGGGTGACGCTGTCCAAGACCTGGACCAGCGCGCCGTTCGTTTATGACGAAGTGGCTGGGCAGTTTCACGGCACGGGGGCCGTGCTGAACGTGCCGGCCATGCTGATCACCGTCCTCGTCACGGTGGTGCTGGTGATCGGCATCAAGGAGTCGGCCCGCTTCAACTCGGTGATCGTCACCGTGAAGGTGGCGGTGGTGCTGATGTTCATCGCCTTCTGCGCGCGCTTCGTGCACACCAGCTACTGGCACCCGTTCATCCCGCCCCAGGAGGCGCCGGGCCGGTTCGGCATGTCGGGGGTCATGCGCGGCGCGGCCCGGGTGTTCTTCGCGTACATCGGCTTCGACGCGGTCTCGACGGCGGCGCAGGAGACCCGCAACCCGCAGCGCGACCTGCCATTCGGCATCCTGGGATCGCTGTCGGTCTGCACGCTGCTGTACGTGGCGGTCTCGCTGGTGCTGACCGGCCTGGTCCCCTATCAGCAGCTCGGCGTCCCGCACCCGATCGCGCTCGGCGTCGAGGCCACGGGGCAGCGCTGGCTGGCGACGCTGGTCGAGATCGGCGCCATCGCCGGCCTCTCGTCGGTGATGCTGGTCATGATGATGGGGCAGCCGCGCATCTTCTTTTCGATGGCGCACGACGGCCTGCTGCCGCCGTCGGCCGCGCGCGTGCACCCGCGCTTCGGCACCCCCTGGGTCACGACCATCATCACGGGCGTCGTCGTGGCCATGGCGGGCGGTCTGTTGCCGGTGGGGGTGCTCAGCCAGCTGACGTCGGTCGGGACGCTGTTTGCGTTCGTGCTGGTCAGCCTGGGCGTCATGATCCTGCGACGCCGGCGGCCTGACATCCCGCGCGGCTTCCGCGTCCCCGGCGGCACCTACCTGGTGCCGCTGCTGGGCGCGGCGACGTCGGGCTATCTGATGCTGCAGGAGACGGCCAGCACGCTGATTCGCCTGTTCGGCTGGATGGCCATCGGGCTGGCGATCTACTTCGCCTACGGCCGGCGGCACTCGAAGCTGGCCAAGGCGGCCGGCAGCTCCGGCGCTTCGGGTCAGTGATGCCGGTGGCGCCGGTGTGACGCTTCGGCCGAGGCCAGCGTCGCCGGAAGGTGCAGGTTGGCGCGCACCACGTGGCCGGGCAGTCCAATCGACATGCGGAAGCCGCGGATCGCCTGGACGACGCAGCCGCCCGCGTCCTCGTCGACTGCCGCGTCGGTGGCCAGGCCGACCGAGCTCGCGACGCCGTTCGGCTCGACCCAGACGATGGCCTGCACCTGACCGTCGGAGACCGCGCCGCACGCGGCCAGCTGCGGCAGCAGGTGCGCCAGGTCGTGCTCGACCTTGGGCCCGTCGATGTCCAGCACGTCGGCCCGGCTCGTCGAGCGGAACTCGACGGGATATTCGAAGGTGGTCGGCTTGTTGCCGTTTGGCGCGTGGAAGTGAATGCGACGCCCGACGTCGACCAGGCACCGTTCGACCTCGTAGTTGCCGAGCGTCGACTCCAGCACCAGAACGTCCTCGGTGGTGCCGTCGCCGCTGACCTTGAAGCGCAGCAGGACCTTGCCGCCCGCGTAGCGTTGGGCCTTGCCGGCGCGCGTGTAGCAATCACGCACCTCGCCAAAGTGTTCCTGGATGGTGGCCTCGACGTCGTCCGTATCCATGACGCCGACCTCGTTCTCGACCGTCATGGATTTGTACGGATCTTCGGTCTTGGGCGCGGCGGCCTTCTTGTTCTTGATCACGAACTGCGGGCCGCCTTGAACGCGCGCGGCTTTGTCGCTGCCGCAGGCCAGGCCAAGCGCAACCAATGACACCAGAGCGAGTGGGGCGAACTTCATCAACGCTGCGTTAGGGCAAGCCGTTCGAGCTTTCTTCAGACAATCGGCATCCGGGAAAGTTCCTTCAGCCCGGTCCGACGAAGCTCGATGGCTGCACAATCTGGTGGCGCAACGCCCATGCGCAACCGGTGACTCAGCCCCCGGGGGACGACACACCCCGCTATGTAATGCGCCGCGCGAGCCTAATACGCAGGTTCGAACTTGTAGACGTACTGCATCGTGCCGGACTGCTCGACCTGCGGGTACTCGAACTCGTTGAGCTTCGAAATCAAGCAGTCGCTGACTTCCTTATTGTTCAGCGTGCCGCCGATGACCTTCGCGCTCCCCTTGCCGCCCGGCTCCAGCGAGAGCAGCACGATGACCGTCCCCTTGAAGGCACGGTCGTGCTTCTCGTCGAGCACGTCCTGGTAGCAGCGCAGGGTCGACGGGTCGCGCTGCTGCAACAGCAGCTGCACGTCGGCCTGCTTGTCGGGCGAGATGCCGCCCTTCTCGACGCTGGCGGACGCCGGATTTTGGACGACACGAACGTTCCCGCCGCCTTCGCTGGTATCGGCACAGCCGAGCGCCAACGTGGAGAACAGCGCAAAACCGGCGAGGCTCTTCAACGGGATCGATCGCATGGGCCCTCCTCGACGGAGGGACCTTAGCTCCAGCTTCACTCCTTGAGCAAGGCTGAAGCGATGACCATCCGCTGGATCTCCGACGTCCCCTCGTAGATCTCGGTGATCTTGGCGTCTCGGAAATGGCGCTCGGCGGGAAAGTCGCGCAGGTAGCCGTAGCCGCCGAAGATCTGCACGCCCTCCTTGGCGGCCCGGTTGGCGACCTCCGACGCGAACAGCTTGGCCATCGCCGCGTCCGTCGAGTACGCCCCCCCGGCGTCCTTCTTGATCGCCGCGCGCCACAGCAGCATCCGGGCGGCGTCGATCTCGGTGCGCATGTCGGCCAGCTTGAACTGGATGGCCTGGTGCTCGGCGATGGGCTGCCCGAAGGTCTTGCGTTCGCGCGCGTAGCGGACCGCGTCCTCGAAGGCGGCGCGCGCGATCCCCAGCGCCTGCGCCGCGATGCCGATGCGGCCACCGTCGAGCGCGCGCATCGCGATCTTGAACCCGCCGCCCACCTCGCCCAGGCGCGCGTCGTCGTCCAGCGCCACGTCACTCAGGAACAGCTGCGCGCTGGGGGCGCCGCAGATCCCCAGCTTGTCATCCGGCGGTCCCACGGTGACGCCCGCCGTCTTCATCGGCACGATGAAGGCGGTGATGCCGCGGCTGCCGGCCGCCGGATCGGTCGCCGCCACCACGATGGCCAGGTCGGCCACCGGGCCGTTGGTGATGAAGTTCTTGGTGCCGTTCAGGATCCAGCGGTTCCCGTCGCGCACCGCCCGCGTCTTCTGCGCCTTGGCGTCGGAGCCGGCCTCCGGCTCGGAGAGCGCGAAGCACCCGATCTTGCGGCCGGCCGCCAGGTCGGACAGCCAGCGCGTCTTCTGCGCGTCGGTGCCGTCCTTCAGGATGGGCGCCTCGACCAGCGAGCTCTGCACCGACATCGCGACGCCGGTCGACGCGCAGGCGCGCGAGATCTCTTCCAGGGCCAGCGCGTACGACAGCGTGTCCATCCCGGCGCCGCCCCACTTCTCGGGCACCATGATCCCCAGCAGCCCCAGCTCGCCCAGGCGATTGAACACCGCGCGCGGGAACTGGTGCGAGCGGTCGATCTCGGCGGCCTTGGGCGCGATCTCGCGCGTGGCCAGCTCGCGCGCCGTGTCGCGAATCATCTTCTGTTCGGGGGTCAGCTCGAAGTTCATTTTCCGGTCCACGCGGGGGCGCGCTTCTCGACGAAGGCGCGCATCCCCTCCTTTTGATCCTGGGTGGCGAAGAGCGAGGCGAACAGGTGGCGTTCCATCGCGACGCCGGCGTCCAGCGCGGCGTCGGCGCCCCGGCGCAGCACCTGCTTGGCGGCGGCGATGGCCAGCGGCGCGCGGGTGGCGATCTCGGCGGCCACGGCGCGGGCGTGCGGCAGCAGCGCGTCGGGCTCGAGCACGGCGTTGACGAAGCCGAGGCGCATGGCCTCGTCCGCGTCGATCAGCGCGCCGCGATAGATCAGCTCGCGCGTCCGCGGCACACCGATCCGCCGCGCCAGCCGCTGCGTGCCGCCCATCCCCGGGATGACGCCCAGGCCGACCTCCGGGAAGCCCAGCTTGGCGCCGCGCGCCGCGAAGATGAAGTCGCAGGCCAGCGCCAGCTCGAGGCCGCCGCCCAGGGCGAAGCCGTGCACCGCCGCGATCACCGGCAGGCGCGACGCCTCCAGTCGATCGGCCAGCCGGTGCGCGTGTCCGACCAGCACGTCGGCGCCGCTGGGATCGGCGTCCGCCATCGCCTTGATGTCGGCGCCGGCCGCGAACGCCTTGTCGCCGGCGCCCATCAGGATCGCGCACCGCACCTGCGGATCGCGCTCGGCCTGCACGAAGGCCTCGCCGATGGCGTCGAACGTCTCGCCGTCCAGCGCGTTGCGCGCCTCCGGGCGGTTGATGGTCACGAGGGCGATCGCGCCCTCGCGCGAGACCAGCGCCCGTGCCGCTGACGGGGCCGGGCTCACGCCGTCTCCCCGTAGCGGTAAAAGCCGCGGCCGCTCTTGCGCCCCAGCCAGCCCGCCGCGACGTACTGGCGCAGCAGCGGACAGGGGCGGTACTTGGGGTCGCCGAAATCGCGGTGCATGACCTCCAGGATCGACAGCGTCGTGTCGAGCCCGATCAGGTCCATCAGCGCGAACGGCCCCATGGGGTGGTTGAGACCCAGGTTGATGGCGGCGTCCATGTCCTCGACCGACGCGACCCCCTCGTAAAAGGCGAAGCAGGACTCGTTCAGCATCGGCATCAGCACGCGGTTCACGATGAAGCCGGGGATGTCGCGCGACACCACCGTCTGCTTGCCCAGCCGTTCGGCCAGCGCCCGCGTCGTCTCGTACGTCGCGTCGCCGGTCGCCAGCCCCCGGATGATCTCGACCAGCTTCATCAGCGGCGGCGGGTTCATGAAGTGCATGCCGATGACCCGCTCGGGGCGCGTCACCGCCGCGCCGATGGCGGTGATGCTGATGGACGACGTGTTGGTGGCCAGCACGATCCCGCTGCGGCAGACCCGGTCCAGCGTCTCGAAGATCTCGCGCTTGATGGTGACCTTCTCGGTGGCCGCCGCGTTATCAAAAAAAACAGCCTCCAGGTCGCCGCCGTAGAGATCGGCCGGCTCGATCCGCCCCACGATGGCGGCCCGGTCCGCGGCGGCCAGCTTCCCCTTCTCGACCAGCCGGTCCAGTTGCTGCCCGATGGCGGTCTTGCCGCGGGCGGCGATGTCGCGGCCGCTGTCGGCCAGCGTGACGGCAAACCCCTGCGAGGCGGCCAGCTGGGCAATCCCGCGCCCCATCTGCCCCGCGCCGATCACACCCACACGCGAAATTCCGTCGAGGACCGAAGACATGGAGGCCGCCAAGGTAGCGTCAGAGCCGTTCGACCGCCAGCGCGATCCCTTCGCCACCACCGATGCACAACGACGCCACGCCGCGCTTCTTCCCGGCGTCGGCCAGCGCCGCCAGCAGCGTGACCAGCACGCGCCCGCCCGAGGCGCCGATGGGGTGCCCCAGCGCGACCGCGCCGCCCCAGACGTTCACCTTGGCCGGGTCCAGCCCCAGCATCCGGTTGTTGGCGATCGAGACCACCGCGAAGGCCTCGTTGATCTCCCACAGGTCGACGTCGTCCTTCTTCCAGCCGACCCGATCCAGGAGCCGTTCGATGGCGCCGGCCGGGGCGGTGGTGAACCACTCGGGCGCCTGCGCGTGCCCCGCGGCCCCGACGATGCGCGCCAGCGGCTTCCAGCCACGCTTGGCCGCGACGTCGGCGGACGCCAGCACCAGCGCCGC
>Ga0070679_100003405_pt1 | contig 14562 bp, 12 predicted proteins | sample KBSC63BmetaG_FD_65652 | JGI IMG/M metagenome (GOLD analysis project Ga0070679, IMG submission 65652) | Corn rhizosphere microbial communities from Kellogg Biological Station, Michigan, USA - KBS C6-3B metaG | ecosystem: Host-associated > Plants > Roots > Rhizosphere | place: USA: Michigan... | reverse complement strand
CCCGCGCTTGGTGTCCGGCAACGCGTAGTCGCGCAGATTGTAATAGCTGAAACTCTGATAGGCGTTCGAGCGCTGCGGGCTGCCACCGCGGTGGCCGATCTGCACGACGATGAAGCCCAACTGCGCGAGACGCTGATCGCCGCTGTTCGGCGAGAAGGTGTACGTCACGCCTTCCGTCTGCGGGCCCGGATAGACGTGCGCAATGACGGGATACTTCTTCGCCGGATCGAAATCGAACGGCTTGAAGATGTTGCCATAGATGTCGGTGATGCCGTCATCCGCCTTGACCACGAAGCGCTCCGGGGGCTTCCATCCGAGCTCGGCGAGGCGCGACACGTCGGTCGTCTCGAGATCCATCGTGACCTTGCCCAATTCGTCGCGCAACACCGCCTTCGGCACCTGATCGATGCGCGACCAGTTGTCGACGTAGTATTTCCGCGACGGCGACAGGCTTTCAGCGGTGGACGCATGCGATGCCTCGCCCGCGTCCATCAATGTGAAGCCCGTGCCGTCGAGCTTCACGCGATAGAGATGGCGATAGTAGGGATTCTCGCCCGCCTCGCGTCCCACGCCGGCGACGTACAGCACGCGCTTGAGCGTGTCGACCTCGACCAACGCGTCAGCGCGCCACTGACCGCTCGTCACGGCGTTCTTCAGATGACCGTCGTGATCGTACAAGTAGAAGTGGCCCCACCCGGAGCGCTCCGACCACCAGAGGAAGTCCGAATTCGACCCGCTGCCCACGTATCGGGTGAACGGGAGATGCTCGATGTTCGCGGCGTCCACCGATTCGGTGATGAGCGGGGTGACGGTGTTGCTCGCGAGCGAATAGTCGACGTATTCGAGATTTCGCTGCGCGCGATCCTGTCGCACGAAGCGGATATGCTCCGACGTCTTGCCCGGCCACGCGATCTCGGTCGCGCGCGTGAATTTCCACTTCTCCATCGGCACGCGGGTGAGCTTCGTATCTCCCTTTTTGTAGATGTACAGCTCCTGCATCGGGATATTTGCTTCGCCGGGCATGGGATACTTCCATGCGATGAGCCGGGGCCGAGGAATGGCGAGCCAGTCGATCAAGTAGAGGTCGGCGACTTTCCGCTGGTCGCGGCGCTGGATGAAGAACGCCTTGGAGTCCGGCGACCACTGGACGGCTGCGCGCACGCGCGGGTCGCGGCTTCCCGCTTGCTGCTGCTGCTGCTGTTGTTGCTGCTGAGTGTCGTTCTGTTCGTCCTGCTGCTGTTGTTGTTGTCCCTGCTGCGTCGTGTCGCGCGCGCCGAAGCTGTAGTCCTGAACGCCGTCGTGCGTGATCTGAATCGTGTCGCGCGAATTCGTGGTGTTGACGAGAAACAGGTTGTGGTCGCGCGCGAAGACGAACATCGAGCTGTCGGGCGAGAAATTGCGAAAGTCCGCCGCACCCCGGCCCGCGCCGCCGCGGCCACCCTGGACGCCGCCTCCGCCACCACCGCCACCACCGCCGCCCCGACCTCCTCGGCCGCCGATTTCACCGGCGCCGAGCAACGTGGTGTCCGAGCACGTCTGCCTCGTTGCGGCGCGCGCCAGCGTCTCCGTCGCTACGGTCCACGCGAAGCAGCTACTGTCCGCGACGAACAACATCGTCTTCAGGTCCTTGGTGAACGCGATGTTGTTGATCGGCAAGTCCTGCGGATCCACCGGCCGGCGGCCAACCGTCGACAGGGCCACGGCCATCTTCTGGTGGTCGAACAGCGGCTGCTTGGTTTTCGTCTTTGGATAGACCAGAAGGAACCGGCTGCCGTTGCGGTCGCGCCAGTTGTACCACATCGAATCGCTCTTGCCGATCCAATGCGGCTGCACCGCCGTCGAATAGAGGGAAGGACGCAGCGAGGCGTTGCTGAACTTGTCGGCAAGCGTCCAGTTGGCCTTGTTGGGGTGGGTCTGCGCGAGAACGGGTGCGGCGAGAACGGCAAGCGCGGCACCGCGCAGAACGACGCGCGAGATGGCTGCCAAGAGGGTGGAGGACATTCGCGGCTCCTGAGGGACGTGGCGCGTGCGGCCTGATAGTGGGGTCGGCGGCCGAGAGAATCTGGCCCGCGGCTTCGGGTGTGGGGAAGTGCGACGCTGGAGGGCGTACGCGCGCCTCAGTCTCGCCGTTGTGCGATGGTCTCGGCGGCGCGGCTTGACGGCCAGACTCTCACGGGTCTCACCCGCTCGGAAGGGAAGACGTTTTCCTTCTCTCACTGCGTACGCGGCGTCTCGAGTGACGACGCCCGCCGCGTCGTTCCACGAAGCAACCTTTTTCTAACCCATAGTGTCTAAGGGTAGAGACTAGGGGGGACACGCTCCATGGCACTGCTCAAAGGAACGCTCGACCTGCTCGTGCTCAAGACGCTGTCGTGGGGACCGATGCACGGCTTCGAGATCGTGTCGTGGCTCGAGGATCGATCGGGTGGACGACTCGCCGTCGACGATGCGGCACTGCTCCAGGCGTTGCATCGCCTCGAGGAGCGCAAGCTCCTCGCGGCCGAGTGGGGTGTGACGAAGAATTCGCGGCGGGCGCGCTACTATAGCCTCACGACCGCCGGCCGCGCGTATCTGCGCGCTGAATCCGCGAAGATGGTCGACCACTTCGACGCACTCGTCACGATCCTCGGCGCCAAGAAGCGCGAGGCGTCGTCGTGACGGGCGCGAATCGCGCTCGAGCCGGCATTCGCGACGGCGTGCGGCGATGGCTCCGGCTGCCGCTCCGCGACGCGCGTCACGCGCGCGACGAGGTCGACGACGAGCTCGAGGCGTTCGTCGCGGCGCGCGTCGATCAACTCGTCGCGCGCGGCATGAGCGGGGACGACGCGCGTCGAGAAGCCATCCGCAGGCTTGGCGGCTCGCTCGACCAGGCGCGAGCCACACTTCGTCAATCCGCCGAACATCGGGAGCGTACGATGGAATTCCGCGAGCACATCGACGAGCTGCTGCACGATCTTCGGTACGCCGCACGGGGCCTCGCGCACCGGCTAGGGTTCACGCTCACCGTCGTGTCGACGCTCGCGATCGGGATCGGCGCGACGACGTCCATCTTCAGCGCGGTGGAGGCGCTGCTGCTGCGACCGTTGCCCTATCTGCGACCGGACGAGCTGATGAAGCTCACGATCGTCGCGCCGGCACAGGGATCGGTGCCGGGAACCGATGAGATGGTCTGGTCGTACCCGAAGTATCTCGTGCTCCGCGACAACCAGCGCGCATTCTCGGCGGTGTCCGCCTATGAAGCGTCGGACTTCATCATCACGTCGGGCGATGTCGAGCGCATTCATGGCGAGCAGACCACGTCGGCATACTTGCCCCTGTTGGGCATCACGCCGTCCATTGGCCACAACTTCGATGCAGACATCGATGCCCACGGTGGAGCGCGTCGCGAAGCCATCATCTCCGACGCGCTGTGGAAGCGCCGCTTCAACGGGGATCCACACGTCGTCGGCAAGACGATCGATCTGGATCGCGCACCCTTTACGATCGTGGGTGTCGCGCCCGAAGGATTCTCTGGCCTCACTGGCGGCGTTGACGTCTTCGTCCCGATCACGATCCGGTCGCCGGACGATCTGAACGAGCCATTCTCTCACGAGTTCAGTGTCGTCGGGCGCCGGCGCCCGGGTGTGACGGAGGCCCAAGCGCGCTCGGAGACGGCTCGCGTCGGCGCGGAGGTCGCGCGGCGGTACCCCGACCAGCACATGACGGGCGTCGAAAGTGCCAAGGCGGAGCCGCTGAACAACGCGCGCGTCGCGCCGCTCATCAGGCGTTCACTCTGGGTGCTGTTCGGCGCCGTCGGCCTGGTGTTGCTCGTGGCCTGCGTGAACATCGCCAACCTCATGCTCGCTCGAGCGGGAGCTCGCGGCCGGGAGATGGCCGTTCGCCTCGCGCTCGGCGCGCGGCGCGGTCGGCTCGTGCGCCTGCTGCTCGCGGAAAGCGCCCTGCTCTCTGCGGCTGGCGCGCTCGCGAGCCTCGCCGTCGCCGCGCTCGGAACGCATGTGCTCAGCGGGCTCACGCCCGCGGCGCTCGCGCGAGGCCGGCGCACCGTCAGCGGGCTCGGGTCCGTGAGCTTCTCATCGATTCATCTCGACGGGTGGGCGCTCGCGTTCACCGCCGGCGTCGCGTGCGTCGTCGGAGTGGCGTTCGGGCTTGCGCCCGCGTTCCGCGCGACGCGCGCGTCCGTTGCCGATACCCTCAAGGATGGCGCCGTGGATGCGTCGCGCTCGCGCCGGTTCAGCGGCCGCCGGCTCCTCGTGATCTTCGAGGTGGCGCTTGCGCTGATACTGCTCGTCGGCTCGGGGCTGATGCTCCGCAGCCTGTCGAAGCTTCTGTCGGTGGACACCGGCTTCGACGCGTCGAACGTGCTCACGCTGCCGATCGCCCCGCTTCCCGGCACGGTGCCTCGCGACTCCCTGCCGGGCGTCTACGAGCAAATACTCACGCGCCTCGCGGCGCTCCCCGGCGTGCGCAGCGTCTCGATCACAGACTGTCCTCCGCTGAACGGCGGCTGCAATCGCACGCTCGCCGCGCGTCATCAGGGAGCGAGCGACCCGGCGCACGATCCGCTCGTGATGATTCACTGGGTCTCGCCCGACTGGTTCAAGACCGTCGGCGTTCCGCTGCGGCGTGGACGCCCATTCACCGGTGCGGACCGAGCCGGAGCCGCGAAGGTGATCATCATCAACGAGACGGCCGCGCGAAAGCTCTTCCCCGGTGAGGACCCGATTGGCCAGCGACTGTCGCTGGGCCAGGGCGGGTTCGGCAGCGGCGGCGAGATCGTCGGCGTAGTGGGAGACGTCCGCCAGTTCGCGGATTCCGTGGCGGCGGCGGACACCTACATCCCGTACGCGCAGTCGCCGCGCGCGGGCATGTTCATCTTCGTGAAGACGAGCGGCGATCCCGTGGCGTACGCGACCTCCGTACGCCACGCGGTCCATGAGATCGTGCCGCGGTTCCCGCTCCGCGACGTCAAGACGCTCGCCGAGCGGACGTCCGCGGCGACCGCCACGGCGAGATTCAGTGCGACACTGCTCGCGCTGTTCGCGGCGGTCGCGCTCACGCTCTCGGTCATCGGCATCTACGGCGTGATGTCGCTCATGGTCACGCAGCGGCGCCGCGAGCTGGGAATTCGCATGGCACTCGGCGCGGATCAGGGTGCGGTGCGAGCGATGGTGGTTCGGGAAGCCGCCGTGCTCGCCGCGCTTGGAACGCTCATCGGCCTGGCGGGAGCCGTCGCCTTCTCGCGCGTCCTGAGCACGCTGCTGTTCGAGGTCGAGCCCATCGATCCGCCGACCTACGGCGCCATCGTCCTGGTCCTCGGCGCCGCGGCGCTCGCGGCGAGCTGGATTCCCGCCCGACGCGCGACACGCGTCGATCCAACCGAGGCGCTGCGGCAGAATTGAAGTTCTGAATATCAGAACTTCAATCCGCCCGCCTCGGCGAATTCGCGCATGGCCTTCTCCTGCTCTTCCGTCAGCTTCTCGGGCACCGTCACGTCGACCTGCACGATGAGATCGCCCGTCTGATCGTCCTTCGTGATGCCCTGCCCGGGAACGCGGAAGCGCTTGCCGCTGGGCGTGCCCGCCGGAATGCGGATCGTCACTTTCTTCCCGTTGAGCGCCGTGACGCTGATCTTCGAGCCCAGCGTGGCCTGCGCGATGTTGATCGGAATGGGCGCGATCAGATCCAGTCCCTCCCGCTTGAAGAAGCGATCGGGCTCGACCTGGTATGTGAGAATCAGATCGCCTGCCGGGCCGTTGCGCACGCCATGGCCGCCCTGATTCTTGAGGCGGACCTTGGTGCCTGTGTCGACGCCTGACGGGACGGTGATCATCATCTTCTTACGAACGCGCACCTCGCCCGATCCGCCGCACGTCGGGCACCGTTCGCTCGGTACGGTGCCTTTCCCGAGACACATCGGACAGGGACGCTGAACCGCAAAGCCGCCCTGACCGAAGGAGATCGTGCCGCGGCCCTGACACTCAGGACACGTCTGAATCTTCGCTCCCGGCGCGGCGCCGGAACCGTGACACGTCGCGCACTCCTCGTTCACCTCGAGCTCGATCGGTACCTTGCCGCCGAGCGCCGCGGTGCGGAACGGGATCGGGAGCTGCATCTCGACGTCCTGCCCGCGCTCCGGACCGCGCGGGCGCGCGCGAGTGCCGCCCGTCGGGCCGCCGCCGCTGAACATCGAGCTGAAGAGATCACCGAGCCCGCCCAATCCAACGTCGCCGAGATCCTCGAAGCGGAACGTGGCTCCGCCCGGGCCGGCGCCCGCACCGAATGGAGATGGTCCGCCCGCCGACGCGCCAGGACGACGCGCACCCGCGCCGCCGAATCCACCGAACGCGCCGAGCTGACGCATCTGGTCGTATTGCTTGCGCTTCTCGGCGTCGCCGAGCACCTGATACGCTTCTGAGATTTCTTTGAAACGCTCCGCCGCTTTGGGATCGGTCGGATTCTTATCCGGATGGTGCTTCGCCGCGAGCTTGCGGTATTGCTTCTTGATCTCGTCCTGCGTCGCCGACGCGGGAACGCCGAGGACCGAGTAGTAGTCCTTCGTCTGAGCCATATCGTCAGTACGTGATCAGCCGTTCCACTGCTTCACGACGACACGTGCTGGACGCAGCAATTGGCCGTTGTAGAGGTAGCCGACCTGGTACACGCGCGAGACGACGTGATCGTCCTCGCGCGAGAGCGCGGGCTCGGTGGCGACTGCCTCGTGCATCTTGGGATCGAACGTCTGGTTGACGGGATCCACGATCTCGAGCCCGGAGGCGGTCAGCACCTTCAGAAGCTTCTTCTCGACCATGTCCGCGCCCTGCACGATCGTCGCGGCATCCACCGTCGCCGGATCGACGTGCGCGAAGCGTGCGAGGTCGTCGAGCGGATCGAGCAGTTGGCGCACGATCTCCGCCTGCGCGCGCGACGAGAGCTCGGTCCGTTCGCGCGCGTTGCGCTTTCGGAAGTTGTCGTACTCCGCCGCGAGGCGAAGGTACTTGTCCTGCGCTTCGGCGGCGCGCCGCTCGAGCTCGGCGCTGCGCGTCGAGACGGTGGGATCCGCGACGTCGGCGTCCGCGGGATCGAAGTCCTCGCCAGCCGCGTTGCCGGCGCCGCGCGCAAAGGCGTCGTCGGACTCTGGTGCGCCGTCGGGATCGAAGTTCGGATCGTTTCGTTCAGCCATGATTCCGTGAATGTTCGCTGTGTCGTGAGCGGGGTGCAACGGGTGTGCCCTACTCCGTCTGCCGGTTCGGCAGACCTGTGCTGGCGCCGGACGGTTGCGAATACAGCCAAACGAGCGAACCAGGCAACCACCGAAATGCACCGTGATTCACCGTAGACCACCGGCCTTCGACGCAAGCGGTCTCGCGCGCAATGTGCCTTTTACGGTGCTCGCTGGTGATGCGTTTCGGTGTGATCGGTGGTTCTCGCGTTCCAACCTCGCCAACACGAAGGACTCAACCGATCGACACCGGATCGCCGATGCCGAGCAGTCGCTGACGCAAGAGCTCGAGCGTCCACTGCGCGGCTCGCTGGCGAATCTCGTCTCGATCACCCCAGAGGCGCAGCAGCCGGGAGTGCACCTGGTCCGCGATGTCGGCGGCAATCCAGACCGTCCCGACGGGTTTCTCCGCGGATCCGCCTCCCGGACCGGCAACGCCGGTGATCGCCAGACCGACACTGGCACCCGTGGCGCGCCTGGCACCGTTCGCCATCTGTCGCGCGACCGCCTCGCTCACGGCGCCGTGCTCGCGCAGCACGTGCTCCTCGACTCCGAGCAGCGACTGCTTTATAGAGTTGTGATACGCGATCACGCCGCCGAGCACCACGTCGCTCGATCCGGGAATCGCCGTGAGACGAGCGCCCAGCAACCCGCCCGTGCAGCTCTCCGCGACGCCGATGGTGTGCCCGCGCGCACGACACAGATCGAGCACGATCGCGGCGAGATCCGCGTCGCCTTCACCATAGATGTTCGCAAAGAGCAGCGAGCGAATCTGATCGGCCGCGGCCGACAACGTGCGTTCCGCCTCCGCATTCGGCACATCGCGAACCGTCAGTCGCAGATCGACGCCCGCAGTATTCGGCAAATAGGCGAGCGCGACGCCGAGCGGCTCACCTCCCATCGAGTCGATGCGGTCCGCGAGCAGGGATTCTGCGACACCGGTCGTGCGCAGCGTGCGCGAGCGCACCACGATCCCCGCCGTCGCGCGCGCGCGAACCAGCGGCAGCAGCGTGTCGCCGAGCATCCCTCGCATCTCTTTCGGAACGCCGGGCAGCATCGCCACCCAACGGCCGCGTTCGTCCTCGAGCCAGATGCCGGGTGCCGAGCCATGATTGTTGCGCAGCTTCGTCGCGCCATTCGGAATCATCGCCTGCTGACGATTCGCCTCGGGCATGGGACGATTGAAGCGTTTGAGCCAACGCTGCCGCATCCACTCGAGATGCTCTTCGTCCACGTGCATGCCGCGGCCGAACAGCGCCGCGATGGATTGCTTCGTGAGATCGTCCGACGTCGGTCCCAAGCCGCCAGTCGTGATCACGGCGCCCGTGCGGTCGAGGGCTTCGCGCACGGCGGCGGCGATCTCCTCGGCGATATCTCCGACCGTCGCGCGACGGACGATGCGGATGCCGATCGCGGCGAGCTCGCGCGCGAGATGCGCGGCGTTCGTGTCGATCGTGAATCCGAGAAGCAGCTCGTCGCCGATCGTGACGACTTCGACGCCGGTGGTTGCGACCGGCGCGGACGCGGTCGTGCTCACTTGGTCGTCTTGGTGGTCTTGCTCGGCTGGGTGGCGAAGATGCCGCCGAAGCCGCGGAGATAGAGCACGAGCGAGTAGATCGTGAGCAGCACCGCCGCGATCATCATGAGCGTGCCGACGGTGCCGTTGAACAGGGCAAAGCCATGCCACGCGGGAAGGCTTTCCCACCGGTGCTCCGCCGCGAGGGTCGCGGCGAAGAACCAGAAATACGCGGAGCCCTGCCAGATCAACTGGAAGCCCGTCTTCCATTTGGCGGGCCCGATCGCCGCGATCACGACACCGCGCGCCTTCGCCGCCTGACGGAACACCGTCATGAACACCTCGCGCCCCAGAACGATCGCGACGATCCAGGCCGACAAGCCGACGTTGCCCAGCGGCGTGACGAACGGGAAATCGCGCGCGAGGAGATACATCGGGATGAACGTCCCCACGAGCAGGGCCTTGTCGGCAAGCGGATCGAGCAGCTTGCCGAGGTCGGTCTCCTGCTTGCGCGAGCGCGCCAGCTTGCCGTCGATGTAATCAGTGATGCCGGCGAGCGTGAACAGGATGAACGCCAGCAGCCGCAATCCTGACGAATGCGCGAACGGCAGCACGGCGATCAGTGGAGTCGCTACGATGCGTGCCGCGGATAGCGCGTTCGGGAGATTCATGTCGGTCCGCCGGCGCCAGCGTTGCCGGCGTTCAGGCCAAAGACTTCAATACGAGTTTACTCACGCCACGTAATGTGTCGAACACGCCGTCACCGTTCACCGCAACCGCCTCGTAGTACGGCGCCCGCTCGATCCATTCTCCGGTCGGAAGCTGCTCGACGAGATTCTCACCGGGGTGCGCCGGGTCCGCCGCGACGCGCATCTTCGCGGCATCGGTCACTTCCCAGCCCGGATTGAGCGCCGCCTGAAGATCTCTGATCGGGGCCGCATTCGGGAGGTCCCGTTTGTTGTACTGGATGACGAACGGCATCTTGGTCAGATCGTACCCGTACTCGGCCATGTTGTCATACAGGTTCTGCATGGCCTCCTGGTTCGCCTCCAGCCGCTCGACCTGGGAGTCGCCGACGAAGACGATGCCGTCCACACCCTTGAGAATGAGCTTGCGGCTCGCGTTGTAATAGACCTGTCCGGGCACGGTGTACAGATGGAAGCGCGTCTTGAACCCGCGAATCGTTCCGAGGTCCACTGGCAGAAAGTCGAAGAAGAGGGTGCGTTCCGTCTCGGTCGCCAGCGAAATGAGCTTGCCGCGGGTATCCGGCTGCACCTTGCCGTACACGACCTCGAGGTTCGTGGTCTTGCCGCCGAGGCCCGGGCCGTAGTACACGATCTTGCAGTTGATCTCGCGCGACGCGTAGTTGATCATCGACATGGCTGCGTCCTCTATTGAAACAGCTTGTCGATCTCGTCTTCGGCGCCGGCCAGAATGTTCGGCATCGATGCGGAGGATCCGCGCGAAAACACGTCGTGAAACAACTGCGTCAACTCCTGGACGGCGGCCTTCATCTTCAGTCGCACGAGGCCAAGGGTGGTGCGGTTGTCGAACAACACGACCAGAATGACCCGCCGAGCGATGTCGGCGAGGTACATCGACTCCTTCTCGCCCTGGTGGAAGAGCGAATTGAACTCGTTCTCCCCAATCAGTTTCGCGAGCTGATCGTTCGCGCTGAAATCAGCCGCCGTGAGGGTAGCGAAGGCCGTGGGATCGAAATCGGGGCGGTCGCCCACGGTCGCCACGAGCTGCCCGGTGCGATCGACGAGCAGCGCGCAGCGCGCGTTGCAGTCGGTGAGGAAGCGCTCGAGGGCCTGCTTGATCGCGCCGAAGTCGTCTTCCGTGAATGACCAACTAGCTGCACCAACCGGCATTGCCAAGTCCTAAGCGAGGTAAGCGTGCATGCGCTCCAGGATGCGCTCCCCTCGACGTCGCAACGCGGGGTGTCGCTCCCAGCCGACATAGTCGGTGAGTAGACGGGCCGTATCGAGCCCGGGCCGGCCACCGAGATACCCCAGTGCGGCCAGACGCTTGACTGGGCTCTTACTGAAGAGGTCACGCCGAGACCGCCGAATCTGGGTACTCCAGACGATGGCCCCCAGAAGGAGGCCGCCGGCGAAGCCAATGCCCACCGCCTGTGTGCGTCGCGTCACATCGCCCTCCGCGCGGCCAGCGCTTGTGCGATGGTCACGCCGTCCGCGTATTCGAGATCGCCGCCCACCGGCAGCCCCCTGGCGATGCGCGAGACGGTCACGCCGTGCGGCGCGAGCTGCCCTTGCACGTAGAGCGCCGTCGCTTCGCCCTCGAGACTCGGATTCGTCGCCAGGATCACCTCTCGTACGGGTGTTTCCGGATTAGTCACTCGATCGATCAACGCACCGATCGTGAGATCCTCGGGCCCGACCCCGTCGAGCGGCGACAGCCGCCCGCCCAGAACGTGATAGAGTCCTCGAAACTCGCCTGCCCGCTCGATCGCGCTGATGTCCGACGCCTGCTCCACCACGCAAACCGTGCTCTGATCGCGCCGCGGGTCGCGGCAAATCGAGCACAGCTCCTCCTCGGTGAGATTGAAGCAGCGGACGCACGGGCGTACGCGCTCACCAAGGGTCACGAGCGCCTGCGCGAGCCGGCGAGTCTGGTCCGCCGGTTGCCGCAGCAAATGGTACGTGAGCCGCAGCGCCGTCTTCCGGCCGATGCCGGGGAGACGAGACAGCTCCGTTGCGAGATCTTCTATGGCGGACATGGAGTGGAAAGAACGGCGCGCGCCGGAGCGCCGATCAGAATGGAAGCTTGAACGGCAGTGACAGACCACCCGTCAGCTTCCCCATCTGCTCCTGCCCCGCTTTCTGTGCCTTTTGCTGGGCGTCCGAGATCGCGACCACCACGAGGTCCTCGAGCATCTCGATGTCGGCGGGGTTCACGACATTCGGATCGAGCTTGATCTTCTTGATCTGGCCAGTGCCGCTCACGTCCGCGGTGACCATCCCGCCGCCTGCGGATCCGGTGAGCGTGAGCTGCGCGAGCTCTTCCTGGATCTTCGCAAGGCGCCCCTGCATCTCCTGCGCTTGCGCAATCATCTTCATGAAGTCGGCCATGCGTCAAAGCTACCCGTGACGCCTGAATCGGCGCAACGCGGCGCCCGTCGGCCGGTCAGTCGGCGACCTCGAGATCCAGCGCGTCGATGGCCGCGCTCAGAAGCGGGTCGCGCTTTTTGAGCGCCGCGATCCGCTCGGCGCGAATCATCTCTTCGGTGAGCCTCTTGGGCGCCACCGAGGGCGCGCTCTCGTCGCGACGAAGCTCGACGCGCTCGACGCCGGCGAACCGTTCGCGGAGCGCAGCCACGATCTCGCCGCGCGACGTCTGGATGGCGTGCGCATAGATGTCGTTCGGCTCGTCGAGCTCGATGCTGATCACGCCGTTGGCGGTTACGGCCGTGGGGGTCGCGTGCTGAAGCGCCGTGGCGAGAATCGCCTTGCCGTTGGTCCGCAGCCGTTCGACCAGTGCGTCCCACTGGCCGAGGAGCGTCGTGATCTCGAGCGGTTGGCTGCTTCGCGCCGTGAGCGGTGCTGGTGCGCGAACGGGTTGGTCATCCGCCAGCGACTGCGGATATGCGGAGCCGGAGCGTACGGAGGTCGGACGCGGAGATGCAGCTTCGGCGCGCGGACCGATCGCTTCGGTCGCGCGGGTCGGCTCAGCGCGCCCGAAAGGGGGGCTGCTCTCGGCGCCTCCGCTCGATGACGAACGCCGCGGAGCCGCCGCACCGCCAGCCCCGCTACTCCCGCCGCTCGAGGAGCCGCCGAGCGAACGCAGAACGTCTTCCAGCTCGACGGAGCGGTCGAGCAGAGCGAAGCGCACGAGCAGCGTCTCGATGAGAAGCTGCTGCTGTCCGCTCTTGCGAAAGCGCGGCTCGAGCTCGCCGATCGCCTGAAGCATGCGGAGGAGATCCGCCGCGGTGAAACGATCGCGCCGCTGATCGAGCGCTTCACGCGCGCGCTCCGACAGATCGGCGGCGGCGCCGCCCAAGACGAGCGTGAGCTGTGCGCGAAGCATGTCCGCGAGTCCGGAGAGAAACCCGCCGAAATCGATGCCTGCTTCCGCCAATCGCCCAACCGCCGGAAATACATCCGCCGCGCGACGCTCGGCGATGATGTCGAGGATCGCGATGAACTCGTCTTCGGGCACGAGTCCGAGTGCGTCGCGAACGCGATCGGTGGTGACCGTGCCGTCGCCGCTCGACAACACCTGGTCGGTGAGACTCAACGCATCGCGCATGGAGCCGTCGGCCGCACGCGCGATGGCGGCGAGCGCTTCGGGCTCCGCGCTGATGTCCTCCTCGTCCAACACGTGCGCGAGGCGCTCGCGAATCTCCGCGGGGCCGATGCGCTTGAAATCGAACCGCTGGAGCCGGCTCAGGACCGGCGCCGCGGCCTGCGCGATCTTCTGCGGCTCAGTCGTCGCGAAGACGAAGACGACGCGCGGCGGCGGCTCTTCGAGAATCTTGAGCAGCGCGTTCCATGCTTCGCGCGTGAGCATGTGCGCTTCGTCGACGATGTAGACCTTGTAATGATTCTCGCCGCTCGGTGCGTACATCGCGCGCTCGCGCAGCTCGCGGGCGTCGTCGACGCCGCGATTCGACGCCGCATCGATCTCGACGACGTCGAGACTCGCCCCGCCGCTCCAGATGCGCTTGCACGACGCACATTCGCCGCACGGTTCACTCGCTTCGCTCGCGAGCCGCTGTCGATCTGAATCGGCGATGACGCGGTCGTGCTCTTCTCGCCCTTGTTCAAGTTCCGCCAGCTTCCTGGCCGCCTCTTGACGACGCTCGCAATTGAGCGCCATCGCGAGCACACGGGCGAGCGTCGTCTTGCCCACGCCGCGCGGACCGCAGAGCAGATAGCCGTGCGCCACGCGTCCGCGCGCGATCGCGCCTTTGAGCGTGGTGGACACGTGCGACTGCACGGCCACGTCGGCGAAACGCTTCGGGCGGTATTTGCGGGCGAGGGCAAGAGACATAGCGGGACACGCAATCTATCCCGACGCGCCGAGCTCCACAAAGCGTCCGCGGCGGCTAGGCTCGTTCCGCCATCCGCGCGCCCATCTGCCGCAGCAGCGCCGCCCAACCGGTCTCCGTGTCGCCCATCTCACTTCTGCACGACGAACTCGTGCACCATGCCGTGAGCAAGGTGCGGCTTGCCGTCTTTCGCGTCGGGAACGAAGCAGAGCATCACGTAGTGTCCGGGCGTGAGCTCGAGCGTCAGCTCGTTCTCGTGTCCGGGCGCGATCGGACTCACGCCCCCGAGGAAATGCGCGGGCGGTGGTCCGGCCATCTTCTCGGCCCATGCAGCGAGGTCCGCCGGTGTCTTGCCCGGCAGCAAGCGCGCAAGCTCGAGCTCGTGCGTCTGCTTCCCGCTGTTGCGGACAATCACGCGATGCACGCCGGCGCGCAGATGTCCGTTCACGTTGAACGCATAGTCCACGAGATCGATCGTCGGTGCCCCGTTGTCCCGCGGCAGCGCCGCCGAGCTCGCAGGCCCGGTGACGACGAGGTCTTTGTACATGCCTTTGGCGATGTGCGGAGCGCCGCCCGGCCCTGGGATGATGCAGAGCGCGGCATAGCGGCCGGGCTGGAGCACCACTGTGGTCGCCAGCGACGTCATGCCCGGGTCCACACCGTCCGGTCCGCCGGCGTCAGTGGACCAGGCCGGTGGCGGGCCTTCAGCTTCGAGGGCTTTCACGAGATCCACGGCTTTCTTTCCGCCATCGAGCCGCGCGAGATAGAGATGGTGGAGCTCGTGCCCTTCGTTCTTCAAGCGAAAGGTGACCG
>Ga0070679_100003403_pt1 | contig 14566 bp, 11 predicted proteins | sample KBSC63BmetaG_FD_65652 | JGI IMG/M metagenome (GOLD analysis project Ga0070679, IMG submission 65652) | Corn rhizosphere microbial communities from Kellogg Biological Station, Michigan, USA - KBS C6-3B metaG | ecosystem: Host-associated > Plants > Roots > Rhizosphere | place: USA: Michigan... | reverse complement strand
AGCGCGGATCCGTTCCTCCGGAGCGCCCATCGCTTCCAGTACCGCCGCGCGATGCTCCAATACCTCGGCAGTCTCTAACGCGATAGCCGCTCCCCTCTGACGCAATGCACGAGCCCGCGCTGACGCATCGCGAGACTGTGCGGCCGCATCCTTGGCGGTGTGGGTCACGGGCGCAGTGTCCCCTCCCCGCGTGGGATGCAACAAGGGACTGGCTCGGCTCGTATCGCCTGGCCGGGTCAATCGCTGTGTGCGTGTCGAACGCCACCACTGCGTTGCGCGCGATGCGCAGTCATTGCATGTAGCCATGCCTCGAGAGTCGCCCGTCCCGTCGGACCTGCGCGTTTGGTGCCCCCGGCAGGATTCGAACCTGCGCTCCCGCCTCCGGAGCGGCCCGGAAAGGCAATTCTGGGGGCAATTCCGAGGGCAACTGCGACGTGCAGGGTCAACCGTAACAGGCGGTTGACCTGCGGTTTTACCTCCGCCGGCGTCGACGGGTCGTGGAGTCCCGGTCGCGGCCGGTGAGCAGGGCAATCGCTCCGTTTGTTGGAAAACCGTGGGAAGAACGGAGCGGTGATCATGGCAAGTTTGTCGTGGCGTCGAAACGGTTGGGAGCTGCGCTACCGCGACCCCGCGGGGCGGCAGCGGGTGGAGCGGTTCCCCGGTCCGCAGACCCGCAAGCCTCCGCCGGAGGCGACCGAGCGGCTGGCGGCGATCGAGCGGCAGCTGCGCTGGCGGGAGTACGTCGCGCCGGAGGAGCGGGAGGCAACCTTTGGGGAGTATTACGCCCGCTGGCGCGCCGCGCGGCACGTCGCCGAGACCCGGCATCACACCGACGACGGGAACGCCAAGCGGCATGTGCTGCCGTACTGGAGCAACTGGCGGATCTGTGACATCAAGCCGTCGGACATCGAGGACTGGATCGGGCTGCTGTCGACGAAGATGGGCCCCTGGACAGTCCGGCACAACTACCTGCTGCTGCGCGGCCCGCTGCGCCGGGCGATCAAGGACGGGGTGATCCGGGACCCGTTCATCGACATCCGGCTGCCGAAGAAGCCGGAGATCCGCAAGACCTTCGATGACGTGCTCACTGCCGTCGAGGTCGACCGTCTGGTCGAGGCGATGTGCGACCAGGGGGAGAAGTACTGCTCGCTGCGCACGAACAGCCGCTACCGGGCGCTGGTGTTCATGGGCGCGTGGCTCGGACCGCGGTGGAACGAGGCGATCGGGCTGCGGATCTGTGACCTGAACCTGCCTCGGCGCGAGGTCACGTTCGGCCGGTTGGTGGTGAACCAGAACGGATCGACGACGTTCACCAAGCGTGGGTCGAAGACCGACGACTGGCGCACCATCCCGATGCCGTCACCCGTCGTCACTGTGCTCCGTGAGCACATCGACCGGTATGTGGCCGACCCGTCGGACCGAGACGCGTTCCTGTTCACCAACAAGCTGGGCAACCATCCGCTGCGGTCGAACTTCACGCGGGAGATGCGCAACGCGCTTCCACGGGCCGGACTGAAAGGGCGCAGGGTGACGTGGCTGACGATGCGCCACACCGCGGCGTCGCTGATGTTCGACGCCGGCCTGACCCTGTTCGAGGTGCAGCAGCGGCTCGGTCACAAGGACCCGGCGATGACGGCGCGCGTGTACACGCACCTGATGCGCGAGCGGTTCGACGAGGGAAGAGACCGGCTCGAGGCATACATGGCAGCCAAGCGGCAGCCGACCGCGGTGGACTGATGCCGAATCTCGACCGACCTGTCGGAGCGCCGTCGTACTGTCCGCTGGTGTGACACCCGACCGGCGCAAGAAGCCTCCACGGCGACGGCCACCGGCTCTGCCGCAGGTGCGCACCGGTCCGTCACCCGACGACCCGCACGACATCGTCTACTTCCAACGGCACAAGGCCGACGACCCCTCCGGGAGCACACCGGCCCGCGAGTTCCTCGAACTGTGCCCGACCGGTTGCGAGCGAAGTTCCGCGCCGTGCTGATCGCGGTCGCCGCCGCACCTCCCAAGCGGTTCGCCGGCGGCCGCTACTGGGAGGCAATGAAGGGTGACATGACCGGCTGGCACGAAGTCCGCGTCGACGGGCCCGGCCGGCACCACTACCGGCTGTTCTGCCTCCTCGACTACGACGCCAAGGGACGGGACAAGCCACTGCTCGTCGTGGTCACCGGGATGGACAAGCCCTTCCGCACGACGTTCTCGTCCGCCGACTACGCCGCCGTCAAGGCTCTCGGTGACGAGTACCGCAAACGCAATCCACGGTCGGTCGCGTGATCAGATCGCAATCGCCTGACGCCGCGTCGTCCGAAGCTTCGAAAGATGCTTCGCGAGCCGCTTGGTGTCGGCGGCGTGGCCCTCGAGCAGAGGCTCGGTCAGCGTCTTGCGATCCGCCGCCGGCAGTGGTTTCAGAGTTACTCGCATCCCGAGCGCGGCAGCTACCTCCGCGAGGGTGCCCAGCGTCGGGTTCACCCCGCTCGCGGAAAACAACCTTCGGATCACCGCCGGCTCGGCGCTGATCGCACGGGCGAGCTCCGCCTTGGAGAGGCCGGCTGCCTCGCGAGCCTCGTCCAGGGCGTTCACCATCGAGTCGATCGTGGCGATCCGAACTGACTCGACGACGTAGTCGCGAAGGAACTCCGGGTCCTGCAAGTCACGGGCCAGGTCCTCCCAAAACGCGCCCACGATGGGCTCGGGATTCCGAGCGGTGGTTGTCGTCACGGCCAATAGCGTAGCAAATATGTTACGCACGAGCAAACGTTGCTGGACTGTCCGGCCAAAACGGCCCGAGCCGGCCGTCGGTGCTCTCGACAACACTCGGCGGTGAATTCCGCCCACCCGATGTCTAGTAGACCGCCCATCGCCCGGCTGACATGGGACTTTGCTGGCTTTGAAGTCGGCGGTACTTGCCGATGGGCGCGATTCGGTCGCGCGCTGAGCCGCAGATCAGTGAAACCGTCGAGCGGATTTGTAGTCGCGCATACGCCGCGCCGCGCCTCCGAGGGCCGGCGCAGGTGATCCGGCTATCGTCGCTCAGCGGGTTTCCGATGGGTGAAGTTTGCCAGGTCGTCATGAACGGCGCCGGCCTCGGCAGCGAAATCGAGGGTGGCCCATCCCTCTTCGGCTTTACGCAACAGCTCGACGGCTCGGTCTTCGTCGCCGTCAACAGCACGGGTCAGACCTTCGATGGTCACGGCGATCAGACGACGGAGTGGCGTGTCCACAGTTGCGACATCGGTGATCCCACGCACCACCTCTGGGCAGCCCGCTCGAATCGCCAGGCGGACAACCCGTGGCAGCAGCTCGACCGCCCCGTCGCGCTCGACGAACCGCTGCAACTCGCCAAGACCCGACAGCACCTCGCGCGCCTTCGCAGGATCGCCGCTGTCGAGCGCGGCTGTCGTGACCACAGCGGCAACGCCGAGCACGTGCCGGAGGTCGTGTGGGTCGGCGGGCGGCGTCGCTGCCACTTCCGCGACGGTCTGGGTGTCGATCCGGCCGACGTCGAGCAACGCGAGGGCTCTTTGTACGACGACCCAACGCGTCTGCGCCTCGTCGAGGTCGAGCGTCACCTCAGACAGGGCGAGCGCCTGCTCGTAGCGGCCCAGCTCGCACAGCACCCGGATGTCTTCAGCGATACCGCTCGAGACGATGAACTCCAACCCTCGCTCACGGGCCATCTGCTCGAGCTCCCGCCGTGCCGTGAGCTCGGCCGCTGGTCCCCGCCAGTGATGCAGAGCACCCGCGAGCCACTGCCTCGTGCCGAGCGCGATTGCGCCGGACTCCTGGCGGAGGACCTCGTCGAGGCCGGACTCCAGTTCCTGGAGCCCGTCGCCATCACCGAGACTCAACCGGGCGCGCCCACGGATGACATGAGCTAGCGCGTCGCCGCCGCAGCCGTATTGGTCGGCCATGGCAATCGCTTGGCCTGCGAGGTCCTGTGCCTCGTGCAGAGATGTCTGAGTCTGCGCGATCAACCGCAGCATCGCGAGCGTGGCGAGGTTGCGCACTGCCGCGTCCGATGGCGGCAGCGTGTGGACCAGAGAACGCGCCGCCTTTTCGACCGGCTCGAACGGGCGCCCGAGGTTGAACAACGTGGCTGCTAGAAACAGCAGCGCGTCGACGGCGAGCGGGTCGCCCTCGGCGAGTAAAGCGTCCAAAGCGGTCGTGAGCTCGTCGGCCGCTGAGGCGAACTGACGATTGTCGTGCAGCGCCGCTCCGAGCCAGTATCGGATGCGAATGCGCAACGCGTCGTCGTCACACAACTCGAACGCGCGGTGCAGCTGGCGCAGAGCCGCGGGGGTGTCAACCCCTTCGAGGCTGCACCCGGCGCGGAAGGCCGCCGCGCAAGCGAGCGGTCGGGCGTGTGTCATCAGCTCGGTGTCGCCGGCTGTGCAGGCGAGGTCGAAGGCCGTGCTCGCCGCGTGGTCGACCCGTTGCGGCGGCGCGTCGCTGCGCTCAGCCCACCACTGCGCGACCGCGAGGTGCCGTCGGGCGCGCACGATCCTCGGTAAGCGCGCCTCGGCGGTCTCGCGGAGCAAGTCGTGCCAGAACACGAACTCGTCCTGGCCTGCCCGCTGCGACGGCCGCACCCGCCGCAGGAAGTGCCGGCGTATGAGCAGGTTGGTCGCGCGGTCGACGTCGATGCTCCCGTCGAGGTCGAAGTCCGCGCTGACAAGCCCGTTCAGCTCGTCCGACCACACGGCCGGCCCTGCGACGGCAGCGATCTCGAGAAGCTGGCGGCTGTCGTCAGGCAACGTGTCCAGGCGTGCGTGCAGCAGCGAGCGCAGCGTTGGGGGTGCCTCACCTTCCGACTGCTCGGACCAGCTGAGCAGCTGTTCGGCGTAGAGCGGCACGCCGCCACTGCGCTGCACCAGCTCGTTCGCTCGGTCGCCGGCCGGCTCGAGCAGCTGGGCGATCACGTCGTCGGGCAGCGGGGCGAGTCGCAGCGTGGTCGCTCGCGCGCCCCAGCCCGTTCGCCGGTCGAGCAGTTCGGGTCGTGTTGAAACGACGACGAGCAGCGGCACAGCGTGCAGACCATTGGTGAGCTCCTCGAGAAGCTCGAGCAGGGTCGGCGATGCCCAGTGGAGATCCTCGACGACGATGGCGGTGGGGCGCAGCGTCGCGACCTCCGTCAGCCAGGCGCGCACCGCGGCCGACAGCCCGGTGCCGTGCTGCGCGGTCGCAGGTGCGTCGCCGTCGACCAGCTGGGTGATGTGCTCGACCATCTGCGCGCCGAGGCCGGGCAGTTGCGACGCAAGAGCCGAGCCAGCGCCCGCGTCGTCATCTGATTCAAGCCCGAGCTGCGCCCGGACCAGATCGGCAAGCGGGGCGAGCGCACCTGCGTCGCCGTACGGGCGGCATCGCGTCACCAGCCACTGCACGTCCGCCGACGTACTCCACTGCAGCTCACGGATCAGGCGTGACTTGCCGAGGCCCGCCTCGCCAACGACGATGACGAGTTGCACGTCCGACTCCGCGGTCACCTTCTCGCATGCGCTGCGCAGCAGCGCCACATCGCGCTCACGACCCACGAACTGCGACTCCGCGTCGCCCACATCTGCGCCCCCCAGCAGCCTTCGGGCGGCGTGGTCGACGAGAACCTCCCCGGGCCCGGCGCGCGACCGTAGCCGGTCAGCTTCAGCGACCGGGCGCCCGACGACGTCGTAACCGTCGGCACGTGCCGTGACCAGCGCCTCGCCCGCCGCCAGCCCGAGCCGTGGAGCTGAGGCACCGGTCATCTCGGCTGCGAGCGCGGCAGCTGCGTCGATCGCTCGCTGGGCGTCGTCCTCGTGGGCGACCGGCACACCGAAGAACAGCAGGACGACCCCGCCGCGTTCCGGCTGCACATACGCGCCGTGAGCCCGGCCGATGCCGGCGACCGTCTCCCACAACCTGGCCGACTGCGACGCCGAGTCCTCCGGGTCGTCTGCCGCCACGACCAGCTCGACCGCGAGTACGACGACGGGACGCCGGTGGCTGCGCGCCTTCGGTGAAGCCGCTGCAGCGGGAACGACGACGTGTGACGGTGAAGGCACCAGTGTCGGGTCCTGCGCGAGCACCCGTGACTCCATCGCGCGCAGCGCCGGTCCCGGTTCGATGCCGATCTCGGCCACGAGCACGCGGCGAGCCCGCTGGAACGTCTCCAGCGCGTCGGCCTGCCGCCCAGCTCGGTAGAGCGCGTGCATCAGCAGCGACCACAGCCCCTCCCGGGTGGGGTAGGTGCGGACGAGCGCCTCCAGCTCCGCCACCGGCGGCGTGATGTCGGGACACCCAAGCTCTGCTTCCCAGCGCTCCTGCAGTGCGTCGCCGCGCAGCTCCTCGAGTCTGACCGCTTCTGCCGCGAGCGGCAGGGAGTCGAGGAACTCGACGTACGCCGGGCCGCGCCAAAGTTCAAGCGCCGCGCGCAGCGTCGCCGCTCGCTCACCCGGCGAGGCCAGCTCGCGCGCGCGCCGCACCGCCAAAGGAAAGGCGAGTGCGTCGATGTCGTCGGGCTCCACCTGCAGCCGGTAGCCGCTGGGCGCCCCATCGACACGGCGCGCCCCGACCGCCCGCCGTAACCGCGCGACGTGCGATTGAAGCGTCTGCCGGGCTGAGGCCGGCGGCTGCTCTGCCCAGAGCCCGTCGATGAGCGCGTCGACGCTCACCGGTCTGCCCCCCGCGGCGGCGAGCAGTGCCAGCAGGCGGCGTGGCAACGGCCCGGCGACCTCGACAGGCGACCGGTCGACCGTGACCTGGAGCGGCCCCAGTACCGACACCCGCATCCGTGCACCGTACGACGGCCGGCGCACCCGTGGCGGCGCCTTGCAGCCGATTTGCAGCGTGCTGCCATCGCGTCCCCCCACTGTCGATCCGTCGAACTTCCGGAACCGACAGGAGACCACCATGGCCGCACGCCGACGCATCCCTCAGACCGACATCGACGTCTTCCCGCTCGGTCTGGGGGGCAACGTCTTCGGCTCGTCCGTCACCGACCAGGCGGCCGCGGACGCGGTGCTCGACGCGTTCCTCGAAGCGGGCGGCAACCTCATCGACACGGCCGACAGCTACTGCGCGTTCATGGGGACCGATGGCGGTGAGAGCGAGACGATGATCGGCGCGTGGATGGCGAGCCGCCTAAACCGGGAGCGCGTCGTCATCGCCACCAAGGTCGGGCAGCTGCCCGGGCGCGACAACCTGCGGCCGGAGACGATTCGCGCCGGCGTCGAAGACGCCCTGAGGCGGCTGCGGACCGACTACATCGACATCTTCTACACCCATGAGGACCACGGCGACCCGCTCGACGAGACGCTCGCCGAGCTCGACGCCGTCGTGCGCGAGGGCAAGGTGCGCTACATCGCAGCGTCCAACGTCGGGCCGGTCCGGCTACGGGAGGCGCTCGCGCTAAGCGACACGCGCGGGTGGGCGTCGTACATCGCCCTGCAGCCGCAGTACAACCTGATCGACCGCGACCTCTACGAGCGGGACCTCGCGCCGGTCGTCGCCGAGCACGACCTCGGCGTCTTCCCGTGGTGGGGACTGGCGTGCGGCTACCTGACCGGTAAGTACCGGCTCGGGCGGCCGCTGCCGGCTTCGCTGCGGGTCGGGTACGTCCAGCCGTACATCAACGAGCGTGGCGAGCAGATCCTCGACCTCCTGCGGGAGATCGCAGACGGCCATGGCATTAGCTCGGCTGCGGTCGCTCTCGCGTGGCTCGCCGGCTGTCCGGGTGTCGTCGCGCCACTCGCCAGTGCGCGCAACGTCGAACAGCTTCACGAGCTCCTTGCCATGGCGTCGCTGCAGCTGGCCGACGACGAGACCAGCCGGCTCGATGCGATCTCGGCGGCTGCTCCCGAGCCGGTGGCATGACCCGCGCCCCGACCCGCGCCGTACTGGTCACCGGTGCGTCCACCGGCATCGGGCGCGCGACCGCGCTTCACCTGGACGGCCTCGGCATGCGGGTCTACGCCGGCGTGCGGCGGAAGCCCGACGCCGACGCGCTGACCCAGGCGGCATCCGACCGGCTCGTGCCGGTGATCCTCGACATCACCGACGAGCGCACGGTCGCCGCAGCCGCCGACCAGCTCAGGACCGAGCTCGCCGAGGCCGGCCTGCACGGCCTCGTCAACAACGCCGGGATCACAGGGGTCGGGCCATGGGAGTTCCTGGCGCTGGACGAGCTTCGCGAGGTGCTCGAGGTCAACGTGGTGGGCCAGCTCGCGGTGACGCAGGCGCTGCTGCCGGCAGTCCGAGCGGCGGCCGGCCGCATCGTGTTCACCAGCTCGATCAGCGGCCGGTTCGCCGCGCCGTTCCTGGGCCCGTACGCCGCGTCGAAGTTCGCCCTCGAGGCTCTCGCCGAGTCGCTGCGCCGCGAGGTCGCGCCGACCGGTGTGCGCATCTCGGTGATCGAGCCGGGAAACATCGACACCCCGATCTGGGGCAAGGCGCTCCGGAAAGATCCGCGTACGCGGTTCGGACTCGCAGCCGAGACCTTGTACGGCCCGGGGCTGCAGTTCGCCACCTCCATGGCCGAGCGTGGCGCTCGCACCGCCATTCCGGCCGCGAAAGTCGCGCACGCCATCGGGCACGCCTTGACCGACCGGCGGCCACGCCGCCGCTATCTCGTCGGCCTCGACGCACGCTTGTCGGTCCCGATCGGGACGCATGCGCCGGCGCTTCTGGACTGGGCCATCGCTCGGGCGACGGGCCGTCAGCGGATCAAACTCGGTGGCGACTCGTCGCCAGTCCTTTGACATCACGCTGTGAAGACTCAGCGACCTCCCTCACCTGCGTGGCGCACGTGGGTGCACTCTGGAACGCCGGTGGGCAGCATGAGCGAATGCGAAGACACATCGATCCAGGTGGACGGCCGACGCCGAGTGACGTTTCTCGACCGGGGGCCCCGCGACGGTGTAACGGTCATGTATCTCCACGGCTTCCCGGGCAGCCGGCTCGAGCAGTGCCTGTTTCCATATGAGGCGCTGGAACGCGTGGGCGTCCGGCTGATAAGTGTGGATCGTCCAGGCTGGGGGCTGACCGATCCACTCGCCGGTGACCGCGTCGCTCGTGCGCGCGACGTGCTTCATGTCGCCGACCACCTGGGAATCGACCAATTTCCGCTCATGGCCATATCAGCCGGAGGGGGTTACGGGGTCGCACTCGCGGCGACCGCGCCGACGCGCATTGCGCGTCTCGTGCTGGTTTCGGCGCAGGCGGCACCCTACGACGACCCAGCGACGATCACCAGGATGCAGCCAGGTCAGCTTGCCGTCCTTGCGGCCACGCGCGCGGGACGCACCGCTGGGTTCGTCGACGGTTGCGCCGCCTTCCGACGCGAATTTCTCGAAGACCCTATCGGGCGTTTCTGGTCCAACTTCGCGACCCTCTCCGCAGCGGAACGTGCCTTCATTGAACAACCGGAGGTGCGGAACACGTTCATCGGCGACATGACGGAGGGCCTGCGCACCTCGCCGGACGGCGTGATCGACGATCTGCTTAGCTGGCCCCAACCGCTCGAAGTCGACCTAACCAGCATCACCTGCCCGGTCATCGCCATCCACGGAACAGACGACGACTGGGAACCGCTCGCCAACCTTCGGCGTGTCATCGATCAGATCCCGGACGCGCACCTATGGCTTTGCGCCGGGATGAACCACCTGGGACCCCTCCTGCACCCCGCGGCCGTGCTAGCGCTCACCTGCGACGCCTAGCAGATGCCGCGGCGTCGAGTCGACCGCGACTGCCGGGTTGACTGCGGGTTTCGTCACTGGCGAGTTGGCGTTACTTGCCGATCAGCCGCACTCAGGGTCTCGTAGTGCGGACCATTCGCCCCAAGGACCAACCCCACTGCTTCTTACCGCCGCCTACGCGCTGGTCGCGGTCAGGCTTGCGAAGTCGCAACCGTGACAGCGTCAATCGGGCGCAGGTCCGTTGACATTCACCGTCGGGGGACCATCGCCAGCGCGCACCACGATGACATGACTCTCCTCGTCCCGCGGGTTCACCTCCCGGTGAATGACGTACTTCGGGACGTGGAGAAAGTCCCCGGCACGGGCCTCGACCGCGTCCCAACCACCCGGACCGAACTCGATGCGAATCGCTCCGTTGACCACGTACAGCGCCGTGTCGTTATCGCCGTGATGGTGCCATCCCGAGGCCATGCGCGGCTCGTTCCGGACGAACCCGGCCCACATCCCGGCGACCGCGATTGCTTCCTCTCGCACAATCCCCGGAGTCGGATCCCCGACCTGCCGCTCGTCCGCGCTCGTTCGCGTCACCGGGTCGTCGGCTGCCATTCAGTCTCACGCTCCCCGGTTCGCCTGCGGCGAACGTTCTCTCGCTGATGTTTCGGATCCTGCACGACTGCGCCACGCTGCCGCAAACTGCGCGTCATCAGCCAGGTCAGGCTAAGACGCATCCGAAATTTCGTCTCAGTACCTCTCGGTCGTTGAGGCGAGCAGCACACAATCGGCTGGCCCGTGAATTTCGACCGGAGGCTGCAGTACGGGTGGCGACCGTGCTGCTAGCTGACTAGGTCAAGTCCGCAGTGATGTGTTGACGAGCTCGCTGCGGTCGGATCCGGCACCTCGTAACGCGTCACGTCGATAAGGGTGACACCTGCGTCGTGTCGAACCGTGTGCGGAGAGCTGCGATCTCGTCCGGGTCGGGTGCGTCCGGGCGGGAGAGGATTTCGGCGAGTTCCAGGAAGTACCGTTCGTGACCCGGTGGCGTGGCGACAACCAGCAGGCGGGCTGGGCGGTTGGCGCGGTTCGCGAAGGCGTGTGGGACCCCGGTAGGCACGCTGACGAATGTGCCCGGCCGCCCGACAATCAGGCGGTCACCCGCACGAAGTTCCATCTCACCGTCTACGACGTAGAACTGCTCCTCGATCTTCGAGTGCAGGTGCGACCCGGTGTCCCAACCTGGTGCCGCCACAAACTCGAACGTTGATGCACCGACGCTGGTTGCGGCCGTGCTGAGTAGCCGCACTGTCGTCCCGCGCAGTGACAACGTCTCGCCGGCCTCAGGTCCGTGGATCAATGCTTCCAGGCTCATGACCCCTCCAGGCCGTAGCACATGCTGTGCCATCATGACACGTAATGTGCCATGATGGGGGCCACGCAGACGGGAGTCAACACCCGTGACGAGAGCGAACCAAAAAGCGCGGACCCGCCGCGATCTGGTGGAGGCCGCGGGGCAATTGCTGTCGAATGGACGGACGCCTACCGTCGCCGAGGTCGCAGACGCAGCTGACGTCTCTCGGCGCACTGCGTATCGGTACTTCCCCAGCGCCGAGCAGCTCGTCACCGAAGCGCTACTGGAGGGGATGCGCTCCGACGTCGAGCAACAGATCGACGCCGGAGAACCGGGCGAGGACATAGAGACACGAGTCAACCGACTGGTGCTCGCCATGCACCACCTGACCGTCGACAAAGAGCACCTGCTCCGGCAGATGATCAGGCTGACCATTGACCGAGGACCCCACGCCACCGCGCCGACGCGACCGTCGCGACGCATCGAGTATGTCGACAGGGCGCTAGCCCCGTTGCGTGCCAAGCTGACACCGAGCCAGTACGAGCGGCTGGTTCATGCCATGGCGATAGCGGTCGGTATTGAGGCGCGAATCGTGTTGCGTGACATCGCCGGTCTCGATGATGAGCACATCCTCGAGACAGAGCAGTGGGCAGCCCAAGCTCTACTCGCAGCGGCAGTCGCTGAGATTCGCCCTCATCGGCGCCGGTAACGACGGGAGGCCCGCCACGGGCCGAGCTACCAACGAACCGATGTTCCTGCCGAGCGGGGGAGAGTTACAGAAACCGCTGGCCGGTGAACTCCCTCCAGTGGCTGCAGTACGGCCGGAGACGTGCGGCTAACTCATTACGTCAAGCGGCTGGCCACCGTGTCCGGCGACGGGAGCCCGCGATCAGAATTGGTATTACCGCTCGATCGGCCATCCGCTGACGTGACAGCGCGTACACACCGGAGCCGTCAGTCGACGATGCCGAGCTCGTTGGCGACGACGACAGCTTGGATCCGGTCACGCAGGTCGAGCTTCATCAGGATTCGCGCGACGTGTGTCTTCACGGTGGTCTCGGCGATGGTGAGGCTGTCGGCGATCTCCGCGTTCGACATGCCGCGCGCGATCAGCTTGAGGACGTCGAGTTCGCGCGGTGTCAGTGCGCGCACTTGCTCTGGCTGAGTGGTCGGGCGTGAGGTACGCGCGAATCGCTCGATCAGGCGTCGGGTCACGGCCGGGGCGAGCAGCGCGTCGACGCCGCGGGCGGCCTGCCGGACAGCGGTGACGATGTCCTCACCGAGCATGTCTTTGAGCAGGAACCCGGCGGCGCCCAGGCGAAGCGCCTGGTAGACGTACTCGTCGAGGTCGAACGTCGTCAGCATGAGGACCTTGCAGTCGGTCGAGTCGTCGAGGATCTGCTCCGCTGCGGCGAGCCCGTCGGTTCCGGGCATCTGCACGTCGAGCAAGAGCACGTCGGGTAACTCCGAACGCACAAGCTCGACGGCCTGCTTGCCGTCGGCTGCCTCGCCGATGACGGTGATGTCCCCTTCGGCCTCGAGGATCGTGCGAAGACCGCTGCGCACCAGCTGCTGGTCGTCGGCGATCGCGACCCGGATCATGCCGGCACCGTCATGAGCGGCAGTTGAACGCGCAGGAGGAAGCCGCCTTCGTCGGTGGGGTGGTGACCGAGCCTCCCGCCGTGCTTCTCGACCCGGGCGCGCATGCCGTTGAGCCCGTGTCCGGACTGTTGTGCCACGACGACAGCGGAGGTCGGCGCGGTGTTGGTGACGGTCACCTCGATGTCGCCGTCGACGAGGTGGATGTCGAGGGCGACTGTCGCGCCGGGGCTGTGCTTGAGCGCGTTGGTGAGGCCTTCCTGCACGACGCGGTAGATGGTGGCGAGCTGCGGCGGTGCGATGGTTGCGAGCGCGTCGTCGTCGATCGCGGTGTGGAGCTGCAGGCCGGATGCGCGAGCGCGGTTGATCAGTTCGTCCAGCGACGCGCCAGTGCCCGCGGTGAGGCCGTCGCGCAGCTCGGCGAGGCCGCTGCGGGCGACCGTGCGTACGGTTTCGAGCATCTCGATTGCCTTGGCACGGTCGGTGTCCCAGATCCGTCGCGCGGCCCCGGCCTGCAAGGCGACGACGGTGAGCGAGTGGCCGATGGCGTCGTGCAGTTCGCGGGCAAGCCGCATGCGTTCCTCGTCGACCGCTTGAGCGGCGAGTGCCACCCGGCCCTGCTCGAGCAGGAGGTTGTTGGCGCGCAGCTCCGTGGCCAGCCGCGCGCGTTGCTGGAAACCGGCACCGGCCAGCCAGCAGGCGGTGGCGATGGTCGCGTCACCCGGCAGCGGACCCGCGCCGAACGTCGCGAAGATTCCGAGCCAGCACAGTCCGAGACCGATCAGCGCACGGCGCCTCGGCTCGAGTGCGGCGACCACGAACGGAAGAACGAACGATAGGGCAGCCGCCGAGGTGGTGTGTCGAACGGGTGCGACCGTGTAGGTGAAGGCCACCGCAGCGAGCCACACGCCGGCCACGGCGAGCAGCGGACGCGCCCAGGCGAAGGCCAGCGGCACGGCGAGCACGGCGCAGGCCATGGCGCCGACAAGCTCGGGCACATGCAGGGTCAGGCCGCGGATCTCGACGAGAAGTCCGCCGGCGAGAGCAGCGGCAGCGAGGACGGTCCATGGTTGCGCGGCGTCAGACAGGCCGGCGGGTGTCGTACTCGCGGCCGTCGGCGTCGCCGCGGGCTGAACCGGTGCGGGGGAGTCGGCGAGGGTGACGACTGCCTCACGCGTGTGCGCCAACAGCTGCCGGGCGCGGGTCTCGAGTTCGCCGACGTCGGGGTCCTCGTTGACAGCGTCGAGAAGGTCTTGCATCCCGGCCGCGAGGCCGCGGTGCAGCTCGTCGGTGACTTGAAGGCGTTCCCGGGCGAGCGCCGCGTCAACGTACGCCGTCCGTTGCTCGTCCAGTTCGCGGGCCTGCTGTCGCAGCTGTGCGATCAGCCGGGTGCGACCGCGCACCAGTCGGCCGGCGGCGATCGGCACGGCGATGATGAAGACGGAGAAGAAGGCGATCGCGCTCGCCAGTGAGTCGGAGTGCGGCTGCGTGGCGTCGACGACGAGCATCACGATCAGGGGTTGGGGGGCCGTGAGTAGGACATCGCGGCTCGACCCGTGCGCGCCGACGGTATAGATGGCGATTAGCAGTGCGAAGATCGGCACGAAGACGTCCGACGGCTGGTGCGGGATCAGCCACCCCTGCACGAGCGACGCGAGTATCGCGCCGGTGCAGAAGACGGTGATGACCAGCAACGGTCGGGTCCGCCGCCAGGCGAGAAGCAGCAGGAACGGCGCTCCGGTGAGGTTGGTCACGAGGTAGACGGCGTTGTGAGAGCGCACGATCGGCTCGATCAGACCCGCGACCATCAGACCGAGGGCAAGCCATCCGTCGCTCGTCCGCGGCCGGTGCAGCCTCCCCGTGGGCACAGCGCCAGCGTAGGAGCGCGGGCGGTTCTTCGCGTCCTTCTCGAGGATGACGCCGGCAGGTGGACCGAAGATCACCCGTTGCG
>Ga0070679_100003402_pt1 | contig 14568 bp, 12 predicted proteins | sample KBSC63BmetaG_FD_65652 | JGI IMG/M metagenome (GOLD analysis project Ga0070679, IMG submission 65652) | Corn rhizosphere microbial communities from Kellogg Biological Station, Michigan, USA - KBS C6-3B metaG | ecosystem: Host-associated > Plants > Roots > Rhizosphere | place: USA: Michigan... | reverse complement strand
AACGATTACAGCTACGACAACGTGTTCGAACGCCAGGTTGAGGCGCTGGGCATGGAGGGCGATGTGCTCCTTGCCATCTCGACCTCGGGCAACTCGAAGAACTGCATCAAGGCACTGAAACTCGCGAAGAAGATGGGCATTCATACCATCGCCTACACCGGCAACAAGGGCGGCGATATGGCCTCGCTGGCGGACATCAACGTCATCATTCCGTCGGACACGACGATGAATATTCAGGAGTCGCATCTCGCGCTGGAACATATTTTCTGCATGGTTGTGGAGCGCTTCTACTTCGGCGCCGACTTCGGGAAGAAGCCGCAACATCTCGCGGAGTAATCCATCAATGGCACACAGCGAGTTCGTTATCTCAATCACCGACAAGACAGTCGATGTGCGCCATACGCCTTCAGCAAGTGAGCCGCGTGGAAAGCTTTTCGGCTTCGTTTTCATCATCGTCACGATCGTCGTGATGGTTTGTGCTTTGCTTTTCCTGCCCGGCAAGCACGGGAATCCGAGCATGTGGGATGATTTGACCGGCGCTTCCTCGACTTCGTCTGACGTCTTTGTGGTCGTCATGATAATCGCGCTTCTCCCAGGGCTGGGCGGATGGCAAGGATTTCGATATGCGCGTGCAGCGTGGCCCTCTGATGAGACATTTCACTGCGACCACGAAGCAATCACCATATCGCGGATACCTGGCTCGACTTCTCCAATCGCACTTGGCGCACGTATACCTACCCGCTGACATGAAGTCAGCGCGCTTCGCTTTGCCGTCATCGCGTCCGCAAAAGGACGTAGTTTCCGGGGGCTTCGCTTCCTCGCGCATGGCCGGAAATGGGCGCTTCCCGGCCTTGAGGCTCCGGAAGCAAAAAATATTCTTACTGGACTCAAAGCGCTCGGCGCCGATGTTCCCGACGATCCAAAGCTGGACAAGCAAGTCAAAGAAATTCTTGAGATGCGGTTCGGTGACACCAGTTGGATGGACCGTAGCTGGATGGACTCGAACAAGCAATAAATGTTGAGAGGGCCTGGGAGCGAACGAGTAAGATCAAACCGTGCCTATTTCTTACAGAGCAGCCCAGACCCTCATCAAACGCGGCGACGAACCCGGTCTCCGCGCCGCCCTCGACGCCCATCTCGACCCTGATCTCGCGAATCACAAAGGCTGGTCCCTCCTCATGCTTGCCGCCGTGGAAGGCGACGTCCCCATCGGCCGTCTCCTTATCGAACGCGGCGCAAAACGCGACAGCATGAACAGTCTGAACGAAACCGCTCTGAGCATCGCGACGAACCGCGGCTACGACCTGTTCGTGAAACTCCTCAACGAGCACGCTGCCGCGACTTAGACGACGCCACAATCAATGCAACTACCGTCGCCAGGTAAATCCCCGACACCGCCAGCGGCAACACCGTAAACCGCCCCGCCGGCATCCAGTTCCACAACCCAAAACACACCACCGCGCGAACCACAGCGTGCGTGCTGAACAAAGCTGTGCGTCCGTAGCTCCAACCCACAACCGGCCACATGATCGACATACCGACACCGAGTATCAGCGGCACGAGTTCGGGATAAACCCAGAACGCTGTGATCGCCATCGGCCAGAAGAGCAGCATCGATCCCATCGCAGGAAATATCACATCCGACACAGCCGTCCTGTCCGCCATGAAGTTGATCCGGAACAATCGCCCCAACAATATCGCCAGTGGAAAGATCAGCGCGCTGCAATAGAACGTCAGCAGTATCCACTGCGAGTGCGAGTGCAGCCGATAGCCCGCCAGCCCCAGCGCAGCCCACCACACTCCACCGGCGAGGGCGACGGGATAGCCGCCTCTCAGCCGAAAGAACGATGCTTCGCGCTCGGCCCGGACCGCTTCCTTCAGCTCCAAAGTAGAAATCTGCATGGGACGATACTTGCAAAGCGTATCGTCAGGAACAAGTGACAAATGTCATCGAAAACCGAGGAACAAATCAGGCTGACACCGCCCCGGCGCCAACCGGTTGCTGGTCGCGCGATTCGGCAGCCAGCGGCAGCTTGATCGTCAACTGCGCTCCACCCTCCGCGCGGTTCGCGGCGACAACCTCTCCGTTGTGCGTGCCCGTCACGGCCTCCACAAACGCCAGGCCCAGGCCGTAACCGCGAGAGTCCCTGCCCCGCACGCGCGGCTGGAACATCGTCTCACCAAGTTCCGAATCAAAGCCCGGCCCATCGTCCTCCAGCACGAGCACAGCGAAGTCATCCGTCGCACTCAGCGAGACCGTTACCGTACACGCCGGTGGCAGATGCTTCAGTTCATTGTCGAAAAGATTCGCGATCATCCGGTGCAGCAGCGCAGCGTCGGCAAACACTTCCACCGGCCCGGTGCTGTGCAGTGTAATGCGCAGATCTTTTTCCGACATGGAGGGCTCATACAGCCCCACCATGACGTGCAACAACTCCTCCAGATCGATCACCGTGCGGTTCAGCCGCAGCGCATTCACCTCGGCCTCCGCCACATCCAGCGACCTGGTCAGCACCTCCGTCAACCTATCGATCTCATCGATCGCAGATACGATCGACTCCACCTCGGATTCTTTCGTATCTGCCGTCAACGACATTTCCAATTTCGCCCGAATCGCCGTCAACGGGCTGCGCAAATCATGCGCGAGCGAGTTGGTAATCGTATGCAACTGGTGAATGGAGTTCTCGATCCGGTCGAGCATCCGGTTCAGCGTCGATGCCAGTTGACCGACTTCATCGTTGCGTCCGGTAGCAGGCACACGCTTGCTCAGATCGGACTCGCCGATGCGCGAAGCGGCCTCGGTAATTTCCTGCACGTCGCGCAACATGCGCCGCGCTGTAAAAAATACGATCGCAGCTCCCAGCAACACATTCAGCAACCAGAGCAGCAGAAAGCGCCACCGCAGTTTTCGCAGGACGTGCAACTCATCGCGCTCCGAAACACCGAGATAGATGTGGCTGCCGTCGTGCAATGGAACAGACACCACACGAAAAGGCGTCTCTACTCCATTCACGCGCAAATCGAATGGCGTATCGGCAGCAGCCTGGTTGCCCCGGATTGCATTGAGCTGCGCCTGGCCATCGCCCACTCCAACCCACAGCCCGAGCGATGCGTCCGCGCCGCTTTGCAGAAAGAAGACCGAGTTGTTGAGGCCGCCGCCGGAGCGTTGTCTGTTTGGCACTTCCCTGCTGGCCAGTTCAATGATTTCGCCGACCACACCGCGATACAGATGGTCCTTCGGCGTTCGCTCCACAACATCTCTTAAGGTTTCCACCTCGCCCGAAAGCCACGCATCGGTGCGACGCTGGATGTCGTTGGCGACGAAGTGATGCAGAAAGACGAACACCAGCATCGACCCACAGGCGAACGCCACCGTCCCCCACAACGAGATGCGCCAGGCGGCGCTGCGCGAAATCACCTTACCGGTCTTTGAGAACATAACCTACTCCACGCAAGGTCCGGATCAGGGGCGCACGTCCCTCCACATCCACCTTGCGGCGCAACCGATAGATCTGTACATCGACCACATTCGTATCCGGCTGAATGCGCATGCCCCACACCTTGTCGAGGATCATGGAGCGGGTAACGACGCGGCCCGGGTTACGGCAAAGATACTCCAGCAGGGCAAACTCATGCGTGGTCAGGTCCAGCACTTCGCCGCTCCGCGAGGCTTCGCGCCGCAGCAAATCAAGCTCCAGGTCGAGCACGCGCAAACAGGTCGCCACGTTGCCAGGAGCGTTACGCTTCATCAGGTTACGCAGCCTGGCCAGCAACTCCGCCAAAGCGAAGGGCTTGGTCAGATAATCGTCGCCACCCTGTTCGAGCCCGCGTACGCGGTCGTCCACCGACCGCCGCGCCGACAGGATCATTACCGGCGCACTCACGCCAAGCTGGCGCAGCCGCAGGATCAGATTCATCCCATCTTCGTCGGGCAGGCCCAGGTCGACGATCAGGACATCGTGCTTTCCTTCGGTCGCAAGACGCTCCGCCGTCTTGCCGTCCGCCGCAGTGTCCACGCGATACCCAGCCTCGGTCAACGAACGCTTCAGGAACGCCTGTATCTCCAGATCGTCTTCAACCAAAAGAAGTTGCATGAGCCGATATTAGTGACATTCCGGCAGCTCTTCACAACAGATGAACACATTGTCATTTTGGCCCCCCGGTACACTTCGTGTCTACCCGCATAACAGGGGGGACCGGGGAAGATGGGATCGCTGCGATCTCAAAGGCATCCGCCAACGCGCTTACTGTGCCGCAACGGCAACTGCGTCTCCGTTCGCCACGGCGACAGTCCTCACGGTCTGGTCCGCGGTCAGCAGGATCAACTGCGTGCCGTGCTCGCGAAAGCTCGCATGACGCAGGACGCTTCCACTGCGGAAGTGTGCCAGGTCTTTACCATTTGCGTCATACACCGCCGCCTCATCGCGGCGGTTCACCGTGCAAACCCGTTGCGATTCCGGATCGACCGAAACGACGTGGCCGAAGATCTGCCGCAACTGTTTCCCGGTTGTCAGTGAGTACACGACGGTGCGATTGTCCGAAGACGTCATGTACAGCAGGTCGCCCGCGCGGTTCAGGCCGTCGGTGCCATCGAAGTTCAGCGGCAACTCCAGCACCATCTGAGCGATGGTCTTTCCGGTCGTCCTGTCGACCACCTCAATCAGCCGGCCATTATCTTTGTCCTTCACTACCGAGGCCTCAGCCGCCAGAGTTTCGTTCTGCTTCAGCAACGCCTTCACGGAGTTCAGCTTCAGCGGCGAATTAAACAGCAGCTCTCGCCCTCCGTAGCTCTCCGTATACCGCGGGGCCGCGTCGGGAAAGGTCTTTGTCCACGCCACCGAGTCATCCGCAAGGTTGTGGACCGTCAACTCCCACCCACCCTTCTTCACCTGCTTCCACTCCGTCAACTGTCCGTAGTTCATATGGACCTTGTCGTCGATGGTGTAAGTCAATATCTTCGTGCTTCGCGACGACATCTCGAATTGACTGACATGGCGATCCACCTTATTGATCTTTGGGAACTCGGCATACATCGAGTCGCCATCGGCCCACGTGGCATTCGTGAACCCATTCATCAAAAACTCCTGCTTTCCGGTCGCGAGGTCCCAGATGCCGCCCCGGTTCCGGGCAGACAGAGCGATATGTTTTCCATCCGGCGATACCGCCACAGAACGCAGTCTGCCCAGCGGACTAAGCGGCAACGTCAGATGCTGTTTGTTTGTGAGGCCCGTGTCTTCCATCTTGGCGAGAAGCACGGACCCATCGGTATTTTCTGCGAGCACATATCCGTTCCACGCATCCAGCGGCTCCGTCCTGCTCGTGAGCCTGAAGTTGCCGGTGGTCAAGTCCGCTAGCCCGACGGCAACAGCGGCAGAGTCCGGGAGCGCATGCAGCGTGACGTACTCTTTGCCACCGGGACCGGCAACAGATGCCATGGTCACCGGCGGAATGTTCAATTTCCGCACCAGTTTTCCATCCGGGAAACTATATATTCCTGAGTTTTTCGGATCCATACCGTTCACACCCGCAACCTCATCGTTGCCGATAAAAGCGTAGGAGCCGGTGACCTTGTTCTTCAGGTCGCCGACCACCTTTATCGGTGTGCGAGTGCGCAGATCGAACGCCAGTTTCGCTTCTCCAGGCCCGATCAAAAGTGTGTTTCCGTCTGCTGAAAGACTCGCCGACAACCACGTCGAAGTCGACTCTACGCCGTGGGAGTACGACAGCAGCAGCGCCATAAACCAGGTTGGCTGGAAGAAGTTTTTCTTCTCCCACACTACGGCGCCGGTGTCGGAATCCAGCAGGGAAAGTATCATCTCCCAGTTCTCCTCATCGAGCGCCACACAGATCACCGTGCGCCCGTCAGGCGACAGCTTCGACTCCAGACACTCGTGGCGCGAAAGGGGCTCGTGCGCCAGCACCATTTTCTTTTCAGTCACCGACCATTCTTCGCCATGCAGTCCGGGCGTGCCGAATACGATCCTCTGGGAATCCGGGCTGAAACGGGCGGGCAAAGCATTTTCCGCGTCGAACCGGAACTGCACCGCATACGGCTCGCGCGTGATCGTGAACACAGAGCCTTCGTCCTGCGCCAGAATGGTCTTGCCGTCGGGGCTGAAGCGCAACTGCTCGAGGTCCATGTGCAGAGGTGGCGTCAGCTTTACAGTTTTCTCACCGGCGATCACGACCGTCGTCTCCACAGCCTGGTTGGCGACAATCCTGCGATGCCACTGAGCAAAGGCGTCTCCGCTCGCGGACAACGTCGATCCGCATCCCGGCGGCAGCGCCGCCACCAGTTTCAGCATTCCCCGCAGACGCTTCTGGCCTGGTTTCGTAATACCGAAGAAATCCGACATGCGGCTACCGGTTTTGCCGCCCACAAAAAATGTCCTGTCCCAGAACTCCGCGAACGCCTTCGATCTGTATCCGGCGGCCGCGGTTATATACACACCCACCTTATCGGCCTCGCCCTGGTCATCGTCGTCATCCCCGCTCTTACCAGGATGCTTATCGGCATATCTTGCATCCATCAGCTTCTGAAACTTCGCATAAATGTCCGCACGGTCGCCAACGCTGGTAATGTTCAGCAGCCGCTTTAAGTCGCGCGTCGTCTCAAACGCAAATTGATGCGACGCAATGTGTCCCATCTCGTGCCCCAGCACCGACGCCAGTTCATCATCATTCTGAGCGAGCGCCGCAAGCTTACGCGTGATGTAAATACGGCCACCGGCCAGGCTGAAGCCATTCACTTCGGACGAGTCAACTACAACAACGCGAAATTTGATCTCGGTTGGCGGCAGGTTCCGGGCCAATCTGTCGGCAATAGCCTGTAGATATGCGCTCTGCGTCTCATCCCGCGCGGGCTTGTACTCCTCTTCCACCATGTCCGCCATCGCATCGCCGAGCCATTGCTCCTGCTGCTCGCTGAAGATGTTCGGCTGCGAATTCGCCGGCACGACCGGCGGCAAACCACAGGCCGGAACACCGCTCTGTGCGACAGCCGACAAACTCGATACACCAGACAGAGCCAGCGCGCCAATACAGTTCAACAGACGGGAACCCATAGAACCTCGCGGAAAGAATTCCAGCAGCATATCACCACCCGTCTGGGCCCGTTTGCAGCGACATCTGGCGCATACTGGAAACGCATGACGGCAAAACCACTTCCACCCGGCGACCTCGACGACATCCTCGCCCATACCGGCGACGCCTTCGGATCGCTGCGGGGCGCGCGCATCTTTATCACCGGAGGAACGGGTTTCTTCGGCCACTGGCTGCTGGAATCTCTGCTGCATGCCAACCGGCACCTCGCAACGAACATCACCGCCACTGTCCTCACGCGTAATGCGAATACCTTCCGCCAGAAGTCTCCCCACATTGCGGGCGATCCCGCCATCACGCTGCACGAGGGCGACATCAAGGACTTCGCCTTTCCCATCGAACCGCACACCCACATCCTCCACGCCGCCACCGATACGGTCGCCGCAGATGCCCCCGGGCTCTCTGCTTCCATCATCGACGGCACACGACGCGTCCTTGCCTTTGCGCAAGCCACCGGAGCGGGCCGCCTGCTCTACATCAGTTCCGGCGCGGTGTACGGTCGCGGCATTACAGACGTCGCCCGCATCACCGAAACCCATCCCTGCACGCCTGCCGCGCCTGACTCCTACGACCATGCCAAGCGCGTCGCCGAGCAACTCTGCATCGACTCGCCCGTCGACATCGTCATCGCCCGCTGCTTTGCGTTCGTCGGCCCGCACCTTCCGCTCGACCAGCACTTTGCCATCGGCAACTTCATCCGCGACGCCCTTGCAGGCGAGCCGATCCACATCAAAGGCGACGGCACGCCGCTACGGTCGTTTCTCTATATGAGCGATCTCGCAATCTGGCTCTGGACCATGCTCGCAACGGCGCCCGCCGGTCGCGCCTACAACGTCGGCTCAGACGAGTCCGTCTCCATCGCGGAACTCGCCCGCGTTACTGCGGCGACGCTAAGGTCTGGCCTACCAATCCAGATCGACGGAATGCCCACCCCAAATACGCCACCCGCGACCTACGTCCCCGACATCACCCGCGCGCAAACCGAACTGGGCCTCGACGTCACCATCACCCTCGTCGAAGCCATCCGCAAAACCGCCGACTGGCACACATAGCCTGCCTGTTCTACTTTGCGAAACTTGGCTCCCTTGCAAACTTTGCATCACGGCCGTTGCCTGTCTTCGCTAATGTCTCCTACTGCTTCTCCCGGCTAAGCCGATACATCAACACTGCATCCCTCTTCGCATTCACTACCTGCGAAGGCAGGTCCACGGTCTCGCCCGGCGCATGGGCATTCGTTCCTGTAGCCCCAATCCCCGCCAGCCCCGGCAAGAGATCGCTGACGAATGCTATATCTCCCGCTCCTCGCAGCATCGGGTCCAGTTCCGGCATCTCTGCAAATCCCAACACCGCATTTGCCTCGTTCAGGGTCCTCAATAGCGCTCGGCTGGCTTCTGTCGGAGGCATCGCCGGGTATCCTTCCGAAAACGTGATCTCCGCCTTCGTCCCCGGCAGATGTTGCGCCACAATCGCCCGCATTTTGGCCTCCGTCTTCAACGTCTGCTCGTTCGAAATCGTCCGGATATCTCCCGCAGCCATCGCCACTGGCGGAACGATATTGCTTTTGCCCGCGACTGTTTCTCCTCCGTCCGCCTTCTCCACCTTCGTCCCACCGGCGACGGTCCCCACGTTGTAGGTCAGAGATGGTTCCGGCAACTCCCGCCGAAACGTATCCAGAATCCTCGCGATCTCATAGATCGCACCAAAGCCCATGCTTTCACTGAAAATCGCCGACGAGTGGCCAGTGTTTCCCGACGCCGTCAGATGCCACGACGTCGAACTTCTGCGGCTGATGCTGCCGTAGTACACACCTTTGAATCGCGGCGTTCCTTCAAACTCCAGCGCCACATCCGACTTCTTCGCCGCCTCCAGCAGGTCTCTCCGCGAGACCGTCGCCGGCTCTCCATGCGCCTCTTCATCGCCATCCAGCACCACGGTGATCTCCGTGTCACGCAATACGCCCGCGGCCTGCATCGCATCAAGGGCCATCAGCATAATCACGATGCCACCTTTCATATCGTTCGTGCCTGGCCCCGTCGCCGTATCGCCGTCCACGCTCCAATGCTGAAATGGCGAGTCCTTGTCGAACACCGTATCCATGTGCCCGATGAGCAGCATGCGCTTGCCGCACTTGCCCGCCACAGGGCAAGGGTGTTCCGCCACCAGGTGTCCGGCGCGATGCACCTCATCCATTGGCACCCAGCGCGTGGCAAACCCCAGCTTCTTGAAGCGGGGCTCCAGCATCGCGCCTACCGCCCGCACCCCTGCCAGGTTCGTCGTACCGCTGTTGATCTCCACCAACTGGCGCAGGAACTCCTGCTGCGCCGCTGCGTCTTTGTCGACCTGCGCCGCCATCTTCGTCTCAACACCGGTAGCCTGCCCTGAAGCTCCACAAGCCAGCGCCGCGGCGCATACACCTGCAATCAAACGTGTCCACATAGGCAAAAGGCTACAGCATTTTCCCTGTGGGTTAGTCCAGTATTGCAACCTTTATGGCCGTTTTCCGTGAAGAAAACGCCGCTGCACGACGGTTGGGGAACCCTACCAACAGGGAAAATGCTTTCGCACAGGCGGCACCCTCAGCATTAGGAGCCGATCGGAGGAAAGCGCTCAGCCGTCGATAGTTGCCGGCCAGCCCTGACCGCGAAGCATGCGGCGAAGATAGGACATCCTGAAACCTGTTAAATTAGAGCCAGACTTTCTCGACAAAACACGTTTCCCAAGGACCTGGATGAAGATGATCTTCGTGTGTGTGCTGGGTCTACAGCTTCTGCTGACCGGCTGCGGATCGGCGACGCATCCTTTGCAGACCATCACAAGCGTCACTCCTTCCAGCACCGGCATTCCCCTTTCCGTTACGTCGCTCGGCAGCCTTGAGTTTGTTTCGGTACAAGGCACGGGACAGATATTCAGTTACAACATTGCGAGTGGATCGCAGGTGGCCGCCGTTCCGCCTTATGCAACTCCATGCAAAGACCCAAGCGGCATGGTGATCGCCAGCATTGCACGGGCCAACATCATGGCGGTGGTGTGCTACGACACCGGCGCCTTGCTGACCCTCACCGTGCATGCTGACGGTTCACTCACCGCCCTGGGCTCGGTCAGCGGAATCCCTTCACCGTATCCAGGTATTGCGCGGGATGGAACCAACGTTTTCATTCCACTCTTTGGTGTCTCCAATTCCACAAACGGTGGAGTCGCGAAGGTCAGCATTGCGTCGCCGGCCAACCCCATCCTTACCGGCATGGCCCCGCTGGCAAGCCCAGCCTCCGGAGGATACGCAAACCCCGGATACCTCACCCTTGCAGGCGGAAACATCTTCGTAGCCGCCGGCTCCGAGAGTTACCCTCAGGACACTTCCAGCACCATCCAGGTGATGGACGAAACGACGATGACATTGATTGGCAGTCCACTGGTCGTCGCACACTCACCGCAACACCTCACGGTGAGCGACAATACGGCCTTCGTGACCTTTTTCGACGCCGTACAACTGGAGTCGATCGATGTTTCCAATCCGCGGGCGTTGAAGCCGTTGCAGATAGTTTCGCTGGCGACGCCAATCGCAGCCTGCCACGCGCTACCGTTGTTCGTAAACGGCAACTACGCCTATGTCGGATGCTACGACGAAGGCGTGATCGAGCGTTTCGACGTCAGCAATCCGGCGGCGATGACGTGGACGCAAACGACCGCCGGTATTATCTGTCCGCAGGAGTTCAACGCCGCCGAAGGTTATCTTCTGGTTACAGGCTCCGCGAAGGGCGGACACGTCTATCAGATTCCCCAGGCATCACTCTGAGCGGAAAAATCTGATCATGCCTCCTGAACTATCTTCAACCCACTCTTCGCCTGCTCTACGAAATCCACTGCGGTCTTCACGATAAAGTCCAGCATGTCACTTGTCAGCCCCGGAAATACCCCAATCCAGAACACATGATTCATCACATAATCCGTATTCGTCATCTCGCCGGCGACGCGATACTCCCAGCCCTCATACGCCGGTTGCCTTAGCAGATTTCCCGCAAACAAAAGCCGCGTTCCAATCTTCTGGGCCTCCAGCGCCCGGGTAAGCTGATCGCGCGTAAACGGAGAGCCGGCCTTCACGCCGATTGGAAATCCGAACCAGCTTGGGTCGCTGTCTGGTGTGGCTTCCGGCAGCGCGAGAAACTCCTCCAGCGGCTTCAGCGCGTTCTTCAAGTACGCAAAGTTTGCCTTGCGCCGCTCGATGAACTCCGGCAGCTTATCCATCTGCGAAACACCCAGCGCGGCCTGCATGTCGGTCGCTTTCAGGTTGTAGCCGACATGCGAATAGGTGTACTTGTGGTCGTACCCGCAGGGCAGCCCGCCAAGCTGCCAGTCGAAACGTTTGCCACAAGTGTTGTCGACGCCGGGCTCGCACCAGCAGTCGCGGCCCCAGTCGCGGAAGCTGTCGATCAGCACCTGCAACTGCGGACGGTCGGTCAGCACCGCCCCGCCTTCGCCCATCGTGATGTGGTGCGCGGGATAAAAACTCACCGTCGCGATATCGCCGAATGTGCCGACATTCTGCCCTTTGTACGTCGAGCCCAGCGCGTCGCAGCAGTCTTCAATCAGCCATAACTTGTACTTGCGGCAAAATGCCGTCACCGCTCCGAGATCGAACACATTGCCGAGTGTGTGCGCGATCATCACAGCGCGTGTCTTCTCGCTGCGTGCCGCTTCGAGCTTCGTCACATCGATCTCATACGTCGGCAGCACGACGTCGACGAACACCGGCACCAGCCGGTTCTGAAATATCGGATTCACGGTCGTCGGAAATCCCGCGGCAACCGTGATGACTTCATCGCCCGGCTTCAACTGCCGCGGCCCCAGCTTCGGCGAAGTCAGCGCGCTCAACGCCACCAGATTCGCGCTCGATCCAGAGTTCACCAGACTCGCCGACCGCACGCCGACAAACCGCGCCAGCTTGCGCTCAAATTCTTTGGCCCAGTGCCCGGTGGTAAACCATCCATCGAGCGCCGAATCCACCACCGCGCTCATGTCGGCCGCATCGATGACCTTGCCTGAAACCGGGACCGCTGAACTGCCCGCAACAAACGTCCGCGCCGGAAAAGCCTCTGCGTGAAACTCTGCTGTAAGTTGAAGAATTTGTTGCCGAAGCTGTTCTGCCCGCTCGCTCATAGATGAACTCAGAATATCAGCCACAGCACGGTATCATTGACCAGCGCAGAACGACCAAGGACCCGAAACATGAAAGCAGTCATCCTTGCCGGCGGCCTCGGCACACGCATTTCGGAGGAGACTTCACTCCGTCCCAAGCCGATGGTCGAAATCGGCGGCCGCCCCATCCTCTGGCACATCCTCAAAATCTATTCGCAGCACGGCATCAACGACTTCATCATCTGCTGCGGCTATAAGGGCTACGTCATCAAGGAGTTCTTCGCCAACTACTTCCTGCACACTTCTGACGTCACCTTCGATATGCAGAACAACAAGATGACCGTGCACAACTCCGAAGCCGAACCGTGGCGCGTCACACTCGTCGACACCGGCGATGCCACCGGCACCGGAGGCCGTCTGCGCCGCGTCAAAAGCTATCTCGAAGGCGACGAAGCCTTCTGCATGACCTATGGCGACGGCGTCGCCGACGTCGACATCACGGCCTCCATCGCCTTCCATAAAGAACACGGCAAACTCGCCACGCTGACCAGCGTCCAGCCTGTTGCCCGCTTCGGAGCACTTGGCCTCAAAGACACGCAGATCTACTCCTTCCAGGAAAAACCCAGCGACGAAGGCGGCTGGATCAACGGCGGCTTCTTCGTGCTCTCACCCAAGGTCATCGAGGCCGTCACCGACGATGCGCAAATGTTCGAGCGGGAACCCATCGAGCGCCTCGTCGCTAAGGGACAGGTGCACGCGTTTTTTCACCACGGCTTCTGGCAGGCGATGGATACTCTGCGCGACAAGCAGCACCTTGAAGACCTATGGAGCAAAGGCAAAGCTCCCTGGAAGACCTGGTAGCCCGGCACAGAATACCGCATCAAACGGTGTTATACTTCGTGCCTGGAGGAATCTATGCGCACTACTATTGTGCTCGACGACCATCTGATGGAAAAGGCGTCTTCTTATACCGGGATTACCGAAAAAACGGCAATCGTTCGAGAGGCGCTGCAGGCACTGGTTCAGCGCGAAGCAGCCCGCAGGCTGTCGGAGCTCGGTGGTACGCAGCCTGGCCTTAAGCAGGTTCCCCGGCGCCGCTCAGCAAAATGATTCTGGTAGACACATCCATTTGGATAGATTTTTTCGACCGTGGAGTCCCTGCTCTCCAAACCCTGTTACAGCGGGGTGAGGTTCTTGCACATCCCTTCATGATCGGCGAATTTGCGATGGGCACACCCCGAAATCGCAAAAAGATTTTGGCAGATCTTGCGGACCTTCCACAGGCTATCGTTGCCCAACATGATGAGGTCCTGCACTTCATCGAAGCGTATCAACTCTTCGGTCTTGGCATTGGATATATTGATGCCCATCTCCTCGCTGCGGTCCGCATCACTCCGGGAGCGTTCTTATGGACGCGCGACCGACGCCTGCACGAAGTGGCGGAGAAGCTTTCACTGTCGTTCGTGCCCTCATAACAACGCGACTCACAATCCAAACATAATTTGGAACGCATCCACTCCCTCCAGGACATCGCCAGGCGCCCGATTCACGCCCGCCGCACGTGGGCATGAGTGGGATCACCGCAACCCTCACCCACTAGTCGCCTTAAATCCCTGCTCACTTTCCCGGGAACCATCCACCCTCCCTAAGCGTACCTCCCTCCATCCATCGAGGGATTCCATGCACCCATCTGCTTCAACAGTTCGCATCCTCTCCATCGCCCTGCTCGCCTTCCCGCTCGCGGCCACCGCGCAAGCCGCCTTCGACGTCGCCAGCATTCGCCCCACCAGCGAACACGTGCGATTCGAAAGCAACGGAACAACTGAAGCCGCCCACGGCACGCTGAAGATGCACGACGTCACGATCGCTAGCTGCATCCACTGGGCCTACGGAACGCCGTTGCCGCTGATCCATGGTCCCGAATCGCTGAAAGCAGTCCACTACGACATCGTCGCGAAGTCCGCGCCCGACACCACCGAAGCGCAGATGCGCCTCATGCTTCGTGCGCTCCTCACCGAGCGCTTCAAGTTCGCATTCCACAGCGAGAAGGCGGAGCTTCGCGTCTACACGCTCACCGTCGCCAAGGGCGGCATCAAGATGCACCCCGCGGCTCCCGATACTCCGGCGTCTCATCAGAACAGTCACGTTGCGATGGTTGGCCACGCTATGACGATGTCCGAGCTTGCCGACTACCTTGCCGAACCGTTAGGCGCCCCGCTAACTGACAGCACCGGCCTGCCGGGACGATACGATTTCACTATCAACTTCACGCCCTACGTCGACACAGAGCGCACCAACAACGAACGGCCCGATCCGGTCGTCGTTCTCAAAGCA
>Ga0070679_100003397_pt1 | contig 14582 bp, 12 predicted proteins | sample KBSC63BmetaG_FD_65652 | JGI IMG/M metagenome (GOLD analysis project Ga0070679, IMG submission 65652) | Corn rhizosphere microbial communities from Kellogg Biological Station, Michigan, USA - KBS C6-3B metaG | ecosystem: Host-associated > Plants > Roots > Rhizosphere | place: USA: Michigan... | reverse complement strand
CGACGCCTTGACCACGAGCTCGCTGGCGAACTCCATGCCGGTGGTCCGCAGGTCGAGCGCGCGCGCGGAGTCGCGCCGGAAGCCGCGCAGCCCGCAGTGGAAGTCGCCGATGCCGCAGCGGAAGAACAGCCGACCGACGAACGACAGCACCGGGTTGCCGAGGTAACGGTGCAGCGCGGGCATCGCGCCTGGCTTGATCCCGCCGCGGAACCTGTTGCCCATGACGAGGTCGGCGCCGCCGCGCAGCTCCCTTACGAGATCGTCGAGCGCGGAGAAGTCGTAGCTGTCGTCGGCGTCGCCCATGATCACGTAGCTGCCGCGCGCCGCATTGATGCCCTGGATCAGCGCGGCGCCGTAGCCCCGCTGTGGCACCTCGATCGTGCGCGCACCGAGCCGGCGGGCGATCTCCTGTGATCCGTCGACGCTGCCGTTGTCGGCGATCAGCACCTCGCCGTTGATCCCTGCGCGCTCCAGGAACGCCATCGCCTTGCGGACGCAGGTGCCGATCGTCTCGGCCTCGTCCAGGCACGGCATCAGGATCGTGACTTCGACCGCACCCGTTCGCGACGTGCGGGTGCGCGCAGTCGTGGGTGGGGTGGTCACCGACATGCTGTGCCTGCCAAAGGGACCTGCCTCGGGGGTGAGCGGAGTCTTGCCCGGAATGCCCCTTTCGAGCCTCGGCTACTCCTTTCGACGGTTTTCCTGCGGAACCTGCCCTGCGCGCGCTACCAAAGAGACATGCGCCGGGGCGGACGGGGGTGGACCGCGCACGCGCTCGTCGCGGCCGCGGCGCTCGGGTGGGCGGCGTTCGCCACGCCGGCGGTCCTCGAGGAGGGCGCGGCACCCGCGCTCGCGCAGACGGAGTCGGCGCCGTTCGCGACCTGGCCGCTCGCCGACCTGACCGGAGGCGTTGCCGTAGACACGGTGGGCCACCTCGACGGACGGGCAGCCGGCGGCGTGGTCTCCGGACAGGTGGGCCAAGGCCCTGGAGTCATGTCGTCGAGGTTCTACGGCTCGGGAATGATCTCGGTGCCGACCGACGGCCTCACCCCGACGGCCGTGGCTGCCGGCGCCTGGGTCGAGACGACGTACGCGGACGGCAGCGGCACCATCGTCGACACGGGTGCGATCGCGCTGGATCTGGTCTCCACACATCCCGTCGCCACCGCGTGCGCCGCGTCGATGTGCACGCGTGCCGTGTCACCGGTCGCTGTCGCCGACGGCGCTTGGCACTACGTCATGGCCAGCGCCGACGCAGGTGTGACGACGTTGTTCGTCGACGGAGTGGCGGTCGCGCAGGCGAGCGGAACCGCGCCGACAGCGACTCCGGGTGCACCGATCGTCATCGGTCGCGGTTTGCGCGGCAACATCGACGCGGTCTCGATCTACCAGTCCCCTGTCAACGCCGCAGCGGTCGACACGTCGTTCCGAGCCGGTGCATGCCCGCAGATGACGACCATGCAAGCCGTGGCTGCGGCCACCCGGCGGTTGCCGGCGCTGCCGCTGCACACCCGCGGTCGCTATGTCGTCGATGAGCACGGGCATCGGGTCAAGCTGGCCGGTGTGAACTGGTACGGCGCGGAAGAGCTCGACCGCGTTCCTGCGGGGTTGCAGTGCCAGACCGCCGACGCGATCGCCGCGCAGATCGTCGCCGGCGGCTTCAACGTCGTACGCCTGCCGTGGGCGACGACGACGTGGACCGGTCCTACTGCGCCGGCCGTTCCGCCGATCGCGGTCGCCGCGAACCCGCAGCTGCGCGGCCGCGGGGCGCGAGCCGTTTTCGACGCGGTCGTCGCCGCGCTCGCGCGGCACGGCCTGATGGTCGTCCTCGACAACCACGTCACGCGCGCGGACTGGTGCTGCTCGGGCAGCGACGGCAACGCGTTGTGGTGGGAGGGCTACGACCCGACGCACCCGCCGGCGTGGCAACGGATGAACGCCAAGACTCGCCTCGCCTACTTCCATGCGGGGCAGTCGCGCTGGATGCAGGCATGGCGCACGGTCGTCCGCCGCTATCGCACGCAACGCGCGGTGATCGGCGTAGACCTGCGCAACGAGCCGCGCCCCGACACCTTGCTGGGACTCACCGACAGATGGGGCGGGCGGCACGTGCCGGTGTGGTCGGACTGGCCGCTCGCCGCGACGCACGCAGGTAACAGCGTGCTCCGCCTCGATCCGCATCTGCTCGTCGTCGTCGAGGGCAGCGGATATGCGACGAACCTGCGCGCAGTGGCCGAGCGACCGGTGAGGCTGTCGGTCGCGCACCGCCTCGTCTACTCCGCCCACGACTACTCGTGGGAGAACAGCGCCACCACCGCCACCGGGCTTCGGCGCGAGCTCAACCGGGCGTGGGGCTGGCTCCTGGTTCCGCACCGGGCCCACACCACACCGGTGTGGGTCGGCGAGTTCGGGACCTGCCACCCCGAGGCGTCCTGGTGCTCGGAGCGAGCATGGTTCCGCGCCTTCACGAGCTATCTGCGCTCCAGCGACGTCGACTGGGCCTACTGGTCGATCAACGGCACGGGCGCCCGCGGCACCGGGGCCCCGGCGACCTGCTCGACGACGCCCCGGTTCCCCGGCTGCGACGAGGGGTACGGGCTGTCCGACGCCACGTGGAGCCACGAGGCGTCCTCGACGCTGTCCGCAACGCTGCGATCGGTCGCCACCCCGGCCGCTCGCGGCTGAGCCGTCCCGCCCGCCGGGCAGGACGCGAGCGGCGTCCCGGCGAAGTGGGGAGCTGTGATGTCGAGCGCGACGCTTCCGGAGGAGCGGACCGCGCCCGACGTCTCTTCAGCGCCGGTCGCCGGTACGGTCGCGCCGCGGCTCGTCGGGTGGATACGTGAGCACCGGCTGATGACCGGCGCGCTCGCAGCCGCGGTCGTGTTGCGGTTCGCCATCTTCATCGCCTACCGACCGGCGCTGGAGTTCGCCGGTGACTCCTACTCCTACCTCGGCGACGCCCGGCACCCGTTCCACCTCGGCGTGTGGCATCCGTTCGGCTACCCGGTGTTCCTGTGGGTGCTGTCCATCACGCACAACCTCGCCGTCGTGTCGCTGCTGCAGCACGCCATGGGGCTGCTCGCCGGAGTGCTGCTCTACCGGCTGGTGCGATCGCTCGGCGTGGGCAGCGTCGGCGGTGTCGTCGCGGCCGCACCGGTGCTGTTCGACGCCTACCAGCTCGACGTCGAGCAGTACGTCTTGAGCGACACCTTGTTCACGCTGCTCGTCGTCGTCGCGATGACACTCGCGACGCGGCTGTGCCGACATCGCACACTCGGCGTCGCGATCGCGCTCGGTGGCGTGCTCGCCGCCGCGACGCTGACGCGCACCGTCGGTCTCGCGCTCGCCGGCGCCGTGCTGGTCGTAGTCCTCGTCGCGCGCGCCGGGCTCACGCAGGTCGCCGCCGCGGCTGCGGCCTTCGCGCTTCCTGTCGGCATCTACGCGCTCGCGTTCCACGCGACCTACGGCAGCTACGGCCTGCAGGGCTACAGCGGCCGCTACCTCTACGGCATCGTCGCGCCGTTCGCGTCTTGCGACCGCAAGTCGCTCCCGGTCGACGAGCGCCCGCTGTGCCCCAACCTGCCGACCTACGCGCGGCCGGGCGTCAACCAGTACGTCTGGGGCAACTACAACACCGCCCACCTCCCCGGCGACGCCATCGAGCGCAGCCGCCTCGCCGGCAAGTTCGCCCAGCCCATCGCACGGCACCAGATGGGCGCGCTGCTGAGCAACGCCGCAGCGACCGTCACGCACTACTTCGCCGCCGGCCGGCAGGCCGGACCGCGCGACTGGTTCGTCGGCGGCTGGCAGTTCCCGCTGCACGAACGCTCGCCGGCGTGGCACATCGCTGCGGGCAACACCGGCTTCCGCAGCGACGACGTCGTGAACGGCCACATCGACGAGGGCACCGCCACGGTGCTGCGCAGCTATCAGCGCGTGGTGTTCACGCCGGGACCCGCGCTCGCCCTCGCGCTTCTGGCGGTCGCGCTCGCGTGTGCGCTACGTCGCGGCGAACGCGTGGTGCGGGCGTCGGCCGGCGCCATGGCACTCGGTGGGCTCGCGATGCTCGTCGTACCCGCGTTCAGCGCGGGGTTCGACTGGCGCTACCTGCTGCCGGCACAAGCCGTGCTCGTCCCGGCGGGAGTGGTTGCGGTGTCGCTGTTCCGCGATGTGTTGCGCCGTCGCGTCGGCCGCGCGCTTCCAGTCATCGCGGGCGTGGCCGCGGTCGCCGTGATCGCTCCCGGTCTCTCCGCGTCATCGGTGTACGCGGAGACGGTGCTCCGACCTGCTGTCACGGTGACAGCACCGGCAACGGCGCCGATCGGCGATCGGGCGACCGTGCACGTCGGCGCGCCGACGCTCGTGGGCACGCACTGCTGGCCGTCCACCCCGGGACATCGATGGCTCGTCGGTCTGGCCGCGTTCCCCGCCAGCGTGGACTACCGCTCCGGCGGACCGCTGTTGGTGCAGCAGGGCAACGTCGCCTTCAGCAACGGATCTCCGACGTCGCCGGGCGAGCCGCCCAACGGTCCGCAGCTGCCAAACGTCCTGCTGAGCAGTCGGTACGCGCACACGGAAGGAACGATCTACGCGTTCGTCCACTCCGGCGAAGGCGTGCTCCGCTACGTCGACCCGTTCGGCGGCGGTGCCGCCGCCTGGCGCTTCCACCTGCAGACCTCGACCTTGCCGGCGCAGCTGGGCAGCGAGTGCACCGGAGCCGGCCCCTGGGACGGCGTACAGCTGCGTTCGTTGCACGTGACCGGGCTCTCTCCGTTCACCGTGCTCCCGCAGCAGGTGGTGACCTACGGCCTGACGCACCAGGCATGGCGGGCCGATGACTACGACCTGCGGTTCCAGGTCGCCTCGGCGACGTCGGCGCCGGGTCCCTGGCAGTACCCGCGCACGTGGCAGCACACGACGCTGACGCAGCAGACGCTGCTGAACCTGACCCCTGGCGCGACGTACTGCTTCGAGTTCCGCGCGCGCGACGCACTCGGTGCGGCCACGGCGTGGAGCACGCCGCGTTGCACGTCGAGGCTGTACGACGACACCGCGCTGCCGAAGTCGGCTGACTGGGCGACCACGACGGGCCAGCGGGGTTTCTACTTCGGCACCTACACCTCGACGAGCAAGCAAGGCGCGACCATCGCGGTGTCGGGCAACTTCTCCCGCGCCGCGCTGACCGCTTACCGATGCCCCAACTGTGGTGTCGTGCAGGTGTTCGTGGGCAGCTCGACAACGCCGATCGCGACGATCGACCTGTCGTCGACTGCCACGCATGCCGGGTTGACGCAATGGCTGTCGAAGTCGTTGCCGTCGCAGCAGACGACGCTGACGTTGAAGGTCGTGTCGAACAACCGGCTGGTCGCAATCGACGGTTTCGGGTTGCTGCGATGACCAGCAGCCCCGACGCCGACGTCGCCCAGCGGCCGGCAGCGGTGCCGCAGCTGGAGTCGCTGACGTCGATGCGGTTCTTCGCCGCACTCGTCGTCGTCGTGCACCACGCGGGGTGGATGGCGACGTCGAGTCATGCGGCGTACGACGTGCTCGAGATCGGCTACATCGGTGTGTCGTTCTTCTTCGTGCTCAGCGGTTTCGTGCTCACCTGGTCGCTGTCACTGACGCGCACGACGCGGCGGTTCTACTGGCTGAGGTTCGCCCGGATCTGGCCGCTGCACGCCGTCACCGCGGCGTACGCCGGGCTCGTTCTCGCGAACCAGTTCTGGGTGCCGGGCGCGGCGGGCATCACGGCCATCTTCACGTGCGCCCATGCGTTCGTCACGAGCAAGCACACCTACTACGGGCTCAACGGGGTGAGCTGGTCGCTCGGTTGTGAGGCGTTCTTCTACCTGCTGTTCCCGTTCGCCGTCCGACTGCTTCTCGGTCGCTCGCGGCGACTGCTCTGGACCGTCGTGGCCGTCGACGTCGTGGCGATCGCCGTGATCCCGTGGGCGTTCTACACAATCGGTGGTCCGAACGGCTGGGCCGCGCAGCACTCCGACTGGGTGTTCTTCATCAACCCCGCGTTCCGGTTCGGCGAGTTCCTGCTCGGCGTCGCGCTCGGCTGTCTGTTCCGGGACGGCTGGCGACCCTCGTTGCCGCTCGGCTTCGGGGTGTTCGCGGCGACCGCGACGACCGGCGTCGTCGCGTGGCTCGCGGTGGCCCATGGCATTCGCACACCGCGGCCCTACTACGCCGCTGCCGTCGTTCCGTGGTTCGGGCTGATCATCGCGGCGGCGTCGGCGAACGACGTGACCCGGCGACCGTCGATGCTGCGCTCGCCGACGCTGGTGTTCCTGGGCGAGGCGTCGTTCGCGCTCTACCTCACCCACCAGATCGTGCAGCGCAGCTTCAACTGGGAAACCATCGGCTCGGTGCGCCCCGGGCCCTCGGCGGTGGCCTTCGGGTGTTATCTGGCGGTGGTGATCGCAGTCGCCGCCGCCGCGCATCGGCTGTTCGAGCGACCGGTCGAGCGAGCGCTGCGGCGACTGCCTGTCGGCTCGCGGCCGCCGACGGAGCGGATCGTGCCACCGGCGACCGCGGTGGCCGCTCTCACGCAGTCGGTCACCGTCGAGGACCCGGGGGCGGCTCAGCGGCTCACCACCCGACCGTGACGGCGTACAGCGTCGGTCACGGGACGCTGTCGCAGGACGACTTCATCAGCGAGCTGCGGGACGCAGGCGTGGTGCGGCTGGTGGACATCCGCACGGCGCCGGGCAGCCGACGCCACCCGCACTTCGCCCGGGACAGCATGCAGACGTGGCTGCCCGCGGAGGGGATCGCATACCGATGGGACAAGCGGCTAGGTGGGTTCCGCCGACCCGACCCGGACAGCCCGGACGTCGTGTGGCGCAACGAGGCGTTCCGGGGTTACGCCGGGCATCTGCGCAGCGACGAGGCGGTGTCGGCGTTGCAGCAGCTAGCGGAGGAGTCGCGCGCCGAGCCGACGGCGTTCATGTGCAGCGAGACGCTGTGGTGGCGCTGCCATCGCCGGCTGGTCGCGGACGCGCTCGTGCTGCTGCACGGTTTCCGGGTGGTGCACCTGATGCCCTCCGGTGCGGTGACCCACTCCCCGACCGGCGGCGTGCGTGTCGAGGCGGGCACTCTGCGCTACGACGTGGTCGGGGGCGACAACCCGGCCGAAGGGGGGTAGGAACGCCGCCATGGCATTGATGTCACCGACAGATTCGATGTTCCTGGTCGGAGAGTCCCGCGAGCAGCCGATGCACGTCGGCAGCCTGCAGGTCTTCGAGCTGCCGGACGGCGCGGACACCGAGCTGCTCCGCACGACCTTCCACGACCTGTTGCAGCAGGACGACGTCGCGCCGCTGTTCCGCCGCCGGCCCTATCGGTCGTTCGCGACCATGGGGCAATGGGCCTGGTCCGACGACGAGGCGGTCGACCTCGAACACCACGTGCGGCACTCGGCGCTGCCGCAGCCGGGCCGGGTCCGCGAGCTGCTCGCTCTCGTGTCGCGCCTGCACAGCACGCTGCTCGACCGCCAACGCCCGCTGTGGGAAGTGCACCTGATCGAAGGGCTCCAGGGCAACCGCTTCGCGGTCTACTCGAAGCTGCACCACGCCGTCATGGACGGCGTCTCAGGGATGCGGTTGCTGCAGCGCGCGTTGTCGAAGTCGCCGGACGAGGACCAGCCCGCGTTCTGGACGCTGCGGCCACGGCGACAGGCGCGCAGCGGCGGCGGGAACCCCTTGCTGTCGTTGCCGAAGGCGACGATGCAGGCGTTCGCCGAGATGGCACAGCTCACGCCCCGCATGCTCCGCGTCGCCGAGCAGGCACTGCGCGCGCAAGCCGCGACGCTGCCCGGCCAGGCACCGCGCACGATGATCAACGCGCAGATCACCGGCAGTCGCCGCTACGCCGCGCAGTCCTACTCGATGGAACGGATGCGGCTGGTCGCGAAGGGCGCCGGCGTGACTTTGAACGACGTGCTACTCGCGATGTCGGCGGGTGCGCTGCGCTCCTACCTGCTGGAGCACAACGCTTTGCCGAGCAGTCCGCTCGTCGCGATGACGCCGGTGTCGCTGCGCAATGACAGCGACGGCGAGGAGTCGACGGGGAACGCGGTCGGGGCGATCCTCGCGAGTCTTGCCACCGACGAGGCCGATCCCGAGCGACGGCTGGCGAAGATCGCAGAGTCGACCCGCCGAGCGAAAGACGTTCTCCGCGGGCTCAGCCAGATGCAGGCGACGGCGCTCTCGATCGGAGTGATGCTGCCGATGGCGGTCAACAGCCTCACCGGGATGTACCGGTTCGGCACGCTGCCCTTCAACATCGTCATCTCGAACGTGCCCGGCCCGCGCGAGTCGCTCTACCTTCACGGCGCACGGCTGTCCGGGCTCTACCCGCTGTCGATCCCGGTCAACGGACAGGCGATGAACATCACCGCGACGAGCTACGTCGACGAGATGGGCATCGGGCTGACCGCATGCCGGCGCAGCGTGCCGAGTGTGCAACGGATGCTCGGTGGGCTGGAGACCGCACTCGACGAGCTGGTCGACGTCGTCCGCTGACAGCGGCGCCGACTCACTCCTCGGCGGCGAGGGCTTCGAGGAGTGGGATCACGTCGAGCAGCTGCTGGACGTCGTCACCGGAGAGTGCGGCGAGCCGCTGCGCCAGCCGCTCGGTCGTCACCTTGCGCACCCACTCGAGCTGCTGTCTGCCGTGGTCGGTGATGTTCACGTAGCTCGACCGGCGGTCGGTGGAGTCGGTCTCCCGGTGGACCAGCCCCTGCTCCTCCAGCGACGCGGTCAGCCGGGTCGCCGTGGGCGCGGACACGCACTCCCGATCGGCGATGTCGCCGATCCGCAGCGGGCCGTGCAGCTCGATCGTCACCAGCGCCGACCACTGCGACAGCGTCAGGTCGCCGACCGACTGCTGCCGCAGCTGCCGGTTGAGCCGCGTGATCGCGACCCGCAGGCGCGCGGCGGCGTCGGCGTGCCGGGGCGTCGGACCATCCACGCGGGTGACCTTACGGGAGAATCCGGGCGGTGGAGCCGCTTCGCGTGAGTCGATCCGTCGTGATCGCGCCGTACGAGCTCACGTGGCGCTTCTCCCGGTCGAGCGGTCCGGGCGGCCAGGGCGTCAACACGACCGACTCTCGGGTCGAGCTCTCGTTCGACGTCGGGCAGAGCGCGGCCTTCTCCCCGCTGCTGCGGGATCGGGCACTGCAGCGGCTGGAAGGCCGGCTGGTCGACGGCGTTCTCACCGTGACCGCGAGCGAGCATCGCTCGCAGCTGCGTAACCGCGAGGCCGCCGCGGCCCGGCTCGTGGAGACCCTCCGCGAGGCGATCGCGCCGCCTGCTGCTCCCCGTCGGCCGACCCGGCCGACCCGAGCCGCAGCGGAACGCCGCCTGGCCGACAAGCGCCGGCGCAGCGAGGTGAAGCGTCAGCGGCGGTTGCCGCCGGACTGATCGTTGCGGTCGTCCGAAGGATCTGGGTCGAAGGACTTCGGGACCTTGCGCAGGTGGCGGGTCATCGAGCGGAACAACAACACGCACGCGACGACGAGCCCGAGCACGACCAGGAATCCGATCAGGCCGGCGCCCATCAGACCCCGCCCTTCGTCTCTCGACCCCTGATGCCGGCGAACAGGTCGTCTTCCGGCGTCACCGTCTCGACGTGACTGCGGGCCAGCTGGTAGTCCTCGGTCGGCCACGCCTTTGCCTGCAGCTCGGTCGGGCAGGCGAACCAGAACGACGTGGGATCGACCTGTGTCTCGTGCGCGAGCAGCACCTGGTCTCGCACCGCGAAGTAGTCCCCGCACGGAACGCGGGTCGTGATGCGCGACCAGTGGTCGTCGGTCTCCTCCCACTTCTCCAACCGCTCGCTGTAGGGCGACTCGAGTCCGGCGGCGGTCATGTGGTCGTGCAGTGCTTGGAACCGGCGCTTGTGAAAAGTCATGTGGTAGTAGAGCTTCAGCGGCTGCCACGGATCGCCGGTGCCCGGATAGCGGTCCGGGTCAGCCGACGCCTCGAACGCCTCCATCGACACCTTGTGGCACATGATGTGGTCGGGGTGCGGGTAGCCGCCGTTCTCGTCGTACGTCGTCATCACGTGCGGACGGAAGGTGCGCACGATCCGCACCAGCGGCTCGGCCGCGATGTCGAGCGGCTCCAGTGCGAAGCACCCTTCCGGCAATGGGGGCAGCGGGTCGCCTTCGGGCAACCCTGAGTCGACGAAGCCGAGCCACGCATGATGCGCACCGAGCAGCGCGATCGCGCGTTCCATCTCGTGATGGCGGATGCCGGCAAGGTTCGCGATGACGTCCGGGCGGTCCATCGCCGGGTTGAGGATCGATCCCCGCTCGCCGCCGGTGCAGGTCGCGACCAGGACCTCGACGCCCTCGCGGACATAGCGGGCGACCGTGGCGGCACCCTTGCTCGCCTCGTCGTCGGGGTGGGCATGGACAGCGAGCAGGCGCAGCGTCTCGCCGGTCCCGTTCAGGTTTGCCACGCGAACAGTCTCCATCAGTAACCTCGGAGGATGACCGAGGGCACCGACACTCAGAACGTCACCTGGCTCACGCAGGAGGCCTACGACCGGCTGAACGCCGAGCTCGAGCACCTGTCGGGACCGGCCCGCGCCGAGGTCACCGAGCGGATCGCCGCCGCCCGCGCCGAGGGTGACCTCAAGGAGAACGGCGGCTACCACGCCGCGAAGGAAGAGCAGGGCAAGATGGAGGCCCGCATCCGCCAGCTGACCCAGCTGCTGCGGGAGGCGAAGGTCGGGCAGCCGCCCGCGGCCGCCGCAGGTGTCGCCGGCCCCGGCATGGTCGTCACCGTGCGCTTCAGCGACGGCGACGAGGAGACCTTCCTCATCGGGTCCCGCGAGGAGGCTGCGGTCACCGACATGACCGTCTACTCGGCGCAGTCACCCCTCGGTGTCGCGCTGACCGGCGCGAAGCCCGGCGGGTCAGTCACCTACACCGCGCCGAACGGCCGTGACATCACCGTCGAGCTGGTCGACGTCAAGCCGTATACCGGCTGACCACCTTCCGCCGATCATGCACTTATCGCGGTTAACGGCGCGTCATAACCGCGACTTCTGCATGATCGGCGGCGAGAGGCTAACTGAAGTGCAGGGGGTAGCCGGCGGCGCGTAGCCGCGCGAGCACGTCGCCGCAGTGGTCCGGCCCGCGGGTCTCCAGCTGAAGTGCCACCTCGACCTCGTCGAGGTGCAGCTTGGGACCGGTGCGCACGTGCTCGACGTCGAGCACGTTGGCACCGGACTCGGCCAGCTCGCCGAGCAGCCGCGCCAGCTCGCCGGGGCGGTCGGGGATGCGCAGCCGGAACGACAGATAGCGGCCCGCTGCGGCCATGCCGTGGCGCAGCACCCGCAGCAGCAGGACGGGGTCGATGTTGCCGCCGGAGAGCACCGCGACGACCGGCGGCTCGAACGCGGTCGGTGAGTCCATGAGTGCTGCTACCGCCGCGGCACCGGCCGGCTCGACGACCAGCTTCGCGCGCTCGAGGCACAGCAGCAGGGCCTGTGACAGGGACTCCTCTGAGACCGACATGACGTCGTCGACCAGGTCGTGCACCATGCGGTAGGTCAGCTCGCCCGGACAGCCGACCGCGATGCCGTCGGCGATCGTCGCCATGCTGTCGAGCCGCACCGGGTGGCCCGCCGCGAGCGACGCCGGGAACGCCGCGGCGCCGGCCGCCTGCACGCCGACGATCCGCACGTGCGGATGGGTCGCCTTCACCGCCGCCGCGATGCCGCTCGCGAGCCCGCCGCCACCGATCGCCATCACGATCGTCTTCACCTCGGGGGCCTGCTCGAGGATCTCCAGACCGACGGTCCCTTGGCCGGCGACGATGTCCGGGTGGTCGAAGGGATGGATGAAGACCGCGCCGGTCTTCTCGCCGAACTCCGCCGCGGCGACGAGCGCCTCGTCGACCGTGTGCCCGGCGAACTCGACGTCCGCACCGTAGGCGCGGGTGGCCTCGACCTTCGGCAGCGGCGCGCCCTCGGGCATGAACACCGTCGCGCGCGCGCCGAGCAGTGACGCCGCGAGCGCGACACCCTGCGCATGGTTGCCGGCAGACGCTGCGACCACTCCGCGGGAACGCTCGTCGTCGGACAACCGCGAGATGCGCACGTAGGCGCCGCGGATCTTGAACGATCCGGCGCGTTGGAGGTTCTCGCACTTCAGCAGCACCGGCCCGCCGACCCGCTCCGACAGCGGACGCGCGCTCTCCAGCGGGGTGCGCCGCGCGATGTCACGCAGCAGCTCGCGCGCCGCGTCGATGTCGCCGCGCGTCACCGCCGTCCTGCCGGTGAGGTCACTCGCCATGCGCTGCTCCCGACCTGCCGACGCTGGTGCCCCGATCCGCTGCGGTGCCCGAGCCGAACGCGAGGATCGACGCCGACAGTCCGTGCACGTGGTTACGACCGGCGACGGGGCCGATCTCGCCGGCGGCGAAGAACCCGGCGACACCGTTGGGCGCGTTGAGTGCCTCTTGTACGACGTTGGGGTCGTGGTCGGCCGATGCGAACAGGGCTGCTCCCCTGCCGTTGCAAGAGAAGACGAGCGCGCCTTCGACGGTGTCGAGGGTGGAGGACCGGCGGAAGCGCTGCAGCGACCCGCGCAGGTCGGCGTCTGCGGTCGTCGCGTCGCGCACCTGGAACCGCACCGTGCGACCGACCGGCACGAGATCGCCGACCACAAGTCCACCGCGGACGTCGTCGAGGCCCGCGATGCCGCGAACGAGGAAGTCGCCGTGCTCGTGCTCGTCGGCGTACTCGTCGATGGCGATGCCGATCTGCAGCCCGTGCGTCGCCAGCGCCTGGTCGGCGGGCTCGAGGTCGGTGAGCACATCCTCCAGCTTCTGCCTCGCCGGCACGCCGGCAAGCTCGGTGAGCACGTTGCCGTCGGAGCCGGTCACGGTCATCGGCGGTCCGACCGGTCGGCAGCCCTGGCTGACGAGCATCCGCGCGCCGACCGGGCCGGACAGCATCACCCCGACCGCGCCGCGGTCGACGACCTGGCTGTCGACGAAAAGCCTGGTCGACCCGCGCCCGCGCAGCCCGGAGGCGAGGCCGCCGACGAGGGGCAGACCCGGCAGCGCGTCGTTGGACCGTTCGACGAACCCGTCGACCGGGAACGACCAAGGGTCGGCCAGCAGTACGGCGACGACGTCGTCGGCCGCGCGCTCCGGCATCCCGACCACTGCCATGCCGGCCTCGGCCGGCATCACCTCGAGATGGAAGGCGCGGACCCGCACGTCCGGCAGCACCCCACACCAGACGGCGACGGCGGAGCTCGCCTCGACGCCCCTGCCCTGGGCGATGACGCCCGGGGCGCTGCACCCGATCACCGCCCCGGCGTGGGTGAGTCTGGCCGCGTGCGCTCCGGCCGAGGCAACCGCTTCGGCGTCCGCCCCGCACACGAAGACCACGGCCAGGTCGGGACGCCGGCCACCGAGCGACGCCAGCGCCTGCGCCGCAGCCTGTTCGGCGGCACGCTCGAGGTCGGCGTCGACCGCCAACCCGTCCCCGAACCGGCCCATGCGACCATCCTGCCCTGGCGAAGTAGCGTGAGCCATGTGACCTCTACCCCCGCCCCGACGACCGTAGGCGAGCTGCGCGCTTCGGGGCATGCACACAAGTCAGTCAAAGCCGAGCTCCGCGACAACCTGCTCGCGCGGCTCGCCGCCGGCGAGGATCGGTTCCCCGGCATCGTCGGGTTCGACGAGACGGTGCTGCCGCAGGTCGAACGCGCGATCCTCGCGGGTCACGATCTCGTGCTGCTCGGTGAACGTGGGCAGGGAAAGACGCGGTTGATCCGCACACTGGTGCAGCTGCTCGACGAATGGACACCGGTCGTCGCCGGCTGCGAGATCAACGACCATCCCTATGAACCGGCGTGCCTGCGTTGCCGCCGGCTCATCGCGGAGTCGGGGGACGCGACGCCCGTCGCGTGGAAGCACCGCGACGACCGGTTCGCGGAGAAGCTCGCCACTCCCGACGTCTCCGTCGGCGACCTCATCGGCGATGTCGATCCGATCAAGGTGGCGGAAGGTCGCGTGCTGGGTGACCCGGAGACGGTGCACTACGGCCTCGTCCCGCGCACCAACCGCGGGATCGTCGCGATCAACGAGCTGCCCGACCTCGCCGAGCGGATCCAGGTCGCGTTGCTGAACGTCCTCGAGGAGCGCGACATCCAGGTGCGCGGCTACACCTTGCGGCTGCCGCTCGACGTGCTGCTGCTCGCCTCGGCGAACCCCGAGGACTACACCAACCGCGGCCGCATCATCACGCCGTTGAAGGACCGGTTCGGCGCCGAGGTGCGCACGCACTACCCGCTCGAGCTCGACGACGAGCTGCGGCTGATCCGCCAGGAGGCGGTCGTCGGCTGGGGCGTCGACGCAGTGTCGGCCGCGCTTCCCGACCACCTCATCGAGGTGGTCGCGCGCTTTGCCCGGCACGTGCGCGAGTCGCCGGCGGTCGACCAGCGCTCCGGTGTGTCGGCACGGTTCGCGGTCGCCGCCGCCGAGACGGTCGCCGCGTCCGCCGTACGCCGTGCTGCTCTCACCGGTGAGGACGTCGCCGTCGCCCGC
>Ga0070679_100003395_pt1 | contig 14588 bp, 11 predicted proteins | sample KBSC63BmetaG_FD_65652 | JGI IMG/M metagenome (GOLD analysis project Ga0070679, IMG submission 65652) | Corn rhizosphere microbial communities from Kellogg Biological Station, Michigan, USA - KBS C6-3B metaG | ecosystem: Host-associated > Plants > Roots > Rhizosphere | place: USA: Michigan... | reverse complement strand
TGGGGTGCCGAACTTCGCGCAGCTCTCTGTCGCGAAACTGCCTGAACTGACTCCAGGCCCCGCCACGCCCGCGGCCGTCGCGGAGATGCTCTCGCTCTCGGCAAGCGACCTCGCCGGCCCGGGCATGCTGCCCGAAACAGTTTCGTGCGGCACTCCATTTCTTTTCGTGCCGCTCCGCGACATGGATGCCGTCGCCCGCGCGCGCGTGAACGCCGAGTTGTGGGAGCGGACGCTGTACGGGTACGTCACGGACAAGGTCTTTCTCTTCGCCATGGGCGGCGAGCGCGCCGGATCCCACGTGCGCGCGCGCATGTTCGCGCCCGGCATCGGCGTACCTGAGGATCCCGCGACGGGCAGCGCCGCCGTCGGCCTCGGCGGCTATCTCGCCGCGCGCGATTCGCGCGGCGATGGAACGCTCGCGTGGCGCGTGGAGCAGGGCTTCGAGATGGGACGGCCAAGCCTGCTCGACGTCGAAGCGGACAAGTCCCGCGGGAGGATCACGGGTGTCCGCGTGGGCGGAGAGACGCAGATCGTGTGTGAGGGGACGTTCCGGCTTCCAGACAACGGCTGAGCCGTTCCGGGTGTCCAACCCGGGTCCGTCTTCCTCACCCCCACCCCCCGACCGATGTCGAGCAACTGGCTCAACGGCATGGCGCAGGACATCCGATACGCCGCGCGCGGGCTGCGCCTCAAGCCCGGCTTCACGCTTGCCGTCATGGCGACGCTCGGCCTCGGAATTGGCGCGAACGCCACGATGTTCGGCATCGTCGATCGACTGCTTTTCCGGCCGCCGACCTATCTCCACTCGCCGGAGCTCGTGCATCGGCTCTACATGGGCCGCGTGTATCAGGGGAAGGAAATCTTCACGAGCAGCTTCCAGTACCCTCGCTACAAGGACGTCGAGCGTTGGGCGCCGGCGTTCGACGCGGCGCTCGCCTATTCGGCGCCGACAGAGGCCGTTGGAGTGGGGGCAGCGACCAAGCAGCTCACGATCGGGAGCGCGAGCGCGAGCCTCTGGAAGTTCTTCGACGTGAAGCCTGTGATCGGCCGGTTCTTCACGGCGGCCGAAGACGTTCCCCCCGCGGGCACGCTCGTGGCCGTGCTTTCATACAACTACTGGCAATCGGAGTACGCCGGCCGGAACGACGTGCTCGGAAAACTGATCGATATTGGCCCGGGCAAGTACACCATCATCGGAGTCGCGCCGCGCGGCTTCGCCGGAATGTCGTCGGTCACACCCGCCGCGTTCGTGCCCATCACGGCCGAGCAGGGGATGAACGGCTTCACCAGCCCCGGGGGCGCGAAGACGGGCAAGAATTACAGCAATACGTACAACATGAGCTGGCTCGAGCTCTATGCGCGACGGCGGCCAGGCGTCTCGATGCAGGCAGCGACCCGCGATCTGGATCTGGCGTTCCACCGGAGCTATCTGGCGCAGCTCGAGCAGCAGCCGCAGACGACCCCGATCGCGATCGCCAAGCCACACGGCGTGGTGGCGCCCATCCCGTACGAGCGCGGGCCAAATCAGAGCAGCAGCTCCAAGGTCGCGCTGTGGCTGCTCGGCGTCGCGGGCATCGTGCTCCTCATCGCGTGCGCGAACGTGGCCAATCTGCTGCTGGCGCGCGCGATCCAGCGGCGGCGCGAGGTGGCCGTGCGCATCGCGCTTGGCGTGAGCCGCACGCGGCTGCTCCGCCAGCTCTTCACCGAGAGCCTGATGCTCGCGGTGCTCGGCGCTGTCGCGGGATTGCTGTTCGCGCAGTGGGGCGGCGGGATCCTGCGCGCGGCACTGCTGCCGAGCGTGGAGTGGACGCATCCCATCGCCGACGGCCGCGTGCTCCTGTTCTCATCGATCGTCGCGCTCGGCGCGGGGCTGCTCGCCGGCCTGGCGCCGGCGTTTCAATCGGGCCGTGCCGACATCACGTCATCGCTCAAGCTCGGCCCCCGCGAGGGCGGCTCGCGCCACTCACGCGTGCGGAGCGCGCTGCTCGTGACGCAGGCGGCGTTCTCGGTCGTGCTGCTCGTGGGCGCCGGCCTGTTCGTGCGGAGCCTGCGCAACGTGCAGCATCTGGATCTCGGATACGACGCGCAGCATCTGGTGTGGGTGTCGCCCGAGCTCCGCACCACGAAGCTCGACTCCGCGCAGACTGTCGCGCTGCACCTCGCGCTGCTCGATCGAGCGCGGAGCGTCCCTGGCGTCGCGGCCGCCGCGCGCGGCGTGAGCCTGCCCTTCTGGATGACCTGGGAGAACAGCCTGTTCGTGCAGGGCATCGATTCGGTGAGCCGGCTGGGCGAATTCAAGATGCAGGCTGTATCGCCGGGCTACTTCGCGACGACGGGCACGCCCATTCTGCGAGGGCGCGCCATCACCGACGAGGACCGCGCCGGCGCTCCCCGCGCCGTGGTGGTGAGCCAGTCCATGGCCGCGAAGCTCTGGCCGGGCAAGGATCCCATTGGCCAGTGCATGCGGATGAACGCCGATACGATGCCGTGCAACTACGTGGTCGGCGTCGCGCACGACATCAAGGATGGATCGCTCGACGATTCGCCGGCGCTGCATTACTACCTCTCCGACCAGCAGTACTACCCCAACACGGGTGGCATCTTCGTGCGCGTGCGCGACGACGCCACTCGGCAGGCGGAAGCCGTGCGACGCGCGATGCAGCAGGGCATGCCGGGCGACGCGTACGTGACCGTGCATCCCTTCTCCGAGATCCTCGACGGTCCGATGCGCTCGTGGAAGCTCGGCGCGGCGATGTTCGCCGTGTTCGGCGCGGTGGCACTCCTGCTCGCTGCGATGGGCCTGTACAGTGTCGTCGCGTACAGCGTCACCCAGCGCACGCACGAGATGGGGGTGCGCATCGCGCTCGGCGCCGACGCGCGCGACCTGCTCGGGCTCGTGCTCCGCGAAGGGTTGAGCGTGGCGCTCCTTGGCATCGGAATCGGTGCGTTGCTCGCACTCGGCGGCGCGCACTGGCTCGCGCCGCTGCTCTTCAACGAATCGGCGCGCGATCCGGCGGTGTTCGTGGCCGTTGCGCTCGTCCTCGCGCTCGTCGCAGCGGCGGCGAGCCTGGTTCCGGCGCTCAGAGCCTCGCGCGTGGATCCAGCGGAGGCTCTGCGCGCCGATTGACCCCGGTCAGTGGCCGGCCGGCATCTGCATGGATGCCGAGTCGGCCATGGGTGGCGCGGGGAGATCGGAGAGGTGCTCCTGGATCACGTACCAGCGGCCGCCGCGTTTCTGAAAGACCGCGGTCCACGCGCCGCCAATCACGTGCTGCACGCCGTTGGGCGTGATGTGCGGGACGTGATACGTGGCCGTCATGACGGCGGCAGTCGGACTCAGGACGTCGAAGAACATCTGATCCCAGATCCACTTCGGCTGGAGCATGTTCACGCCGACGTTCTCCCAGAAGTACTTGATGCCGGCCGCGAGCGAGTCGTGGTTGGCGACGACGCTGCCGCCGGCCGCCGACACCACGCGGCCCGTGTCGGGGTATAGGCTCAGGAGCCGCTGCTCGACGTTGGGCTGGCTCAGGTCGTAGGCGGCCTTCACCTGCCGAGTGAGCGAATCCACAATGGCCTGCCGTTCCGCCGGGGTGACACTCGTGTTGGACTGGCTCGACTGACAGGCGGCCGCGAGACCGACAGCCGATGCAAGCGCAAGCAATCGAAAGGGCGTCTGAGCGCGGCGGCGGAGCAACGCGGAGTGGGCGAGCATTTCAGTCAGAGTAGGATGGGAGTGCGCGCGTCTAATTCGCTGGACAGAGATGTCCACGCAAAGTGACGCCAGCCAGAGTTAAACCGCCAGAATCGGCAGTTAAAGTGGGCCTGTGGCCTGCGAACTGCGCATCATCGGGACCGCCACCAATTCGGTTGGAGGTTCCAGTCCGACTTGGGAGGCACCCGTGCGCAAGCTCTTTGGAGTCACCATCGTCTCGACCGCGTTCCTTGCCGCCGCGTGCGGCAGGCAGGCCGGGAAGCAGACCGCGTTGAACGCGGATCTGAAGAATGATCTGGCGCTGGCTGCCGCGCAGCCGCAGAACATCCAGATCAGCGCTGACGAACTTGGCCCGCGGAGCCATCAGGCGCCGGCGGCCAAGCTGGTGAAGGCGGCAAACGCGCCGCACGTCGTGCACTCCAGCCACCCGACGCGTAAGGCGTCGGCGGAACAGGTCGCGGCGGCTGAGATCCCGGCGCCCTCGACTGAGATGGAGACGACAGCGGCAGCGCCGGTGCCGACGCCCGCCACGACAGAGGCGCCGGCTCCCGCGCCAGACATCCAGCCCGCTCCGCTGCCCATCCCGCAGTCGCCGGGCCCTGGCCCGTCTGCGGGTGAGTCGCGCGGCAGCGGACTCGGCGCCATCCTCGGCGGGATCGCGGGTGCGATCGCGCGCGGGGCGATCATTCGCGGCGGCGGCGTGGACGGCGACAACTGTGAGCCGCACGGTCCAAGCACCATGGGCGGGATGCACGGCGGCATTGGCCGCACGGGCAGCTACCATCCCATGCCGGGCGGATACGGCGGCGGCCGCCACGGTGGTCTCGGCGGCATGCGCCCGTAAGACATCCCTCGTTCGACGCTCGCAATACGGACCGCCCGGCCTCGCCGGGCGGTCTTCGTTTTGCCCTGCTTGTGGCCTCCACGAAGGCGGAGCCGATTCATGCGCGAGCACGAAGCTGATTTTCGACTGGGCAACGACCCGACCGACCTGCCCCAGGAAACGGGTGCCTCCACGGGCGACCTGCGGGCGAACGATCCACAGAGCGCTGGCTTCACGGCGCAGGACAGGCTCTTTCGCTCGCACTTTCAGCGGGTGAACACGCTGGCCGACAGATCGTTCGATCAGGTGCGGGGCGCGTATCAGCTCGGTTACGCGGCCGGTGCCGAGTCGCGCGGCGGGCATCAGTTCCAGGAGCTCGAGAAGGACATCGAGAACGGCTGGCTCAATGTGCGTACGGGCGCCGGCGACTGGGCGTCTGTCCGCGATCTGGCGCGCGAAGGCTTTGACCTTGGCCGCTCGCAAGGCCGGGTGCTGGAGATGCCCCCGTCAGGAACGACGCGCTCGCAGTCGCGGCCGAGCTTTTCGGATCCCGTGGCTGACGACCTGGATCCCACGGCTCCTGGAAGTCCCGAACAGACGCGCGACTTCCAGCACGAAGACAACCGCGGCCCCGAGTGGACGGCTAAGGATCATGGCAACAGCGGTCTGGACGCCGACGCCGACAAGCGCGAGCCCGGCCCCCGGTAAATCAAGAGGAAAATCAAGAGGGTCAGAGTCACTTGAAACTCCGTTTCAGGCGACTCTGACCCTCTTGAAATTCGGCGCCGTTTTCTCCGCCTGGGGATCAAGTGACTCTGACCCTCTTGAAATTCGACGGCGCTTTTTCCTTCTGAGGATCAAGCGATGCTGACCCCCTTGATCGCCTGGCTGGTCGCGGCGATCAGGGCGTCGAGGTCGTTGGCGCTCGTGCGGTAGCCGTGGGTGCAGATGCGCAGCGAGTAGGCCCCGCGGAGCACGGTGGACGACATCAGGAACTCGCCCGTGCCGTTCACGCGCGCGTTGATCGCCTCGTTCATGGCATTCACCTCCGCGAGCGATCCTGAGTCGCGCACGCGAAAGCAGAGGACGCCGAACCGCGCCGGCGACAGAATCTCGAAGTCGGGCAGCTCGCGCAGCCGACACTCGGCGTACTCGGCGAGCGCGATCCCGCGCGCGATCGTCTCGCGAATCGCCGCGACGCCGTGGTAGCGCACCGACAGCCACACCTTGAGCGCGCGCGGCCCGCGCGTGAGCTGCTCGCCGTAGTCGGCGAAGTTCACGTCGCGATCCGTCGCCCGCACGTCGTTCAGATATTCGGGATGCGTGCTGAACGCGACCTCCAGCAGGGCCGGATCCTTCACGAGCAGACAGCCGCACTCGAAGGGCACGAAGAGCCACTTGTGCGGATCGAGCGTCACCGAGTCCGCTCGCTCGATGCCCCGCATCGTCGCGGCGCCTGCCGGGGTGAGCGCCGCAAAGCCTGCGTAGGCGGCGTCCACGTGCATCCAGAGCCCTGCCGCCGCGCACAGATCCGCGACGGCGCCCAGCGGATCCACGGCGCCCGTGTTCGTCGTCCCCGCGCTCGCTGCGACGAGGAACGGCACCAGACCCGCCGCCCGATCCGCGTGGATCGCCGCGGCGAGGGCATCGGTCCGCATGCGAAAGTCGTCGTCGGTCTCGATCGCGCGCACGTTCGCGCGCGGAATACCGGCGATCCACGCGGCCCGCGCGACCGACGAGTGCGCCTGCTCCGAGGTGTACATGGTCAGGCGCGGCAGCAACGCCCCGTCTTCACCAGCGGCCCGATGGCGCGCGGCGACGATCGCCGTGAGCGTCGCCGACGAGCCGCCCGAGGTGAGCAGTCCACTCGTCCCCACCGGCATGCCGAGCCACGACCTGAACCACTCGAGCACCGTGAGCTCGATTTGATTCGGGCCAGCCGCCACGGACCACACCCCGGAGAAAAAATTGTAGCCCGCCCCGATCCAGTCGCCCATCACTCCCGCGAATGTCGGGCAGCTCGGCACGTAGCCGACGAAGCGCGGATGGGGCTCGCGCGCGTGGTACGGCGCTACTGCATCCACGAATTGCCCCAGAATCGCTTCCATGGGCTCACCGCTCTCCGGCGCCGCGGCGAGCAGGAGCCGCTCCGTCTCGGCACGCCCGAGCGGACGCTGCGCGGGTTGGTCGCGAATCGACGCGAGGTGCTCGACCACGAGCGCGGACACCTGACGCGCCATCGCAGACATCGCGTCCACGTCCAGCTCCAGCGGGGCGGCTGACCGAAGCGACGCTTCGGTGATGCCGGCGTTTGACTCGAATGACGACGACGCAGTCATTTTCCTGACGATGAAGGGGCGTCCGGTTGTGGGACGCCGTATCCCACGCACGAACGATTCGCACCATGCGCGCGCCGCCGTGGCGCTGGTAATCGCTTGTAGGATAGCACGTTAGCCTGAACCGAGCGGGGCACGATTGTTCCTTTGTCCCCGCGAACCAGCACTGCTGTTTCGGCCTCCCGTGGACCACCATGCAGACTCTCCTGAACGACGTTCGCTACGCCGCGCGCAAGCTCCTTCGCACGCCGGGCTTCACAGTGATCGCTGTCGCGACTCTCGCCCTCGCGATCGGCGCGACGACGGCCGTCTTCAGCATCGTGAACAGCGTGCTGCTCGAGCCACTGCCGTTCGCGCAGCCCGATCGGTTGGTGCAGGTGGCTTCGATTGGGCGCCTCGGCAAGCCCGGCGCGATGTCCTGGCCCGACTTCAAGGACTACCGCGATCAGACGTCGAGCTTCGTCGGCATGGCGGCGATCGACATCGAGAGCGCCAATCTCACGGCCCCCGGGGTCGAGTCGCAGCGGCTTCAGCGCGCGGAGGTCGGGGCGAATTTCTTTTCGCTGCTGGGCACGCGCATGCAGGCGGGCCGCGCGTTTCTCGCCGGCGAAGACGTGAACGGCGCCGCGCCTGTCACTGTCATTTCCGACAAGCTGTGGCGGTCGAACTACGGGGCGGATCCGACGCTGCTCGGTCGCACCATCGCGCTCGACGGCATCAACTACCAGGTGATCGGCATCGCCCAGCCTGGCGGCTATCCCGCGGCTACGGATCTGTGGACGCCGCTCATTCCGCCGGCGTGGGCCGCGGACCCGAGCGGCCGCGGGGCGCACTGGCTCGACGGCATCGGCCGCGTGAAGCCTGGCGTGACCGTGGACCAGGCGAAGCGCGACATAGTGAACGTGGGAGAGCGCCTGCGGCTGGCCTACCAGGACGACGACGGCGAATTCCACGCGACGATCGTTCCGCTCTCCGAGCGGGTCGTCGGCAATTTCCGCGAGCCGCTCGTGGCGCTCATGGGCGCGGTGGCGTTCGTGCTGCTGATCGCCTGTGCGAACGTGGCGAACCTGCTGCTCGTCCGCGCCGCGTCGCGAGAGAGCGAGATGGCCGTGCGCACGGCGCTCGGCGCGGGCCGGGGGCGCATCGTGCGGCAGCTCGTCACCGAGAGCGTGCTCCTCTCGCTCGTCGCGGCCGCGCTGGGCTGCGCGCTGGCGGCCTGGATCGTCGATGCGGTCGCGGCCTTCGGACCCACCGGCCTCCCCCGTCTCAATGAGATTTCTGTAAACGGCCGAGTGCTCGTGTTCAGCGTGGGCGTCGCGGTCGTGACCGGCGTGCTGTTCGGCCTGGTGCCGGCCTTTCACGCCGCACGCACGAGCCTGGGTCAGGTATTGCGCGAAGGCACGCGCGGGGGCTCCGGGCAGAAGGCGGCGCAGCGCACCCGCAACGTGCTCGTGATGACGGAGATGGCGCTCGCGGTCATCCTGCTGATCGGCGCGGGGCTGCTCATTCACAGCTTCGCGCGGCTGACGGCGGTGGATCCGGGCTTCCGCGCGGAGAACGTGGTGACGTTCGACGTGTCGGTGCCGGACAGCCGCTACGCATTCGATCGCAACAAGAATCAGTTCACCGAGTCGGTGCTCGCGAGCCTTCGCAAGTTGCCGCGGACGCGATCGGCGGCGGCGGCATTCTCGATACCGCTGGCGCACGTGAACATGGCGACCACGTTCACCGTGGACGGCCGGCCGCCGCTGAGCGCGGAGAAGCGGATGCTCACCGAGGTGCATCCGGTAACGCCCGGCTATTTCGCGACCATGGGCATTCGCCTGGTCCGTGGCCGCGCCTTCACCGCGGGGGAGAACACCTACGCGGCGCCGCAGGTGCTCGTCATCTCGCAGGCGCTGGCCGACAAGTATTTCCCGGGCGAGGATCCCATCGGAAAGCGGCTCTCGCTTGGCATCGGCCACGACACAGCGCAGTCGAACACGAACGTGGACATCAAGGGAGAGATCGTCGGCATCGTCGCCGATGTGAAGCAGCGCGACCTCGCGACCCCGCCTGCCGCTTCCACCTACATCGGCTACGGCACGTTCCCGCAGAACGCCGAATCGTTCGTGGTCCGCACTCAGGCCGACCCCGCGATGGTGATGCGCGCCGTGCGCGACAATGTCAGGCAGATCGACCCGAATATTCCCGTCTACAACCTCCAGACGATGCAGCAGGTGCTCAGCGGCTCGGTCGCGCAGCCGCGCTTCTACATGACGCTGCTGGCGAGCTTCGCCGCCCTGGCGCTGCTGCTCGCGGCGCTCGGCATCTACGGCGTGATCAGCTATTCCGTGAGCCAGCGCAGCCGGGAGCTCGGCATTCGGATCGCCCTCGGCGCCACGCGCGAAGGCGTCGTGAAGCTGGTGCTCGGCCAGGGGATGGCACTCACGGTGACGGGGGCGGTTGCCGGGCTCCTCGGGGCGTACGGGCTCACGCGCCTGATCGCGAACCTGCTCTTTGGCGTGCCACCGCTGGACACGCTCACGTTCGCGACCGTGCCGCTGGTGCTGATCGCCGTCGCGTGGGTCGCCAGCTACATCCCCGCCCGTCGTGCGGCGCGCGTCGATCCCGTGACAGCTATTCGGGCCGACTGAACACGCGCCGCTAGAACACCACGCGGCTCGGGTTCGCGCAGCCGAATATCATCACCTCGTTGGCGCGCACCTCGCCCGGGGTGTGCTTGAGCGCTTTCACGCCGCCCTGAGGCGAAGGCAGTACGGGCGCCGGGCCGGCGAGCCGGAAGCTCATGCCGCAGTGGCTCGGACTCATCACGAACAGCGAGCCGTCGGCCGACTGCGACGTGAGATCCGACCAGTGCATCAGGTTCTCGAGCGTGCTGCCGGCGCCATACCCGTCGGCGGTCCGGATACCCGCGCCGCGGACGTGCACGCGGGTGATCCGATTCCCGCTCAGCTCCGCCAACACAGTGTCGCGAATGAGATCCACGCGAATCGCGGGCGTGGGTTGGCCCTCGGGCGACACCACGCTCGTGTCGGCAAGGACGTCGCACGCGGCCCGGACGCTGTCCACGGTTGCGCCAACCTGCAGGGCTCCGATGCCGGCGCCCGACAGCCGCGTCGAATCCGTGACGCCGCACGCGGGGCCCGAGTGGGCGCGAACCGCGTCGCGCTCGGCGATCGAGTCGGCGAAGCCCGGCCGCTCGAGACGGCATCCGCCGAGCAGCAGGCAAGAGAGCATCAGAACTATTGTAGAGCGCGTCATGGCCGCCGGCAGTGGAAAGAACCGTTCCACACGGTCCTGGCCGCTCATCGTGCGAGCCCCCGCGCCAGCGCTGCCGCCATCCGCAAGACAGCCGCCGGCTCGAACTCGAAGTAGAGGTTCGGTTCCGTGAGCTCGAGCTCCATGAGCAGAAAGCAACCGTCGCGAGCCAACCCGTCCACGCGCGCGTAGAGACTCGGCATTCGCGCCGCCGCGAGCACGCGCGCGGCCTGCTCGATCATCCAGTGGGGCGCCGAATATGGCTGGTCGCTACCGCCGTGCGTGACCTGGACGCGGAATTCTCCTGTGGCGGGACGCTTGATGGCCGCGTGGCTGTACCGCTCGTCAATGAACACGAGGGAGAGCTCGCCGCTGGAGATTTCAGGCGCGAACGGCTGCACGAGCACCGGTCCGCGCGCGAGCATCGGTCCGATCGTCGCGCGATCTGCCTCGCTGAGCGGGAGCGCGACGGCGTGCGTCTCGTAGCCATTGGCTGAGATCGTCGGCTTCACCACTATCCGCGCCCAGCCGCGGGCGACGGCCACTCGCTCGATGTCGCTGAGCGACGCCGATTGGAGGACCTCGGTCTCGAGTACGGGGATACCCGACGCGGCCAGGTCGAGCAGGTACCGCTTGTCCGTGTTCCAGCGGAGTACATCGCTGGCGTTCCACGTGCGGATTCCGCGGGCGTCGAGCTGGTCGAGCCAGGCGAGAAAGGCGGGATAGTCCTCGTAGTAATCCCAGCAGGAGCGGATGACGACGCCGTCGTATCTCCGCCAATCGGTCTCGGTGTCGGACCAGACGGCCGGCTCGGCGACGATGCCATGCGCGGCCAGGGCGGGGATGAGCGCGCGGTCCTCGTGATAGAGGTCCGGCAACGAGCGTTGTGTGGCGAGGGCCAGGCGCTGCGCGGTAAGCATCGTCACCCAAACATATGTCGCTGAGCGAACAGAGCCATGGCGTGCCACCGCCGCGAGGCTCGCGCGGCCGCATAGAAAGATTTGTAACTACATTTTGCTATCCACGGAGCGCCATGTTTGTCGCGCCCATGTGCCGCGCGTCACATGTCAACGGGCTGGGCGTCCGCGGTGTCCAACGTGAAGCAATCCCTTCCCCCCTTCCCTCGATCGCCCGGTCCGCCCAATATTAAAGCGATTTTAATGTTGGCCAATGGATCGTCGCTCATGCCGCTCATGCCGCTCGTGCCGCGTCAGCGTCGGCGCGTTCTCTTTTGAACAGTTCGACCACCCCTTTCCCTGGTCCCCATGGCAAAAGCCAAGAAAGTCCACAAGCGCGCCGTCTCCGAGTCGGTCATCCCCAAGGGTGTCCTGGCCAAGGAGATCGCCTCGATCCTCCGCGATGAAGATCTCACGCAGACGGAAGCCGCCCGCATGATGCTCGACGCCCCTTCGCAGGTGTCGCTCGTCGTCACCGGCAAGCTCCGCGGCTTCTCCACCGAGCGCCTCATTCGCATGCTCGCCCGTCTCGGCCGCGACATCGACATCGTGATCCGTCCCAGCAGCGGCAAGACCGGCAAGATCCGCGTCACCCGCAAGTAGTCATTGGTCGCCGCCGCCGCCCGCCCGTCGCGGCGAGCGGCAGTTGCCCCACGGCCCGCGCAGGCGTCCTCTGGATGCCGGCGCGGGCCGTCTCACAGGCGCCGATCAGGGGGGAATGTGAAGAAACTCTTCGTGCTGATCGGCTCGACGGTCGGCAGCTACGCCGGTTGGGCCGCCGGATCGCCGTTCGGCATGTTCACGGCGTTCATGGTCAGCATGGTTGGAACCGGCGTGGGCATCTACGCCGGCATTCGCCTGTTCAACCACCTCGAGCTCTGACGCTCCCCCTCGACTGAAACCCGCCGCGGGCCGTATGACGCTGGCCGACAGGCGCTCCATTTCCTCGAGTTGCGGACTGCACTGGATCAACAGCAGATCCACGCCCGCCCGCGCGAATTCGTCCACCCGCTCCGCCACGCGCTCCGGCGTGCCCACCAGGCCGGATCGCAGCCCCCGGTTGGAGACCGAGTAGTCCGCCGCGCTCACCTGCTGCTCGAGCTTTGTGTTCGCGATCCAATCCTTGTAGTTGCCATATCCTGGTGAGCCCGGCGCGACGTTCGTGATCCGCTCCACCTCGGCGCGGGCTTCGCCCTCCGTATCGCGGACGATCGCATAGGCCGCGACGCCGAAGGTGAGCGGCGGCAGGTCTATTCCCAGCGCCTCGGATGCCTGCTCCCTGCGCCGGCGCATGTCGGCGATCCTTGGCGCGATGCGATCGGGCGGATCGCCGTGCATCACGTACGCGTCGCACTTGCTGGCTATGAGGGTCTTGGCGGTTTCCGACTCCCCGCCGGCGTAGATCGGGGGCGCGTGACGCCGCGCTTCTCGCCACGGCTTGGGCTCGAGGATGATCTGATCATGCTCGTAGAACCGCCCTCCATAGCTGAACCGCGGCTCGCTCCACGCGCCGCGCACGACGTCCAGCCACTCGCTGGTGCGCGCGTAGCGGTCGTCGTGCTCGTCGAAGGCGGCGCCGTAGCGCCGCGCTTCGTCCTTCCACCAGGCCGAGACCACGTTGAGCGCCAGCCGCCCGCCGCTGATGCGGTCTATGTTCGCCGCCTGCTTGGCGAGAATGGCCGGCGGATGAAACGACGGACGTACGGCGACCATCAGCTCGAGCCGCTCGGTGACCGCGGCGAGCGCGGCGGCGGTGGACCATGCGTCGAGTGAAGGCGCGTCAGGGCCCTTGATGTCGTTCAGCAGCAGCTCCGCGATCAGGGTGAGGTCGAAGCCCAGTTGTTCGCTGCGCTGCGCGAGCCGCTTCACGTACGCCCAGCTCGCCTCCATCCCTTCGTCGGGCACGTTCCGCAGCCAGCCTCCGAACACGGGCATCCAGTAGCCCCAGCGAATCTTCGTGCTCGCGCGGCCGCCTGCGTTGTTGCTCCCATCGTCGCTCATGCGCGGGCCCTCCGCGCGAGGTACTCGACGAGCGGCACCCAGGGGTCGAAGCCGATCACGTTCGGCGCGTCGGCCACGAAGTTCGAGAGGGCGTTGACGTCGTAGAAGTAGGGTTTGCCGTCGCGGTCGTCTATCAGGTATTCGATGCCGCCCACGTCGAGCCGCGCGCCCCGCGCTATCCGTTCGACGTCTCGTATGATCTCGCGCGGCGGCTCGTACGCCTCTACGCGAAGGCCGCTGCGCGGCGCGTCCACGGCGCACGCGCCGCGCACGAGCTCCACGCCGTTCGTCGTCTGGCAGGCGTCGGCGGGGCACAGGTCGAACGAGCCGGCGGCTGGGAAGACGCGAATGGCGTAGAGGTACTTCGCATCGAGCGTTTCGACCCGCACTATGTGGCCATCGCGGAGCGGCGCGGACTCCTGCACGAGCGCGGTGCCGTCCAGGCCGAGCTTCACGTCGCCCTTCGCCACGGCGCCCGCGAGCGCTTCGTGGCTCTCGTATCGCGTGATTCCGGCGCCGCTGCCGCCGAGGTTCGCCTTCACGAGAACGGGATAGCGCAGAAGGCCGGCCGCCTCGAGTGCGCGCGCCGGATCGTTGATCACGATGCTGCGCGGGAAGGGCAGCTCCAGTCGCGCCAGCAGATCGGCCTGCGCGGCCTTGGAGAGCTCGAGTGCGTACGGCCGCGACCCGTTCGCCACGGGCGTGCCGAGTCGCTCGAGGTGGCGCAGCCAGTCGAGCGTGAACCACGTCGTCTGGCCGCGGCCGCGCGTGTACGCCGATGGGCTCGCGCGATTGAAGACAAGGGCGTACGGCGGCGCTGGCTCGCTCGCGTCGTACAGGTGCGACGCGGCGTCGATCCGCGCGTAATGCAACCGCTGGCGCTCCAGCTCGGCGAAGAGCGGCTTGAACCAGTCGGGATGCTCGTAGTAAATGGCGATCGGTTTCATGGGGCGTGAAGTGAGGGTTTCGCCGGGTCGCGACACCCGGATCTGCCCCGCTTCTCACCAGCGACCGCCTGGCCCGCGCCAGAAACAAAAACGCTCCGGTCCCTGGTGAGGACCGGAGCGTTGGCGCGATGGAGTAGCTCGCTTACGAACGCAGAACGATGGCCTCACGTGTCACTGGACACATGCGGCACATGACCATGGCCTGCGCGGCTGCGTTTGCGTTTGCGGGCTGCATGAGCCAAAGGCTAGGGACGGCTCGCGGCGCGTGCAAGTGGGCCATTCGCGACGGCACGGTCAGAAGCGCGCCTCGACGTACGTGTCGAACACCCACTGTTTGCGCGGATACAGGCCGCGCGCGAGATCCACGCGAAAGAGGCCATCGAGGAACGAAAGGCCGGCGCCGACGCCGCTCAGCGGCCGACCAACCTTCGTGAAATTGGCCCGATCGCCGACCCAGCCGAGATCTCCGAACAGCGACGGACGCACAGGGGAGCGCGCGCCGAGTCCGAGCTCTGCGCGGCTGAACCAGTAGGCGTTCCCGCTCTGCGA
>Ga0070679_100003394_pt1 | contig 14593 bp, 11 predicted proteins | sample KBSC63BmetaG_FD_65652 | JGI IMG/M metagenome (GOLD analysis project Ga0070679, IMG submission 65652) | Corn rhizosphere microbial communities from Kellogg Biological Station, Michigan, USA - KBS C6-3B metaG | ecosystem: Host-associated > Plants > Roots > Rhizosphere | place: USA: Michigan... | reverse complement strand
CAGATGGGCAACTTCGCGAAGGGCATCGTGTATGTCCTCGCCATCATGTCCATCTGGTCGCTGTCAGTCGCCATCAAGAAGTGGTGGGACCTACGCGCGGCGCAGAAAGAGACGCGCAAATTCGCTCCTGAGTTCTCGCAGTTCCTCGAGGAAGACAACCTCGCCGAAGCCGTCACGCTCGCGGACAAGTACAAGAAGTCGCACGTCGCCCGCGTTCTCGGTGGGGCGCTGACCGAGATTCGCCCGCTGATCCAGGATGGATCCGTCACCGTCGCCGACATCAATTCGGCCGAGCGCGCCGTCGAGCGCGAGATGCTGATGACGATCACCGATCTGAAGCGTGGCCTCGGAATTCTGGCGACCGTCGGTGCAACCGCGCCGTTCGTCGGACTGCTCGGTACCACGATGGGAATCGTGAACTCCTTCGCCGCCATGGCCGCTTCCGGCTCCGGCGGACTGGCGTCGATCTCGTCCGGCGTATCCGAGGCACTCATCACGACCGCCTTCGGTCTCATCGTCGCGATCCCGGCAGTGTGGCTCTTCAACTATTTCCAGATCAAGATCGACAATCTCACGGCCGAGATGACGTACACGTCGAAGGAAATGATCGATTACATGATCAAGAACATCTCGGGCACCGGCGAATTCGGCCGCTCGCGCTTCACACGCGAGTTCAACACCACCGCGACCGCCGGCTCCAACCCGATCTCGCAGTAAACCCGGGGAGGGTTAAACAATGGCGATGTCTGCTGGCTCCTCAGGGGGCGTAAAGGCGTCACCGAACGTGACGCCGATGATCGACGTCATGCTCGTGCTGTTGATCATCTTCATGCTCGTGATTCCGGCGATCACGTCGGGATTCCAGGCGATTCCGCCCACGGGCGTCAACCTCAAGCCGCATCCTGAAGAAGATCAGGACCAGGTTCTCGGTATCGACGCCAACGGGCAGTACTATCTGAACAAGCAGGCGATCCCGAATGCGGAGCTCGGGACCCGACTGAAGGCGATCTTCGAGAACCGCACCGAAGACAAGCTTCTCTATGTGAAGGCGCACAAGGATCTGCAGTACGGGAAAGTTCTCGACGCGCTCGACATCGCGGCTCACAACGATGTCCGCGTGACGGGTATGATCACCGATCAGCGGCCGGGTACGATCTCCGCGGTTCAGACTGACAACATGTTCAACGCTCCACCAGCGGGAGGAAAGAAGTAATGGCCATGTCTGGAGGGAGCAACAGCGCTCTGACGAACGAGATCAACGTCACGCCGATGATCGACGTGCTGCTCGTTCTGCTCATCATCTTCATGATGGTGATACCGATGTCGCGGAAGGCGATCGATCTGCAGCTGCCTGATCCGACGCCGGACGATACGAACAGCGGGCCACCCCCGTCGCAGATCGTGCTCGAGGTTTTGCCGGGAAACACCTTCAAGATCAACTCACAGCCGGTGACCAAGGCCGATCTCGCCCGGAAGCTCAAGGAGATCTACGATCCGCGCCCCGACAAGATCATCTTCGTGAAGGGTGATCCGACTGTGAAGTACTCGGATGTAATCACAGCGATGGATGTGGCGCGCGGAGCTGGTGTCAAGGTTATTGCGACCACTCCGAAGGATGTGAAGTAGTCACGCGCTACCCGACTTTCGAGCAGCGGCAAAAGAACGAGAAGGAATGGAAAGGGATCATTGCGTCGCTGCTCGTGCACGCGTTGATCCTCTTTCTCATTCTGGCCCCAATCGTCGGGTCCTCGGATTTCACGCGACCTGACGTTTTGGGGGGCGGCGGGCCCGGGCCTGCGGGCGGCGGTGGCGGTGGCGCGAACGGGGCAGGCTCGACTACCGAACATCTCCAGTACGTGCGCGTCAGGTCTGATCCGACGGTCATGCCGACGGTGACGCGTGAGACGGTTCCTCCGGTGAAACCGCCAGAGCCAAAACCTCCCGTTGAATCGCCTGTGACGCCCGCGCAGCAGGTGACTCCCACACCGGTGACTACGCCAGTCGTCGGTGCGGGCAGTGGCAATGCCGGCACCGCTGGCGCGGGACCGGGTACTGGTGGCGGTGTCGGTTCGGGCGAAGGCACGGGGCGCGGCAGCGGACTCGGCCCGGGCACGGGCGGTGGGCCCGGGAAAGACTATCCGCCGACGGTGCGCGATCTCTTCATTCCGCCGATGCCCGCGCCAAACGCGGTGAAGGGATTTCACATGAAGGCGTTCTTCGAGGTCGACGCGAAGGGAAACTCGAGGCTGCTCGGCTTCAATCCAACGCGCGACGGCGATTACAACAAGCGGGTCACCGAAGTGCTCAAGTCGATGCGCTTCAGACCGGGCGTCCATGCGGATGGAACTCCGAAGCCCGACACGGCGGAAATCGAGATCATTTTCTAGCCCCGTTCCCTAGCAAAAAACTCCTGGCGCGGGTAACTTCTGCCCGCTGTAGAGGAGGCGATCGCCCCGGCCGAAACCGAGCATTTTGAGGAGAGCGTTGACACCCACGACATCCACGGCCGACACACCCCCGTCGTCGCGCGAATTCGTCAAAGCCTTGACGCTCACTGACGCGACGATGCTCGTCGCGGGCTCGATGATCGGTTCCGGAATATTCATCGTCTCGGCGGACATTTCCCGGACCGTGAATTCTCCCTTCTGGCTCCTGATGGCCTGGGTAGTCTCCGGGGTCGTCACAATCTTCGGCGCCCTCGCATACGGCGAGCTCGCGGCGATGTATCCCAAGGCTGGCGGTCAGTACGTATTTCTTCGGGAGTCCATGGGGTCGCTCATGGGCTTTCTTTACGGTTGGACCCTTTTCGTCGTGATCCAGACCGGGACGATCGCCGCCGTAGCCGTTGCCTTCGGGAAATACCTCGGCGTCCTCTGGCCGGCGATCGGCCCGGACCGGTACGCATGGTTTCCGCAGATGGACTTCGCGACCGCCGGAGATCCCGTTCAGCTAGGATTGTCGCCGCAGCGCCTGATCGCGCTGATCTCGATCTGGGTGCTGACCTGGATCAACCTGCGCGGCATCAAGGAAGGGAAGTGGGTGCAGACGACGCTCACCGTCGTGAAAACTGGAGCGCTCGCCGCCCTCATTCTCCTTGGGCTCACGCTCGGCCGTCACGCCGAGGCGATCACAGCCAACTTTTCCAGCGGGAACTTCAATCCTGTCTCGTTCACGCCGGCGTTCGTGCTCGCGTTCGGCGCGGCCCTCGTAGGCTCGCTGTTCTCCAGCGACGCGTGGAACAACGTGACGTTCGCGGCGGCCGAAGTTCACTCGCCGCAAAGAAATCTTCCCCGTGCGCTGATCTACGGGACCGGGCTCGTCTGCCTTCTCTACCTTCTCGCCAACGTCTCGTACCTGAGCGCGTTACCGCTCCATGGCGTCAAAGACGGGGCAACGGTTTTAGAGCGGGGCATTCAATACGCCACGCAGGATCGTGTCGCGAGCGCTGTAGCGGAAACGATATTCGGCGCCGTGGGCGCGTCCATCATGGCGGCTGCCATTCTCATCTCGACGTTCGGCTGCAACAATGGTCTTATCCTCTCGGGCGCTCGCGTCTACTATGCGATGGCGCGCGACAAACTGTTCTTCCGCAGGGCCGGCACGCTCAATCGGAACAACGTGCCGTCGTCGGCTCTTATCGCGCAGTCGATCTGGACCAGCCTCCTCTGTCTGACGGGAACGTACGGGCAGCTTCTCAACTACGTGATTTTCGCGGCGCTGATTTTCTACGCGCTGACGACAATTGGGCTGTTCCGGCTGCGAAAGCTGCGGCCCGACGCCGAGCGGCCATACAGGGTGGTCGGCTACCCAGTGCTGCCGGCTTTATACATCATTCTCGCTTTGGCGATCGCAGTGATCCTGCTGATCGCCGATCAGACGCGAGCCCAGTCCCTTTGGGGCCTCGTGATCGTACTGCTCGGCGTCCCAGTGTTTTTCATCTGGCGCAAAGTGGAATCCGCACCAGCTCGCTGAGCACGACAACCGGCCTTTCCGGCCTGCTGTTTTTCACCCTTGGAGAATTCAGAATGAATCGGAAGTATGCAGTCGTTGTCCGTATTCTTGCGGTCGTATTCACACTCTTGATCACGTTCGGACAGCGCGCGCAGGCGCAGCTCGCCGGTCAGGTCAGCCCAACCGACAGCGCGATGGCGGCGTCCGCGACGGGGAGCGCGCAACAGGTTCAGGTGCAGCACCAGCCTGGCGGCGAAGCGAACCTGCTCATTCCTGACTTATCCCAGGTCAAGTTCCTGGGTAACATCGCCGGGCGCTCGCTGCTGATGGGCGGATTGGTGGTCTGCGCCCTGGGACTGCTCTTCGGACTGGTGATGTATCGCCAGCTCAAAGGAATGGTCGTGCACGAGTCGATGCGCGAGATCTCGGAGCTGATCTACGAGACCTGCAAGACATATCTGATCACCCAGGGGAAGTTCATCCTGATTCTCGAGGTGTTCATCGGACTGGTGATCGTCCTCTACTTCGGCGTGCTGCTTCCGTTCCCTGCCACCAAAGTTGCGATCATTCTGCTCTTCAGCCTCATCGGCATCGCGGGCAGTTACGGCGTGGCGTGGTTCGGAATCCGGATCAACACTTTCGCGAACTCTCGCACCGCATTCGCCAGCCTTCGCGGCAAGCCTTATCCGTGCTACTCGATCCCGCTTCGCGCTGGCATGAGCATCGGTATGCTTCTCATCAGCGTCGAGCTGGTGCTGATGCTCTTCATCCTGCTCTTCATTCCCGGCGACTACGCGGGCCCGTGCTTCATCGGATTTGCCATCGGTGAATCCCTGGGCGCCGCGGCGCTCCGTATCGCGGGCGGAATCTTCACCAAGATCGCCGACATCGGGGCCGATCTCATGAAGATCGTCTTCAACGTCAAGGAAGACGACGCGCGAAATCCGGGTGTCATCGCGGATTGCACCGGCGACAACGCCGGCGACTCGGTGGGACCGAGCGCGGATGGATTTGAGACGTACGGTGTGACGGGAGTTGCGCTCATCTCCTTCATTGTGCTTGCAGTGCGTGAGCCGGCAGTGCAGGTGCAGCTGTTGGTGTGGATTTTCGTGATGCGCATCATGATGGTGGTCGCAAGCGGACTCTCGTACATGATCAACGAAGCGATCGCGAAAGCGCGCTACGAGACCGCCGATCACATGAACTACGAAGCGCCACTTACGTCGCTGGTGTGGCTGACGTCGCTGATCTCCGTTGCGCTGACGTACCTCGTCTCCTTCATGCTGCTGCCGCACCTCGGCGATGGCTCCCTCTGGTGGAAGCTCTCGACGGTGATCACCTGCGGCACGCTCGCCGGCGCGATCATTCCGGAGCTGGTGAAGGTGTTCACATCCACTGAATCCGCGCACGTCCGCGAGATCGTGACGTCGTCGCGCGAGGGCGGCGCGTCGCTGAATATTCTTTCGGGCCTCGTCGCCGGAAACTTCAGCGCTTACTGGCTGGGCATGGCGATCATGGTGTTGATGTCGATCGGTTACCTCGTCAGCACCGGTGGATTCGGCGCGCTGATGATTGCGCCGGCGGTGTTCGCGTTCGGACTAGTCGCGTTCGGGTTCCTGGGCATGGGCCCGGTGACGATCGCCGTCGATTCCTACGGTCCCGTCACGGATAATGCGCAGTCGGTGTTCGAGCTGTCACAGATCGAGCAGATTCCGGGAATCCAGCAGCAGATCAAGAATGACTACGGCTTCGATGCACACTTCGAGAGAGCGAAAGACCTCCTCGAGGAAAATGACGGGGCCGGAAACACGTTCAAGGCGACAGCGAAGCCGGTGCTCATCGGAACCGCTGTTGTCGGGGCGACAACGATGATCTTCTCGATCATCGTCGGATTGACGCATGGATTGCAGCCCGAGTTCATCGCCAACCTGTCGATCCTGCACCCGCCATTCCTGCTCGGCCTCATCGCGGGTGGCGCAATGATCTACTGGTTCACGGGCGCGTCCACCCAGGCGGTTACGACCGGCGCGTATAGGGCGGTAGAGTTCATCAAGGCGAACATCAATCTGGAAAGCACGGCAAAGGCGTCGGTCGCGGACAGCAAGAAGGTCGTGGAGATCTGCACCAAGTACGCGCAGCAGGGAATGTTCAACATCTTCCTGACGGTGTTCTTCGCGACTCTCGCATTCGCTTTTGTCGAGCCTTACTTCTTCATTGGATACCTGATATCGATCGCGCTGTTCGGTCTCTTTCAGGCGATCTTCATGGCCAACGCTGGTGGCGCGTGGGACAACGCGAAGAAGATCGTCGAGGTAGAGCTGAAGCAGAAAGGAACGCCGCTTCACGCGGCAACCGTGGTCGGAGACACGGTGGGAGATCCATTCAAGGACACCTCGTCGGTCGCGCTCAACCCGATCATCAAGTTCACGACTCTCTTCGGCCTTCTCGCGGTGGAGCTGGCGGTATCGCTCACCGAGACGCGCGGCTCGACGCTGACGCACATTCTCGCGGCAGTGTTTTTCCTCGTGTCCGTAACGTTCGTGTGGCGTTCCTTCTATGCCATGCGCGTCAAAAGTGCGGTTGCCTGATTTGTTGACGACGCCCCGGTGCATCGAAATGGTGCACCGGGGTAAACTTTTTTCCAGTCTCACATGATCCGATCGCTATTCGCGCGGAAGCCGATCGCCGCGCTTCTCGCCGAGGGTGAGAATCCGAACGGGCTGAAGCGCGTGCTTGGCTCGGGCGATCTCATCATGCTCGCAATCGGCGCGGTGATCGGCGCCGGCATCTTTGGATCGATCGGTTCCGCGGCGGCCGGCCAGGTGGATGCTGCGGGAAACGTCATTCGGGTTGGCGCGGGACCAGCGCTGGTCATCTCGTTTCTTCTGCTGGGCGTGTGCTGCGCACTGGCAGGCCTCTGCTACGCCGAGCTCGCATCGATGATTCCGCAGGCGGGCAGCGCGTACGCGTACTCGTACGCAACGCTGGGAGAGCTCGTCGCCTGGATCATCGGCTGGGATCTCATTCTCGAGTACGCGGTCGGCAACGTCGCCGTCGCAATCTCCTGGGGCGATTACTTCAAGTCTCTGGTGGGAGACTGGATCTCGATCCCGGTGTGGCTCACCACGGGTTACCGGACAGCGCTACTCAGCTCCAATCCCCAGGTCCATGGGTTGCTCGAGACGGCGCCACGCGTGGCGGGGATTCCGATTCTCATAAATATCCCGGCGTTCGCGATCGTCGCCCTCATTACCTGGCTTTTGCTGGTGGGCGTGAGGGAGAGCACCCGCGCCAACAACATCATGGTTGCCGTCAAGCTGATCGTGCTCGCCCTCTTCATTGTGATGGGCACCCAGCACATCAATACTGCGAACTACCACCCCTTTGCCCCCAACGGATTCACAGGAATACATCAGGGGGCGGCAATCGTGTTCTTCGCTTACATCGGCTTCGACGCCATCTCCACCGCGGCGGAAGAGACAAAGAATCCGCAGCGGAACCTGCCGATTGGAATTCTGGGCGGACTGGCGATTTGTACCGTGATCTACATCGTCATCGGTGCGGTACTCACCGGCATGGTCCCGTCGAAAGACCTGGGAACGGCGGCTGATCCGCTCGCGTACGCTCTCAACGCCACAGGGATGACCAGCATCGCGAAGATCGTCGCGCTCGGTGCGGTGTTCTCAATGGCCGCGGTGCTACTCGTATTCCAGTACGGGCAGCCGCGCATCTTCTTCGCGATGGCACGCGACGGACTTCTTCCGCACTGGGCGGCGAAGATCCACGGCAAGTACAGGACGCCGTACATCACGACGATTCTGACCGGCGTCTTCGTCGCACTCTGGTCGCTGATCGGGGACGCCGGCGAGACATATGACCTGACCAACATCGGGACTCTCTTTGCGTTCGCGCTGGTCTGCGTCGGGGTGATAGTGTTGCGGTACACCGATCCGACGAGGCCGCGGCCGTTCAGAGTCCCGTTTGTGCACGTGGTCGGAATCCTGGGAGCGAGTCTCTGCGTGTTCGTCATGATAGGGCTGCCGCACCTTGCATGGGTGCGATTCGGATGGTGGCTCCTGATCGGACTCGCGCTCTACGTGATTTACGGGTACGGGCACTCGACGCTCAGGCGCGGGTCGCGGCCGGTTCCGATCGAGCCCCCCTCGCCGATCGAACGCTGAGCCGGGAATCATAGACTCATGATTCGCCATATCCGACGCATCCCGCTCACGTCGTGGATCCTGATCTCGATGGTCGTTGGCGTCATCATAGGCGTCGTGAACCCAACCTTCGCTGTAAAGCTGGCGCCGCTCTCGACCATGTTCCTGAGGATGATCAGCTCGATCATCGTGCCGCTCATTTTCTGCACCCTCGTGGTCGGCATCGCAGGTCATGGCGACGACATGAAGCGAGTCGGACGGCTCGCATTCAAATCGATCGTGTATTTCGAGATCGTCACCAGTCTGGCCCTCGTGATCGGCCTGGTGGCCGTAAACCTGGTCAGGCCTGGAGATGGCGTGTCTCTCGCCGCATCGACGGACAAGGTCAAGGATCTCGCCAAGAACGCGCCGACCGGAACGAGCTTTCTCGAGCACCTGGTGCCGAAGAGCTTCTTCGAGGCGGCCGCTAACAACGAAGTCCTGCAAATCGTTTTCTTTGCGGTGATTTTTGCCGTAGCGCTATCGAAGGTTCAGGGCAAATCGAAGGAGGTTGTGCTCTCGATGTGCGAGGGTGTCGCCGATGTGATGTTCAAGTTCACAATGATGGTGATGCGATTCGCGCCCTTCGGAATCGGTGCCGCCATCGCAGTCGCGGTGGGCAAGAGTGGAGTCGGCGTGCTGCTCAACCTCGGCCAGCTGGTGCTTACGCTTTACGGGGCCTTGATCGTTTTCTTCCTGCTCGTGCTGCTGCCGGTCGCGCTGCTCTTCCGCGTTCCGCTGCGGCGCTTCGTGCGCGCCGTGAGGTCGCCCGCGTTGATCGCGTTTTCTACCACGTCCTCCGAGGCCGCGCTCCCGCTCGCCATGCAGTCGATGGAAGCGATCGGCGTGCCGCGTCGTATCGTCGCATTCGTGATGCCGACGGGTTACTCGTTCAATCTGGACGGCTCGACGCTGTATCTGGCGGTTGCGTCGATCTTTGTCGCGCAGGCCGCGAATCACCCGATGATGCTGAAGGATCAGCTACTGATGATGCTGGCGCTCATGATCACGAGCAAAGGCGTCGCCGCGGTCCCGCGGGCATCGCTTGTCATCCTCGCCGGTACTCTCGCCACTTTCAAGCTACCGCTCGAGGGCGTCGCGATCATACTCGGAGTCGATGCCCTGATGGATATGGCGCGGACGAGCACCAATCTGGTAGGGAATTGCCTCGCGACAGTCGTGATGGCTAGGTGGGAAGGTGAATTCTCCGAGCCGCAGCCCGAAGTGCTCCTCGCGCAGGAAGGACTTCTTCCGATCGAATCTGTGCCCCCGGGACCGCGGACTTCAGGCGCTGCTCCAGCCTCTTCCTGAGCGGCGATCCACGATCCATAAGTCCTCCGCTTAGCGCAACGGCCACGGCAGCGCGCTCATCGGTGAATAGCTGACGCGAGAGTGCCCTGATGTGGAGCACCAGCTCTTCGGCGGCGAGAGTGAGCAGGGCATTGGCGCGCGGATCTCCGGCGGCGGCAGTACTGAATACGACCGGCACCAGCGACGCGAAAGCGCGCGCATCGGCGGCCGCTGCCCATGGGATCAAATCCTGGATGTCCTCACACTGCGTGGCCGCAAGAATCGGGAAGAGAAGGGCAGTAGGCGGCTCGCGACCATCGCTCGACGCGGCGACGATGCCGAGCGCGCGGCGTCCGATCCATCCACCACTTCCTTCGTCGCCGAAGGCCGGCCCCCAGCCACCGCAGCGGACCAACTCGCCCGCGGGGCTGCGTCCGTAGGCGATCGAGCCGGTGCCCACCACGAGTAGAATTCCGGCGCGATCATCGAACGCGTCGTACATCGCGATCAGGCCGTCGGAATCGATGATGACTTCCTCGGCGAGCTCTTTCTCGTCGAGTGCCTTATGCAAGGCGCGGCGCTCTTCGTCGCGGCCTGTTCCCGCGACGCCGCAGTAGAGAACGCGCGGTATCACAGCGCCCGGCTGCGCGATCTCGCCCAGCGCGCGCGTTACCAGCTCGGCGATCACGTCGGCGGAGTGCGCGGCCTGTCCCGGCGTGACGGCCGACTTCGGCCCCTCGGCGGTGGCGAGCACTTCACCTTCAGCCGTGCCTACGAGCACGCGCGTCTTCGATCCACCGCCATCTACACCAACTACGATTTCACTCAATTCCAGCGATCTCCATCGGTTGGCGCGGGGTGTGTGAACGAGGAAAGGATGGCGACTCCCATAGTGAACGTTGTCCCAATCAGCACGTACCACGGAAAGGCGATGTGTGAAAGGGTGGTCAGAAAACCGGTCATCGACGGAAAGATCGGCATCATCTGCTTTGCGAACACGACGAAGCTCATCGCGATGATTCCGACTGCCATGCCGAGTATCGCGTCGCGCTGAATCGCGCGGCGCCACAGCATGCCAAGGAAGAAACCACCCAGCAGCGCGCCGTAGGTGAACGACGCGATTGACAGCGCGATGACGACGACGGGCGTGCCCTGCTGCTTGTAGAGTAGCGCAGCGATTAGCAGCGCAGCACCCCAGAAGAGCGTGAACAGCTTCGCCATCTTGAGCGTCCGCGGGTCATCCGCCCTGCGCCCCGAGAGCGGCAGATAGATGTCGTGGGTGGTGGAAGCAGCCAGCGAATTCATCGCGCCGGAATGGGCACTCATCGTAGCCGCCAGCACGGCCGCCACAATCAGGCCGCGCAATCCCGCCGGCATCGAGTCGACGACAAAGGTCGGGAAGATCGAATCGGGGACGGCAAACGTTCGTGCCTGATAGAACGCGTAAAGGCCGATTCCGATCATCAGGAAGAGCGAGAACTGCAGGAAAACCGCGATGCCGCTACCGATGAGCGCCTTGCGCGACTCCTTGAGGCTGGAAGCCGCGAGCAGACGCTGCACGATCACCTGGTCGGCGCCGTGTGACGCCATCGAGAGGAAGGCGCCGCCGATGAGACCGGCAAACAGTGTGTACGGCTTGTCGAAGCCGAAGTAGACATCGATTACGCGTAGCTTGCCCGCTGCATGGGCCTGGCCGAGGATGGCGCCCCAACCGCCAGTCACGCCCTTGCCGAGGAGATACACGGCCGACAATCCGCCAAGGAGGTAGACGCTGGTCTGCAGGACGTCGGTCCAGACGACGGCGCGCATGCCGCCGTGATATGTATAGATAAGAGTCAAAGCGCCAAGCACGAGGATGGCGACCGGCATCACGTACTGCTGCGGCACCGCGGGTCCGAGTATCAGCGCGATCGGAATGGCGGTGGCGAATACGCGGACTGAGTCGGCGAAGGCGCGCGTGACGAGAAAGATGATCGACGCAAATCGCCGCGTCCCCACGCCGAATCTCTTCTCGAGCAAAGCGTAAGCAGTGACGAGCTCTCCCTGGTAGTAGCGCGGGAGGAGCGTGTACGCGACCACGATGCGTCCGACCAGGTAGCCGGCCGCGATCTGGAGGAAGCCGAGATTTGTCGTGTAAGCGAGGCCGGGGATGCTGATGAAGGTCAGTGCGCTCGTTTCCGTAGCGACGACGGAAAAGAGAACAGCCCACCACGGAATTGCATGCCCCGCTACGAAGTAATCCTTCGAGTCTTTCTGATTGCGACCGAGCCAGACGCCAAGCAGCGTCGTCCCGATGAGATAGGCCGCCAGTACAATAAAATCGAGGGCGGTGAAATTTGTCTTCATTTCACCGCCCTCGAGATTTCTTGCCCAGCAGCAGACGCTTTACGCAGAGAATGAACTTCCGCAGCCGCACCCGCCGGTGGAATTCGGATTCTTGAAGGTAAAGCCGGACCCCTGCATCGACGTCACGTAGTCGATCGTGACGCCGTTCAGGTACTGAGCCGAGAACGGATCCACGAATACGTTGAAGCCTTCGCGCGGGATGATAAGGTCGTCTTCCGCGGGTCGGTCTTCGATGACGAGGCTATACTTGAAGCCGCTGCAGCCCCCAGGCTGGACGCTAACTCGCAGTCCACCCTGCTCGGCCGTAACGCCCTCGGCGTCCATAAACTTCTTGACCTCGACGCCAGCATTGGGCGTGACGGCAAGATCGATTTCAGGCTGTGACGAAACTGACATTTATCCTCCGATACTACATTGAAATTTATGCGACCCGTTCGATTCGGGGTAGTGTAATCGTCAGGCTGGAACACCCATTCCCGGCAATGTCGCCGGCTCTTCCCTGAACGACCTCGCAATCCAGGCGAACGCGACCACGGCTATGGCAAGCATCACCAGCCCCGGCACCAAATTGCCCAAAATAATCTTGCCGATCCCGAACAGTGATGAGTACACTGCCACGATTCCGGCGATCCAATTAGTCCACGCCAGCGCCCCTCCCGGGATGCTCTCCCGGCCGAATCCGATCCTGGTCGACACCGCCTCCCACCCGGGGCCGCCAGGCCGCACACGCCGGTAGAAGGCCTCCAGGACGCGATCCGGCTCCGGTTTGGTGGCGAAAGTCACCCCTAACCAGACGATTGTACTCACCGCTACGGTAACGAGCATTACCGTCGCATTGAGCCGGAGGGTGTCGTCGGGGCCAAACCGGTTCTTGAGGACCAGGGTTGCGATAGTGGAAACGACGAACGATGCGATCATCGCGCTGATCTCGCTCCAGGCGTTGATGCGCCACCAGTACCAGCGCAGAATCAAAACCAGCCCGGTTCCCGATCCAAGGGCGAGCAGAAACACCCAGGCGCCTCCCACCGTTCCGATGAAATGGGTAACGATCGCGGAGAGAAGGAACAGGAGCACCGTGGCCCAACGCGAAATCGTCACATAGTGCTTTTCGGTCGCGGTCCGGTTGAGGAATCGCTTGTAGAAGTCGTTGACGAGGTAGGAGGCGCCCCAGTTCAGCTGGGTGCCGACGGTTGACATGTAAGCGGCAGCGAAGCCCGCCATCATAAAGCCACGCCAGGGCGTTGGGAGCAGATCCACGAACGCCTGAACGTATGCTGCCTCGTGATCGTTCGGTACGCACGCCGCGCACTGAATTCCGGACGGATACAGGAGGATCGTGCAAAGTCCGGTGATGATCCACGGCCAGGGCCTGATTGCGTAGTGCGCGACATTGAAGAAGAGCGTGGCAAGAACTCCGTCGCGCTCCGTCTTCGCGGAAAAGATTCGCTGCGCGACGTAGCCGCCACCGCCCGGCTCGGCGCCGGGATACCAGGCCGCCCACCATTGGACTGACAGAAATACAAACAGAGCGAGGAGCGGCATCCATGTGTAAGCCTCGATCCCGCTCGACGTCACTTTCACCGGCAATACGGAAAGAGCCGCATTGGCGCTTCCAAAATGAGTTGCAAGTCCATCCTTCAGCTTGCCCATTCCACCGACAGCCCGCACTGCATAGACGGCGAGAACGATGACCGCGCTCATCTTGATGACGAATTGAACGAGATCCGTCCAGAGGACTGCCCACATTCCGGCGCCAGCCGAGTACGCTACCGTGATGATAAAGCAAATACCGACCGCGACTACCTCACCGGGAATATTGAATCCGAGAAGACTGACATTGTGAAGCCCGAGCGAGATCGTGAGGATCTTGATCATCGCTTTGGTGACCCAGCCCAGGATTATGAGGTTGATCGGGATAGCAAGGTAAAGAGCGCGAAAGCCGCGGAGCACAGCGGCTGGCTTGCCGCTGTATCGGATCTCCGCAAACTCAACGTCGGTCATGACGTGGGCGCGGCGCCACAAACGGGCGAAGAAGAACACCGTGAGCATTCCGCTCATCAGCATGTTCCACCAAATCCAGTTTCCGGCGACACCATGATCGTAGACGAAACCCGTCACGACTAGTGGTGTATCCGCCGCGAACGTCGTGGCGACCATCGATGCGCCGGCGAGCCACCAGCTCACCTGACGACCGGAGAGGAAATACTCGCTGAGGCTCTCGCCGCCGCGTTTTGTGAAGTAGAGCCCGATGCCTACCGATAGAAGGAAATATCCGGCGACAATCGCCCAGTCGATCGCAGTCAGTGCCATAGGTCAGAGATTGGGGTGGCTAGGCAAGACGTTTGCGTTGCTCGCTCCGGCCGGTCAGCACGCCGGAACGCCAACGAGTATCATATGGTAACAACGACACACAACTTACGGGACATTCCTCGATGATGCGATACAACCGCCTGGTCGCAGTGCTTCTTCCGCTTTCTGTCGGCTGCGTGGTAACCCACAAGGTGATGGACCCGACGACCGAGCTCGCTGAAGCGAGGGTGAGACCCGGAATTACCGTGCTGCTAAACGATAGCATACATCTGATTCGTGGAAAGCGCATCGGTTTGCTCACGAATCAGACGGGCATCGACGAAAAGGGAAACTCGGATATCGATCTGCTGAGGGACAAGAAGGCACGAGGCGCCAACGTGATGCTGGTGCAACTGTTCTCCCCCGAGCACGGACTGCGCGGAACCGAAGACCGCGAAAACATCGCGAGCGGGCGTGATGCGAAGAGTGGTCTGCCGGTGTTCTCGCTCTATGGCCAG
>Ga0070679_100003393_pt1 | contig 14593 bp, 17 predicted proteins | sample KBSC63BmetaG_FD_65652 | JGI IMG/M metagenome (GOLD analysis project Ga0070679, IMG submission 65652) | Corn rhizosphere microbial communities from Kellogg Biological Station, Michigan, USA - KBS C6-3B metaG | ecosystem: Host-associated > Plants > Roots > Rhizosphere | place: USA: Michigan... | reverse complement strand
ATCACGCCCTATGGCGTGCTCGCCAATCTGGCGGCGATGCCGGTGGTCTCGGCGGTGGTGATGCCGGCGGGCTTGCTCGGTCTGGCGGCGATGCCGTTCGGCTTCGACGGTTTCTTCTGGTGGTTGATGGGGCTCGGCATCGACTGGATGATCTCGGTGACGCAATGGGTGGCCGCCTTACCCGGTGCGGTCGGGCGGGTGCCGGCGTTCGGCATCGGGCCGTTGATCGCGGCGAGTGCCGGCATCGTCCTGCTCGGCTTGTTGCGAACGCCGCTGCGCTGGTCCGGCGTGGCGCTGGTGCTGTTTGCGACGTTATGGGCGGCGCGGGTGCCGCAGCCGGATATTCTCGTCTCCGCCGACGGTCGCCATGTCGGCGTTCGCGGCCAGGACGGGCGGCTGCATCTGATGCAGGCCGCCAAAGGCTCCAAGGACGCCTTCCTGGTCCGGGAGTGGCTGGCGGGGGATGCCGATGCGCGAACCGCCGACGACGCCACACTCGGTGCGGGCGTCTCCTGCGACGACAACGGTTGCGTGACGGCGTCGGCCGGCGGCGCCCTGGTCGCATGGGCGCTGAAGCCCGAGGCGCTGGCGGATGATTGCGAGCGCGCGGCGCTGATCGTGACGATGCGGCAGCCGCCTGCCGGCTGCGCCGCGTCGGTGATCGACACCGAACGCCTGCGCCGGCAGGGCGCGCTATCGCTGCGGCGCGGCCGCGACGGATTTGTCGTCGACGCCGTCAAGCCTGGAGGGATCGACCGTCCCTGGTCAAAGGCGATCGCCGAGGACGGCGAAACCGACAGCGCCGTGCTGGCGCCGCGCAAGCCGTCGCCACGCACCGTCGATGCGACGCCGGCGGACGCGGACCTGCAGGCGGAGGAGTAGAGGCGGGTAACGTCAATGCTTGTCTGGCACCGATGTGGCCGGCAATTCGAACGCCCCGAGGTGAAATTCCTCCGGTGCATCCGGTTCCGAGGGCAGGTTGACCAGTGTGAAAGCGGCTTCCGGATACTGCCGCCAGATCGAGAGATCGTCGGCGCTCACCGTCAGCCAGCCGAACCTGAACATGTAGCGGCCCGGCTCGGTGACGCGTCCGGCGCGTTGCCATGTGACCTTGTTGACCACGTGCTGCCCTCCCGTCGCGGAGTTGCCTGAGCTTTTTCTGCTTTCGAGGCAAATCTGCGACGGCGGCAGGGTATTTTCGACCACCTCCGATCAGCGCCCGGCGGGTACCGAGCCGCCGCCATAGGTCCAGCCAGACTGCACCTGAGCTGCGATCGAATTGTTGGCGTTGCGGAAGTGTTCGCCGGTCGTCACCCGTTCGGCCTTGCGGACATGGTGACGCTCTGAGGCGGGTACGTTCTGCGGCGCGGAAGCGTTCATCTCCTGTTCCTGTCTGTTTCCACGCCAGCTCCGCGAGAGCGTTTGCTTCGTGTCTGGCGTGGTCGGGATGTAGCGCCGGGACTGCCGCTGGATAATCCTCTGAAATAGCGAAGCACTGTCAATCCGGAGTGGATAATCTACGCGTGAACCAAGCCTGCCGAAGCCCCGGTCCGGGGACCGGGGCTCATGGCGGCGTTCGGCTGGGCGTAAATTCAGCCGTTCACGATCGTTGCCGTCGAAGCCGTGGCGGTCACCGCGGGTGCGCGCTCTGCCGGGAGCACCGGCATTTGCAGCACGGTGACGCGCTGGCCTTCGCACAATTGCGTCACCAGCACGCGGCTTCCGTCCGGAAACTCGATCGCGTCGTGGTGACGATCGGGCACGTTAGGGTCGATCTCGTTGAATTGGCCGACCCGCCAGCCGAGCGTGCGCGTCCAGATCCAGCGGTTGTCGTATTTGACATCCTGCTCGAACGCCAGCTCGGTGCCGGGAAGCATGCAGACCGCGACCGCAAGCTCGTTCTCGGATGCAAAGCCGCGGGTGGACGTACCGCGGAAGGTGGTGGTGATCAGCGTCTCTCCGACTTTGGCGGGGCGCGATGCCACGGCGTGCAGACTGTAGTCACACATCGGATGGCTCCCTCGATTGAGATAGCTGACCCGTGTCTGCAGGAGGCACAGGCCTCTATCAGAGTGGACATTGGCGCGGAGCTTCGTCCGCTTTCGGGGCAATTCTGCGACTCCGCGCCGCTGCTTCCATCACAAGCGCGCTAGCGCATCTTGGTTCCAGATGCGCAACAAAAAACCCCGGCGGTGAGCCGGGGGTTTGTTCGGTGTCGAGGCAGGCGCCTGACAGCCCGCAATCAATACTTCCGGTACAGCCCGATCAGCTTGCCCTGAATCCGGACCCGGTTCGGCGGCAGGATGCGGACCTCGTAGGAGGCATTGGCGGGTTCGAGCGCGATCGAGGCGCCACGTCGGCGGAAGCGCTTCAGCGTGGCTTCCTCCTCGTCGATCAGGGCCACCACGATATCGCCGGTGTCGGCGCTCTCGTTGCGCTGGATCAGCGCCATGTCGCCGTCGAGAATGCCGGCATCCACCATCGAGTCGCCGCGCACTTCCAGCGCGTAATGTTCGCCGCTTCCGAGCATGTCGGGCGGAACGCTGATGGTGTGGCTGCGGGTCTGCAACGCCTCGATCGGCGTACCGGCGGCGATCCGGCCCATTACGGGGACGGCGACCGGGCGGTTGCCGTCATCCTCGGCGCCGGCGCTGCGGACCTTGCCCAGCGTGCCCTCGATGACACTCGGCGTGAAGCCGCGGCGGCCATTGCCGTTCCCGCTGCCGGCCAATTCGGGAAGCTTGATGACCTCGATGGCGCGGGCCCGATTGGGCAGGCGGCGGATAAAGCCGCGCTCTTCCAGGGCTGTGATGAGGCGGTGGATGCCGGATTTCGAACGCAGGTCGAGCGCATCCTTCATTTCATCGAAGGAGGGCGGGACGCCTGCCTCCTTCAGCCGTTCGTTGATGAAACGCAGAAGTTCGTACTGTTTGCGCGTAAGCATCGCGAGTATTCCCCCGGGTTGGCAGCGTTCGTCCGGTTTCGAGACTTCAGGTCCAGATTCCCGGGAGTTCCAGAAACTCCCCGAGTAGACACTAATTCTCGAAACAAATCATGAACGGACACTATATGTTCGATATGTGTTCCGCAACCACTTAATTTCGTGTGAACGGGGGCAGCGTCTTGGCAGCGGCTGTCGCGCGGCGCGTCACACCGGCAGCCGCAGAAACTCGCAAGGCGCGCCCTTGGGTGCGGCGGCAGCAAACGGCGGACGTATCAGAAGTGCCCGTGCCGCAGCGAGATTTCCAAGCAGCGAGGAGTCCTGGTGGTTGACGGGGATCGCCGTCAGTGTGCCGTCGGCATGCTCCTCGAGGCTGGCGCGCAAATAGTCTTCGCGCTGGTCGTTGGCGGCGAGATCGCGGCCGAGCAGCGCGGTCTCTCTGACGTGATGGATGCTTTTGCGGCCCGAGAGTGCGCGAATCAACGGCACCAGAAACAGGAAGCCACAGACGTAGGACGACACCGGATTGCCGGGCAGTCCGATCACGCGCATGCCGCCGAGCCGTCCGTGCATCATCGGCTTGCCGGGCCGCATCGCGATCCGCCAGAACGCCATGGTGACGCCCTCGGCCTCCAGCGACTGCTTGACGAGGTCGTGGTCGCCGACGGATGCACCGCCGGTGGTGATCAGGATGTCGGCGCCGCTATCGCGAGCGCGGCGGATGCCTTCGGTGGTGGCGGCAACGGTATCGGCGGCAATTCCGAGGTCGACGGTCTCGGCGCCCTCGGCCCGTGCCAGCGCGCGCAGCGCGTAGCCGTTGGAATAGACGATCTGCCCGGGGCCGGGGATGTTGCCCGGCATGACGAGCTCGTCGCCGGTGGCCAGGACCGCGACCTTGGGGCGGCGGCGGACCGCAAGCTCGGGATAGTTCATGCCGGCGGCGAGCGACAGGTCGCGGTCAGTGAGGCGGCTGCCGCCCGCCAGCAACACGTCGCCCTCGCGGAAATCGACCCCGGCAGGGCGGATATGGCGCCCGGTGACGGCGGCCTCGGTGATGCCGATGTGATCGCCGTGGACGCTGGTGTCCTCCTGGATGACGACCGCATCAGCGCCGTCGGGGATGACGCCGCCGGTGAAAATCCGCACCGCTTCGCCGGCGCCGACCATGCGCTCGAACGGCCGGCCGGCCGCGACCTCGCCGATCACCTTCAGCCGTGCGGCAAGGTCGGAGGCGTCGGCGGCGCGCACCGCATAGCCGTCCATTGCCGACATCGCCTGTGGCGGCTGGGTGCGGCGGGCGGCGACGTCGCGCGCCAGCACGCGATGCCAGGCGGTATCGAGCGCAACCAATTCCTCAGAGAGCGGGTCGGCGCCCGCCAGAATGGCGGCAAGCGCGTCGGCAACCGGCATCAAGGCCACGGGCGAAACTCCCTCAAATTCCAGACTTAAATTCCGGGTGCGGTAATCCCGAGTGCGGAGAGCGCCTTTGCCACGTCATCCATCGATGTCACGTGGACAGCGGCGAGGCCGCGCGAGCGCGCGCCCTCGATGTTGGCGGCCGAGTCGTCGAAGAACAGGATTCGCGACGCCGGCACGCCGATCGCCTTTACCACATGATCATAGGCTCCAGGGTCGGGTTTTCTCAAGCCGATGCTCGAGGACAGGAATATCTCGCGGAAATGACCGAGCACGTCGGCGTATGTCTGCGAGAAATGCGCGACATGGGCCGGATTGGTATTGGAGAAGGCGTAGAGCGGCATGCGCTTCCCGGCATTGGCCAACAACGCCGCGATGCCGGGCATCTCGCCGGCGAAGATCGCGTTCCAGCCTTCGAGAAACTGGTCGTCCGTAATGTCGATGCCGAGCGAGCGGCGCAGGTTCTGGAAGAACGCGGCGTCGTCGATCCGGCCGACCTCGTGGTGCTTGAAACTGTCATCGACGACAAAGCGGCTGGCGAGGTCGGCCGGCGCGCAGCCGGCATGGCCGGCCCAACTGGTCATCACCTTGTTGAAATCGATGTCGAGCACGACGCGTCCGATATCGAACAGCAGCACGTCGGCGGAGCCGGGCGCGAGCGGGGTTTGGGCAAGCGGGGTTTGGCCGAGCGGGCTGGTCATGGCAGTCGTTTACAAAACTGGACCACTTCGGGCAACGCCGGGGGGCGTCAAGGGCTCCCTTGCACAATCCAGCGCTTAAGCCGGCGCGCGGGCTGTGCTAAGCATTGGCAAACTTGTGGAGAGTGTTCGCATGACAATCCTAAGCCGAGTCTTCAGCCAGGTTCCGGGCCTGGTCGCCTTGATCGCATTGCCGGCAATTCTCATGATTTTGCCCGCCTCAGCGCAAGACAACCACATTCAGAGATACGGCGAGACTGACAAGGAAAAGTCCGCCACCGAAAAGGCCGCCGAAAAGGAGGCCCAGAGGGCCTACGAGCGGTCGCTCGGCAACATCCCTGCGCAAAAGAACACGGATCCCTGGGGAACGGTTCGCAGCGAAGATGCGCCGAAGGCCGCCGCCAAGACTGCCTCGCCGAAGCCGAAGGCCAAGACAGCCAGCAAGACCGCTACCCAGACCGACAGCGCCGCCAAGCCATAACAACAAGAGACCCGCCGGCGCGATGCCGGGACAATTGGGGTCCATGAGGAAACGCCAATATGTCCGAGACGCTGCTGTTTTCCCCGATGTCGATTCGCGGCATCGAGCTGCGCAATCGCATCGTGGTGCCGCCGATGCACCAGTATTCGGCCATCAAGGGCTTTCCGACCGACTGGCACCTGATGAACGCCGGCAAATTCGCCGCCGGCGGCGCCGGCCTCGTGGTGGTGGAATCGACCAAGGTCGAGCGGCGCGGCTGCGGCACCGTCGGCGACCTCGGCATTTGGGACGATGCCTTTGTCGAGCCGCTGAACCGTCTCGCCAAATTCATCAAGCAGCAGAATTCGGTCGCCGGCATCCAGCTCGGCCATTCCGGCCGCAAGGCGCGCGCGACGCGGCCATGGGAAGGCGACCGGCCGCTGCAGCGCTCGCCCGATATCGAGGATTGGGACGCCTGGTCGCCGGTGGCGCCGAGCGCGATCGCCCACAGCGAAAGATGGCCGGTGCCGAAGGCGCTGGAGCGCCACGAGGTCAAGGATCTGGTGCAGGCCTGGGGTCATGCGGCGCGGCGGGCGCATGAAGCCGGCTTCGACGTGCTGGAGTTGCACGGCGCCCACGGTTATCTCGTGCACCAGTTCCTGTCGGAGCGCTCCAACCAGCGCAGTGACGAATATGGCGGCTCGGAAGCCAACCGGATGCGCTTCATCACCGAGATCACCGAAGCGGTGCGCACCCACTGGCCCGATCACAAACCATTGTTCGTCCGCCTCTCGGTCGAGGACAATGCCGGGTGGGGGCCGGAGCAGAGCGCGCGGCTGGCGAAGACGCTGAAGGCCAAAGGCGTCGACGTCATCGACTGCTCGTCGGGCGGCATCACCGAGGTGGCCCCGATCCTGGGCAAGGAAATCAAGTACAGCTACCAGGTTCCGCTGTCGGAATATGTCAAGCGCCACGCCGACATCATGACCATGGCGGTCGGCCTCATCATCCATGGCGACCAAGCCGAGCAGATCCTGCGCGACAAGCAAGCCGACTTGATCGCAGTCGGCCGCGAAATCCTCAACAATCCGAACTGGCCGATGGATGCCGCGCTAAAACTCGGCGTCGACGGGCCGTTCCGCAACGTGCCGCCACAGTTCGGCTATTGGCTCGGCACCCGCGCCAAGCGCGGGTTCGGCACCCAGCCCTCGACCTGGCAGAACGGCTTGCAGGAGGCGGGGAAGGCATAGCTACGCGCCAACCCGCTTCTCGAGGAACACGCTGCCCGCAATGGCGTTCGGCGCCATCAGCGCATAATCGCCGAACGCCGGACACTCCCGGAATCCCATTCGCGCATAGAGCCGCATCGCCGCGATCTGGCGCGTTCCCGTTTCCAGGCGAAGCAGCGGAAGTCCGGCGCTTCGCGCTTCCTGTTCGATGCGCACCAGAATGGCGTCGGCAACGCCCCGGCCACGCGCCGTTTCGCGCACATACATGCGCTTGACCTCGGCGAAGCCGGGGAAGAGGGCGACGCCGCCGCAGCCCACCGCCGCGCCGTGGTGCCTTGCGAGGAAAAACCGGACGTGGGGTTGAAAGATCGCGTCAAGCGCCAATCCGTGCCGCTGCTCCGGCGGATACTCGGCCGCGAGCAGGGCCTCGAGTTCACCGATCAGCAAGCGCACCTCGTCGGTCACGTTTGGCGCAAGCTCGATCCGCACCCTATCGCCGCCGCTCATCGAAGCACCAATTCAAGCCGCTGCGGCATCCTATGGCGAAGGGGCCAAATGTAGCGATAAACCCGTCTCGTAGAAATCCAGAATTGCCCGCGGTTGAGCGTAGATACCCATCTTGCGGGTTGGACACGCGGCCAAGAGCGATTTCCGCACCCAGGCGCCGGCCCGGCAGAACAGATTGCAGGAGACGGCCCGAAAAGAATGCATCCTGAAACACACACATTCCAAAAAAGCCTTACCGAACAAGGCCTCCCGAACGCCCCCGTAATGCCCCGGTAAGGCCACCGCCTTGATCCGACCAAAATGGCATTGTGTGGTCGTTTTGCCGGGTCAAGACGCCGATTCCTGTGAATCCGATTCACGCAAACGTGAATCCAGGCTGTCGCTATCGAAAAGGACCGCTCGTGATGCGCAAGAACATTACCTTTCTGCTGGGCACGGCCACGGGCGTCTGCCTGACCCTTCTGGTCGCCGGACCCCAGCAACTGGCAACGGCAGCCCGGGCTGCGGTCGAGTCCGGGACCTATTCCAAACTCAATCTGTTCGGCGACGTGTTCGAGCGCGTCCGTACCGACTATGTCGAGAAGCCCGACGACAGCAAGCTGATGGAGGGCGCCATCAACGGCATGATCTCCTCGCTCGATCCGCATTCGCGTTACATGAACGCGAAAGGCTGGAGCGACATGCAGGAGACCACGCATGGCGAGTTCGGCGGGCTCGGCATCGAGGTCACGATGGAAGACGGCTTCGTCAAGGTGGTGACGCCGATCGACGATACGCCGGCCGCCAAGGCCGGAATCATGTCGGGCGACGTGATCACCCAGATCGACGACGACACCATTCAGGGCCTCTCGCTCGATCAGGCCGTGGCCAAGATGAAGGGACCGGCCGACAGCAAGATCAAGCTGAAGATCGTTCGCAAGAACGCCGACGCTCCGATCGACGTCGCGCTGGTGCGTGAAGTGATCCGGGTCAAGCCGGTGCGCTACCACACCGACGGCGGCGATATCGGCTATATCAGGATCACCAGCTTCAACGAGCAGACTACCGACGGCCTGCGCAAGGCGATCACGGAAATTTCAAAGGAAATCCCGCAGGACAAGCTCGCGGGGTACGTCGTCGACCTCCGCAACAATCCGGGCGGACTGCTCGATCAGGCGGTCTCGGTCGCGAGCGCCTTCATGACCCGAGGCGAGATCGTCTCGACCCGCGGCCGCACGGCGGAAGAAACCCAACGCTTCACCGCGCGTGGCGGCGACCTGACCAAAGGCAAGCCGCTCGTTGTGCTGATCAACGGCGGATCGGCTTCCGCCTCCGAGATCGTCGCGGGCGCACTTCACGACCACAAGCGCGCCACGCTGATCGGCACGCGCTCGTTCGGCAAGGGCTCGGTGCAGACCATCATTCCGCTCGGCTCGGGCAACGGCGCGCTGGCGCTGACGACGGCGCGCTATTACACGCCGTCCGGACGTTCGATCCAGGCCCAGGGCGTCGTGCCCGACCTCGAAGTGCTTCAGGTCGTGCCGGACGAGCTGAAGAGCCGCGCCGAATTGCAGGGTGAAGCGTCGATGCGCGGGCATCTGGCGGCCGCCGAGGGCGCCGAGCAGACCGGCTCGCAATCCTACGTTCCGCCGTCCGAAAAGGACGACAAGGCGCTCACCGCCGCCTTCAATCAGCTCCGCGGCGTCACGGTCAACGCCAACGCGCCCTCAGCGGCGAAGCGGCCGGTGCCGAACTAGGGTTCGGGCCGTTGTAGGGCGGATGAGCGCAGCGTAATCCGCCGACGACGCACTCGTTATGTCCTCAAGCGATCAAGCGTCAGACGAGCAATCGTCGTCGGCGCGTCGTCCGGAATGGCGAAAACGCAACTCACGTTGATTTCGCAGAGCACGTAGGTGTCTTCGCCCGCTGCGTTTTTGGGTCCATACAGAAAGTCAGCGTCCCAGATGATGGGCAGTGAATTTCCTGCAAGGCCGAGAATCTCCGTCATCCGCGGCGTCCATTCAGCTTCCATCTTCGTCCGCAGCGCCTGAAACGGCGCAGCGTCCGGACTGAACATGTTTCGTGGTCCGGGCTGAGCTTCAGGCGCATCCGGCCCCTCCGGCGGCGGTGGAATCAGCGCCTTTATCTTTTGCTGGCCGAAACCGACGACTTTGTCGCCGCCCATGTAGCAGCGGATCATGCCGTCGGGCAGCCGTGTCTGAAAGGGTTGATCGATGATGCAGCCGCCCCAGCCGAAATAGGATTCGCAACGCGAAATGAAATCTTCGAGCCGTAGCGTCTCCGGTGTGCTGCCACGGCGTGCCTCCAGCACTCTGACAATTGGCCCGGAGTTGGCGGGCTGGTCGAGCCATTCGACTTTCCAAACTCCCTGGCCGGCGTTGCCGCGGTTCTGCTTGACGACGCGCGGCCCTCCCGAGCGAACACCAGCCGATAGACCGTCGCGGAATTCTGCCACCGTTCGGTAGAGATGCGTGTCGGCGCCCCAGCCGAGATGTCGTGTCCGGTGCAATACTTCCTTGGTGCCCATTTTCAGAATCGTATCGGGATGTGCGCTGACGAACCGCCCGGTTGCCGCCACCTCCCGCAGCATCGGGTCCAGTTTCTCTCGCGTGCGGTCGCCTTCCAGCGGGTTGACCCACACCAGTACGCCATCCGCTTTCAAGAGCTGGGCTCGAACCTCCTCGTGCGTCTCTTCGCAGTAGACGGCAGGTTCGGCTTCGATGCCGAGTGCGCAAAGTTCGGAGAAGATTTCATGGTAACGATTGTTTTTCGGCGTTGCCGCCGCGCGCGAGGCCGCATCTCCACGCCAGACGATCGCGATCTTGTGTTTCATGGTTGCACCTCAGATGGATCAACGGAAAGCAAACGGCAGCGCCTGCGCAATCAGCGACAGACCCGCGAACAATAAAAGGACCAACACAGTCTTCCGGAATGTCTCGTCGTTGATTTTGCCGAATAGCCTGAATCCGGACCAAAGACCGGCAACCATGAACGGGACGCCCAATGCGTATAGCGCGAGGGTTTCCCTGGTGATGGTGCCGGCAACGGCTTGAGATATCGAAATCACCACAAATGCCGCGAACAGCACCGGCTGAAACACTGCGCACTCCCCCGAACGAGGTGAAGAGCACTTGGATGGAGATCCATCTCATGGGGAGGCTGCAAATCCCCAAAATTGTCAAGCTCTGCCGGGCGCTGCCGCTAATGCACCATCACCCAGCCTGGTTGCAGGATAGGATAAGCGATCAGGCCGACGGCCGCCGTTGCCGCAATCAACAGCGGATTGCTCACCTTCCATCGGAACAGGATCGCGAGTGACACGGCTCCGACCAGTGCGGTCAGCCAATCACCGATTGCGATACGTCCGAGCAGGATGCATGCGCCCAGGATTGTTCCGATCGCGGCTGCATAGGCCCCTTTGACGAAGCCCTGCACATTAGGGTTGGTGCGATGGCGCGCGAGCAGGGGGGCCGCAATTAGTACGAAGAGGAACGAGGGCAGGAAAATGCCGATAGTCGAGACCAGCGAACCCCAAAATCCTGCAACGAGATAGCCTACGAAGGTGGCGGTGATCACTACCGGGCCCGGACTGATCATGCCGATCGCGACCGCGATCAGGAACTGGCGCTGATCGAGCCAGCCGAATTGCTGCACCAGTCCCTGTTCCAGGAAGGGCACGATCACGAGTCCGCTGCCGAAGGTCAGCGATCCCGCCTTGAGGAAGAACAGCAGTAGCTTCCCGAGAATCGAGCCTGAAGCATTCGGCACAAGTTGGGCCAGCACGGGCGCCGTTACCGTGAGCGCCGCTGGAGTGCGCTTGAACAGGCTGCCATAGTAGAGAATACCGACGAGACCGGCTCCGATGAACAGGAGCGCCACCTCCGCCTGCAAGATCACGGTGACGGCCAGGCAGACTGCCGCAATAGCCCATTGCAGCCAGTCCTCCATGCCGAGCTTGGCGAGCCGGTAGCAGGAATGCAGGATCAGCGCGATGACGGCGGGACTGACGCCGTAGAAGATGGCCGTGACCGGCTGCAGATCGCCGAGATAGACATAGAGCGCCCCGAGCGCCGCGACGATGATGAAGTTCGGCAGGATGAAGGACCAGCCGCCCGCCCAGGCGCCCCAAAAACCTCCACGCAGGTAGGACACGTAGACGCCGACCTGGATCGCGAGCGGTCCCGGCAGCGATTGGCAGATGGCGATGGCTTCGCGCATCTGCTCCTTGGTCAGCCACTTCTTTCCGTCGACGAGTTCGCGCTCCATCTGGCCGACCAGCGCCACCGGACCGCCAAATCCGAGGCAGCCTAGCCGCAGGAAATAACGGACCAATTCGCTTATGCGGCCGCGCTCGACTTCATTCGCCGTCATCGATCTGCCCCGCTATTTGTTCTTGGTCGGCGGCTGGACGCCGCCGCAGGCTTTCGTGCACATCTGGTACTCGGTCTTGCATGCCGGTCCCGCGTAGTTCTTCATACAGGCGGCCCGCTGTTCCGTGCAGACCTTGCAACTTGGTTGCCCGGCACGTAGCGCACTGCCGGAGCCGCAGAACCCAATCAGCATCGCAAGCACAGTTACGAAAATTCGCATGATACCCCTTCCTTGAGCCCTAGCTCTTTGTGCTAGCCGTCTTGTCCAGCGCGGCGCGCAGGCCCCTTGCGAGCTTGAGAGCGTCGTCGTTGGCCCAGAAATGCATGAAGAAGAGGCGAGGGGCTTCGTCGAGCATGTGGCTGTGAAGTGCCGTTACGTCGATTCCGTGGGTCTTCAGCGCCATGATCACGGGATTCACTTCATCGTTAGTCAGGACGAAATCGCCGGTGATTGCGGCCTTGCCGCCGCCGGTCGGCTGGAAGTTGATGCCAATCGCAACGCCCATCGGCCCGACCGGGGTCAGCGGCATGCCGCCTTCGGTAATGGGATCACGCCGCGGCACATTGAACTGATAGACGCCGCCATTGGCCTGACCCTTGACGCCGATGATCTGGTCGAGTTGTGCGGTGTCGAGATCTATGACCGGCGGTGGGGCGGTCGAAGCCGTGGTCGTGAGCGGGGTCTTGCTTTCGGCAAGTGCGTCGCGGATTGCGGCTGCTATGTTGACGGGGTCGCCAAGGCCGGCGACATGCATGTAGAAGGTTGCGGGTCTCGCGCGTAGCAGATGATTGTGGACAGCCGTGATCTCCAGCCCGTTTGCGATCATCTTTGCCATCACCGGATTGATCTCGGTCTCCAGCAGGACAAGATCGCCCATGACCATGACGGCGTCATTCATGGGCTTGAATGCGACCCAGCCTCCAAGCGCGAGCGCGGGCTTGATCGTCACGTCGTCCAGGGTAACCGAGAGATCGGAACGCGGAAAACCGTAGCGGTGCACGTCGCCCGTCACCGTCGGCTTCCGGCCGAGCGTCTCATCGACCTTCTGCCAAGCGATGTCCTGGGCACGTGCCGACGAGATGAAAGGTTCGGCGAAAATTTGCCAGTTGGTCTTTTGCGCATTCGCGCCGGTGGCGAAAATCACGGCGAGAATGGAACCTGCAGCCCAAATCTTGTTACGCATGATCGTGTCCTCTTTGCTGATCTTTCGCCCGCCCGCCGCTTGTTCGCCCCATTGACCTTGCCTACTCTTTTTTCAAATCGACGATAGTTCTTGCTCCCTCGATATTCTCCACAGTGATTTCGACCTGATCGCCGTCGTGTACCGCATTGAACAAAAGACCGTCCTGAACCCTGAAGTCAGCGCTCCCGTCCTGGGCGAGGTGCAGGCTGATGCGGTCGTTTCGTTCGTCGATGCGGGTGACCACGCCTCGCAACATCTCCTGAGACCGTGGCCGCTCGGTCAGCGTCGGAACGAGATTGTCGATGTGGCGCAAAATGACGTCACGAGCGGCGGCATAATCCGTAGCGGGCGGCACATCGGACCAGTAATTCACATCGGCCGCGCCTCTCTTGTCGTCCGGCACCGCGTCAAACGCGATTAACTTGATAGCGCCAGCCGCCTCGGTTGCCGTCAGGGTTTGCGGCACGTCATTCAACGGTGCGAGACCGTCCAGACTCAAGCCGTCCTTGATCCGCGTCGGGATCGTGGCATCGACCTCCATGCCGCGCGAGATGGCCCTGTAGGGAAGCCCGCGCTCGCGCGCTATTTGATTGAAATGTGCCGCGGCCATTTGGCTTTTCACCGAGCCATGGAGACAGACGAACAAGATGGTTTTGTCGGATGCGGGGCTTGCTTCTTCGGCGGCGGCCGGTGTTACCACTTGCAGCGCCATGCCGAGCGCGAGCAGTGCTAGCGAGCGTATCATCGGAGCACTTTTCATGGCTTCACCTTGTTCGTTGGCCAGTTGTGCGTCTCCTTGGTCGCATCGCGGCACCAGCGAAAGAAGGCGTCGTAGAGGAGAATACCGGCGCTCAACTGCTCGAGGTCGTCGTCATACATCCGCGAAAGGCCGAGCGACGCGGCGAGCAATCCGGGTGCCTCCGGGGATAGATCAAGCCTGCCGGTATCTGCCGCGCGCACCATCGTCGCGAGCCGCTCCAGCGGCGGCGTGGAGAGCCCGAATTCCTTGACCATCACGTCGAAAGTACAGAGTTCGCCGCGATGGCTCCAGTCGACGTTCTCGATGTCGAACGGCGTTGCCGCGAAGCGTTCCGCGACTGCTTCAACCTCAGAGGCCGTCACAAACATGAAGACCGCGGCTGGATCGATGAAGCGACGGATCAGCCACGGACATGCGATGCGGTCGATCTTGGGTCGCGAACGCGTGACCCAGACCGTGCGGCCGCGCCCGTCGCGTTTGGGAATTTTGTCGGCGGGGACAGCGGGCAGTTCCGCAGCCGTCCAGCCGAGATGCCCGCCTTCAAGGACTTCGGCCTCGACGCTGCTACAGCGCAGCAAGGCAGCAGTGCCTTCGCTGAGTTTCTGGCCTTTGTTGCAGATAACAACGACGGACTGGCCCGTCATGCGGGAGGCCCAGTCCTGCACCTCGAGATGCGATCGGCGTACCGCGCCCGGTATCAGCCGTGGATCAGCAGCAAAGTCTTCATGAATTCGAACATCGACGAGGGCCGGCGCGTTGGCCGTGCCTACAAGGCGGAACAATTTTTCAGATGAGATCGAAGTGTAAGATGACATGATGCGCCCTTGGTGAATAAGGACGCGATTCTTGGGCATGTCGCCTCGTGAGGGGATCGCAAACCCCCATGGGTCGAATTAAACGCCGGCTGGCTCGGCTGTCAACCCTGGATACGAACGGCATTGGAACACGATGCTTTGTTGGCTGTTTACTGGAGAGTCTATCGACCCGTGGACACACGACGACGTGTTTGCGAGGGCGGACGAGATGCA